>Ga0209253_10004633_pt1 | contig 11985 bp, 11 predicted proteins | sample FrelakmetBRP12BR_FD_187145 | JGI IMG/M metagenome (GOLD analysis project Ga0209253, IMG submission 187145) | Freshwater lake sediment microbial communities from the University of Notre Dame, USA, for methane emissions studies - BRP12 BR (SPAdes)... | ecosystem: Environmental > Aquatic >...
CGAACCCCTCTCCCTGCCCTCTCTCTAAGGGGGCGGGTCAGGGTGGGGGTGGCGCTGCGGACTGGTTCATGACGATAGTCCATACAAAGGCTGACGGCTTGCATGGAGTGTTCAGCCTTGCGTTTTCAGCTCTTCCGTGCCGCCGATCTGAATCATGCCGATCCCCGCCTCGGCGAGCATTTCCCGCGCCAGTTCATCCGCATAGCCGGACCGATAGTAGATCGTCGTGATGCCGGCGTTGATGATCATCTTCGCGCATATGGAGCATGGCTGGGTCGTGCAGTAAAGGCTTGCGCCCTTCACCGAAACCCCGTGGTAGGCCGCCTGGATGATGGCATTCTGCTCGGCGTGAATGCCGCGGCACAATTCGTGACGCATGCCGGACTGCACGTTGAGCTTCTCCCGCAGGCATCCCACCTCGGCGCAGTGGCGCACGCCGGAAGGCGCGCCGTTGTAGCCGGTGGACAGGATGCGTTTGTCCTTTACGATCACCGCCCCGACCGCCCGCCGGATGCACGTCGTGCGCTTGGCGACGAGGATGGTGATGTCCATGAAATAGGTTTCCCAGCTGGGGCGTTGGCTCGTGATCATGGGAATCGATAGTCGGGATCCATTGGTTAGTGGCCACGCACGATGGCGAATACCTAACAATCTGAAAATACAACTATCCATAGTATATTGCCGGACGTGCAACCGCAAGAGAAAAGTTGTGGCTCCTCCACCGGCCCCAGACAAAAAAAGCACGGTGCGCAGGGCGGTTTTCCAGGCCCTCGACGCCGTGCTTTTCAGTGCTTCCGATGATGTTAATTTTTTTCTGTGAGAGCGGTATCTTGCGGCGACGTGAATCGCGGCTGGAAGCCGCCCCCCACCGGGACGACCATTCATTCTCGAGCCGGGCGGCGCAACGCGCCGTAATCGGGTTCCAGATTCTTTCGCCGACCGGCTATCCCTGGTATTTCTTTAACAGCAGCGTCGCGTTGGTCCCGCCGAACCCGAAGGAGTTGGACATGGCGAAGTTCACCGTGCCTTTTCGGGCCACGTTCGGCACGTAGTCCAGGTCCAATTCCTCGGCCTGGTTCTCGTAGTTGATGGTGGGCGGCATGATGTCGTCGTGAACGGCCATGGCGGAGAACACGGCTTCGATGCCGCCTGAGCCTCCCAGCAGATGGCCGGTCATGGATTTGGAAGAGCTGACGGCCACCTTGTAGGCGTGCTCCTTGAATACCGATTTGATGGCGCGCGTCTCATAGAGGTCGTTCAGTTCGGTGGACGTTCCGTGGGCGTTGATGTAGTCCACCTGGTCGCAGGAAATCCCGGCGTCGTCGAGAGCCATCTGCATGCAGCGGGCCGCCCCGTTACCGTCCGGCGGCGGCGAGGTCATGTGGTAGCCGTCCCCGGTGAGACCGTAGCCGACCATTTCGGCGTAGATCCTGGCGTTGCGACGGCGGGCGTGCTCGAGTTCCTCCAGGATAAGGATGCCCGACCCTTCCCCCGGCACGAACCCGTCGCGGTCGCGGTCGAACGGCCGCGAGGCCTTCTCGGGCTCGGCGTTGCGCGTGGACAGCGCCTTCATGGCATTGAACCCCGCCACGCAGGAGGGGGAGATGACGGCTTCGGTCCCGCCGGTGATCATGGCGTCGGCCCGACCCTCCTGGATGATCTTGAACGAATCCCCCACCGCGTGGGCGCCGGCCGCGCAGGCGGTCGCCAGCGACAGGTTGGGCCCTTTGGCCCCGAAGAGGATCGATATCATCCCCGGCGCCATGTTGCCGATCATCATGGGGATGAAAAACGGACTCACGCGCTTGGGCCCGTTATGATGGATGGTCAGGACCGTGTCCTCCATGAACCGCAGCCCGCCGAGCCCGCAGCCCGTGATCACGCCCACCCGGTCGCCGTTATCTGCGGTGATGGCGATCCCGGCGTCATCCACCGCCATGCGCGCGGCGGCAATGGCATAGGATATGAAAAGCTCGAAGCGCTTGGCCTCTTTCTTGCTCATCCAGTCTTCGGCCTTGAATCCCTTGACTTCGCCCGCGATCTGGGTCTCGTAGGGCGTCGGATCGAATTTCGTGATCCGGCCGATTCCGGACCTGCCTTCGCACAGCGCCTTCCAGCTTTCCTGGATGCCGATCCCGACCGGACTGACGATGCCGAGGCCGGTGACAACAACCCGCTTCATCAAGGGGCCTCCTTGTCTGCAGTGTGGGTTCGGCATTATTTTTTCTTGGCGACGTAGTCCATCGCGTCCTTGACGGTCACGATCTTCTCCGCATCCTCATCGGAAATTTCGACGTTGAACTCCTCTTCCATGGACATGATGAGCTCAACCAGGTCCAGGGAGTCCGCGCCCAGGTCGTCCACGAAAGACGCCTCGGGTTTTACTTCCGCAAGATCCACACTCAGTTTCTCGGCAATGATCTTTTTGACTTTTTCTTCGATCGACATGGGTATTCCCTCCGTAGTTTCACTGATTCGATGTTGGGTGTTGGTGTTTAGTGTTTAGTTTTGGGTGTTTGGTGTTGGGGTGTTGGGGTTTGGTTGCAACCAGACACCCAAACAGCTGAATACCCAAACACCCAGGCTCCTTCAGAGCCGTCACATGTACATCCCGCCGCTCACGTGCAGCACCTGGCCGGTCAGGTAGGCGGCCTGGTCCGAGGCGAGAAAGGTCACCGCGGCGGCCACGTCCTCGGGGCTGCCGGCCCGTCCCAAGGGGATCTGGGCGAGGAAGGCCTCCTTGACCTTGTCGCTCAGCACCGCGGTCATCTGGGTCTCGATGAAGCCCGGCGCCACCGCGTTGACCGTGATGCCGCGCGCCGCGAACTCGCGGGCCACCGTCTTGGTCAGCCCGATCAGGCCGGCCTTGGAGGCCACGTAGTTGGCCTGGCCGACGTTGCCGACCACGCCGACCACCGAGGCCACGTTGACGATGCGCCCGGAGCGCTGCTGGGCCATGAACCGCACCGCCGCGCGCGTGCACAGGAAAGCTCCCTTGAGGTTGATGCTCATCACGAGATCCCAGTCGGCCTCCTTCATGCGCAGCAGCAGGGCGTCCCGCGTGATGCCGGCGTTGTTGACCAGCACGTCGATGCGGCCGTAGCGCTTGGCCACCGCATCCGCCCAGGCCGAGACGGCCGCCTCGCTCGCCACGTCCACCTTCTCGAAGGATGCCTCGGGCCCGAGGGATTTCGCGGCCGCTTCTCCCGCCTCGGGGTTGACGTCGCAGATGGCGAGTTTCGCCCCCTCGCGGGCGAAGGCCTCGGCCGTCACCCGGCCGATCCCGGCCGCCCCGCCGGTGACCATGACTACCTTGTCTTTAAAGCGCATGACGGTCTCCTTTTCGCGACCCGGGCGTCATCGTCCGAAAACGATGTCGGCCAGCCGGTCCATGTCCTTGATCAGGCGGCGGCAGCTCTCGGCAAATTCGCCGTATCGGATCTCGGCCAGAGAGGCGGCCGCGGCGGCGGGATCGATATCGCCGGTGCCGGTGAGAATTCGCAGGCTGTTGCGTTCCAGAAGCTCGCACACCTCTCGGGCAAAGATCCTCGCCACGAGCGCTGCGCGCTCGGCCTGGGGGTCGCCGGCAGCGGCCAGGGCGTCCGCCCTGCGCGCGACGGCCACGCCGACCTCGACCTGGGCCATCAGGTCCGCCAGGTCGAACATGAGGATCTGCTGCCGGGTGAGGCGCCGGGTGTCGGCCACTCCGATCAGGTGGTTGAGCGCCCGGGCGGCCAGGGCGTAGAAGCGACCGCCGCAGCCCGGCCGGGCTTTTTCCAGCTGATCCATCTCGGCCGCCATCGCCCTGTAGAACTCGCCCTTGGTCTTGCGGCTCTTCTTCCAGCGGAACGTGCTGATGATGTTCTGCTGGATCTCGCTCGTGCCCTCGTAAATGGTGGTGATGCGCACGTCGCGCTTGACCTTCTCCACCCCGTACTCGTTGATGTAGCCGTACCCGCCCAGGGCCTGAATGCCGTCCTCGGCCGCACGGTTGCCCGCCTCGGTGGCGAACCACTTGGCGATGGAGCCCTCCACCTCGAGGTCCTTCTCGCCGGCGTCGAGCCGTTCGGCCACCTCGTCGATGTAGGCAGCCGCCGCTTCCAGGCGCACGACGTTGGGCACGATCAGCTTGTGGGTGTAGCCCTGCTTCTCGGAAAGCGGCGTCTTGAACTGGATCCGCTCCTTGGCGTAGGGGACGGCAATTTCGAGCGCGGCTTCGCCCGCGCCCAGCCCCATGGCCGCCACCATCAGCCGGGTGTAGCCGAACACCTCGTTGGCCTGCTTCAAGCCCTGGCCGGGCACGCCGCCGACCACGTTTTCCACCGGAACGAAGGCGTCGGTGAAGGTCAGCGGCGAGGTGTTGGAGGCCCGTATCCCGTGCTTCTCTTCGCCCTTGCCGCGCTGGAAGCCGGCGGTGTCCTTCTCCATGATGAAAAAGGTGGGGCCCTCCGGCGCGTCGGCGAGCACGGTGATGAAGTCCGCGTAGCCGCCCGTGGAGATGAACTGCTTGTTGCCGTTGATGCGATAGCCCGTGATCCTGCCGGAGGCGTCCGTCACCGGGTCGGCCTTGGTCTTGAGGGCGGCGACGTTGCTGCCCGCGTCGGGCTCGGTCACCGCGTAAGCCACCAGGGCATCGCCGGCGGCGATCTTGCCGAGCCATTTCTTTTTCTGCTCCTCGGTGGCGCCGACCATGATGGGATCCGCCCCGAGCTGGATGGCAAAGAAAGCGGTGGTGATGCCCAGGCAGACCTTGGCCATTTCACGCGTGACCGCGCAGCTGTCGCGCGCCCCGCCGCCCAGGCCGCCGTAGGCTTCCGGAATCATCAGCAGCTGCAGGCCGATCTCGGGCCCCAGCATCTCCCGGATGACGTCTTCGGGGAAGATCTCCTTGCGGTCGAACTCGAGGATCCGCTCCTTGGTCAACAGCCGCTTTTTCAGCTGGGCCACCGTGTCCAGAACCATCTGCCTGGACTCGAGGTCCAAGCCGGCCAGCGGCCGGTTTTTCCGGGTGTCGTGCGGTGTCATTCCGTCTTTCCTTATTCTTCGTCGGTCTTGATCACTTTGCGCCCCTTGTAGGAGCCGCAGCTGGGACAGGCGCGGTGGGGAAGAACGGGCTCCCCGCAATCCGGGCAGGTGGAAATGGACGGAGCCGTGAGGTTTTTGCCGGTCCGGCGCTTGTCTCTGCGGGATTTGGACACTCTTCGCTTAGGCAGACCCATGAGTAATCTCCTAACTAATTGAGTTGAAATGGATAATGATTTAAATGATTCCTATATCGAAAGTTCCGCGTTAAGTAATTTAATTCGGTCGCCATGTCAAGCCTAAAAAGCGTGCGCGACGCTGCTTGAGAAAGAAAGCGTTCTGTGCTATGCAGTGACTCCAAACCGGCTGGCGCACGCTTTTTATTTAACTAATTGATATAATATGTAATTTTTGAGTATTTGGCAAGCTGGACCTCGGGCGGCATGCCCGATCAGCGCGCCTCCGCCTCCCATGTCCGCCGTGCAAGCCGGCCCTCGGCGGCCTTGCAAACCGGCCACCACCGAAGTATTACTCGGGCGGATGAGATAAACTTTAGAACAAAACTGTGCGTATTCACCTTAATTTTAATTAGATTATCTTAAAACCGCCTGCACGGGAAACGGCCGACCCGCTAGACAAAACCGTCGGACGGGCGGCAGCCGGCATCCCATTTCCGGCGCCGGCAGGATATCACACGAGGAGACTGTTATGTCCGGGATCATCACGCGTTTTCCGCCGAGCCCTTCGGGCTTTCTGCACGTGGGCGGGGCCCGCACGGCCCTGTTCAACTGGCTTTACGCACGGCACACCGGCGGCCGTTTCGTGCTGCGCTTCGAGGACACCGACACCGAGCGCTCCTCCCAGGAATACGTGGACGCCATCCTGGAGTCCCTGGAGTGGCTCGGGATCGACTGGGACGAGGGGCCCTATTACCAGACCCGGCGATTCGACGTCTACCGCGAGTACGTCCGGAAGCTGCTCGACTCCGGCAGCGCCTATTACTGCACCTGCCCGCCGGAGCGGCTCGAGGAAATGCGCCGGACGGCCATGGCGACGGGCGGAAAACCCAAGTATGACGGGACCTGCCGCAACAAGGGCCTGCCCCCCGGCGAGAAAACCGCGGTGCGGTTCAAGGCCCCGCTTGCCGGCACCACGGTGCTGGAAGACGTGGTCAAAGGCAACATCGTCTTTCAAAACGAAGAACTGGACGATTTTGTGATCTGCCGCAGCGACGGCAGCCCCACGTACAACTTCGCCGTCGTGGTCGACGACATCACCATGGGGATCAACACCATCATCCGCGGCGACGATCACGTGATGAACACGCCCAAGCAGATCCAGCTCTACAAGGCCTTCGGCAGCCCCTTGCCCGTGTTCGGCCACGTGCCCATGGTGCTCGGAAAAGACCGCACCCGTCTGAGCAAGCGCCACGGCGCCACCTCGGTCACCGCGTACCGGGACATGGGCATTCTGCCCGAGGCTCTGATCAACTACCTCGTGCGCCTGGGGTGGTCCCACGGCGACCAGGAGTTTTTCAACCGCAAGGAGCTGGTCGAAGTCTTCAACCTGGAGAACATCGGCCGCTCGGCCGGGATCTTCGACCCGGAAAAGCTCTACGCCCTGAACGCCGACCACATCAAGGCGACCCCGCCGGGGCAGCTCGTGGCGCCGCTGGCGCCGTTCATGCGGGCGCACGGGATCGAGATCGCAGCCGACGGCCGCACCGAAAAGGCCATCGAAACCCTGTCGGCCCGCAGCAAAAGCCTGAAGGAGATGGCCGCGCAGGCGCTCTTTTATTTCCAGGACGACATCGCCTATGAGCCGGACGCGGCCAGGAAATTCCTGACGGCCGAGGCCCTCCCCGCGCTCAAATCCCTGACCGCGAAGCTCGAGGCGCTGGAGGACTACACCGAGCACCGTCTGGAGGAAACCTTCAAGGCCGTGATGGCGGAGACCGGCCTCAAGCTCGGCAAGATCGCCCAGCCCGTGCGGGTCGCCCTGAGCGGGCGCACGGCCAGCCCGGGCATCTTCGAGATCGCGGCCGTGATGGGGAAACGTAAGACGCTCGCACGCCTGCGCAGGGCGATCGGGCACATCGAAAAAGAGTAAAGTCGAGCTATTTCACGGTGTCACGACAGCCAAGGCGAAAAATGACCCTTGACTGACCGCGCGCGGTCGGTTATTGTGTTTTTCATTGCTGAGGGATCGTCTAGCGGCAGGACAACGGGTTCTGGCCCCGTTAACCTAGGTTCGAATCCTAGTCCCTCAGCCAAATAAAAATGGCTTACGGAAAACCGTAAGCCATTTTTTTTGTTGATTTGTCATTTTGTTGAGGGTTAATAGAAAATCATTTAACTCGACGCATGTGAAACGCTGCAAAAGCGTCCCCCGAGTTCACCAGCAAATGAGGCGAGGTAGAACCATGACATCCCCGGCGAAGCCGTCGGAGGCAAGCGCACCCACCAACTTCATCAAGCAGATCGTCGCGGCGGATGTGGCTGCCGGCAAGAACGACGGCCGCGTCGTCACGCGCTTCCCTCCGGAGCCGAACGGCTACCTGCACCTCGGACATGCCAAATCGATCTGTCTCAACTTCGGGCTGGCGGCCGAGTTCGGCGGGGTGACCCACCTGCGCTTCGACGACACCGACCCGGCCAAGGAGTCCATGGAGTACGTCGCTTCCATCCAGGAGGACGTACGCTGGCTGGGGTTCGACTGGAAGGACAAACGCTTCTTCGCCTCCGACTACTTCGAAAAACTCTACGACTTCGCCGTGCAGCTCATCCAGGCCGGCAAAGCCTACGTGGACCACCTGAGCGCCGATGCGATCCGCGACCACCGCGGCACCCTGACCCGGCCGGGTCGAAACAGCCCCTGGCGCGAGCGTTCGATCGAGGAGAACCTCGATCTGTTCCGGCGCATGCGGGCGGGCGATTTCAAAGACGGCGAGTGCGTGCTGCGGGCCAAGATCGACATGGCCTCGCCCAACATCGTCATGCGCGACCCGACGCTCTACCGCATCAAGAAAGTCTCCCACTACCGCACGGGGGACGCCTGGTGCATCTACCCCATGTACGACTTCACCCACTGCCTGTCGGACATGATCGAGGGCATGACCCATTCCATCTGCACGCTGGAGTTCGAGAACAACCGCGAGCTTTACGACTGGGTGCTGGACGCGCTCAAGACCCCCTGCCACCCGCAGCAGATCGAGTTCGCCCGCCTCAACCTCAACTACACCGTGCTCTCCAAGCGCAAACTGATCGAACTTGTGGAAAAGGGCATCGTAACGGGCTGGGACGACCCGCGCATGCCCACCATCTCCGGCTATCGCCGCCGCGGCTACACGCCGGAGGCCATCCGCACCTTCTGCGAGCGCATCGGGGTGGCCCGGGCCGACAGCACCGTGGACATCGGGCTGATGGAGCACTGCCTGCGGGAGGACCTGAACCGGCGCGCGCCGCGGGTCATGGCGGTCTTGAGGCCGCTCCGGGTGACGATCGTGAACTATCCGGAGGGGCGGACCGAGGTGCTTGACGCCGTCAACAACCCGGAAGACCCCGCCGCCGGCACGCGCCAGGTGCCCTTCAGCCGCGAGATCTACATCGAACGCGAGGACTTCATGGAGGACCCGCCCAAGAAGTTTTTCCGCCTGGCGCCGGGGAGGGAGGTGCGCCTGCGTTACGCCTACTTTATAAAATGCGTGGAGGTCGTCAAAGACCCGGCCACCGGCGAGGTGGCCGAGCTGCGCTGCACCTACGACCCGGCCACCCGCGGCGGGGACGCGCCCGACGGCCGCAAGGTCCAGGGCACGCTGCACTGGGTGTCGGCCGCCCACGCCGTGACCGCCGAGGTGCGCCTCTACAACCACCTCTTCACACGCGAAAACCCCAACGATGTGGAGGAGGGCCGGCACTTCACCGACACCGTCAACCCCGGGTCCCTGGAAGTGCTGAAAGGCTGCCGGCTCGAGCCGAGCCTCGCCGCAGCAGCGCCCGGCAGCCGCTTCCAGTTCGAGCGCATGGGCTACTTCTGCGCGGATCTCAAGGATTCGCAGCCGGACCGGCCGGTCTTCAACCGCTCCGTGACCCTGCGCGACACCTGGGCAAAAATCGCAAAAAAACCATCAAAAGGGTGATTCCTACCGGTAGAACAGATACCCGCCGGCGAGCTTGATATATTCGTCGGCCACCCGCAGCGCGTAGCCCCCGTTCATCCACCAGGGCCCGGAATCCTCGGGATCCAGAACGTCCACGGGGTGAAAGTAAAACACGAGGGCGGGGTCCGGGCTGGCCCGCTCGAAGGCCAGCCGCGCGCGGCGCATGTGATAGCCCGAGCTCACGACGACGGCCGACTGCAGGTTGTGCCGGCGCATGATTTCGACGGTCTTCCGGGCCTCGGCGAAAGTCCCGCCGGGGTCGGGCCACGACCGGCTTTTGGAGTTCTCCTCACGGCCGATGATCACGCGGTCCTCGGGCAACGGACCCCGGATGCGGTACTTGCGGACGAACCACGGCCATTCCAGGGCGCGGTGGCGCACGGGCAGCAGCAGGAGGCCGGCCTCCTCGGCCTGCACCAGGTCGACGGCGACCAGCACCCGCTCGCGGTCCTCGTCCGGAGGGCCGGCCAGCGCCACGGCCGCATCGACCCGCTGCGCCGGGAGCCCCTGCTCGATGCAGAGAAAATCGTTGCCCCAGATAAAGAAGGCGACGATCCCTCCCATCAAAACAGCCGTTATGCCAACCGCCAGCCGGTAGATCATAGCCCTCCCTGGCGCCCTGCCGGTGGAGAGGATAACTGCCCGAATACGTTAGCATGAACAATGGTGCCAGGCAACAGCATTCCTTTGCGCCCTTCGCTTGAAAAGGAATAGCGCCCGTTTAACGGTGGCCGTTGACTTGCCTTTTTCGGATATTTTTACGAAAATGGCAGAAGCAACCTTGCCGATGGCGGGGGAATTCCATCATTACTCAACGAGGAACTCTCAATGAACGTTTGCATCGTCGGAACCGGCTACGTGGGCTTGGTCACCGCCGCCTGCCTGGCCGAGATGGGCAACCACATCGTCTGCGTGGACAGCAACCCTGCCGTCATCAGCGGCTTGAAGGCCGGCACCGTCCACATCTTCGAGCCCGGGCTGGATCTTCTCGTCAAACGCAATCTGCAGGAAGGGCGCCTGCAGTTCACCGCGGACCTGAAGGAAGGGCTGGAGCACGCCGACTTCATTTTCAACTGCGTCGGCACGCCGCCCCGGGAGGACGGCTCCTGCGACCTGTCCCAGGTCCGGGAGGTGGCCCGCGGGATCGGCGAGATCATCACCGAGTACAAAATCATCGTCAACAAGTCCACCGTGCCGGTCGGGACGGGCGACGAGGTCCACCGCATCATCCGGGAACGGGTCGACGCCCGCGGCCTGGCAGTGGAGTTCGATGTCGTCTCCAACCCCGAGTTTCTCAAGGAGGGCGATGCGGTCAACGACTTCATGAAGCCCGACCGCATCATCGTCGGCACCGACAACGTGCGCACCGCGAAGCTCCTGGAAACCCTCTACGCGCCGTTTGCCCGCAGCCGCGACAAGATGATCGTGATGGAGGTCCGCAGCGCAGAGCTGACCAAATACGCAGCCAACTGCATCCTCGCCACCAAGATCTCCTTCATCAACGAAATCGCCAACATATGCGAACGGGTCGGCGCCAGCGTGAGCGCGGTACGCCGTGGGATCGGGGCCGACCACCGCATCGGCTACCACTTCATCTACCCCGGGGTGGGCTACGGCGGTTCTTGCTTCCCCAAGGACGTCAAGGCGCTCATCACCACGGCCCGCGCCAGCGGCTACGAGCCCGAGCTGATCAGTGCCGTGGATGCCGTCAACGACCGGCAGAAAAAGGTCCTGGGGCGGAAGATCGCGGCTTATTTCGACGATCAGGGCGGGGTGGCCGGCCGGCAGCTCGCGCTCTGGGGGCTGGCCTTCAAAGCCAACACCGACGACATGCGCGAGGCATCCTCGCTCGCGCTCATCGCGGAGCTGACCGCCGCCGGCATGCAGATCCGGGCCTACGACCCGGTGGCGGGCAGCCGTGCACGCGAGATCCTGGCGTCCAACCCCGCTGTCCGCATCTGCGAGCAGCAGTACGAAGCGCTGGAAGGCGCCGACGCCCTGGCGGTGGTCACCGACTGGAACCAGTTCCGCAACCCGGATTTCGGCCGCGTGCGCCAGCTGCTCTCGGCGCCGATCATCTTCGACGGCCGCAACCTCTACGACCCGCACGTCGTGGCCGGCCTGGGCTTCGCTTATTTCAGCATCGGACGTGCGCCGGCCCGGCCTTCTCCCGACGCAGGGAGCCGCCCGGGCAAGAACTCCCAATGACCCAGCGCCGTGTACCGGTCAATGGTTTTCCGAAACAGCGGCATTGCAGGCCATTGGACCCGCAAAGGCAGGGCTGCCATGGATAAGCTACCCAGCCGCAAGGCGTTCCTCGCATTTCTGTCCGTCCTCATCGTGGCGGCGGCGGGGTCGCTGGGTGCGGCTGATTTCCTGTACACCTGGGATCCGAGCCCGGACGCCGGCCTGAACGGCTACCGGATCTATCAGCGCACCGAAGATGCGCCCTACGAGCTGCTGGCCGAAGTCGATGTGGCGGACCTCGAAGACCCCGCCCACCCCGGCTACCGGGTCACCGACCTTCAGCCCGGCAGCGTCTACCACTTCGCCGCCGCTTCCGTGAAAGCATCCGGCGAGGAAAGCGCCCTTTCCAACCAAACCTGCATCACAAACAACGGCCAGGTGGTGGAGTGCCAGGATAATGACCAGAACGGAACGGTTGTCTTCATCAACTGCTTCATCAGTGCCCTGAACCGTTGATGCGCTTTTTCTCTTGATTTATTTGCGAAAATTAGCGAAAACATAAAGTATCGAAATCGGGGCGGCTTTTATTCAGAAATGAATGCAGGGCCGGCTGCCTT
>Ga0209253_10004634_pt1 | contig 11985 bp, 9 predicted proteins | sample FrelakmetBRP12BR_FD_187145 | JGI IMG/M metagenome (GOLD analysis project Ga0209253, IMG submission 187145) | Freshwater lake sediment microbial communities from the University of Notre Dame, USA, for methane emissions studies - BRP12 BR (SPAdes)... | ecosystem: Environmental > Aquatic >...
AAGAGGGTACTGTTCTGGTGGACGATATTGACGCCCCAGCCGGACTCCGCCGGATTCCACCACATGTCCTGGTAGTTGGTGAGGGCTGCCCGGCTGCCGGTCGTGGCGCTGCAACTCGCCGCCGCAGTTCCGAAGACCTGCGGCACGATGTCTTTGGAAACCGTCACGCCCCGATAGGTGTATGCAAGGTTCGCGGTGCTCGCCGAGGAGAAAGTCAGCGACATCGCGCCGACCTTGAAAAGATTGGTGTTGGTGATTGGAATGAACGGCTGCGCGTTGAATGCGGGACCGCTGACCTGGTAGAGGTCGCCGGCGTAGGTCCGGCCGTCGGGTTGCAGCGGGCCGGACATCATGACCCACATCGGCGCGCCTGCCTCGTCGTACGTGAATAACGTAGCGAACACAATGTCGCCTTGATGGTTGACGTTGATGCCCCAGCCCGATTCGGCCGGGTTCCACCACATCCCGGTGTAGTTGAGCGACGAGGTCGGCGCCGCCGGCGCGAGTGCCGACGCGATGGTCTGCATCTGAGTGGTCGACAGGGTCGACAGGAACCCCATGCCGCCGACATTACTGGCAATGGCACTCTGGATCCGGGCTGGCGTTGCCCCGCCCTTGGTCGAGCTGGCGAGCGCCCCGTGGCAACTGGCGCAGTTGTTCGCGTACAGCGTCGCGCCGTCGGTCGCCACGGGTGGCGTGGGTGGCGCGGGTGGCGCGGGTGGCGCGGGTGGCGCGGGTGGCGCGGGTGGCGCGGGTGGCGCGGGTGTGGCACCGGCGGAGCCGGGCCTCGATTTCGGATCACCGGGGGCTGTGGCGGGCGAGGCCGTTAGCTCGGCCCCATTGGTGGCGCCGTCGTTGTCGGAATCGAGCCTTTCCAGGGCCGCATCGAACACGAGGCCGTTGGCCAGGAACGCGTCGCCGAAGGGATTCAGCGGGCCGCCCGGACTGCCGTCGTGGCAGGCCACGCAATTGGGAAGGGAGGCCGCTGCTTTGGGATACCGGGTGAAGAGGTCCTCCTGGTACCCGGGCATAGCCAAAGCGACCATGCAGAAGGCCAATGCCACGACGAGCGTGGCGAACATGCTCAACCTCGCAGTCAGCGATCTCGTACGCATTCTTGACTCACCAGTGGTTCGCCCGAGTTGGCGGCCTCAGTCGGGGCGATACTCGTGATGTGGGGCCGGAACTGTTCATTCGTCCTGACGGTAACACCTGGGCGGTCTATGACAATGCCATTTTCTGTGGGATTTAATCGCACATTGATCTAGATCAAAGACCATCCCATGGTCTGGAGGAGCCGCGCGTAGGCGCGAGCGGACCTGCCGTGACCCAAACGTCGGTTGGTTCCGCATCGCCCGCGCTCAGCCGGCGTTGCTTGCCGTCATCGTTGGGGCCGGGATGCTGCTCCTGTTCGAGGCTGGCAAGTCCGCTATGCGCAAGCACTCGTAGCGCCGTGTGTTGATGGCCGGGGCCCGGAAAGCACGTTAGCAGGAGCTGTGGCGTTGGGCGGGATGTCCGCGGGTCGATCCGCCTGGCAGGAAGGGCAGCACCAGCGCGCGCGCATCCACCCTCGCGCCGATGCGGGCGAGCAGCAGGAACGAGCCCACGAGCTTGCGGTGCAGGAAGATGGTCTCGGGCGGCGGCGCGCGCAGCAGGCCGCGCCGGAAGGCCAGGTCGTAGCCCAGCGCACGCACGCGCGCAGGCAGGCCGGACGCCGCGAAATCGTAGCGGCCCTTGTGCCGCAGCGGCTCGCAGACGAGCAGGATCACGTCCACCGCCGCGCGGATGCGCTCCGGCGGATCTTCCCGCGACACATAGCCGATGGCGGCCGCGTGTCGCGCCACCGCATCGATGTCCCCGTCGACGACCGCGCGCGTCACGCGTGCGAAATGGGCGACGAACTGCGCGCTGAAGCTCTTCGTCGCACCGAAGTCGAGGAGCACGACGCGCCCGGTGGCGGGCTGGTAGAAGTAATTGGCGAAGTTGGGGTCGGTCTGCATCACGCGGAACTCGAACAGCTCGCGGAACAGAAGTCGTTCCAGCAGCGTGCCCACCGCGTCGCGCCGGGCCTGCGGCGTTCCCGGACCGGCGAGCGTCTCGAGCGGCGAACCTTCGGCGTAGTCCATCGCCATCACGCGGGTCGTCGTCAGATCGTGGTGCACGCGGGGAACGACGAGCGCGGGCTCGTCTGCAACCAGCCGCGCGTAGCGTTCCAGGAAGCGCGCCTCCTGCAGGTAGTCGGCCTCCTGCGCGAGCTGCCGCTTGGCTTCCTCCGCGATGCCGCGGACGTCGAGGTCGAGCGGCAGCACGTTGAACAGCCTGAGCAGTGCCGAGACGTTGTCGACGTCGCTGGCGATCGAGCGCGCCACGCCGGGGTACTGGATCTTCAGCGCGAGATCGCGCCCGTCGTGCGTGCGCGCCCGGTGCACCTGTCCGATCGACGCGGCGGCTACCGGCTCGAAATCGAACTGCGCGAAGCGGCCCTCCCAGCCCTTGCCGTATTCGCGCCCCAGCACCCGGCGCACCTGCGCCGTGGGCATCGGCGCGGCCCCCGAGCGCAGGACCGCGAGCGCCTGCGCGAATTCGGGGGGGAGCACGTCTTCCCCCTGCAGCGACACCAGCTGGCCGAGCTTCATCGCGGCGCCGCGCAGGTTCGCGAGCCGGGCGGCGAGGCGCTCCGCGTTGCGTACCGAGAACACGGCGCTGCCGCCGGTCGCGCCGCCGGACCCCGTCAGCCGGCGCAAGCCCTCGACGGCACTGCCCGCCGCGAGCTCCGCCGCGGCCAGCCCGATGCGCGCGAGCCGCCCGAGCCGGGTCTGCGGAACGGCGGCGGGAGCGGGCTTGTTTTTCACGGAGTGGAGCTTACGCGAACCCGCGCGGCGCGCTTCGGGAAGCTGGTAAACTGAACCTTCGTGCGCGCATCCTCCGATGAGCAGGTGACGATGAGAGATCGTTTGACGCTTGCCGCCTGTCTGCCCGAGGATCGCGACCGGGCGACGCTGGTCGGACGCCTGTGGCTGCCGGACCTCGGCGGACCGGCGCTCGTCGCCGTCGGCAGCGATGGCGTCCACGATCTGTCGCGGGTCGCCGCGACGGCCAGCCAGCTCTTCGAGCTCGATGATCCGGTGCGCGCGATTCGCGGCGCGGGCAAGCTGCCGCGGCTCGCCGATGTCGCCGACGCGCTCGCCAATTCCGCGAGCGGCGAGCACGACGAGGCGGCGCCGCGCTTCCTCGCGCCGTGCGACCTCCAGGCGATCAAGGCTGCCGGCGTCACGTTCGTCTCCAGCATGCTGGAGCGCGTGATCGAGGAGCAGGCGCGCGGCGACGCCTCGAAGGCCGAGGCGGTGCGCAGGGCGATCGTCGCCGTCATCGGCGACAACCTGAAGAGCGTGCGACCCGGCTCGCCGGAGGCGGCGCGGCTCAAGGACGTGCTGATCAGCGAGGGCGTGTGGTCGCAGTACCTCGAAGTGGGCATCGGGCCCGACGCCGAGATCTTCACCAAGGCGCAGCCGATGTCGGCGGTCGGTGTCGGCGCGCAGATCGGCATCCACCCGAAATCCGAGTGGAACAATCCCGAGCCCGAGATCGTGCTGGTGGTGGACAGCCGGGGCCGCACGCTCGGCGCGACGCTAGGCAACGACGTCAACCTGCGCGATTTCGAGGGGCGCAGCGCGCTGCTGCTGGGCAAGGCCAAGGACAACAACGCGTCGTGCGCGATCGGGCCGTTCATCCGCCTGTTCGACGAGCACTACGGCATCGACGACGTGCGCCGGTGCGAGCTCACCACGCGCGTCGACGGGCCGGACGGGTTCGCGATGACGGGCACGAGCTCGATGGCGATGATCAGCCGCGACCCCCTCGATCTCGTCGTGCACGCGATCGGCCCCAACCACCAGTATCCGGACGGGCTGGTGCTGTTTCTCGGCACGATGTTCGCGCCGACGCAGGACCGCCTCGCGCCCGGGCAGGGGTTCACGCACGTCGTCGGCGACGTCGTCACGGTTGCCACGCCAAGGCTCGGCGCGCTTGTCAATCGCGTCGATCACAGCGACCGCATCGCGCCGTGGACGTTCGGCGTCGGCGCGCTGATGGCGAATCTCGCTCGCCGGCGGCTGATCTGAGTCTCTCCCGCGCGAAAGAGCGCGCGGCCAACCCGAATCGGAGCAGGACGATGGAACCTCTTTTCAGGAACTACATCGGCGGCGAATGGGTCGCCGGCGCGTCGACGACGCACAACCGCAATCCATCGGACGTGCGCGACGTCATCGGCGAGTACGCGCAGGCGGACGCCGCGCAGACGAAGGCGGCGATCGCCGCGGCGAAGCAGGCCTTCCCCGCGTGGGCGGTCGCATCGATCCAGGACCGGTCGAATCTTCTCGACAAGGTCGGCGCCGAAATCCTCGCGCGCAAGGACGAGCTCGGCCGGCTGCTCTCGCGCGAGGAGGGCAAGACGCTCCCCGAGGGTGTGGGGGAGGCCGCGCGCGCGGGGATGATCTTCCGGTTCTTCGCCGGCGAGGTGCTGCGCATCGCCGGCGAGAAAATCGCCTCGGTGCGGCCCGGCGTCGACGTCGAGGTGACGCGCGAGCCGGTCGGCGTCGTCGGGCTCATCACGCCGTGGAACTTCCCCATCGCGATCCCGGCGTGGAAGATCGCGCCGGCGCTGGCCTACGGCAATACCGTCGTGTTCAAGCCCGCCGACCTGGTGCCGGGCTGCGCGTGGGCGCTCGCCGACATCCTGGCGCGGGCCGGCGTTCCCGCCGGCGTCTTCAACCTGGTGATGGGCCGCGGATCGGTCGTCGGCGAGACGCTCGTCAATCACCCCGACGTCGCGGCGATAAGCTTCACCGGGTCGGTGTCCACCGGGCGCGGCATCGCCGCGAGGGCAGTCGCGCGGATGGCGAAAATCCAGCTCGAGATGGGCGGCAAGAACCCGCTCGTCGTGCTCGACGACGCGGATCTCGCCACCGCGGTCAACGTCGCCGTGCAGGGGTCGTATTACTCGACGGGACAGCGCTGCACCGCGTCGTCCCGGCTGATCGTGACCGAAGGCATTCACGATCGCTTCGTCGCGGCGCTGACCGACAAGCTCAAGACGCTGAAGGTCGACGACGCGCTGGCCGCCGGAACCGACATCGGGCCGGTCGTCGACGCGAGCCAGCTCGAGCAGGATCTCGCGTACGTCGAGGTCGGCAGGAGCGAGGGCGCGCGGCTCGTGGCAGGCGGCGAGCGCCTGACGCGCGACACCGAGGGCTACTACCTGGCGCCAGCGCTGTTCACCGAGGCGAACAACGCCATGCGCATCGCGCGGGAAGAGATCTTCGGGCCGGTCGCGGCGGTGATCCGCGCGCGGAACTACGACGAGGCGCTGACGCTTGCCAACGACACCGAATTCGGGCTGTGCGCGGGCATCGCGACGACGTCGCTCAGGCACGCGTCGCATTTCAAGCGGCACGCGCAGGCCGGAATGGTCATGGTCAACCTGCCGACCGCGGGCGTCGACTACCACGTTCCGTTCGGCGGGCGCAAAGGCTCGAGCTACGGGCCGCGCGAACAGGGACGCTACGCGGCGGAATTCTTCACGACCGTCAAGACCGCTTACACGGCGCCGTAGAAACCTGGCCGTCCGGTCTCGTATAATCGGCGTTCCGCAACCCCTGCCACCGGTCTGGCGCAAGCATCGTGCAATTCTCGAGCCGGCAATTCGCCGAAGTCCTCGTGGCCGCGCCGGGGGGCAGGATCGATCACGCCGCAGCCGGAGCGCTCGAGCAGGCGCTGGCGCCGCTGCTGGCGCAAGCCGAAAGCCGCAAGGCGGGCGTGATCCTGGATTTCTCGGACGTCGAATACATCAGCAGCGTCGGGCTGCGCGTGCTGATGGTCGCGGCAAAGCAGATGCGCGGATGCGGCGCCCGGATCGTGGTCGCCGCTCCGCGGCCGGTCGTCGCCGAGATCTTCGCGATCAGCCGCTTCGACCGCGTTCTCGACATCGTTCCGTCGGTTCGGGGGGCGCTCGGCCATCTCTCCGCGCCGGCGCTCGCCGCCTACGACGCAGGCTGAACGCCGGTGACGACATGAAGCGCATCCGCTTCTGGGGCACGCGCGGCTCGCTGCCGGTCTCGCTCACCGCTGCCGCGGTTCGCGAGAAGGTCATTGCCGCGGTGTGCGGCGCGTCGGGCCGCGTCTTCGCGTCGGTGCGCGAAGTCGGCGAATATGTGGACGGTCTGGGGCTTGCGGTTTCCGGAACCTACGGCGGGCACACGTCGTGCGTCGAGATCGAAACCGGCGGCCCCGAGTACGTGCTGTGCGATCTGGGCAGCGGCCTGCGTCCGTTCGGGCAGGCCGCGCTCGCGCGCCACGGCCCCGCTTTGCCGCAGACCTACCACGTCTTCGTCTCCCACCTGCACTGGGATCACATCATGGGGCTGCCGTTCTTCGCGCCGGCCTACATTCCGGGCAACCGGGTTCGCTTCTACGGCGGCCATGCGGAGCTCGAGGCGGCGCTGCGCCGCCAGCAGGACCCGCCGTCGTTTCCCGTCGATTTCTCGTACCTGCGCGCCGACATCGAGTTCGTGCACCTCGAGCCGGGCCGGCGCTACGACATCGCCGGCATGGCGGTGACCGCAAAGCTCCAGCGCCACGCCGGGGATTCCTACGGCTACCGGTTCGAGTCCGGCGGTCGGACCGTCGTCTATACGACCGACTCCGAGCACAAGCTCGTCGACCCGGCGGAGACGGACGGCTTCGTCGAGCTCTTCCGCAACGCCGACGTCGTGATCTTCGACGCGATGTACTCGCTCGCGGAAGCTACGTCGATCAAGGCCGACTGGGGGCATTCGAGCAACGTCGTCGGGGTCGAGCTGTGCCAGCTCGCGGGTGCGAGGCACCTCTGCCTGTTCCACCACGAACCGGCGAACGACGACGCAACGATCGGCCGGATCCTCGCCGACGCGCGCCGCCTCGAGGAGATCACGCGCAACGGCGAGCCGCTGCTCGTCACGGCAGCCTTCGACGGGATGGAAATCGAGTTGTGACGCCGCGCGCGGCATGGAGTGCCGCCGCGCGCCGGTTCGGACCTGTTCGCGTCGCGGCAGTTCCGGTCCTGGTCGCCCTGACGGCGCTGATCTGGCTGGAGCCGTCGTGGAACGCCCGCCTGCCCTCGGCGTGGTTCGACGCCCTCCAGACGCTCTCGCCCCGGCGAATCGTCTCGATGCCGGCCACGATCGTCGCGATCGATCACAAGAGCCTCGCCGCGCTCGGCCAGTGGCCGTGGCCGCGCTTCCTGCTCGCGCAGCTGGTGGACGACATCAACCGCCATCGGCCGGCGGCGATCGGCATCGACATCCTGATGCCGGAGCCCGACGGGCTGTCGCCCGAGCGACTGCTCGCGCGGGCTCGCCGGCAGGATCCCGAGCTCGCCGGCCGGCTCGCCGCGCTGCCCGGCAACGACGCGGAGCTCGCGCGGGCGCTCGCCGACGCGCCCACGGTGCTCGCCATTGCCGGCATGCCCGAGGCCACCGGCATGCTGCTGCGCGCGGCGCCGTTCCGTGTCAGCGATGCCGCAGCCCGCGTCGGGACGCCGGCCCCGACCGCTCCGCGGCTGCCGCACTACGCCGGCGTGCTGACCAGCGTCGATCAGCTCGATCGCGCGGCGCTCGGGCGCGGGCTCGTTTCGGTCGACGCAGCGGGCGGCGTGTTCCGGCGCATTCCGCTGATCGCGACCGTGGACGGCACGCTGGTGCCGGCGCTGGCGATCGAGATGCTGCGCGTGGCGCTCGGCGCGCCGTCGCTGCGAATGCTCACCCGTGGAGCCGCGGTCGACGCCATCGGCGTCGCCGACTTCGTCGCGCCGACCGAGGAGGACGGCGCCGTTCGCGTCTATTACTCGCCGCGCAACGCGGATCGCTTCGTCTCCGCCGTCGACGTGCTCGAGGGCAGGTTCGATCCGGCGCAGCTGCAGCAGAAATTGGTGCTGGTCGGCATCACCGGCCTCGGCATGGTCGAAGACAAGAACACGCCGCTCGGCGTGCTGATGCCGGGTGTCGAGATCCACGCGCAGCTCCTGGAGAACCTGTACGACGGAACGCTGCTCCGGCGGCCCGCGTGGGCGCCGCCGCTCGAAGCCCTCGTCTTCCTGCTGGCCGGTGCGATGCTCGTCGCCGCCACGCCGCGCTGGAAGCCGCGCGACGCCGCGCTGCTCGCCCTCGTTTGCGCGGCGATCCTGCTCGCTTCCGGCTATCTCGCCTTTCGCAGCCAGCGGTTGCTGTTCGACGCGGCGACGCCGGGCCTGTGCCTCGCCGTCCTCTTCGGGGTGCTGCTCGCACTGACCCTGGCGGAAGCGAACCGGCAGAAGCGCTCGCTCGAGCGCCAGGTGCAGGTGCAGCGCGTCGAGAGCGCCCGCATCGCCGGCGAGCTCGATGCGGCGAAGCGGATCCAGATGGGGACGCTGCCGCGCACCGACTTCCTCCGCGAGGATTCCCGCGTCGATCTCGCCGCGACGATGGTTCCCGCGCGCGAGGTCGGCGGCGACCTCTATGATTTCTTCCGGCTGGACGACCGGCGCCTGTTCTTCCTGGTCGGCGACGTCGCCGGCAAGGGCGTTTCGGCGAGCATCTTCCAGGCGGTCAGCAAGGCGCTGTACAAGAGCACGATGCTGCGCGCGCCGGGCGCCGACCTCGGCCTGCTCATGTCCGCCGCCAACGCCGAGGTCTCGCGCGACAACCCCGAAATGCTGTTCGTCACCGCGTTCGCCGGCGTGCTCGACCTCGAGACCGGCGATCTCGCGTACTGCAACGCCGGGCACGAAGATCCTTACCTCGTCCATCCGACGGACGCCGCGGTGCGTCGCCTCGCGGACGGCGACGGGCCGCCGCTGTGCGCGGTCGACGGCTTCGACTACCGGGGAGCGCGCTGCGCGCTGCGGACGGGCGAATGGCTCTGCGTCGTCACCGACGGCGTGACGGAAGCGCAGCGCGCAGGGGGCGAGCTGTACGGCGGTGAGCGCGTGCAGAGCGTTCTGCCGGGCCTCGTGCGGGAAGGAGCGAACGCCAGCGCCGTCGTGGACGCGCTGCGCGCGGACGTGGAAGCGTTTGCCGCCGGCGCCGAACCGGCGGACGACCTCACGGTGCTCGTGCTGCGCTGGAAGGGGCCGCGCACCGCGGGCGCTTCGGTGCCGGGCTGAGCCGCGCCGCAGGCGCCCCGGCGTGGCGTCAGCGCACGACGATTTCGACGCGCCGGTTGCGCGGTTCGGCGACGTTGTCGGGCGTCGGCACGAGGAGCTCGCGCTTGCCGCGGCCGATGGCCACGATGCTGGCGGACGAGAGGCCCTGGGCGATCAGCACCCCACGCACGGTCTCGGCGCGGCGCAGCGCCAGCGCATCGTTGACCGCGTCGCTGCCCACGGTGTCGGTGTGTCCGACCACCACGATGTCCGGCACCGGGTGCTTCGCGATTTCCGACAGCACGTCGGCGAGGATCTGCTTCGACGCCTCGGTGAAGTCGTCGCGACCTTCGACGAAGTACAGCGTGAACGAGGTCGGTCGGGCCGGCTGCGCCTTGAGCGCCGCGCCGAAGAGCGCCTCGACCTCCTGCGGATTCGACGTGTACGTCCGGGGCCCGGACGTCGTCGGCCGCGCCGCCGCATAGGGCTTGTCGAGCACGACCTCCTGGTCGCCCTGCCGGACGGAGACCGCCGTGTTCGCGCCACCCTTCTCGGGGAGCAGCACGACGGTGCCGGTCTGGGTCGCGCAGGCGCCGAGGAACGCGGCCAGGACCGCGGCGCCCAGCCCGCGGCACAGGCGATCGCGCAGCCTAGTCATCGGCGCTGACGACGAACTCGGTGCCGCGCACGCCGAGGATCGACGACGGCGTGCGCACCTTCATCGCATCCGGCGATTGCTTGGCGATGCGGCCCGAGATCACCGCAAGCGATCCTTTCTGCAGCGACGCGTCGAACTGGCCCTGGCTCGTCGTTGGGTCGAAGGCGTAGCGATCGAGCGCGAGGGCGCTGTTCGGCCCCGCGGAGAGCAGCGAGTTGTCGCTCATCGTGATGCCGACCGAGCCGTCGGCGCCGGTCTTCAGCACGTCCGCGGCCTGCAGGCGCGTGCCCACGTCGCCGGGCAGGGTCTGGCCGCCGCGCTCGACCGACACCTGACCCTTCGCGACCTTGATCTGCCCGATGTCGGCGGCGCCCGCAGAAAGGGCAAGGCCGAGGGCCGCCGCCGCCAGCAGCGCCCGGCAAGGATGATCGACCGGTGTTTTCATGCAAGCCTCGCAAGAAGGTGTCGGAAGAAGAGGACGCCGCGTGCGCCGTCGTTCGGCGGCGGCGGGTCTGCAGGTGCGCCGATTCTATACCCCGGCGGGTGCGCGTTCCATCGCGGGCTGCCGCATCCCGCTTTCGGGACGCGCCCGGCGCATCGGTCTTTCGCGCGGGTTCGCTGGCGCCGGTCCTTGCGCGCCGGATCGCGGGTGCCGGCGAACCGGATCGCGCATTCGATTTCCCCGGCCTCCCTGTGTCCATGACGCTAGCATATGAATACGTTAGCAGCGGGCGCGACGAATCATCAACGTTTCGCGCCGGCGATTCTTCCTGGAGCGGCGCCCATGGGCATTCCGGTGAAGAACCTCGCCATTCGTGCCGTCGGGACCGTCCACGGCTCGCAGGTCACCGGACGTCGCCCCGATCTTCGACAGCAGCTTGCCGCGGGGGTAATCTGCGTTCATCGCTCGATTGGGAACCGGCTCGGGACGATGAAGAAGTCGAGGTCTTCGGAGGGACAGCCGATGACGGGGCACGCACGGCGACCGACCATGGCGCTCGGCTTCGTTCTCCTCTGCGCGGCCTGCGCATCGGCGCCGCCCGCGCCTGCGCCTGCCGGCGGCGCTACCCCGCAGTCGGTCGTCGACGAACTGCTGGCGGCGGACCGGGCGTTCGCGGCCGCGAGCGCCAAGACCGATCTCGTGACGGGATTGTCCGCGATGTTCGCGGTCGACGTGGCGATGCCGATTCCCGGCAGCAGGTTCTCGACGAGCGCTGTCGAGGCCATCGAAGCGCTTCGCGCCAACCCCGGCAATGCGAAGTCGCGCGCGGAGTGGGTCCCCGTGCGCGGCGGCGTTTCCGCGGACGGGCGGCAGGGCTACACGTGGGGCTACATGACCGTGCGCACGCCCGACGGGGCCACGGCGCCGGCCAAGTACCTCTCGTACTGGGTGAAGGAGGCGGAGGGGTGGCGCGTCGTCGCCTACAAGCGCCGGCCCCGGCCGGCGGGCGAGGTCTCGCTCGCGCCAGTCGCGCCCTCGCTGCCGCCGCGCATGGTCCCGCCGACCACCGACGCCGCCGCGATCGAGCGTTTCCGGGCAAGCGTCGACGCGACCGAGCGCGCGTTCTCCGACGAAGCGAAGATCATCGGGCTGGGGGTCGCCTTCGTGCGCTACGGAAGCGCCGATGCGGTCAACATGGGAGGCGCGAACGATGCTGCGTTCGTCGTCGGCCCGGATGCGATCGGTCGCCTCGTTTCGGAGGGCAAACCCGCCGAGCCCAGCACGCTGGCGTGGGGGCCCGATCGCACGGTCGTCGCGTCGAGCGGCGATCTCGGCGTGACGATCGGACTGATCCGCGAGACCGCGCCGTCCGCCGGGCCCAATGCGCCGGTCTACCCGTTCTTCACCGTATGGCGCCGCGCGAGCCCCGCAGAGCCGTGGCGATACATTGCCGAGTGATCAAAAGAAAAAGCCGGGCATCGCGCCCGGCCTTTTCGTTTGGAGCTTTCCCCGAAGGGATATTACGCCGCCTGGATGTTGCTCGCCTGCTTGCCCTTGGGGCCCGTCGTCACTTCGAACGAGACCTTCTGGCCTTCCTTCAGCGTCTTGAATCCCGGCATGTTGATTGCCGAGAAGTGCGCGAACAGATCTTCGCCACCGCCATCCGGCGTAATGAATCCGAAGCCCTTGGCGTCGTTAAACCACTTCACAGTTCCAGTTGCCATTTCAGTA
>Ga0209253_10004635_pt1 | contig 11983 bp, 11 predicted proteins | sample FrelakmetBRP12BR_FD_187145 | JGI IMG/M metagenome (GOLD analysis project Ga0209253, IMG submission 187145) | Freshwater lake sediment microbial communities from the University of Notre Dame, USA, for methane emissions studies - BRP12 BR (SPAdes)... | ecosystem: Environmental > Aquatic >...
CTTTGGCCGTCTGGAATCTCAGAAACTTCCTTCAGGTTCTTCTCTTGATCTGAAGCATATCCAGGAGAATAACCCTTTGACATTGATCAAGAGGATGGGAATCAGCCAATTACCTCATTGGCTCTACTTCGATTATGGTCAGAAGGAAGGCTTTGAAGGGATTACAAAAGGAAATCAGAATTTTGAGAAGGCCTTAAAGGAGGGTAGCCACCAGATTCCCGTCCAACCTTTCAACGGTAAATCAAAACATAACAACCAATTCTGGCGAAGCAGGTCGGGGAATGTGCTTAAGCATCATTCTGATGTGTTCCAGAAAGAAGTTAAATAGAAGACAAGGCTGGGTAGGGGCGACTTCAGTCGCCCTAAATAGGGAGGCTAAAGCCTCCCCTACCCACAAATACTTGTGAGACCCTGAACCAAGTTCAGGGTGACAAAAAGGAGGTTACACCGCAGTCCTAAAAGGGAGGATTAATAATAAATTATTGAACCGATAGCAGCCGGTCTAACTTTTCTCGATCCATTCCCAGACGTTCCCAGGTTTCGATATAAACGGGTTTCCCTTTTTCGTCGTAGGGATCGATCAGGACTTTTCTCAGGAAGAAGGGAGAGTTTTTCGAATGGCAATCTTTGCAGCCCTTGCTGCCGATGACATTCGATCCGGAGGTGATATTGTGGCTCAGGGAGAAGTCGATGAGTTCGGCCTGTTCATGTTTGATTTTTTCGACTTCTCCCTTCTTATCCAGTTGATGGAGGAGTCCCCCTTTCATCAATACCGGATGGTTCGCGACCGGATTCCCAAACTTGTCCTTCTCTTTAAGCGCTTTTAGAAAGGCCTTGATCTCCTCGGTGGTATTCAATTCAGGGATCCCATCTCCGTTGTTATCTTTCAGAGAGGGTTTCTTCAATCCTCTTATCTTCCAGAGGAAGATGGGTTTCACTCCATTCGTCTTTTCATCTAAGTCTCCCCAGTAGATGACGACCAGTGATTTTGCTGGAACAATCCTCCCTTTGAACTCCCTGATCGTTGGAAACCAGTTGGAGATGTCGGTCGTTTTCTTTCGGGGATCGATGGAATCACTGGTGAGAAACTTCGAAGTATCATAGACCACAGCCGTTCCGGTTGAAAGATCATAGACGAGATCGGCTGAAGTGGTCTGAAAGGGGATGTGACAGGTCTGGCAGGAGATCCGCCTCAGATGCTTTGGGGAGAAAGGATGTCTATATTTCGGTGCCTTCTTATCCTTTCCTTTGTAATGGCAGTCTTCGCAGGAATTCATGGTATGGTCGAGGTCATCCCGGACGGTCTCCTGAATGGTATTCCCTTTTGCAAAGTTGTGCTCCTTATCACCGGGGTGGCAGGAGACACAACTGAGGTCCTTTGACTTATGGATATCTGTCTCAGGGCTCCATTGGCGCCCTCTCTTTTTACCATCGGAGATGGCATGGCAGGTCCAACAATTTTCATCACGGGGTCTTCTCGTGATCTGGAGATGGAGATTTTCAAAATCGGCCACCTCTTTTTTCGAATATTCGATTTTCACCTCTTCTGCCTTCGGGTTCCAGGAATCTTCCTGGGAGAGTTTCAGCGTGGCCCAGCCTGCTCCTACGGTGGGACCATATTTGAAGAGCCCGGCTCTTAAAGCGGCTCCCCTCTCTTTCCACTGGTACCCCTTCAGATGGCAGATGAGGCAGTCGGCTTCACTGAGGCCGCTTCGATCCCAGGAAGCTCCATATTCGGCATTTCCCATACTGATCGAGGTATAATCGCCATCGAGTTTAGGGTCATCGCCTGAAAGTTCATAACCAAATTTTTGTGTTTCCTCATTGTAATAGAAATTTCCTTTTCGATCATACTCGCCAAACCCTCCTCCGGGATGGCAAGGGCCACAATTCTGGACAAAAAAGAAAGAGGATTTGTCAATTTCAGAGGGATGGGTATTCACTTTCTTAGCCAACTGGCTCGAATCGGCAGAGGCGAGTCAATGCTTTCCATACATTCCGGAGGAAAGGTTCCAGGGATATTTGGAGTCGAAGGTGTCGCTGATGATGATTTTCCCGGTTCCATCCGCACGACCCTGCTGGAAGTGGTAACCCTTTGTGATCTGGTCATAGTCATGGCAGGCCCCGCAGGTCTTCCTGGGACTGTAAGGCAACCTACTCTCGGTGGTGAGAGGGCTTCCATCGAATCCTTTCAGAACGATCTTCTCATGCAGAGGCACCTGGGACGGAATGGGGGTGGGATAGAAGAAGGAGAGAACGCATAAGGATGTCGCTGAAAGGAGGAGCAATCCGGACCTTTTCACATCAGGTCACCTCCACGGGATTTCCGACATAGTATATTCTTAAAGGAAGTTTAGGGCAAGAGGTCATTTCCTTTTCTGGGGAGAGGTGGTAGGGACAGGTTGTAACAGGTGGCCGCAATTGGGGCACTTCATCCTTTGAACTCCCCTGCGTCGTGCTTTCTCAAAAGGATCTCCCTTTTTGCGATCCTTTTACCCGTTGGTGTTAGAAACCACTGGTCTATGATCCCTTCTAAAAAGACAAGATATTCTCGACGTGGAATCTGAAATCGTTCCCGGTCGATGGCCATCCCTTTTCGAGAATATCGCCATAATTTATCGGCATCCTTAACAATCCGGTCATTCCGGGAGATGGGTCTTTTCCTCGTATCGTGACCCCGGATGATCCGGCAGATCTCCTTTATTTTTTTAGAAGGGTATTGGAAGTGCTTTAATATGGTCTCGGCGATCTTTGCCCCTTCTACTTCATGGACCCTTGCCAGTTTGGGATTGGATGGATTCGGACCGAAGGCGGTCAGGTGCAGATTTGCAGGAATCGTCTTCCAACCCACATCGTGGAGGAGGACAGCCGGGATGACCACATCCTCATCGCCTTTCTCAGATTGCAGAAGTTTCAAGGCATAGTGGAGCGCAATTCGAGTGTGGATGAGATTCTTTCGGGTTCGAAGGAAGGGTTTGGCTTTTTCAAAAATCTTCTGATGGATCGGTTTTATCAGCACTGGCTGGAAATTATCAATTACCAATGATCAATGGTCAGTTATCAATTCTCAATTCAAACCTCAAACCTCAAACCTCAAACCTCAAACCTCTTTAAAACCCTTTCATCATTTTACCAAGAATATAAGGTAATTCAATCCGTCCTGTTGGAGCGAGGATACGGCTGCTGTACTCGGTCACAAAAGTAGAGGTCAATAATTTGGTGATCCGTTTATATTCATCACTGTCAAGGGCTTTGGCAATATCGACAATGTTGGTGGCGGTCCCTTCCGCAACGATGAGAGGACCAGGCCCTACCACCACGTGCCATCCTCCTGTCATCTTGATCCCCATTTTTTCCATGGTGGGAAGATGATCGTTCTTTACAAAATTCGCGTATTCATCTTCTTTTCCAGGGATGATGTTGAAATATTGGTTAAATTTCCATACCCTTAATTGAATGGTATATTTGTCTGTTTTTACTCTGCCAGTAGGCTTCAGAATCTTACTGCAATAGTTGAAGACATAACGCTGAATCTTTGCTGTCATTTGCTCATACTCTTCTGTCTCCATGGCCTTTTGAAGTTTCTGTAACGAATCGACGGACCCCACAGAAATAACCCTGGGACCCTCCCCAACGACCACATGAAATCCTCCCACTGGATTGATGCCAATTTTTTTCATGGTCGGAATGTAATGATTAATGGCAAACTGTGTGTATTCTTCTTCTTTCCCCGGGATGATGTCCCAGTGTTGATTAAACAGAAAGATCATCTTCTCCTCCCTGGAGATCCTTCGACGAGCTCAGGATGATACTCTTAGGTATCCGAAGAATGGTCAACTCTCCATCCCTTAAAAAACCATGGTGAGCCTGTCGAACCATTAAAATAGACGAAGGATGATGGGATCGGAGCTGGCCGTGACCTCATAGGATTGGAGGACGGGTTCTGCGGCATACAACTCTTTAAATTTGGCCACTAGCTTTTCGTAATCACCACTCTTCTCGTAGGCCTCGAGATCCGCCCTCGTATCCCATGCCGTGAGAGAAATTCCCTGATCTTTGTTGTCCAAAGCCTCCAGGAGATGGACAAATCGAATTCCCTTGTGGCCTTTGTGAGTAGAGACGACTTCTTTGTTGTAAAGCTCACGGAGCTCCTGCATCTTGCCTGATTTCAGTTTAAAAAAAGTCATTCGGACATACATAACTCTCCTCCAAAGTGATTACCTTCTGAAAAGCGAAGACATCATGTCGATGATGATATCGGCATCGCTCTGCCTTGGTTTGCCTGCCTTCGTGACCGGTCGAGATTGAACGAGGAAGATATTTTCAGGGTATGGAAGATCTTCATCGATGGCCCATTCTAAATCCTGGGCAGATTGATAATGGGCTTCCGCAAGCTTGCCAAGGCGCACCAGTTCCAACAGGGCTTCATCATTGACGCATTGCTGATTTTGCTTTTCGACGGAGGGTTCGACGCAGACGACCTTGTTTCCCTCCAGCTGATAGCAGATGGTTTTTTGAGAAATCGTCCTATCCAAAATTTCGGACGATTTCTTATCCACCAGGAAATGATCCGGGGAGACCTCTCCCTTGACGACGCTCTCACCTAACCCCCAATTGCCCTCCACAACGATTTTATCCTCATCTCCCAGCACCGGGTCGATGGTGAACATGACGCCGGCACATTTCGCCTTCACCATTTTCTGGATACCCACACTGATAGTTACATTGTCATGAGGCCATCCAATCTGATTGCGATAGGCGATGGCACGATCCGTAAATAGGCTTGCCCAACATTTCAAGATGTGGCGGGTCACTTGCTCTTCGCCTCTGATCCAGAGGTAAGACTCGTGTTGTCCGGCGAAACTGGCCGTCTTCAGATCTTCGGAGGTGGCGCTAGACCGTACCGCAACGGGGAGGTCTGGAACACCACACAGGTCACATAATTTTTTATAGGCTTGGCCAATCTCTTTTACAATCTTTTCAGGGATGGGGGTCGATTCGATGAGATCCCGAACCGTTTGTCCTGCCTTCTCCAGAGCCTGGACGTTTTCCGGGGGGATTTGAGAGAGGGTTCTCACGATCTGGTCTCGAACCCTCCCTCTTTCCACAAAGGTATCGAAGGCAAAGGTGGTGACCGCAAATCCAGGGGGGACGCGGAGGCCAAGCCGAAGCATCTCCCCCAAATTGGCATTTTTACCGCCCACTCGAGGTAAGTCCTTGCTTGAACAATCTTTGAACCAGAGGATATGCTTCTTTGTTTTTGAAACCATGCTACTTGTCCAAAATAAATACGGCTCCCAAGTTTCCGTCCACCCGGATCCTTTGACCTGTTTTGATCACCTGGGTTCCGGTGAACACGTTCATGACGACAGGGATTCCATACTCCCGACCCACGATGGCGGCATGGGAAAGGCTTGCCCCTCGATCCACCACCACACCATTGATCATGCTAAAGACAGGCGTCCAGGCAGGAGAGGTACTCATCGATACAAGGATATCTCCCTTCTGGATCTTCGGTAAATCTTCATCTTTGAGGACGACCCTTGCAATTCCTTCTGCCACGCCTGAGGATCCACACGTTCCATAGAGGTCGGCCTTGAGCTCAGGTTTGGGTACAGGCATGCTTCCGACGACCACTTTGAGCGCGATCGGATCCAACGACTGAACCAGACCGCCTACGGCCTGATCTAAAGTGAAGCCTTCTTTCATAATCGCAGGTGGATTTCCGCGCTGCATCCACTCTTGCCAATCCTTCTTACGACGTTCCACCAGTGGCTTCATGTTAATTTTATCCGGGTTGATCCCAGCTCGCCGCACCTCATCGGGTATGAGGAAGAAGATGTCATCCGGTTGGTTGATGGCCCCGCTTTTAGCGAACTTCTTTCCCAATGCCAGGCAACTTCGTCTCATCAAGGCATGGGTATAAAGATCGAGGTAATGATTGTGTTCCTCGCTGAAGCGGCTGCAGTTCTGGGCTACCTTCATCAGCATGGAGAACCAGCTCTTTTGCTCCGGTGCAATCTTCCCCAAGACTTCCTTCTCTGCATCCTTCCTTTCCTTCGTCAGTTTCTTTCTGTCTTCATCCAGGTCGAATTCTCCGCCCTTCTTCAGATACATTTTGATTGTATCAAATCCAGGGGTAGGGTCCTCCTGCCAGGTCGGTACGTTGATCTCAGCCATCCGCTCCATTCTCCAACCGGCTTCTTTGTCGAGGAACTCGTTAAACTCTTTCATAAACTTTTTCCCTTTGTCGCTACCCTCTAATTTTGTTTTGAGTTCCTTGGCGGGAGTCTCGGAGAATAGTTTGTCAAGGCCCATATCCTTCGCTTTTGCGGAGAACTCCCAGAGCCTTCGATCGACCCGGAAGCTTTCGTTATCGAAACCGCTTAATAATTTGTGGAATGTGGAATGGGTATCATCAATGTTGAGCAACTGCATGCAGAGCTGTTCAAAAAGGACATAAGGGGTATAAGTCCCATACATCATATGCATGTGGATCTCCCACATCCTCCGGCAGGTATCGATCGTTTCCTCGAAATTGTCCAGAAGCTGGATGTTCGTGGCGGTTTCAACGTTGAGAGCTTTCAAGCCATCATACCGTTTCAGTATTTCCTTTACATAACCTCCCCAGAGCCCATCGTAGTTCTCCACAAAAGGCCGGATGGCCTCCCTGAACTTTTTCTCCCTTTCGGCTTTCTCTTTATCCGAATCGACCATGAGGAGGCAGAGATAACCTCCTCCATCCTTGAACCGCCAGTCCCATCCTTTCACTGTGGGAAGCGAAAGGGTTTCGGCACCGTATTGCATTCCATGCCGGCAAAAATTGATCCAAAACCATCCAAACATAGGCGTCCATGGCGGGACGGAATGCGTGGCATCAAGAAACCAAGCGGGCGACTGCTCTAAATCGTACTTCTCATCAAACTCAAATCCTGGAACAACGTCATAAATCTTCATCTTCCCACCTCCTTAATGTGATTTTGGTAAGATTCCGCCTTCTCTGCGGTATTCAATATGAAAGGCATCCTTTCATATCATAAAAACCACCTCCATTTTCTCAATTGAAAAATTTCAAGTATGATTGAATCGCTTTATGACCGGGCAGGAGATACCACAATATACTAAAGCATTTTAAGAAATCAAGTCCTTTCTCAAGTCTCAATTTTCACAATGAAGCTTCCTATTTTGGCCCCTGTTTTCCTTGCAATGGGTTGACACTTTACTTTCAGCATGTAAAGGGCTGCTTTTCCATACCGCTGGTCCTTCAGGGCTTCGTAATTTCCTGTGCCTTTTGCGATCACGAGGTCACTTCTTTTAAAAATGTCTGAGAGTTGGGATGTGCTTCTTCCGGGTATGAAGAATCCATTTACCGTGAAAATATTATCCACTAATTTATCCATAGAAAAGGAGAGGGCATCCTTCATCGTAGCATCCTCGAAAAAAGGATCTTCTTTTACAACAAGACTTACCCTCGCACCCATCTCCCTGAGCGTGGCGATGAGCAGAGAATCAAATCCTATCTCTCCCGCGTTATCCGTAAGATATAAGATGCGAGTTGCCTTTTGTGCCGTTCCAAAAACATCACCGATCAAGGGTGGTAACCGAATCTTCCCCTTTAGGATGCTGGTAGCTTCTCGGAATCTGAAGGCCTCACCCGGCACAGTCATTGGAGCGACATTACCTGCCGATGCCAGACGGCAGGCCCTCTTGAATCTCTCCTGAGGAGTACGCCCTTTTTCAATATATTTTTTCGCAGAGGGTAATAACTGATGCACAAGTTGATTGTTCTTGCGCTTAATGTCTCTATAGTAATTGGCAGAATTGGATAGGTATTCACCGATGGAATCGGTAATCCTGTTGCTTAAAGCGCCAACATTGGTCTCCGAATGGAACTCTCTGGCGAGAATCTTGGATGTTCGGCTGACGAGCTGAAAGCGTCCTTTTTCGGTGGCCCGGATCCCTGCTCTTTGATAGACCCACTTGAGGATACAGGGAGCACATTCTAAATCAGGCTGCAGAATTGTCCTCCTTCTTTATCCCAGCACCAAGAGGGCCACGGGTTTATTCGTGGATGAATGGGTCCTCTGGTGCGGGATGTTCGCCCCGAGGGACCGTTTGGAGTAGCACCTCGGGCTTGCCCGTGGGGCTCCACTTCAAACAGCCTTGCATGGCAAAAACTATCGAGACTGCTTGATCTTTTCAGGAATGATCGGCAAATCCCGGACCCGCACACCACAGGCGTTATAGATGGCATTCGCAATGGCTGGCGCGGTCGGCACATCGGCATACTCGGCTGTGCCTGAGGCTCCAAAGGGCCCTTTGGGTCTCGGGATATTGAGGGTAATTACCTCCATGTCGGGCATATCTTTGGCTCGCGGAAGCTTTAACTTGGCGAAGCTATCCGTCTTCGTGTACACAAATTCTTCCATAAGGGCATACCCAAGGCCCATGGCAATGCCCCCGTGGAGCTGACCCTCGACGTTTTGGATATTGATTACCGTTCCAAGATCATGAACGGAAGTAATTTTTAGGACATCTACTTTACCAGTCTTTATGTCCACAGCCACCTCTGCCATCTGGATTCCAAAGGAATAAGTTTCCCAGGGAATTCCTTGACCAGTCTTCGGATCAGGTCTTGAAGTGACGGGTTTGTTGATCGCCTTGTAGAGGGTGGGCAGGCCTTTTGCCTTCATCTCTTGATAGTTCTTGGCCTTGTTCTCCTCCATGGCCTTTTTCAATTCCGTTACAGCCATCTGGACCGCTTTGCCTGAAACGTAGGTCTGCCGGCTTCCGGCAGAGAAGTTTCCGTCCGGTGTGATCTCTGTATCCGTAGTACAAACATGAACTCGTTCCAATGGAAATCCCATTGTCTCTGCGGCCACCTGCCAAAACATCGTGTCCGTACCCTGGCCCATGTCTGCCGCTCCGATCCAAACCTGCAAGGTATCATCGGGCAGAAGCTCTGCCCAGGCCTCGGACTGATCTGGGGCACTGCGACCCGGACCAAACCAGACTCCTCCCAATCCTACACCCCGCTTCACGTCATGGGTCGTTTTCCCTTTTGCCTCATTGAATGCTTTTTCATAGAGAGGCTTTATGGTTTCCATACACTCCTGGAAGCCAATCGTGTGGTCTAACACCTGGCCGCAGATGGTCGTGTCGCCTTTTATAAAACCGTTTTTCATACGGAGTGCTAAGGGGTCCATGTTCAGCTCCGATGCCAGCTCGTCAAGGATCGACTCGATGGCAAACGCAACCTGGGGGGCACCAAAACCTCTCATGGCGCCCTTAAAAGCGGTATTCGTATAAACGGCCTTCCCATAAACGTGTGCATTTGGAAATCGATAGGGACCCTGAGAATGGATGAGACCACGCTGCGTCACACTATTACTGAACGACTTATAGGCCCCGCCGTCTGCTGTGAGATCAAAATCGAGTGCCACCAACGTCCCATCCCTTTTGGCTCCCACTTTGACCTTCATGGAGAAGGGGTGGCGTTTTGGGGTGGCAGCAAAAGTCTCACTTCTTGTATAAACGAGCTTTACCGGTGTTTTGAGCTTCAAGGCCGCCAGGCCAAGGATTCCACCCACGGAGACATCGAGCTTTCCACCAAATGCACCGCCAGTAGGAGTCTGAATGACTCGTACCTTATCCAAACTGAGACCTAAAGCCTCTGCAATGGTTTTGCGATGGGCGTGGATGTTCTGGCCTGCGGACATGACGACCAGTTGGCCATTCTCATGGACATAAGCAACACCTGAGTCGTTTTCGAGGTAGGCATGTTCAACAGTCTGCGTGGTGTAGTTTTGCTCGACCACAACCTCGGCCTCCGAGAAACCCTTTTGAACATCACCGTGAATGATGGGTTGCTCGAAGAAGAGATTGGATCGATCGTCATGAACCCTTACGGCACCTTCTTTTAATGCGTCCTCTGGTGTCATGACCGGTTCGAGGGGTTCATAAGTTACCTCCACCTTCTCAAGGGCATGAGAAGCGATGTCCTCGGAGGTCGCGACAGCAGCTACCACTGGATCGCCGACGAAGCGGACCTTATCCCCGCATAGAATGGGTTGATCGTCCCCGGCCATCTTCAGAATGTTGGTGCCTTTTACATCCTTTGCCGTGAGAATGGCCAGCACCCCCGGAATGGTCTCCGCCTCCTTTGTGTCAATGTTAATGATCTTGGCATGGTGATGGGGACTTCTTAGAACCTTGATGTGGGCGCATCCATCCGCAGCGAGATCAGCGGCGTAAAGGGTGGTCCCCGTTGCCTTCTCAAGGGCGTCCCTTCTTGTCACCGGCTGGCCGAGTCCATTTTTCCCTTTCCATTTTAATCGAATTTGTTTCGTCTCCCTCCTGAAGTACGAAGCCGCTAGTTCCACAGCCTCAAAGATCTTCTGGTACCCTGTGCAGCGGCAGATGTGGGGCTGAAGAGCCTTCTTGATCTCCTCCCGGGTAGGCTTTGGATTTCCATCCAAGAGAGATTTGGTCCGAATGATCATTCCCGGCGTACAGAAGCCACATTGAATGGCCCCCATCTTTGCAAAGGCCAATTGAATGGGATGGGGGTTCTGAAGTGTTCCGATTCCCTCAATGGTTGTTATCTCTTTGCCATGGGCCTTGTTCACCGGGTATCGGCAGGCCAAAACCACCTGACCCTCGATCAGCACGGCGCAAGTTCCACAATGGCCAGCAGAGCACCCTTCCTTGGTGCCTGTCAATTTGAGATCCTCGCGGATCACCTTCAGCAGGCTTTTTTGGGGATCCGTCACGACCCTCCGCGGGATCCCGTTCAAAATGAAATTGACCTCTTGCATCTTTAAAAACCTCCGCAAAAACTCAGAGCTTATCCGCTAATAATAATTATTTGTAATATCCCCCTCCGTAACCCCCTCTATTCCCCCCTTAAGTTAAGGGGGGATGAAGGGGGGTTATTTGTGGACAAATTCTTAATGCATGGCCCTTCCGCCGTCCACCAAAAGGGTCTGCCCAGTGATGAAATCGCTTTCATCCGATGCGAGGAAAACGACTGCCCCGAGAAGATCACTGGGCTGCTCCAGTCGCTTCAAGGGTGTTTTGCTGACATCGTATTTAGTGACATCCGCAAGAGAGCGGCTTGCTTCTGTATCCGTGAACCCAGGGGCCACCGCATTGATGTTGATGTTAGCAGGCCCTAACTCAATGGCAAGGGCTCGGGTCAAACCGATCACCCCACCTTTCGAGGAGACGTAGTGGATAAAGCCATGGGACCCTGTGAAGAAGACCTCGGAGGAGAGGTTGACGATCTTTCCCTTCCCCTGCTGCTTCATATGAGGGAATACGGCCCTGGCGCAGAGCCAGGGGCCTTTGACGTTCACCGCCATCACCTGATCCCATTCTTTCGGATCGATTTCGGTAAAGGGCTTTCGAACCAATCCGTCATAGATGGCTGCACAGTTGACCAGGATATCGATTCTGCCAAAGGCCTTCATCGTCTCCTCGGCGATCCTTAGGGCATCTTTTTCAATGGAAACGTCGGCCTGGAGAGACTTGGCCACCCCACCCAGTTTCTCAATCTCTTTTACGGTCTTATCGAGATTGTCAAGATCTTTTCGAGTCACGGCCATGATCTTGGCCCCTTCTTTCGCCAGGCCAATGGCGAAAACCCTTCCCAGGCCCTTGGCAGCCCCTGTCACAATGGCTACTTTATCTTTGAGTCTCATCTGTCTCCCTTTCTCTGAGTACTATTTGATCGTTGCTGATTGCTAAGTGATCATTTTGCATTAGTCAGTTAATGATGTCTGCCCCTCTGCGGGTCTCCAATTATCATTGCTAATTGATCAATTTGCATTGACTCTTTAATATGCTCTTCCCTTCTTCTCCCAGATTTTGTCTAGTTTGAAATCTTCTGCGATGACTTTAAAACAGTTATAGCTCGAACCCCGGGCGATGCCACCTCCGGAATGCATGTTGGAGGAGCAGATGTACATATTTTTGAGAAAGG
>Ga0209253_10004636_pt1 | contig 11983 bp, 14 predicted proteins | sample FrelakmetBRP12BR_FD_187145 | JGI IMG/M metagenome (GOLD analysis project Ga0209253, IMG submission 187145) | Freshwater lake sediment microbial communities from the University of Notre Dame, USA, for methane emissions studies - BRP12 BR (SPAdes)... | ecosystem: Environmental > Aquatic >...
GGTCGAATTAAATACGATCTCAGTCTTTGCCGGGTCCAGCACTTTGAACACTTGCTCCCGGTAAGATTGTGCGTTCTCCAGTACTTGCTCGCGCGTCAATGGCGGGCGTGTGGTGTTTTTCCCGCTGGGGTCACCTATCATGCCGGTGAAGTCGCCGATCAAAAACAGCGCATTATGGCCAAGATCCTGCAACTGGCGCATCTTGTTGAGCAGTACTGTATGGCCGAGATGCAGATCCGGTGCGGTCGGATCGAAACCGGCCTTAACGCGTAGCGGGCGCCCAAGCAACAGTTTTTGCTTCAGCTCGTCTTCCAGCAGCAGTTCATGAGCACCGCGTTTGATTTGCGTCAGCGCATCTGCAAGCTTTGTTTCCGGGTGTGTCATTTCTGTCATTCTCATCTTCGATTCAAGTGCGGGTATGGCGACTTTCCGTTCGAGTTCCTGCTCAGCCACCCATTCCGACCATTTATCGGTCCGGTTTTGCCACACATCAGTTCGGCACGAGGAGTAAGACTGTTTCTGGTAAAGTGCGCATCAATCATAAATACAAAGCGTTGCTGCAATAAAGCAAGCGTTTCAAGGAGGCACCAATGTTAACCCAAAACCCGCTCAGCCAAGAACGTAAAAAGAAATTACGCTGGTTCGTCACCCTGTCCACCCTGCCGTTGTTAGGTGTGCTCACCGCTTTCGGCCTGGTGCCGCAAAGTGATCTCGGTTTGCCTACAGCCAAGGTTGCGATAGAAGAGATCGCATTACCCCAACTCGATGATGTTCAGGCAGTTATCAGTTTTTGGCGGAACGAACGCGTACAGCGTGGCGATACGGTTGCAGAGCTGCTGAGCCGCTTGAACATTGAAGATACCGCCGCCAGCACATATCTGCGCGGTGCCGCTGAAGCCGAATCGTTCAGAAAATTGTCGGTTGGCAAGGAAATCCAGGCTGAGACAACTGCTGCAGGTGAATTTATTTCCCTGCGTTATCTCAGCAATAGCGGTAGTCAAATCCTGATCGAAAAGCAAAACGGCACTTTAAAGACCACCACTTTGCCTGCACAGCTTGAAAAACGCTTATTCGTCCGTACCGGCGAAATAAAAACAAACTTATATGCCGCCACAGACGCCGCCGGCATGCCGGATGCCGCCGCCAACCAACTGAACGAGCTTTTCAGCGGTGACATTGATTTTCACCACGACCTCAGGGTAGGGGACAAGTTCACTGTGGTATACGAGATGAATTATTTCAATGGTGCACTGCTGAATACGGGTCGCATCCAGTCAGCCGAATTCATCAACCAGGGCCATGTATATCGCGCCATCTACTTCCAGAAAGATAATCAAAATGGCGATTACTACACACCCGAAGGCAAGAGCGTGCGCAAGGCATTCTTGCGTTCGCCCATTGAATATTCGCGCGTGAGCTCCGGCTTTTCCAACTCGCGTTTTCACCCGTTGCTGAACAAATGGAAGGCACATAAGGGCGTGGATTTCGCCGCGCCGACCGGCACCAGGGTCAAGTCTACCGCCGATGGAGTGATTACTTTTGTCGGCAAGGAGAACGGCTATGGCAACGTCATAAAGATCAAGCATCAGGGTCGTTACACCACTGTGTATGGCCACTTGTCACGTTTTGCCCAAGCTCTGCACCGCGGACAACGGGTGTCTCAGGGGGACGTGATCGGTTATGTCGGCATGACCGGCTTGGCCAGCGGCCCGCACCTGCACTATGAGTTCAAGATCGATGGCCAGCACCACAATCCGATGCGTGTTGCGTTGCCGGATGCACAACCCATAAGCAGTTCTTATCAGGAGGCTTTTCAAGCAGTGGCAGATGACTTCATCGCGCGCTTGAACCTGTTGCGCAACACCAACCTCGCCAAGCTCGACTGATCAGGCAGTGCAACATCCGCCGGAACTGTATATAGGTCTGATGTCCGGCACCAGCCTGGACGGTATTGATGCCGTCCTTGTTGATTTGGGCCAGCCCATACCCCGTCAAATATCGACCTGCTACCTCCCTTTTGATGGCGCGCTAAAAGACGATTTGCTCGCTTTGCATTTGCCCGCACCAAACGAACTGCACCATGCGCAAATCGTTGGCAATCGACTGGCACAGTTGTACGCAGCAGCTGTCGCTTCGCTACTCACCCAAACCAAATCACCGAACAGTCAAGTCAAGGCCATCGGCTGCCACGGACAAACCATCCGTCACTGCCCCGAACACGGCTACACCCTGCAAATCGGCAGCGCCGCGCTGCTGGCAGAATTGACCGGCATCGCCGTGGTGAGCGACTTCCGCAGCCGCGATATTGCCGCCGGAGGGCAAGGCGCGCCACTGGTTCCAGCTTTTCACGACAAGGTACTGCGCCATTCGGATATACACCGCGTCATCGTCAACATCGGCGGTATCAGCAATCTGACCAATCTCCCCCCGCTCGCTGCCACTACCGGTTTCGACTGCGGTCCGGGTAACCTGTTGATGGATGCCTGGTGCGCACAACATTACGGCAAACCATACGATGACAACGGCACGTGGGCGGCATCCGGCAAAGTGCTGCCCTCACTGTTGAAACTAATGCTCGAGGAACCGTTCTTCGCACTGCCACCACCCAAGAGCACTGGGCGCGATTTATTCAACTTGAATTGGTTGCAAGACAAACTGACTGGCGGGGAAAAAGCAGAAGACGTTCAAGCAACCCTCTTGCAACTGACATGCCTGTCCATCGTGCAATCGATCCAACAATACTGCGTCGAAGCGAAGGAAATTTATCTGTGCGGCGGCGGCGCGCATAACCGTGCCCTGCACAACTGCCTTACCGCATTGCTGACTGACCGAAGCATACAAACAACCAACGCCCTCGGCGTGGACAGCGACTATCTGGAAGCCATCGCTTTCGCCTGGCTGGCGCAACAAACCCTGCACGGCAAACCCGCCAACCTGCCACTGGTCACCGGGGCAAAGCATTCCCGTGTCTTGGGTGCGATTTATCACTCATAGAACGAAAACGGGGCGCTCAGCGCCCCGTAACTTTCCAAACTAATAAAACTATGCTGAAAACGACGAGCCGCAACCACAGGTAGTCGTCGCATTCGGGTTCTTGATAACGAATTGCGAACCTTCCAAGCCTTCCTGATAATCGATTTCCGCTCCGACCAGATACTGGAAACTCATCGGGTCGATCAGCAGTTGTACGCCGTTCTTGTTTAGAACAGTGTCGTCCTCGTTGGTCACCTCATCAAAAGTGAAGCCATACTGAAAGCCGGAGCAGCCGCCACCACTGACGAATACGCGCAGCTTTAGATCGGTGTTGCCTTCTTCCGTGATCAATTCTTTTACTTTGTTAGCCGCACTGTCAGTGAACAACAGCGGATCTTGCACTTCAGTCATTGCGTTCATTCTGTTCTCCTTAATAAGTCATTCACCGCTGCCAGAGCTCGACTTGAACGCCAGCACCTTTTCCTCTGCTTCGGGGTTGTTATGCAACAGTCGCCCGTCAACAATCGCACCCAATTGGATTTCCATGGTCTTGTAATGCACATCTCCTGTGACCTTGGCCTTATTCTGTAGTTCCAGATAATCGCTGGCAGACACCGAACCGCTGATCTTGCCGTTGATCACCAGATGGGTAACACTGACTTCGCCGTTCACCTGCGCGTGTTCACTCAGTACCAGCGTGCTTGGCTTGCCGGGTGTGGCGATTACATTACCGTTCACCTGCCCGTCTATTCGCAAACCGCCACTGAAACTCAAATCGCCGGTGATGACCGTATTTACGCCAATCAGCGAGTCAATTTGTGTTTGCGGTTTATTGGGTTTCTTGCTGAACATCGCTTTCTCCTTGCTTAAGATGGACTCACGTTTTGTCGCACTTTTGGCTCAATAACGCCTTGTTCGAATATGCGCACTTGCACGTTTTCCAATTCCGCATCGGGTGGCAACTGGATGCTCTGCTCGACGCGCTGATAATACTTGAAACTGAGCTGGAATTGGGAATTTCCCGACGCATCATGTGGGAATACATGGGTGGTGCTTGCCCCGTTTTCGATGACTGTGGCTACCAACTGATAACTACCGCTGAATTTTTTGGCGCGTTGCCCGCTTTGCACCAGCAGCATGCGCAAATGATATTCGCCAGGCATCTTGTCCCGTTCCAATTTTAGACGATGCACTCCCAGATCCCCTTCCTTGCCACGAGTCGCGGTGAGGTTCTGAAAAAACACCAAGTCTTCCTGTAGGTGGACATTTTCATCCGAAAGGTTTCTCAGCTGGTTCGATGTTTCCCGGTTGCTGGCCTGTTCGATCTGGATTTGCCGTTCGCTTTGCGCAACCTGGTTGTTCAGTTGCGCATTTTCCGCCTCCAGTTTGGCTACCTGTTCGCGCAATCTGGCCAGTTCCTCCTGGGCCTGGCCACGATGAAATCCCGCAAACTCGAGCCCGCTGCCATAGGCCCACCAAGCCAAGCCGAGCGCAGCCACGACGAAAGGCAAAACCATACCCCATCGCAAATACCACGCGATATGCGGCCGCACCGACATCTGCGGCGCGGAAATACTGAACCTTCGATTGACTCTGCGTTCGACTCCGCGCCACATATCAGGGTAATAAAGGTACGTTATTCAAACCGGTGACTTCCGGCAACCCAAACATGATGTTCATGTTTTGCACAGCTTGGCCTGCTGCACCCTTGACCAGGTTATCGATCACCGACAACACCACTACCGTGTTTCCATCTTGCGGCCTGTGCACGGCAATTCGACAATGATTCGCACCTCGCACCGAGCGTGTTTCAGGATGACTACCGGAGAGCATCACGTCGACGAAAGGCTCGTTTGCATAGCGCTGTTCGAACAGGGCTTGCAGATCCGCCTCGCGCGTCAGCCTGCCATAAAGCGTGGCATGGATGCCGCGTATCATCGGGGTAAGATGGGGCACAAAAGTCAGTCCTGCTTCTTTACCCTGCACACGAGCCAACCCTTGTTTGATTTCCGGCAAGTGGCGATGTCCCGCCACCCCGTAAGCCTTGAAATTATCCGAGGCCTCGGCAAACAAGTTTGCCATTTCCGTCTTGCGCCCAGCTCCCGAAACCCCGGACTTTGCATCAGCGATCAAACTGTTCGGCTCAATGACGCCTGCCTCCAGCAGCGGAATAAAGCCCAATTGCACCGCCGTTGGATAACAACCGGGATTGGCGACCAGCCGGGCGCTCTTGATCTGTGCACGGTTCACTTCCGGCAGTCCATACACCGCCTGTGCCACCAGATCCGGGCAGGCATGGGTCATGCCATACCATTTTTCCCATGACGGAATGTCCTGCAAGCGAAAATCTGCGGCGAGATCGATCACCTTGACGCCCGCGTCAAGCAGCGCGCGCACTTGCTGCATGGCGATGCCGTTCGGGGTAGCGAAAAACACCAGGTCGCATTTTTCCAGACAAGCCTGGTCGGGATGGGTGAATGACAAATCCACAAAGCCACGCAGACTGGGAAACATTTGACTGACCAGCGTACCGGCATCGGCGCGAGAAGTAATCACTTGCAATTCAGCCTGAGGATGCGCAGCCAATATTCGCAGCAATTCGACGCCGGTGTAGCCTGTTCCGCCAACTATGCCAACTTTAATCATCATGGATTCCATTAGAGACGCCTTGCATTCTACAACAAAACATAGTGAGCCCCTGAACCAACCCCACCTGCCGACAATAGCGGGTTTGCAGGCATACCCCTAAATGCAAAAACCGCCCGAAGGCGGCTTTGCAATACATCCAAAACGTCTTAACGCTTGGAAAATTGTTTCCTGCGGCGCGCCTTGCGCAGACCGACCTTCTTGCGTTCCACTTCACGTGCATCGCGAGTGACCAGACCGGCTTGCTTCAACACGGTCTTGAACGTGGCATCGTAGTCGATCAATGCACGGGTGATACCGTGACGCACCGCACCGGCTTGGCCCGATTCGCCGCCACCGGTGACGTTCACCATGATGTCGAACTTGCCCAGGGTTTCGGTCAGTGTCAGCGGTTGGCGCACGACCATGCGGCCGGTTTCGCGGGAGAAGAACACATCCACCGGCTTGTCGTTCACGACGATGTCGCCTTTGCCTGCCTTCATAAACACACGCGCCACAGCACTCTTGCGGCGGCCGGTACCATAGTTATAAGTTACGCTCATTATCGATTATGCCTTCAACAAATTGACGGGTTTCGGTTGCTGCGCCTCATGCGGATGTGCCGCGCCTGCATACACCTTCATCTTGCGCAACATTGCGTAGCCCAGCGGACCTTTCGGCAACATACCCTTGACGGCTTTTTCCAAAACACGGCTGGGATGCCGCGCTTGCATGTTGGCAAAGTTGGTGGTGTATAAACCGCCCGGGTAAGTCGTGTGGCGATGATACAGCTTGGCTTCTGTCTTGTTGCCGGTCACGCGCAGCTTGTCAGCATTGACCACAACGACGAAATCGCCGGTATCCACGTGCGGAGTGTAGATCGCCTTGTGCTTGCCACGAAGACGAGCAGCAATCTGCGCAGCCAGACGACCCAGCACTTGATCTGCTGCGTCTACCAGAAGCCAGTCATGCTGGACTTCATGGGGTTTGGCGGAAAATGTTTTCATAGCCACAATTCCTAAAAATTCAATTAGTAAACCTCGAAAGGGCGCGCATTCTATTGCAGCCTACCCGCCCCTGTCAAACGCTATTTGATAGCTCCCTTTGAGGATTTGTTGCCCCTTAGCAAGGCGCCCAGCCCCTGGCAATACCAGTAGGCACACCTTTACCAACCATATAAACTGGGCTTGCATAGCCCAAACCAGTTGGGGCGATTTCGTGCAGATGATATGCTTCGCGCTCACTAGGCTCATCCAAACCGCTTGGATTCTGAATAATTGACCGAAACCTACTCCCAATGCCCGAAATGCGGGCATAAGCCACTCCAACCCTTGCCAGCCAGCGCAGCCTGCCCGTCCTGCGGGAAATATTTCTTCAAGTTTGCGCACCCATCACGCGCGTCTGTCTTATCCGGAGTCGATGATGAATCCTTCACCAGCGAGGATGTTGGCTTCATTGCGGCATTGCTTCAACCATTGGAAAAGATGGATGCAATGACGTTTTACGGGCGATGTGTCGCGCTGATATTGCTGGCAGCCTGGAGCTGGTTCCTGTACGGGTACGACTACCGTTATGGCGAGATCAACATGTCATTCATGCACGATATCCTGTTGCCGATACACGAGGCGGGACATGTGCTGTTCAGGCCATTCGGTGAATTCATGATGGTCCTCGGCGGCAGCTTGTTCCAGCTTATGCTGCCATTCGGTATCAGTGCTGCCTTCATCGTGAAGAACCGCGACAATTTCGGCGCGGCAATCGGATTGTGGTGGGCCAGTGTCAGCCTGATCGATCTATCTCCATATATATATGACGCGCTACATCCGCAACTGACGTTGATTGGCGGGCGCACGGGCGCCGATGGGCCGCATGACTGGATTTACCTTTTGCTCGAGCTGGGCCAGCTGGCCAATGCGCAACGATGGGGGATGCTCATCCACGCTTGCGGAGGACTGTTGATGCTATTGGCCCTGGCTTGGGCCGCAACAATTCTTTGGCGGCAGCGCCAGCAGGTGGATGGTCACGCACAGGCCATGTAGCTTCAAGTGAAAATCAAAATCTTTGTGAAACCAAGTAAGATGCGTGCGTTCTGAAACTCCAAGTCTTGTCATGTCCTGGTTCATCACCAACTTCATTGCCACTTTCCTGCTGCCGCCGTTGAGCTTATTGCTGTTGCTCGCCTTGGGCGGCTTCCTGTTCTACCGCCAGCACAAACTTGGCAAGCCGCTGATACTCGCTTCGTTCGGCTTGCTCTGGATCGCGTCTACACCTTTTTTCGCCGAAGGCTCCCTGCATTTGCTCGAAGCAAGCACGGCGGCGCTGGACAGCCAGCATCCAAGTGCCGATGCGATCGTGATACTCGGTGGCGGGACGTATTTCCGTGCACCGGAGTATGCAGGCCAAGACACCACCAGCGACCAAACGCTCCCTCGCCTGCGTTATGGCGCCAAACTGCATCGTGAAGCCGGTGCCCCGATCCTGGTGACTGGCGGCAAGCCACTCGGCAATGATCTTTCCGAGGCTAGGCAGATGCGCGCCGCACTACAGCAAGACTTTCACGTGCCGGTGCGCTGGACTGAAGAATCGTCCAGCAATACCCTGGAAAATGCACGCAATTCATTGCAGATTTTGCAACAGGCCGGGATCAAGAAGATCTACCTGGTCACCCACGCCTGGCATATGCCGCGCTCCGCCGCGGCATTCCGCCATGCCGGTCTCGAGGTCGTCGAAGCCCCTGTCGCGTTCACGACGCGCTATCAGACCGATCTGCTGGCGTTCCTGCCGCGCGCTGAAGCTCTGCGCGACAGCAAATATTTTGTGCATGAAGTGATCGGATTGTTCTGGTATCAGTTAAAGTTTCTTTTTTCTGACAATCAGACGGCGAAAGGAACAACATGAAAGCTCGCGTCAAATGGGTGGAACAGGCCTCGTTTCTGGGGGAGACCGAAAGCAATCACGCCGTATTGATGGACGGTCCGCCCACTGCAGGCGGCCGCAATCTCGGCCCGCGCCCGATGGAGATGCTGCTGATCGGTACGGGTGGCTGCACTGCCTTTGACGTGGTCAGCATCCTGAAGAAAAGCCGCCAGGCGATTTCCGATTGCTATGTGGAACTGGACGCAGAGCGGGCCGAAACCGACCCCAAAGTGTTCACCAGGATACACATGCACTTCGTCGTGAAGGGCAAGGACATCAAACCGGAAGCGGTTGAGAAAGCCATCAAATTATCGGCTGAGAAATATTGCTCGGCTTCCATCATGCTCGGCCAGACCGCCGTGATCACGCATGATTTCGAGGTGATTCAAGAGAGTTAAGGGAACCCCTAGATCCAGTAAGCGGTACTAGTCATAACCTTTCCATTCAGCTTCATCGCGAGTTGTACCGGTTGCGGCAACTCAGCACCGCCCAATGAAGCCGCCATCTCAGAGTGTCCTATTTCATCGGCGTACATCTGAACCACGATGGCCCGGCTCTTCTCGTCCTGGGACGGCAACCGGTCCAGATGGCTTTGCAAGTGTTGCCCGACCTGACGTTCGGTTTCGGCGAGAAAGCCGAGATTCCACCGGTCTCCCAGCAGCCCGGCTAGCGCGCCGATTGCCAGCGAACCGGTGTACCAGAACGGATTCAGCACACTCAAGTGTCCGCCCAACTCATTTACACGTCTGGCCGTCCAGGCGAGATGCTCGGTCTCCTCCTGCGCGGCCTGCTGGAGTGAATGTTGCACAACCGGGTCGCGAGCGGTCAATGCCTGCCCCTGATACAAGGCTTGTGCACAAATCTCACCGCTGTGATTGACGCGCATCAGCGCGGCAGCGTGTTTTTTGCTGGTCTCGTCCATAGCCGCTTCGGGCAGCTGAGCATCCGGATGAGGGCGCACGCTGTGCGCCTGGCTGAATAGTGTGCGCAAGCCTTTGTCGAATTCGACGATCAACCGGTCCAAATTGAACATTACACACTCCCGCGATAGGCGTCAGCCAAACACACGGGCCAATTCTACACCCGGATCGTCCGCGCGCATGAATGCTTCTCCAACCAGGAAGGCGTTTACCTGATGGCTGCGCATCAACTTGACTTGCTCTGCCCCGAGTATTCCGCTTTCGGTGACCACGATGCGGTCCGCGGGAATGCGCGGCAAAAGGTCCAGTGTGGTCTGCAGACTCACTTCAAAGGTACGCAGGTTACGGTTATTGACACCGATCAGCGGAGTGGAAAGCTGCAGCGCGTTATTCAATTCCACGCTGTCATGCACCTCCACCAGTACCGCCATGCCGAGGCTGTGCGCCAGCGTTTCGAACGACTGCATCTGTTTGGGCAACAGCGCCGCGGCGATCAGCAGGATCGCGTCTGCGCCCATCGCACGCGCCTGATAGATCTGATATTCGTCCACGACGAAGTCCTTGCGCAATGCCGGCAGATCACAAGCTGCTCGCGCCTCCTGCAGATAGGCGGCATTGCCCTGAAAGAACTGCTCGTCGGTCAACACAGACAGGCATGCCGCGCCATGCCGTGCATAGCTGGCTGCTATTTCGGCAGGGTGAAAATCTTCGCGAAGCACACCTTTGCTCGGACTGGCTTTCTTGATCTCCGCAATCACGGCCGGCCGGCCGGCAGCAATTTTGGCGCGTATCGCGCCGGTAAAATCACGCGCCGGCGCAGCCTGCTCGGCTTCGGTACGCAACTGGTTCAACGGCTTGGCAGGTTTCGCGGCAGCCACTTCCTGCGCCTTGACCGCGAGTATTTTATTGAGAATATCGGACATTACTGCGTCAATTGTTATTAAGAAAGGCGCGCATTTTAACACTTGGGTTAAAATGCACCTCACTCGTTTCAAAGAATGCACGATGACTAACATCAAGGAATACATGCAGGGTATCGGAAAGGCCGCACGTGCGGCTTCGCGCCTGATGGCGCAGGCCGACACCGCAACCAAGAACCGTGCGCTGATCGAAATCGCCACCGCACTGCGACACCAGACCGTGCTGTTGCTGACCGCCAACGCAAAGGATGTCTCCGCAGCCATAGCCAACGGCCTGGATGCCGCTTCGGTTGATCGGCTGACATTGACCGAAAAAACCGTGAACAGCATGGCAGATGGCTTGCTGCAAATCGCAGCCCTGCCCGACCTGATCGGCGCAATAAGTGAAATGAATTATCGCCCTTCCGGTATTCAGGTCGGCAAGATGCGCGTGCCGCTCGGCGTGATCGGCATCATTTACGAATCGCGTCCCAACGTTACCGCGGACGCCGCCGGGCTTTGCCTGAAATCCGGCAATGCGGCGATACTGCGCGGCGGGTCGGAAGCGATCCATTCCAATCAGGCCATCGCTGCCTGTGTGCATACCGGGCTGCGCATAGCAGGTTTGCCTGAGACTGCGGTGCAGGTTGTCGCCACCGCCGACCGTGCCGCGGTGGGTGAACTCATCACAATGAAGGAATATGTCGATGTGATCGTGCCACGTGGCGGCAAGAGTCTGATCGAGCGCATCTCGGAAGAGGCGCGCATTCCCGTGATCAAGCACCTGCACGGCGTCTGCCATGTCTACATCGATGACGAAGCCGATCTGGACAAGGCCATACGCATCGCCGACAACGCCAAGACGCACCGCTATGGCGTGTGCAACGCGATGGAGACGCTGCTGGTCGCGCAGGGTGTGGCCGCCGATGTACTGCCCAAGCTATGCAAGATATATCTCGACAAGGGAGTTGAATTGCGTGGCGATGACGCGGCACGCGCGCTGGTACCGCAGATGAAGATCGCCACCGAAGAGGATTGGTATACCGAGTATCTCGCGCCGATACTCGCGGTGCGGTTGGTGACCGGTCTGGATGAAGCCATCGATCATATCGGCACCTACGGTTCGCAGCACACCGACAGCATCGTCACGGAGAATTACACCAGGGCAATGCGCTTCCTTCGCGAGGTGGACTCCAGTTCGGTAATGGTGAACGCTTCTACCCGCTTCGCCGACGGATTCGAATACGGTCTCGGCGCGGAGATCGGCATCTCCACCGACAAGATCCATGCGCGCGGTCCCGTCGGACTGGAAGGGCTGACCTCGCAGAAATTCATCGTGCTGGGCAGCGGGCAGATACGCATCTAACTCCACCAGGAAAGTAGAAATCATGAGCCAAACTATCGAAGTAAAAGTGCCGGACATCGGTGAATTCAAAGGCGTTGCGGTCATTGAGGTATTTGTGAAGCCGGGTGACAAGGTGGAAGCCGAGCAATCGCTAATCACGCTGGAGACCGACAAGGCTGCAATGGAAGTGCCCTGCCCGGCTGCAGGCGTGGTAAAGGCGCTCAAGGTCAAGGTCGGCGACAAAGTCTCCGAAGGCAGCGTGATACTGACGCTGGAAAGCAGCGCTGTCGCCACGACCCCTGATG
>Ga0209253_10004637_pt1 | contig 11982 bp, 9 predicted proteins | sample FrelakmetBRP12BR_FD_187145 | JGI IMG/M metagenome (GOLD analysis project Ga0209253, IMG submission 187145) | Freshwater lake sediment microbial communities from the University of Notre Dame, USA, for methane emissions studies - BRP12 BR (SPAdes)... | ecosystem: Environmental > Aquatic >...
CGCGAAACCGTGCGCGGCAGGACGCCGCGCCCGGAGCCCCCAGGGACGGGTCTACGGCGTTTTCGCGAACGGACCCGGCGTCTCGGCGCCCGGGCTGCACGGCGCCTGCGCGAGCAGTTCGCCGACCTCCGCATCCGATGTCTGGCCGAAGTCACGGTACCACTGCCCGACCGCACTGAAGAACATCGGCGCCTCGAGGCACACGACCTCGTCGGCCACGGCGGCGATGCGATCGCGCGCCTCCCGGGACGTGACCGGAACGGCGACTACGATGCGCCTCGCACCGAGCCTGCGCAGCGCGCGCACCGCCACCTCCATCGTGGCACCGGTCGCGAGCCCGTCGTCGACCAGGATCCCGGTGCGGCCAGCCATCTGGAGTGGCGGCCGCGCACCCCGGTATTGCCTTTCGCGCCGCTCGAGCTCCACCTGCTCCCGACGCCGCACCTGCTCGAGGGCCGCTTCGCGTCCATCCGCAAAGCGCAGCACGTCCTCGTTCAATACCAGCGCGCCACCGCTTGCGATGGCGCCCATGGCCAGCTCGGGCTGCCCGGGCAAGCCGAGCTTGCGCACCACGAGCACGTCGAGCGGCAGGCCGAGCGCCTGCGCGACCTCGAAGCCGACCGGGACACCGCCGCGAGGCAGCGCGAGCACGATGGCGTCGGTCGCTGCGCGATAATCGAGCAGCAAACGGGCCAGCGCCCGGCCGGCCTCCACGCGATCTTCGAACACGCGCGTCATGGAGATCGTCCTTTCGACCCTCCCCATGTTCCGCATCGGGCCGCGAGCTGCCATTCGCGCTAGTACCTAAGTGCTAAGCTGACCCCGTGCCGATCGGCCTAGCAGACAAGGTCGCATACCTGCGCAACCTCTGCGGCGCGGGCGACGAAGCCATCGAGACTCACTTTGCCTGGGTGTTTCTCGTCGGTGGGCGTGCATTCAAGCTGCGCAAGCCCGTGCGTCGGGACACGATGGACTACGGCACGCTTGCGGCACGCCGGACCGACTCCGAGGCGGAAGTCCTGCTGAATCGCCGGCTGGCGCCGGACGTCTACCTGCGCACCGTGCCGCTTGTCGCCGACCCTGCGGGTCGACTCTCGATCGGTGGCGTCGGCGAGACCGTCGACTGGCTCGTGGAGATGCGGCGCCTCGATCGCCGCTGGATGCTGGACGCCGCGCTCGAGCGCGGAGACGCCAGCACACTCTCGCTGTCGCGCGTGGCCGACCTGCTCGCCGCGTTCTATGCGGCCGCCGAACCTGCGATCACTGAACCCGGTCTGCTCGGGCGGCGCATGCATGCGCAGGTCGACGCGAACCACCTCGTGCTGCGTACGCTCGACTACGACCGCGCAGCGCTGCTGGCCGGGCGCCAGCATGCGATCCTTGCCGGTCTCGAAGTGGATCTCGACCTGCGCGTCGCACGCGGCTGCGTCGTCGAAGCGCACGGCGACCTGCGGCCGGAGCACATCCTGCTGTCGGATCCGCCTGCGGTGATCGATTGCCTCGAGTTCGACCGCAACCTGCGGATTCTCGACCGGGCCGAGGAACTGTGTTTCCTCGAGCTGGAATGCGCCCGCCTGGGCCATGCGCAGGTTGGTCGCTGGCTGCTGGAGGAATGCCTGCGGCGGCTGTCGGACGATACGCCGCGCGCGCTGCTCGACTGGTACCGAGGTCACCGGTCGGCGACACGCGCGAAGCTCTACACCTTGCGCGCAGGCGAGCCCGACGGCGCTACGCCGGAGCAATGGCGGGCCCGAGCCACGCAATACCTCGCGATCGCGCTCGACACCACCACGAAAGCATCCCGCCCCCGCTAGCGACGCTTCGGCTGCAACTCCCGCAGCGCGACGACAGATCCACCCGAGCAGATGCGCCTGATCGCCTCCGCAAAGAGCCTCGAGACAGGCAATACGACGGGCGAGCGCCCGGCTTGCCGGCCACCTATGCGCGTCGGGAGTATCGAGTCGGTGACGATGAGCCGGTCCGGTCCGTCCGCCCCGAGCAATTGCTTCGACTCCGGCTCGAATACGCCGTGCGTCGCAAACGCATCGACCTGCGCGGCACCGGCAGCACGGCACGCCTTGACGCCGCGCATCAGCGTCGTGCCGGCGCTGATCAGGTCGTCGACGATGACCGCACGGCTGCCGGCGACCGGCCCGATGACCTCCTCGCCGCCGCTGACCACGCCGCCGCTGCGACGCTTCTCGATGATCGCGAAGCCGACCTCGCCACCCGTGCGCGACTCGAGGATCTCCCTGACGCGCTGGGCCCGCTTCGCGCCACCGATGTCCGGCGAGACGATGCAGACGCGCGCGTCGCCCGGCCCGGATGCCAGGTAGTCGGCGAGCAGCGGCGCGGCCTCGAGGTGATCCAGCGGGCAGCGGAACGCGCACTCGAACGCGGCCAGGTTGTGCGCGTCGAGCCCGATCACGTGGTCCGTGCCGACGGCCTCGATGAGCTGCGCCACGTAACGCAGCGTGACCGGGTCGCGATCCTTGGTGCGCCGGTCCTTGCGCGCGTAGGCGACGAACGGGATGCAGGCCGTCACGCTCTCGGCACCGCTGTCCTTGAGACCGGCGATGAAGAACAGCAGGCGACAGAGACGGTCGTTGGCGCTGCCCGCCGCATCGCCGCTCAGCGACTGCAGCACGAAGACCCGCTGCCCGCGCACGCTCACGAGCGGCCGCGTCTTGTGCTCGCCGCCCTCGAATTCACGCTCTTCCATCGGCGAGAGCGCGGTGCCGAGCGCAGCGGCAACCCGCTCGCCGAACTCCCGCGAGGCGAGCGGGGCGAAAAGGATCGGAGCGGTCATCGATTCAGCGCGCTGGCCGTGGCATCACGACAGCGTCTCGCGCCGCTTCACGTCGCCGCGCAGAGACGACATGCGCTGCTGAAGCTGGCGCTTCGCTGCGTCGAACGCATCGCGCAACACGACGTAGACGTCCTCGTGCCCGTCGCGCTGAGGCCGCTCCATGTCCACGACCACGTCTTCCCCGGGCAGAGCAAGCTGCACCTTGACGTTGAAGACCTTGCCCTGGTGAGAATGACGGTGGGGCGAATCGAGCACCACGCGACAGGACGTAATCTTGTCGCTGAACACGCCGAGATGGCCCGCGAGTTCGCGTACGCGAGTCTCGACGGCCGTTGAGGATTCCATGTGACGAAAGGTAATTTGGACAGGAATGGTCACGTTTTATGTCCTTTGATTTCTTCCCGACAGGACGCCTTCATTTTCGAGCTGCGCACGCCTGCGAACATAAGTATTGCCCGAAGGAGCGCGACACCACGATGCCAAGATTACACTGCACGGGCGGCCGCCGGTGAGCGCAAAATAGGCTGCGAACGTCCGCAAAGTCCAGCAGCGGCCAGGGGTGCTGATGCCCGACCGCCCAGATCTCGCCGACCGCCTGCTCGTTCCGGAAGCGTATCCACATGCCGTTGTGACGCCGATCCGGGTGGTCGAGACCCATATCTCCCGGGTACTGCTCACCGGGGCGTACGCCTACAAGATAAAGAAGCCTGTCCGGCTGAGTTTCCTCGACTATTCGACCCTCGCGAAGCGTCGGGCCTGCTGCGAAGAGGAGGTTCGCCTGAATCGCCGGTATGCCCCGGACCTGTACCTCGGCGTGTCGACCGTGGGTGGTCCGGCGACGGCACCGTGCATCGACGGCGGCGGGGAACCGATCGAGTACGCGGTACGCATGCGGCAATTCGACCGGCACGACGAGCTGGGCGCACTGCTCGTCACGCGTGGAGTTGATGCTGCCGAACTCGCAGCGCTGGGCGAGCACGTCGCGCGCTTCCATGCGTCGGCCGCGCCGGTCGTCGCCGCGAGCGCGTTCGGAACGGCCGACGCACTGCGCAAGGTCATCCTGGACAACTTCGCGAGCCTGCGCAGGCTTCCGGAGGCCGCGCAGTGGCAAGGAACCGTGCAGGCACTCGAGCAATGGGTCGAACTCACTCACGGGCGTCTCGCGACGTTGATCGGCAGCAGACGCGATTCGGGCCAGGTCCGCGAGTGCCACGGCGACCTGCACTGCGGCAACGTCGTACGGTGGCAGGGCGCGCTGACGCCCTTCGACGGGATCGAGTTCGACCCGGCGCTGCGGTTCATCGACGTCGCGAACGACATCGCGTTCCTGACCATGGATCTGGCGATGCATGACCGCCGTGACCTGCGGCGCTCCGTGCTGCAGGCCTGGACCCAGGCGCTGGGGGACTTCGGCGGCCTGCCGCTGCTGCCGTACTTCGAGACGTATCGGGCGCTGGTTCGTGCCAAAGTGGCGGCGCTGCGCGCACTGCAGGAACGGCCGGGCAGCCAGGAAAGAAAACTCGAGTGCGGCACTGCGGCGCGATACCTCGACTGGGCGGTCGCGCGCACCGAGCGGCGTCCGCCATGCCTCGTGCTCACCTGCGGACTCTCGGGCTCCGGAAAGACGTCGCTCGCGCGCGCCGTCGCGACGCCTCTCGACGCGCTGCACGTGCGCTCGGACATCGAACGCAAGCGTCTCGCCGGCCTGGGACCGCTGGACGATTCGCGCTCCCCGCCCGACGGCGGGATCTATTCGCGCGACTACACGGAGCGCACCTACGCTCGTCTTCTCGATTGCGCCGCCAATGCGCTGCAGGGTGGCGAGAGCGTGATCGTCGATGCCGCGTTCCTGAAGCGATTCGAGCGGCGGGACATGCTCGGCCTCGCGCAACGAATGGCCGTCCCCTCCGCCATCCTGCACTGCGTGGCACCGCTCGCCGTGCTGCGCGAGCGGCTCGAGAGCCGCTCCCGATCAGGCAGCGATGCCTCCGAAGCGGGCGTCGCGATCCTCGCCCGGCAACCCGGCTACTGGGAAGCGATCGAAGACGAGGAACGGACGCGCGTCGTCACGATCGACACGACGGCGCCCGATGCCGCGACGAGGGCGCTGGACGAGTTACGGGCGCTCGGCGTCGACTGAGCCCGACTACGCGGCCACTCCGGGCTTCTCGACCCACACGTTGCAGGGCAGCCTGTCCAGCACGGCCTCCGCCGTGCTGCCGACGAACCAGCGGTCGAGACGTCGCCGCGACACGGCGCCCATCAGCACCAGGCCGGCACCGATCTCGCGAGCCTGCGCCACGATGTCCCGCGCGGGCACTCCCACCCGGAAATGGACGTGGTCCGCCGGAAGCCCGGTCGCGGTGGCGAGATCGAAACACGCCTTGCGCGCCTGCTCGACGGATTCCGCGATCGGCGGCATCGCGGCCGACGCGATGTATGCGTCGCCGATGACGCCGATCGGCGCCGGCACCGAGAACACGTGAACCGCGTGCAGCTCGCCGCCGAGCCGTTGCGCCAGCGCCGCGCCTCGCTGCAGCAGCTGGACGTCCAGCGCCGCCGGCTTGTCGTGCGCGTGCGTCGGATCCACGCAGGCGAGCATGCGCGCACCGACCAGCCGCGTGGGCTCCTTGACCAGCAGCAGCGGAACGGGACAGTCGCGGATCAGGTGCCAGTCCGAGCCCGTGAAAAGCGTGCGCTCGACGCGGTTGTGGAACACGCTGTGCTTGACCACGAGGTCCGGCCGCGTCGCGGCGACGCGTGCCAGCACGATCTCGTGGAACGGGGTGCCCCACAGCGCCTCGCCGATGGCTCCGACACCCTCCTCGCCTGCCTGGCGCACGTAGCGCTCGAGCATCGCGCGATGGCCGGCCATGATCGAGTTGTGGAACTCGAGCGGCGTCGCCGTCATCGGCTCGAAGTAGGCCGGGTGCAGGTCCTGGAACACGGCGATCAGCAGCTCGACGCTGCTGCCGTACTGCTTCGCGAGCGTAATCGCCGCGTCGAATGCCGGCTGCGACTCCGCGCCGGGTTCCATCAAGACCAGGATGTTCCGGAGTGCGTGCATGGGGCACCTCCAGCAACTCGGAATGGGCCGTTTGATCTCGTGTCAACGCAAGCATACGGCGCCGGATGCTCGCGCAGGTCGTGAGCCTGTCGCGGGTTGTACCTAGGCCTGGCGGCCGGCAGGACGGCTAGCTGTCGTATTGCCTGCGCTGCCCCGCGTCCACCACGGCCGTCGTCACGAGGTCCGAGCCCACGTTGGTCATGGTCCGGGTCATGTCTAGGATGCGGTCCACGCCGAGGATGATGCCGATGCCCTCGGGCGGGATGCCGAATGCGACCAGCAGGCCGGCGATCAGCGGCAGCGACCCTCCGGGGATCGCTGCCACCGCCACCGCGCTCAGCACCGCCAGGAACACGAGCGTAGCCTGTTGTGCAAAGTCGAGGTGCACGCCGAAAACCTGCGCGACGAACAGCACCACGCACCCCTCATAGAGCGCCGTGCCACTCATGTTCATCGTGGTGCCGAGCGGCAGAACGAACCCTGCCGTCGAGGGCGCGATGCCGAGACGGTCACGGGCCGCCGCGAGCGCAGCCGGCAACGTCGCGCTGCTCGAGCTGGTGGAGAAAGCCGTAATCAAGACGTCCTTGATCTGCCGGAAGAACTCGCGCGGGCTGCGCTTCGCAAGGAACCGGAGCCACAGGGACATGGTGCCGAACAGGTGCAACAGCAGCATCGCGATGCAGCCGACGACGAACAGGCCGAGCGCGATGATGATGTCGAAGCCGACCTTGACGATGACGCTGAAGATCATCGCGGGCACGGCGATCGGCGCGAGTTTCAGCGCGAAATGCACGATGCCGGTCATCAGCTCGGTCACGGTCTCGAGGCCGTACTGCATGCGGTGCCGCCGCTCCTCGGGCAGGCGCAGGCCCGCGGCACCGACCAGGATCGCGAACAGGATCAGCGGCAGGATCTCGCCGAGCATGCCGCGCTGGTTGCCGACGAACGCGCCGAAGAGGTTGCGCGGCATGAACATGTCCACGATCGCCGTCGGGGTGACCGCGGGCCGGGTCTCGCTGGCTTGGACGTGACCGGCTGCCTGGCCGCTGTATTGCGCAATGAGCTGAGCGGAAGTTTCCTCGCCGAGGCGCTCGCCGGGCTGCAGCATGTTCATCATCAGCAGGCCGAGCGTGGCCGCGATGGCCATGTTGGCGAAGAACAGCGTGAACGTGCGGCCCGCGAGCGGTCCAAGGTGCGAGAGTTCGCCGAGCTGCACGACGCCGTTCGCGAGCGAGGCGAACACGAGCGGGATGACGACGAAGAACAGCATGCGCAGGAACACCTGCCCGATCGGATCGAGCAGCGTGGTCGAGAGCCACTGCGCCGCCTGCAGCACCTGCGGCGAGAACCGGCCGATGACGAGGACGATGGTCCCGGCCACCGCACCGAGCACGAGGCCGAGCAGAATGCGGTTCGCAAGTCGGGTATCGGCGTCTGCTGCCACGAATCTGCCTCGGCGGAACCTTCAAAGCGACACTTTGTCCAATCCGCCCACCCCCCGCAAGCCCGGCTGCGAAGCAGGATGATTCGAGCTCGGTCCTTGGGATAAGCTTGCGCGTCCGAAAACGAGTCGCCACCGACATGAAACGAGCAATCGCAGCAATTTCCCTGGTCGTCGCCCTGGCCATAGGTCCGGTCCTCGCGCGGGCGGCCGATGCGCCAGTCTCGGTTCCCGGATTCAAGTACGTCCGGACCGTGGGCACCATCTCCGAGTACACGCTCGAATCGAACGGCTTGACCGTGCTGCTGATGCCGGAACGGTCCGCGCCGGTCGTGACCTTCATGGTCACTTACATGGTGGGCTCGCGAAACGAGGTGACGGGCACGACCGGCGCCACCCACCTTCTCGAGCACCTGATGTTCAAGGGGAGCGACGCCTTCAACGACGGCAAGGGCAACAGCGTCAAGCAGTACCTCGAGACCGTCGGCGGCAGTTACAACGCGACCACCTGGCTCGACCGCACCAACTACTATGCCGTCGTCGGCAAGGAGTTCCTCGAGGGCTACGTCGCGATCGAAGCGGACCGTATGCGCAACCTCTGGCTGCGCGAGGAGGACCGCCAGCGCGAGATGACGGTCGTGCGCAACGAGTTCGAGCAGGGTGAGAACGACCCGCAGCAGGCGCTCGACGTCGAGATCAACGCCGCGGCGATCATCGCGCACCCGTACCACCACTCCACGATCGGCTGGCGCAGCGACATCGAGAACGTGCCGATCGAGAAGCTGCGTGCCTTCTACGACACGTACTATTGGCCGAACAACGCCACGGTGTCGGTGATCGGCGACTTCGAGCCGGCGACGGTGCTGCAACTGATCAAGAAGTACTACGCACCGTTCCCTCGTTCGCCGCAGCCGATCCCGACGGTCTACACGACCGAGCCGGAACAGCAGGGTGAACGGCGTGTCACGTTGCGGCGCGCGGGCGAGCTCGGCATCGTAGGCGTCGCCTACAAGAGCGTTGCGGGCAGCGACGCGGACTTCCCGGCCCTGAACATGCTCGGGACGATCCTCGGCAGCGGCAAGACGAGCCGGTTCTACAAGGCGCTGACCGACGCGAACCTCACGCTCGGCGCGACTGCGAGCGCTGGGTTCTTCCACGACCCGCAGCTGTTCCAGGTCTATGCGTTCCTTGCGCCGGACGTCGAGCACGCACAGGTGGAGAAAGTGCTGTTCGAGGAGATCGAGCGCGTGAAGAAGGACGGCGTGACCGACGCCGAGGTCGCGACCGCACTCGGCAAGTACAAGGCCGCAACCGCCTACGGCAGGGATGGCACGTTCTCCATCGCCGGCAACCTGAACGAGTCGATCGCCGCCGGCGACTGGACGCTCTACTACACCGTGGACGATGCCACTGCGAGAGTGACGGCCGCTGACGTCAAGCGCGTCGCAAACAAGTACCTGGACGTGAACAAGAGCACGACCGGCTGGTTCATCCCCGTGCCGCCAGAAGCAGCGGCTGCAGCGAAATGAACCGCCGGCCCATCATGCGAGTTGCAAACATGAGATTCTTTCCTGCGTTCATTGCATGCGCCGTGGTCCTGCTGGCCTCCGGCGCGCACGCTTCCGTTGCGAAAGAGGCCGTACGGGCCGACGTCGGCGGCATCGACGTGGTTGCGCTGCACACCAGCGTGCAGGACGTCGTCAACGTAGTGGGCTCGCTCCCGGCAGGCGACGACCGCAGCCCATCCGGCAACGTCATGCTCGCCACGCTGACCGGCGCGATGCTCGACAAGGGCACGACGACTCAGGACAAGTTCGCCATCGCCCAGAAACTGGGCAACGTCGGCGCGGTCCTCTCGTTCGCCGTGGACGCGAATACGCTCGAGATCCGCGGCCGCTGCCTGCGCAAGGACCTGCCGCTGCTGGTGAACCTCATGGCCGAGCAGTTACGGGCACCCGCCTTCTCGGACCAGGAGTTTGCGAAGCTCAAGGTACAGCTGCAGGGAGCAGTCCGGCAGCAGCAGGAGGACACTGACTTCCGGGCCGGCGACGCTTTCTCGCGCGCCATCTACCCGGTCGGGCATCCCAATCGCCAGCCCACTGCCGAGCAGATGCTGGCCGACATGGGCAAGACGACGATCGCCGAGGTCAGGCAGTTCCACACGCAGTACTACGGGCCGACCGGCATGCGGCTCGTCATCGTCGGCGACGTGGACCCGGCCGCAGCCCAGGCGGAAGTGCGCAAGGCATTTGCGGGCTGGACCGGCGGCTCGCTGCCGCCCGCCGTGACACCGGCGAAGACACCTGCAGGCGCACAGACCGAGACGATCCTCATGGCGGACAAGACGAGTGTCACCGTCGTGCTCGGACAGGCCACCCGGCTCAGGTTCTCGGACCCGGACGCGCTGCCGCTGCGCCTCGGTACGCGGATCTTCGGCACCGGATTCGCAGGCCGCCTGATGGCGAACGTGCGCGACAAGGAAGGGCTCACCTACGGCATCGCCGCCTTCCTGTCGAACGATTCATTCACCGACGGCGACTGGCGCATCCAGGCGGCCTTTGCACCGGCATTGCTCGACAAGGGGCTGGCCTCGACACGACGGCAGCTCGATGCGTGGCACGGCGACGGCATCACGGACGCAGAACTTGCGCGCGCCAAGAGCGAGCTTGCCGGCACCTACCAGGTTGGACTCGCCACGAGCGCCGGCATGGCGGGGACCATCCTGGCGATGCTGAACCGCGGCATGCCACTCGAGTTCGTCGATGAATACCCGCAGCGCGTGAAGGCGATCACGCGGGACCAGGTCAACAGTGCGATCAGGAGACACCTGGATCCGGCGACGATGACGCTGGTCAAGGCTGGCACGGTCGGGACTGCCGGAGCGCCGGCCGCCAGGTAGTCCCGGCAATGCCCGGGGGTGTCCGGCGCGTGGCATGCAGTGCGCGCATGCGGGTGGATCTGGACCGTTGCCGGATGACGCCCGCACCCGGATTTTCGACGTCAGGCTGAAACTGGACTAGTGTGCAGCGTCACCGTCCGTCAAGGAGCACTCGATGACTGCTCGTGCTGCGATCCTGCCCGTGGCTGCGCTTGTCGCGCTCACGGCAGCCGCCCCGCTGCTGGCCGATGAGAAACCGTTCTCGGCGCTTCCCTGCACGCCAAGCCTCGACGTCTCGGCCATGGACAGGACCGCCGACCCTTGCGAGGACCTCTACCAGTACTCGTGCGGCGGCTGGATGAAGAACAACCCGCTGCCGGGCGACCATGCCAACTGGAGCGTCTACGGGAAGCTCACTGAAGACAACCAGCGCTACCTGTGGGGCCTTCTCGCGGCCGCCGCGAAGCCGAGCGCGCAGCGCAGCGCCACGCAGCAGAAGATCGGCGACTATTTCGACGCGTGCATGGACGTCGACGCCGTCGAAGCCGCGGGTGCAGCGCCGCTCGCTTCCGACCTCGATCGAATTGCCGCGATCGAGTCGGTGAGCGACCTCGGCGGCTACCTGGGCTCGATCCACGCTCGCGCGGCCACCGGCTCGATGTTCTTCGGGACCGGCGTCGAGCAGGATGCCAGGGACTCGTCGATCCAGATCATGGCGCTCTATGCCGGGGGCCTCGGCCTCCCCGATCGCGACTACTACCTCAAGGATGACCCGAAGTCCAAGGAGCTTCGTGCCCAGTACGTCCGGCACGTAGAGAACATGCTGCTGCTGCTCGGCGACACGCCGCAGGCCGCGAGGGACGGCGCTGCGGCCGTGATGCGCATGGAGACGGCCATTGCAGAGGCGTCGCTGACGGTCGTCGAGCGGCGTGATCCATACAAGGTCTATCACCGCACCACTACGTCCGACCTGCGCACGCTCGTCCCCAGCATCGACTGGGACGACTACTTCGCAGCCCTGGGCGGCAGGCCCGGCACATGGCTCAACGTCTCCGAGCCGAAGGCATTCGAACAGGTCGAGGCGCTGCTCAGGACCGAGTCGCTGGCCGACATCAAGACCTATCTGCGCTGGACGCTGGTCAGCAACCGGGCCGATTACCTTTCGCAGCCGTTCGTCGACGAACACTTCGCGTTTTACCGCGCCACCTTGCTGGGCGTGAAGGAGCAGCAGCCGCGCTGGAAGAAGTGCGTGAGCTGGGTCGATCGCGACCTGGGCGAGGCACTCGGCAGGGAGTTCGTCGACCGCGCTTTCCCGCCGGAGAACAAGGCCGACGCCATCGCGATGACCAACCTCGTCGTCGCGGCAATGAAGACGCGCATCCAGGATCTCGACTGGATGAGCGACGAGACGAAGAAGCAGGCCCTCGAGAAGCTGGGCAAGGTCCGCAACAAGGTCGGCTTTCCGGACGTGTGGCGCGATTACACCGCGCTCGAGATCAGGCGCGGCGACCTCTACGGCAACGTCTCGCGGTCGACCGTCTTCGAGACGCAGCGCCAACTGGCCAGGATCGGCAAACCCGTCGACCGCAGCGAATGGTTCATGACGCCACCGACGGTGAATGCCTATTACAACCCGTCGATGAACGACATCAACTTCCCCGCCGGCGTGCTGATGCCCCCGCTCTACGACGTCAGGATCGACGACGCACCGAACTACGGCAACACCGGCAGCACGATCGGCCATGAACTCACCCACGGGTTCGACGACAGTGGGCGGCAGTACGACG
>Ga0209253_10004638_pt1 | contig 11981 bp, 11 predicted proteins | sample FrelakmetBRP12BR_FD_187145 | JGI IMG/M metagenome (GOLD analysis project Ga0209253, IMG submission 187145) | Freshwater lake sediment microbial communities from the University of Notre Dame, USA, for methane emissions studies - BRP12 BR (SPAdes)... | ecosystem: Environmental > Aquatic >...
TGGAGACGCTGGACCCGACCGAGCGTCTCATGCGAGGGAGGGGAACAGCGAGGGTCCGCATGCCGGTCTGTGCCTGCTCGGTCGCACGCGAAGGCGGGTCGGAGGGCTGGGCCCGACGCCCAGCCCGAGCGACCGCTCCCAGCCCGCGGGGCAAAGAACAGCCTCACGCAGTGGAAGAAAGAAAGGGGCCGCGCACCCGCGGGGCAAAGAACAGCCTCACGCAGTGGAAGAAAGAAAGGGGCCGCGCACCCGCGGGGCAAAGAACAGCCTCACGCAGTGAGAAAGCAGGGCCTGACCGCGCACCGGCCGGGTAAACCAACCCGCCACGGAGTGGCACACATCACAAAGCATGGTGGCAGCAGGCCGGGGAATGCGAGAGAATGCGCCTGCGATGAGAGGCTCCCGGGGAGTGCAGGAGGATCCGAAGGACTCGCGTCGCTGCTTCCGGTGCGGGCGCGACCTGGGCCCGCTTCTGGAGTGGAAGAAGATGGACACCGAGGCCGGCCCTGTCTGCTACGTCTGCTTCAACGAGGCGGCGAGCGATTCTCGTCGTGGGGAGCGCAAGCCATGAGGCACCTTCTTGCATGCGTGCTGGCAGCCCTCGGCTGCGTCGCGAGCGTTCCGGCTGCGGAGCCGGAGCCGACGTCCGCCGAGGCGACGGCCCAGGTGCTGGCCCTGGCCGATTCGCGGCGTTTCGACGCCGCGCGGCTCGAGAGCCTGGCGCACAACCCGGACGCCGGCGTGCGCGCGGCGGTCGCCCGGGCCCTCGGCGAGCTGGCAAACTCGGCGGGCGCCGCGCTTCTGGGCGGGCTCGCCCACGATCCAGAGCCGGCCGTGCGTGCAGCCGCGGCCCAGGGCGCTGGACGGCTGGCCTGGTTGCTCCCCGAGAAGGCCGGCGAGCGCGAGGCGCTGGGCAAGGAGCTTCGGCAGCTGCTGCAGGACCCGAGCCCCGACGTCCGGGCCGCCGCGGCGTGGGGAGCCGGCATGGCCACTCTGCGCGGCAGCGACCTGTGGGTGCTGCAACGGCTGGCGCTCGAGAAGTCCCCTCCGGTTCAGGCGGCCCTCCTGCAGGAGCTCTGGCGGTTCTCCGGCACCCTCTGGATCAAGCGGGCGACCACGTACATGACCAGCCGCGACCCGAGCGTGCGGCTCGCGGCGGCCTGGTCGCTGGCGCGGACCGCACGGGCCGAGGCGGTGGCGGGCCTGAAGCGCGGGGTGGGCGACAAAGACCCGCTGGTGCGCATGGTGGCGCTCGAGGGCGCCCGGCGCGCCAAACCCGGGGCGCTCTGGTCCGAGCTGCTCGCGGGGGTCACCGATGCCGACGCCCGCGTGCGGATCGCGGCCCTCCAGGGGCTGGCGACCACGCTGGCCGGGGATCCCGGCCGCGTCCTCCCCCCGCAGGCGGTCGAGTGGCTGCAGAAGCTGATAGCCGACGCCGATCCCGACCGGGTGCAGGAGAGGGTCGTCGCGATCCGCCTCGCCGGTGCGGCCAGGTGCTGCCGGGAGCAGCTGAAAGCGGCGATGACCGGAGGGGAATCCTGGGCCTCCGGGGAGGCGCTGGTCGCGTTCGCGCAGCTCGGCGAGATGGGCAGCGACCAGACCGTGAGGGAGTGGTCCGCGTCCGGCGACCTGGCGCGCCGCCTGGCGGCGGTCAGGGCGTTCAGGCACGTCAACCAGGGCCAGCGCCAGCTCATCGGCGCCCTCGCCGACCCTCAGGCCGAGGTCCGGCTCGCCGCCCTCGAGGCTCTCGGCGAGGACACCAGTCCCCCGGCCACGGCTGCCATCACCAAGCGGCTCGAGGACCAGGACCCGGTGGTGCGCGCGGCCGCGGCGCAGGCGCTCGCCGAGCGCAAGGCGCTGCCGGGCACGGGGGAGCTGCTGCGGCTGCTCGAGCGCGAGAGCGGCAAGGATGTGCCCGACGCGAAGGTGGCGCTGGTGGATGCCCTCGCCCAGGGCGACCCATTCACGGACGAGGTGAGGGCCGCCCTCGAGAAGCTCGTCGCGTCTCCCGACCCGGTGGTGGCGCGGACCGCATGGGGCGCCCTGGTCAAGCGCGGCGTCTTCCTCCCGCTGCCCGAGGTGAAGACCGGCGAGGACATCGCGTTCTACCGCCAGGTCGTGGAGTGGGCGGCCAAGCCCAGGTGGCTCGAGGTTGTGACCGTGCGAGGCACGCTCCAGATCGCGCTGGACACCGCGTCGGCTCCGCTGACCTGCTTCCGGATCGCTGCGCTTTCCGAGAAGAAGTTCTACGACAGCCTGACGTTCCACCGCGTGGAGCCGGACTTCGTGGTGCAGGGCGGCGACCCGCGCGGCGACGGCTGGGGCGGGCCCGGCTTCGTGATGCGCGACGAGCTTGCCCTCGCGCCGTACGAGGCCGGCTCGGTGGGCATCTCGCTCTCGGGGCCGGACACCGGGGGCTCGCAGCTGTTCGTCACCCTCACGCCGCGGCCGCACCTGCTCGGCCGCTACCCGCACATCGGCACGCTGTCCGCGGGCCTGGAGGTCGCACAGCGCCTGCGGGTGGGGGACCGCATCCTGCGGACGCGGGTTGGAGAGGGTCCGCTGTCCGCCTACTACGCGATCTGGTACGGGCCGATCTCGGCCGAGCGCCTGGACCGCGAGGTCGCCGGCTGGCGCGAGGAGCGGGAAGCCTACAAGCCGCAGCAAAGCTGGCTGGACATGCTTCGCACCGCCAAGCTGCGGTACGGCCTGGTGGTCGCGATGGGCACCTGGTGCGGCGACTCGCACGAGCAGATCCCCCGCCTGCAGGCGGTCTTGCTGGCGCTGGGCGAGCGCTCGCCGTTCGAACCCCCGCGCCTGGTGGGCGTGGACCGCAGCAAGAGCATCGACGCGAAGCTCTACCCCTACGGGGTGGTCGAGCTTGTGCCCACCATCGTGGTGACCACCGGAGGCTCCGAGGTCGGTCGCATCGTCGAAACCCCCAAGTCCGGGAGCATCGAGGAGGATCTCGTCCGAATCCTCGCCCCGATCGAAGGCTGGGAGCTGCCGAATGGGTGAGGTGGCGGTCACCGCGGCACTGCCGGGCCAGGCGCTCTCGCTTCTGGCAGATCAGCACCGCGTGCGCGTGCGGCCCCCAGGTGCGCCGCTCGCCGGGCGCGAGCTGGCGGCATTCGTGGGCGATGCGGATGCCCTCATCTGCCTGCTGGCCGACCGTGTCACCGCGGAGCTGTTCGTGCTCTGCCCGCGCCTCAAGGTGGTGGCGGATTACGCGGTGGGCGTCAACAACGTGGACCTCGAGGCGGCGCGCACCTCCGGCGTGTGGGTGACCAACACCCCCGATGTGCTGACCGGGGCGACCGCCGACCTTGCCTGGGCGCTCATCCTCGCGGTCACGAGGCGCGTCGTGGAGGGGGACCGCCTCGTGCGGGCCGGCGGGTTCAAGGGCTGGCGCCCGGACTTCATGCTGGGTACCGGGCTGCAGGGGAAGGCTCTCGGGATCGTGGGCATGGGCAGGATCGGGCGCGCCGTGGCGCGACGGGCCGACGGCTTCGGGGTGCGGGTGTCCTACACCTCGCTGGAGCGGGCCCCGCCGTTCGAGGCGATGGGCGCGGAGTACGTGGCCGACCTGGACGGGCTGCTGCCGGAGGTGGACGTGCTCTCGCTGCACTGCCCGCTCACCCCCAAGACCAGGCACCTGCTCGACGCTCGCCGGCTGCACCTGTTGCCGCGCGGCGCGTTTCTGGTGAACACGAGCCGCGGCGAGGTGGTGGACGAAGCTGCCCTGGTCGCGGCGCTGGAGGATGGGCACCTGGGGGGAGCCGGGCTGGACGTTTACGAGCGCGAGCCGGAGGTCCACCCCGGCCTTCTGGGTCGCAGCAACGTCGTCCTGCTGCCGCACCTGGGCTCCGCCACCACGGACACGAGGGCCGCGATGGCCGACCTCGCCGTTGAAAACGTGCGGGCCGTGCTCGCCGGGTCCGCGCCGCCCACGCCGGTGGTCACGCCGTTGGTGCCGAGACGGTGACGCGGACCCGCTCGATGCGGCGGGACGAAGCCTCTACGACCTCGAACAACAGCTCCCCGACCTGGAAACGGCTGCCCGCGGGCGGCACCCTGCCCGCGATCTCGAGCAGCAGGCCGGCCAAGGAGGCGTAGTCCGGGGCGCTCTCCACGGGCTTGCCGGTCAGGCGGGCGAGCTTCTCCAGTGGCAGCGAGCCGCGCACGACCCACGTCCCCGGACCTTCGGGGCGCCACAGCGGCCTCGCGGTGTCGAACTCGTCCTGGATGTCGCCTACGATGAACTCCAGCAGGTCCTCGAGCGTCACCAGGCCCGCGAGGTTCCCGTACTCGTCGATGGAGAGCGCGATGTGAGTCCGCTGCTCCCGCATCTCCCGCAGCAGGTCCACCACGCGCTTGCTCTCGGGCACGAACAGCGCCGGCTGGAGGAAGGCGGTCCAGGACCCGGTGCGTGCTTCGGGCCGCAGCAGGTCCTTGGCGAGCAGGATCCCGACGACGTTGTCGTCGCGCTCGTGGTAGACGGGGTAGCGCGAGTAGCCGTGCGTGCGTACCCGTGCCTCGACCTCCTCGGCGGTCAGATCGTCGGCAAGGAACACGACGTCGGTGCGGGGTACCTGGACCTGCCTGACCTGGGCGCCCTCGAAGCGGAGGACGGCCTCGAGCATCCCGTACTGCAACTCAGTCAGGTGCCCCTCCTTGCGGGCCAGCGAGAGCAGGAAACGCACGTCCTCAGGGTGGGAGGCGGAGGGTGCGCCGTGGAGAGCGAGGCGCCGCATGCGGGCAACCAGGTGCGATAAGCCGAGCAGGACGACCAGCACCGGCGTCAGCAGCCACTCCAGCGCGGCAACCGGCACGATCACACGCCGGGAGAGCGCCTCTGGGTTCGCCCGCGCCAGGGACTTGGGCGTCACTTCGCCGAACATCAGGACGGCGAGCGTGGTGACCCCGATCGCGATCCCGATCCCCCGGTCGCCGAACAGGCCGAGGGCGAGGTCGGTGGCAATCGCGGAGATCCCGACATTGACCAGCGTGTTGCCGGCCAGCAGCGCCACCAGGACGCGGTGGGGCCGGAGCCGCCAGCGCTGCCACGCCCAGCGCGTCGCGGGCCCGCCCTTCCTGGCGAGACTGGCCACCCGCGCGAACGGCAACGCAGTCAGGGCCGTCTCGACGCCGGAGAAGAAGGCGGAGAGCGCGATGCCCACGAGCATGAGCACGACCGCGGTGCCGGTGTCCATCGTGGGTAGATCGTATCAGATGGAGCGAAAGGCGAACGTGAGAGTGTCTTTCCACACCGTGGACGTTCTTTCTTGCCCCGCGGGCCCGCAGGCGGCTACTTCTTTGTCGCTGCGTAACGGCCTTTGTTTTGCCCGGCGGGTGCGCGGCCAGGCTCTTCTTTTTCACTGCGTGAGGCTTTTTCTTGCCCCGCGGGCTACAAGCAGTCGCTCGGGCTGCCCATCGAGCGCAGCCCTCCGACCCGCCTTGGCGTGCGACCGAGCAGGCGCAGCCCAGCGTGCGGACCCTCGCTGTTCCCCTCCCTTGCATGAGACGCTCGGTCGGGGCCAGCGTTTCCACCCGCCGGTCTGGCCGCTCGGGACCCGCACGCTCCGGCGCAATGGCTCCTGTGGCCCGCGGGGCGATCTCAACCCCCCACCCTTCGGCTAGAAACCTTGAAGCCCGGAATGAGAACCTCCTGTCCCACGACATCGCGAGCGTGTGGTCCTAGAGCGGGGGTGAGCAAGCGCCGAGAGGCCGCCTACCCGCCGGGCAACAGAAAGCCTCACGCAGTGAAACAGAGGAAGGCGACCGCTCATGGCCCGCGGGGCAAAGGAAAGCCACGCAGTGAAGAAAGGAGCAGGCTGCGTCAGCTGACGACGCCGTGCTGCCTCGCCACGGCCACAAAGGCGTCGACGGCTCTGTTCAGATCCTCCCGCGTGTGAGCTGCGGAGACCTGGGCCCGCAAGCGGGCCTGGCCGTGCGGCACCACGGGGTAGCCGAAACCGGACACGTAGACGCCCCGCGCAAGCAGTTCCTTGCCCATGGCCAGCGCCAGCGCGGTGTCGCCGACGATGACCGGGACGATCGGGTGCATGCCGTGGGGGATCCGGAAGCCGGCCGCGGCCATCTTCTCGCGGAAGTAGCGGGCGTTTGCCTGCACGGCGAGCGTGCGGGAGGGGTCCTCCATGACCATGCGGAAGGCCTCCATTGCGGCGCCGACCACCGCGGGCGCCAGCGAGTTGGAGAACAGGTACGGCCGCGACCGCTGTCGCAGCGTGTCCACCACGGCCCTGGGCCCCGTCACGTAGCCGCCCATGGCCGAGCCCATCGCTTTGCCGAGGGTTCCTGTGTGGACCGGCACCCTTCCCCCGACGCCAAGCTCCTCGGCGGTGCCGCGCCCGCGCTTGCCGAGCAGACCGGTGGCGTGAGAGTCGTCCACGACGAGCAGAGCTTGGTAGCGCTCACACGCTTCGATGATCTCCGGCAACGGAGCCAGCTCCCCCTCCATCGAGAAGACGCCGTCGGTTACCGCGAGGATGAAGCGCGCCCCCTCGGAACGTGCGTGAGAGAGCTTCGACTCCAGGTCTGCCATGTCGTTGTGCTTGTAGATGTACCGCTTCGCCTTGGCGAGCCGGATCCCGTCGATGATCGAGGCGTGATTGAGCTCGTCGGAGACTATTGCGTCCTCCGGGCCGGTGACGGTCGCGAAGCAGGCCTCGTTGGCGTTCCAGCAGGAGCTGTAGAGGATGGTGTCGTCGGTCTCGTAGAAGCGCGAGATCGTTTCTTCGAGCTGCTTGTGCAGCAACTGGGTTCCGCAAATGAACCGCACCGATCCCATCCCGGCGCCCCACTGCTCCACCGCCTTGACCGCGGCCTGTCGGACGCGGGGGTGGTTGGCGAACCCGAGGTAGTTGTTGGAGGTGAGCATCACCACCTCGCGGCCGTCCACCCTCACTCGATGGTCCTGGGCGCTTTCGAGAGGCACCTCCACCTTGTAGGTGTGGGCCTCGTGAAGCTTCTCGATCTCCCCCTCCAGGAACTTCAAAAACTCCTGCATCGCTCCTCCTGTTTCCAGGTCACGTTGCCTCTGGGCGCGGAGGCCGGATCCGGTCCATCCGGGGGGCTACCCGTCGGCCCCGAGAAGGGCCGGAAGCGTGAGCGGCGAGGCGAGCGAGTCCAGGAGCACGTCGGGCTGCAGCGCCGCGAGCGCCTCTCTCGCGGTCTTGCCGCTCGCCACCGAAACCGCATATGCGCCGCCTGCGCGGGCGCAGCGGATGTCCGGCTCCGCGTCCCCCACGACAACCGTTCGCGTTCCGGGAAACTCGTCTCCCCAGAGCGCCAGGGCTCGCGTCCGCGCGACCGCGACCAGACGGTTGCGATCCTCCTCGTCCGAGCCGAAGGCGCCGACGGCAAAGTTGTCGCCGAGCCCGGCGGCGTGCAGCTTGATGTCCGCGCCGCGACGGATGTTCCCGGTCAGCAGGCCGACGGCTACGTCGGAGCGCCGGGCAAGGGCGTCCAGGACCTCGCGAACGCCGGCGAGGGGACGCGTGTTGTCCGGGGACAGCATCCGCGCCAGGTGAGCGCAGTAGCGGTCGAAGACCTCGGAGAGACCTCGCTCGACCCGAGCGCGCGGGATCCCCGCTTCGGCGAGCAACTCGAAGACGATCTGCGGGTCGGTCTTCCCGGCCCAGGAGTAGCGCTCGATGGGGCCGGCGGTGCCGAACGTTTCGTGCAGGGCCATCCCGAGGGCCTCACCGGCTTGGCCGTTCGTGGACAGCAACGTCCCGTCGACGTCGAAGAGGATGAGTCGGTGCACCTTCTCCTGCCAGCCGGAGTCTACCATCGGGATTTAGCACCAGCCGAAGGGGCGTGCCGCTGCAGCTCGCGCGTTCTCGACGAGGCTCTGCCGCCGACGTTGTCCCGCGACAAATTGACAGGACTGACACGCTTCTTCTAGCATCGATCGTTGTGGAGGTTGTGAGCTCCCTGTGCTGACCGGTTTCAACACCGACATCGACTTCGATGGTGTGACCTACCACGTGCAGACCGAGGATCGGGGCTCTGCCAACCCGCTCATCGAGTCCCTCGTGTACGTCAAGGGGGAGATCCTCGCCACGAGGCGGACGGAGTACTCGGACCTGCTCGACGCCGGGGCCGAGATGCCCTCGATCCAGATCCTGATGGAGCGGCAGCACCGCAACATCGTGGAGGCAGTCCGCAACGGACGCATCGACCTGCTTACCGAGCCTCCCGTGGGTGGTGCGAGCGATACGACCGTAAGGCGCCGCTCCCCGGCCACCGCCAAGCTCGGGGTCGGCCCCATCGATGCCGCGAGGCTGGCCGAGAAGTCCCTCGATGAGGTCATCGCCGACTGGCTCGCGGAGCAGCAGCGCGAGGAGAGGGTGCGGCTGCGTGTGCTCGGTGGCGACGACCTGGTGTTCGGGGCGCCGTTTTCGCTGCAGGTGTTCGTCGAGACTACACCCGGGGCCGCCCCGGTGGCCGGCGCGCACGCGGCCGTGCGCTTCCTCTCGACTGTCATGAAGCCCGCCAAGCTCGCGGAGGGCACCAGCGACGACAGGGGCGCTGTGGAGCTGAAAGGCACGATTCCCAGCCTCGAGAAGGGCCAGGGCCTGCTGGTGGTCTCCGTGCAGCACGTTCGTGGCAACGACGAGGTCAAGTTCCTGGTTCGCCGCTAGCCTCCCCCACCCGGACAACAGGCACAAGGCAATAGGCAACAAGGGACGGCACCCCGCGATCCTCTTTCGTGCCTTTTGCCTATCGCCTCTTGTCTGCTTCTAGGACTCCATGCGGCCGCGCAGGAACGCTTCCAGCCCCACTCGGGCGATGGTCGGGTTCTCGCGTAACCGCCGCACCGAGTACGGGTACCAGTGGGAGCCGAATGGGACGTACACGCGGAGGCGATGACCGGCATCCGTGAGAATGCGGCGCAGTTCGGGGTCGACTCCGAGCAGCATCTGGAACTCGTAGCGATCCTTGCCAAGGCCGAGCCGGTGGATCATCGCGAGAGCCTCGCAGACGAGCCACTCGTCGTGCGTGGCGATGCCGACGTACACGCCTCCCTCGATGAGGATACGGAGCGCGTGGACGAAGGCGTTGCGGATGATGTCCCGCTCCTCATAGGCGATTGGACGCGGCTCCAGGTAGATCCCCTTGCAAAGGCGGACGTTTGCGCCCGCCCGCGCGAGCGCGGTGGCGTCGGCGAGCGTTCTGCGGAGCCGAGCCTGCAGCACGACGCCCGTGCCGTTCGGGTAGCGCTCGATGAGCTCGTGGTAGACGCGCAGCGTGGCGTCCGTCGTCGGCGAGTCCTCCATGTCGATGCGGACGAAGATCCCCTTCGCGACGGCGCGCTCCAGCACGGAGGCGATGTTGTCGCGGCAGAAGGAGTAGTCGATGTTGAGCCCCATCTGGGTGGGTTTGAGCGAGAGGTGGGACGGGAGCGAGTCGGCCGCAATCGCCTCGAGCACTTCGTGGTAGGCGGCCACGGCAGCGACGGCGTGCTGCCTCTCGGTGACGCTCTCGCCGAGCACGTCGATGGTGGCGCAGCACCTCTGCTGGGCGAGCCTCTTCACGGTGGCCACGGCGTCCTCCAGCCTGGACCCGGCCACGTAGCGGCGCGCGAAGAAGTGCAGCATGGGTTTCGGGGTGATCGGCAAGGTGGTGCGCACCAGAGAGTCGAACACGCTCATGGAATCCTCCCGGGTCGTGGGGTTCTCGCAATGGTCAGGACGTGGACCCCTGCGGCGCCTGCGCGCATCAGGGCGCCGGTGCACGCGGCCGCAGTGGCGCCGGTCGTCAGCACGTCGTCCACCAGCACGACCCAGCCGGCAACCGCACGGCGCACGGGGAACGCCGTGGCCGAGAGGCGCAGGCGGTCGCTGCGGACACTGCCGACCTGGCTGCCGCGGCCGCGCCGGCGCAGGGCGCGCACGACCGGAACGCCCAGCTCGCGCGAGAGCGAGTGCGCGAGGAGCTCGGCCTGGTTGTACCCGCGCCGCAGGCGCCTGGTCCACGTCATGGGCACGGCGACCACCTCGTCGGGCCGCGGCCAGCCCGCGCGTCGCCAGGTGGCGAGAAGCAGCTCTGCCAATGGGGCTGCGAGCTCGTCCCTGCCGCGGCTCTTAAAAACCAGCACCAGCTCCCTGAGCACTCCGTCGTAGGCGCCGAAGCTGGCGGCGGCGCGCCAGGGCGGCGGTTTGGTCCGGCACCCGAGGCACGGGCCGTCGGCCTCGACCTCGGGGCTGCCGCACGCCGGGCAGACGGGAGCCGGATGCGGGACGACTCCGCCCCAGCAGGTCGGACACACCCCGGCGCGACTCCCCCGCCACGGCAGCACCATCCCGCAGATCGCACAGGTGGAGGGGAGGAGCGTCTGGGCCAGGGCCTCGGCAAGCGTCGCCACGGCAGGCGGATTGTACCAGCCATCACGAGCTCGGAGCAGCTGTGCTTCCTGTCGGTGACCAACGGCGGGCGGCCAGACCCCGTATACTCTCGCCAGGAGGCGACCATGCGGTGGATGTGCGCGACGCTGATGGCCCTCGCAAGCGCGAGCGTAGCCAGCGGCCAGATCCTCTGGGCGGGCCTGGCGGGCGGGACGAGCTGGACCTGGCAGGCGCCCACGGCGCCGAATCAAAACTTCCTGCACAATGAGGGTGACGCATCTGCGGCGTTCCTGGCGCTGCCGCTGGACGAGGACACGCTGGTGCGGCTGCAGGTCGCCGATGTCCCCTACGAACCTGTCTACGACGGCGTGGGCTGGCCCGGCAAGCTGCGAGGGTACACGGTGGGGGTCGACTACATCTTCAAGGGGACATTCGGGCAGGCCCTGATTTCCGGAGGCATCGGCGACTACAGCCTGGAACTCCAGGCGAAAAGCCCGCCGGACGGGGTCGAGCAGTGGAGCTTCGGGTGGTACTTCGGCGTGGGCGAGTGGTTCCAGCTCTCGCGGCGCTGGCGGCTGACCGCCGAGGTCAAGATGCACCGCACGCAGAACTACGGCAACCCGATCGTCGTGACGGCGACGGCCGGCCTGGCTTTCGCCTTCTAGCCGATGCCGCACGTGATCCGCGCCGGGGATGCGGACCTCGCCGCGGCGTCGCGCGACCTCCCGACGGGACCGTGGCGCTGGGGCAACGTGGTGGCGCGTGTGGAGGGTTGCTTCCTGGGGGCCGACGGCACCTCGCTTCTGGTCGCCGGCGTCGTGGTCGAGTACGGCCGCCCGCTGCACCCGGTCGTGGTTGTCTCGCGCAGGCGGCAGGGCACCTCGTTCCACCTCTGGCCGGCAGCTCCGGTGGAGCGAACCGAGGGCGTAAAGCGCTACCTCGCCCAGGTGGCGCGCGAGATGGCGGCGTTCGGCGCCGGCCCCGTGGTCACGACTAACATCTCAGATCTCCTTTGAGGCGGAGTGCCCTGCCTCGGCCCTTGCTTTTTCCCACTGCGTGAGGCTTTTGTTTTGCCCGGCGGGTGCGCGGCCCCTTGCTTCTTCCACTGCGTGACTTTCATTTGCCCCGCGGGCTGGGAAGCAGCTTCTCTATCACTGCGTGAGGCTCTTTTCTTGCCCGGCGGGTGCGCGGCCGCTCGTCGCTTGCTCACCCCGCTCCCTGCGCGCCAAGACTCCTTCGGCTGCGACCGAGCAGGGACGTTCCGCGGTGAGGCCCCTCGCTGTTCGCATGACACCGCGCCAGCGATACCCCACCGCGGCACGCCCGCTCGGTACCCGCAGCCTCCGGAGGCATGGCCGTTGGCACCCGCCGGGCGATTCGAAACCCCCACCCTTCGGCTAGAGACATTGAAACCGGGGTCGAGCTGTCCGGTGGCGGGACCTCTTGAGCGTTTCATTCGAGAGCGGGGGGTGGTGGTGAAATCCGCCCCACGGGCGACAGGAGCCATTGCGCCGAAGCGTGCGGGTACCGAGCGGCCAGACCGGCGGGTGGAGACGCTGGCCCCGACCGAGCGTCTCGTGTGAGGGAGGGGAACAGCGAGGGTCCGCA
>Ga0209253_10004639_pt1 | contig 11980 bp, 8 predicted proteins | sample FrelakmetBRP12BR_FD_187145 | JGI IMG/M metagenome (GOLD analysis project Ga0209253, IMG submission 187145) | Freshwater lake sediment microbial communities from the University of Notre Dame, USA, for methane emissions studies - BRP12 BR (SPAdes)... | ecosystem: Environmental > Aquatic >...
CCTACCATGATGTTGAGTTGTTTTATAAACTCAATCACATCCAGGTTTTCTCTACCGCCGTATTTGTTGGGTAGCCACTCGCCAGCTTTACGCGAATAATCCAGATAGAGCATGGATGCTACGGCATCTACACGCAAACCATCAATGTGGAATTCAGAAAGCCAGAAGTATGCATTCGACATCAAGAAGTTGCGCACTTCGTTACGGCCGTAATTAAAGATATAAGTACCCCAATCTTGATGCTCACCTAAACGTGGGTCTTCATGTTCATATAACGCGGTGCCATCAAATCGTGCCAACGCCCAGTCGTCTTTTGGAAAGTGCCCTGGAACCCAATCTAAAATGACGCCAATATTGGCTTGATGGAATGCGTCAATCAAAAAGCGTAAATCATCGGGCGAACCAAAGCGATTGGTCACACCAAAATATCCGGTAGTTTGATAGCCCCAGGATTCTGTCAGTGGATGCTCTGAGATAGGCATGAGTTCTACATGGGTATAACCCATTTCAGAAACATATGGTACAAGTGTTTTAGCCAGTTCACGGTAATTTAAGAAATGGCCATTGCTGTTGCGTTGCCATGAACCCAGATGGACTTCGTAGCAGTTAAAAGGCGCATGTAGCCAATCACGTTTCTTGCGTGCTTCCAGCCATTGTTTATCTTCCCATTGATGATGGCTAGTGCTGATTTTTGCTGCGGTGCCAGGACGCTGCTCAAATTCAAAGCCGTAAGGGTCTGTCTTGACCAGAATGCCGCCAGTGTGGCGATTGCGAATCTCGAATTTATAAGTATCGTGTGTGGTTAGATTAGGAATAAAAATATCCCAAACGCCACTTGAGCCATGCGCTCGCATCGAGTGAATGCGGCCGTCCCAGTTGTTAAAACTACCTGTGACGCTCACGCGCTCGGCATTTGGTGCCCAAACAGCAAAGCGAACGCCCGCAACATTGTCTTGTGAAATGCATTGCGCGCCCAGCGTTTTGTAGGCCTGCATCAGGCGACCCTCGCCAAATAAATAAAGCTCATCCTGGGTCATGCTGGTGCCGAAAGTGTAAGGGTCGTAAGTTTCGTAGGTGTTTCCGGCACACTCTACCTTAAGCAAGCATGGTGTTTCCAGCCTGGTTTTGCTTTGCAATTCAAATAACCCATCTGGATGAGTTTTTTCGAGCTTAAGCCAAGACTTCTCTGTTTTAACCCACACTTCGGTCGCATTTGGAATAAATGCGCGGTAAATGTAATCATCACCTGTTTTATGAAGGCCTAAAAAGCTAAATGGGTCGTGGTGGCGCGCTTCTAAAATAAGACGCAGTGAATCGATCGGTGCGTTTGTTTTTTTATTAGATTTTACAGTGACTTTTCCATCTGTTTTTATTGGAGTTTCTTTAGATTTTACCAAGGTGCATTTCCCCTAAACTTTCCTAAGAAATATTTATAGTTTTTTAGCTTTATTTACTAGATAAGCTGTGTTCTAGCTGGATTATAGCTTTCAATATTGATTATAATGTAAACAAATACAGTTAAATAGAAATATTAGGTCAAATTTGTTAATTTAGTTAAGCCCAGCTAATTATCGAATTAATAATTAAAACTTCAGGAGGGCATCATGACGCACGACCAGCATTCAGATCGTTTTATTAGTACATTAACCAAAAATACTGCTGCTATTATCCTTGCAGGTGGTCGAGGTAGTCGCTTGAAGAGCTTAACTGATTGGCGCGCCAAGCCAGCAGTACAATTTGGCGGCAAGTATCGAATTATCGATTTTCCGCTTTCGAATTGCATTAATTCTGGCATTCGTCGCATTAACGTGGCAACCCAATACAAAGCGCAAAGTCTGATTCAGCATATCCAGCGTGGCTGGGGCTTTTTACGCGGTGAATTTAATGAGTATGTAAATATTATTCCTGCACAACAACGCATATCGGAAGAGTGGTACAAAGGCACCGCGGATGCGGTCTATCAAAATCTTGATTTGTTGCGCGAAGGTGGCGCGGAGTACATTTTGGTATTGGCTGGCGACCATATCTATAAAATGGACTATGGCAAAATGCTTGCAACGCATGCTAGAAACAACGCAGACATGACAGTGGCTTGTATTAACGTACCTATAGAAGATGCAAAAGGCTTTGGTGTGCTGGCAGTGGACGAAACCGACCGGGTTATTGAGTTCGCAGAAAAGCCTTCTGACCCAAAACATATGCCAGGGGACCCTACCAAAGCTTTTGCCAGCATGGGCATTTATATATTCAATGCTAAATTTTTATACGAGCAGTTGATACGTGATGCAGGTGATCCAAAATCCAGTCACGATTTTGGCGGCGACATCATCCCTTACTTGATTAAAAAATATAAAGTACAAGCACACCGCTTCACGGATAGTTGTGTAGGCGCTAAAAATGGCAATTACTATTGGCGCGATGTGGGTACCATCGATGCTTATTGGGAAGCCAATATGGAACTCACAAGAGTAATCCCTGAACTTAACCTGTATGACAGAGATTGGCCAATCTGGACTTATCAAGAACAGTTACCGCCTGCAAAATTTGTCTTCAATGATGAAGGTAGGAAAGGTGGAGCAACGGATTCATTGGTTTCTGGAGGTTGTATCGTTAGCGGTTCGAGTGTAGATGATTCTGTAATATTTTCTGACGTGCGTATACACAGCTATTGCAAAATAAATGGCGCAGTCGTTTTACCGAAAGTAACGATCAATCAGCATGTGGTGCTCAAAAACGTGGTCATTGACCGTGGTTGTGTTATTCCGGAAGGTATGCAAATCGGTGTAGATTTGGCTGTAGATGCGAAACGTTTCCACGTGTCTGAAAATGGCATTGTATTAGTGACCCCCGATATGCTGGGACAAGATTTGTACAGGGTAATTTAATATTATTAATTTAAAAACAAGTAGTTAATAATTATTATTAATGTTTATTATTAAGATTGTGAATTAATTTGAAAGCACATCGTCCCAAGCTTTACCTCAACCTCTATTGGCACATGCATCAACCAGACTACCGCGACACTGTCAGCAATGAATATGTGTTGCCTTGGACGTACCTGCATGCAATCAAAGATTACAGCGATATGGCGTTTCACCTTGAAACTCATCCTAGAGCGCGTGTTACCTTTAATTTCGTACCAATTTTGCTCGAGCAGCTTGAGGATTACAGCAGCCAATTCAAACAGAAGGCTATTCGTGATCCGTTATTAGCTTTATTGGTAAAACCAAATCTGGCAGAGATGAGTCTTGATGAGTGCCACTTAACTGTGAAAAGTTGTTTCAAGAGTCATCATGAAAAGATGTTGAGCCCTTTCCCGCACTACCAACGGCTATTGCAGATTTATCAACTGGTTGAGCCGATGGCATGTGATAATTTTCATTATTTAACTCCGCAATACAAAGCTGACTTATTGGTGTGGTACCACTTGGCTTGGTGCGGCGAGAGTCTGCGACGCAGCAATACTGTGATTCAAGCACTGATGAATAAGGGCGTTCTATTTACATATGAGGAGCGACAACAATTATTTAACATCATCGGTGAGACAATTTCAGGGTTGATTCCACGCTATAAAGCGCTTATGCAGCGCAAACAAATTGAAATTTCTACTACGCCTTACTACCACCCAATTTTGCCCTTGCTGATTGATTTTAAATCTACGCTGGACGCTATGCCATATGCACCTTTACCTAAATATGCTAAATATGCAGATGGTCAAAATCGTGCAGTAGCGCATGTTGTCCAAGCTAAAAAATATCATTCAAGCCTTTTTGGTAAAGAACCGCGTGGAATGTGGCCTGCAGAAGGTGGAGTGTCTAACGCAGCATTGTCTATAATGGCTGAACATGGCGTGGAATGGGCTGCTACAGGGCAGGGCGTGTTGGCAAATAGCCTGCTAAAATCGCAATTAAGTGTAACGGATAAGAATGAATACCTCTACCAGCCGTATCGTGTAACAAATGGCAAGCAAGATATTTTATGCTTTTTTAGGGATGATAACCTCTCTGATAAAATCGGTTTTGAGTATGCAAAGATGCATACTGGCGATGCAGTGAAGGATTTTATTCAAAACTTAGAGTATATCCATCAGACAAGCGCACAAGGTGATAAGGATAATAGATCCAAAGTGGTAAGCGTTATTTTAGATGGCGAAAATGCTTGGGAATATTATCCATACAATGGTTATTATTTTTTAAGCGAACTTTATGAGGCGCTGACAAATCATCCAGATATCGAAATGACTACTTTCAGCGATATTGTTGATTTGTATCAATCCAAGCAATACAAAACTAAGGGATTATCCGCCCCTGTTTTACCGCATGTGGCGGCAGGCAGTTGGGTGTATGGTACTTTTAGCACTTGGATAGGCAGTAAAGACAAGAATTTAGCTTGGGATTTACTCTGCGAAGCTAAAAAAGTTTACGATAGTGTGCTGGCCAAAAATGGTATCGCTGCTGAGCAACGAGTGGCTTGCGAACGTCAACTGGCGATATGCGAAGGTTCTGATTGGTTTTGGTGGTTTGGCGATTACAACTCTTCAGACAGTGTCGCGAGTTTTGATCAGCTTTATCGTCGCAATCTTATTAACTTGTATACCCTTTTACAACAGCCAGTACCCGCGGTGTTGCATACCTCTATTAGTGCTGGTGGTGGCAATGCAGACAATGCTGGCACAATGCGCAGAGGCCAGGCTTAGCTCTAAGCACTAATAGAAGCGGCTAAAAACAACCGTGACTTATTTTTGACATGCATAACTTTTACAATACAGGTGTTAATGAAACAGCAAACAAATTTATCATTATTGAGACAGCGTCGAGCTGGCGTTTTGCTGCATATCAGTTCCTTACCAAGCACACATTATGTAGGCGATTTAGGTGCTGAGGCTTACCGTTTCGTAGATTTTCTACATGATATTGGTGCAAGTGTTTGGCAAACGTTGCCTATTAACATGCCGCATGCCGATAATTCGCCTTATCAATGCTTATCAGCATTTGCTGGCAATCCTGATTTTATTAGCTTGGAAGAGCTACATGCACAGGGCCTCTTATTAAGAAAAGCTGATACCGGCGGACTAATTACCAGCAAAACACAAATACTAGAAAACGCCTATGAGGCGTTTAAAATACGCGTAGAAAAGCAGGAGCAGCAAGCTTTTGCTGAGTTTTGCAAGAAACAGTCACATTGGCTCGATGATTTTGCACTTTTTTTAGCGTTACGTAACAAGTTTAATCAGTCTGGCTGGCACGAGTGGCCGGAATCTTACAAAAATCGTGATGCCAAAACGTTAAAACAGGCACGAAAAGAGCTGGCAAAAGAAATAGCGGTGATTAAATTCACGCAATTTGTCTTTTTCACGCAATGGTTAAAGCTTAAAGCTTACGCTGCTAGTAAAAATGTGTATTTATTTGGCGATATTCCCATTTTCGTGGCCTACGATAGCGCGGATGTATGGGCGCAGCCGCACTTATTCAAGCTTGATGCTGACAAAAACATGGCGGTAGTTGCTGGTGTTCCGCCGGATTATTTTTCAGCAACCGGTCAGCGCTGGGGTAACCCGCATTACAATTGGGATGCGATGGAAAAAGATGGCTTTGCCTGGTGGGTTTCACGCATGGCAACCCAAAATGAGCTGTTTGATATCGTACGCATCGATCATTTTAGAGGCCTGGAAGCCGCGTGGGAGATTCCTGCCAGCGAAGATACCGCCATCAATGGTCAATGGGTTCTGGCGCCTGGTGATAAGTTACTGGCAGCCATTAAACGTGCTTTACCCAATATCTGCTTAGTTGCAGAAGACTTAGGTATTATTACCGAAGAAGTGGATGTATTGCGTAATAAATATAAGCTGCCGGGCATGAAAATTCTACAATTTGCATTTAGTGGCGCAGATGATAATCCATATTTACCGCAAAATATTGAAAAGAACAGCGTGGTATATACTGGCACACATGACAATGACACTACTTTAGGCTGGCACATTAATCTGGATGAGCATCAACGCGGTCACTTTCACAGACACTTGTTGATAGCTCATTCCGAGCAACATCAACCTAATTTGCCGCTAGATTTAATTAATATGGCGCTTGCCTCTGTGGCTAAATTGGCGATTATTCCCATGCAAGATATTTTGGCGCTTGATTCCAGCCATCGCATGAATACACCAGGTACAACCTCTGGAAACTGGCACTGGCGCTTTAATTGGCAGCAGCTTTCGGCAGAGCAGAAAAAGACGATTACAAAAGCAATCTCTCGCACGAAACGAAAATAGCGCATGTCTAAGCTGATTGGAATTGACGTTGGCGGTACCAATTTACGCATAGGTGTATTTTCTGGCTTGGAATTAATTGAAGAAACACGTTTTCAGGCAAATTTTTCGCAGTTTTGCAAAGACCATTCCCCCAGCGAGGCTTGGCAAAAAATCCTCACCGTTACTGCCAATGCAATACAGACTGTTAGCACCAAACATCCCGATGTTGAGGCAATCGGCATTGGTTTCCCGGGCTTTATCGATCCGCAAACACAAACCATTGCACAATCACCCAATTTACCCGGCTTAAAAAACGTCAATTTAGCGTCAGATTTAAGTCAACTCATTGGTAAAAAAGTTGTTGTAGAAAACGATGCCAATGCAGCGGCTTATGGTGAATATTGTATAGCTGGCAAGCCCGCGGGTGGCCTTGTTTACTTTGGTTTAGGCACGGGCGTAGGTGGCGGTTTTATTGACACAGGCGGTAGGCTTTATTCAGGCCAGCATGGTGTAGCGATGGAGGTTGGGCATATCATCATCGAACCCAATGGCAGACAATGCGGCTGCGGCAATAAAGGCTGTATGGAGCAATATGCTTCTGCAAGTGGCGTTGCGATAAGTTATTTTAATGCAACTAAAAAACAATTTACTGCCCATCAAATTGCTGAGCTTGCTAAAGAAGGCGATAAAGCCGCCATTGAAGCATACGTATTGGCGGCAAACGCGTTAGCACAAACGATGGCCAGCATTGCAAAAGTCATTGATGTAAAAAACGTGGTAATTGGTGGTGGCATGAGCTACGCTTGGGGTTTAATGCAAGCCGCCTTCGAGGCAAGGCTAAATGCGGATTTAATCCCTGTGTTACGCGGGAAGATCGCAGTAAAAATCTCTACCGCTCATGACACAGCTGGCATGCTAGGCGCGGCGATGCTGGCACTTATGAAATGAAAGTTAACACTTGCCGGTAACTATGATGTATTCTGATCGAGTATATTTCCGCATAAACTTAGTTCATTATGTATGGTCGAATTATAATGAAAGTGAAATTTGAAATTGATGAGAGCATTAAGGCATCAGCGACGGATTGCAGGCTCGAGTTCGCGTGTTTGACTTCAGACAATTACGAATTATGCGAAATCAAAAATTGCGTAAACGATAAAGTACATTTCATTCAGCCTAAAGCGCAAATGGATTGTGTCTATAAAAAATTATTTGGTTACGGGTGCTATTGCAGCTGCCCAGTCAGAAAAGAAATTTTTAATAAATATAAAATATAATGCAAACCTCCAGCAGGTCTGTTGGAATGGACCTGTTGCGTTATGACGATTGATTAGAAAATTGCAGTTATGAATAATCGCAGAGCAAATTCCATCGTGTATTTAATGCAGGCCATAGTATCTTGCTTTTGTCTGGTAGCAAGCATCAATGTTCACGGCGCAACAGTTATCGCAGCTAGCGTGTTGCCTGTGAGTGAATATACGCGCATCACCATCGAAACAGAACAGACAGTTGCAAATTCGATAATTATTCTTAAAAATCCAGATCGAGTTGTATTGGATTTAAAAAATACCCCAATTAACCAATCGCTAAAAACACTGACAACTAAAATTCTGCCTGATGACTTTTACATTAAGCAGATACGTATGGCCAATTTTAAACAAGGTGTAACTCGCGTTGTGGTGGATTTGAAGGTTGAAGCCAAAGCAAAGCTCAGTGTTTATAAGCCTACGGGCGACTATCAACATCGATTGGCTTTGGATATTTATCCTGTACAAAATGCTCTAATGACTCAGGATGAAAATAGTAAGAGCTCCTCTGAAGCCGTTATTAGTGATATAGGTTTAAAAAATGATACAAAAAGCAGTGGCGCAAAAATAATATTAGAACCAGAGTTCCCATCGGAGCCTGAAGCAGACTCAGACGGATCCTTAAATTATTGATGTCGTTGTAACGCCCATACTACGTGCTCTATAAGCAGTTCGTTAGTGTCATTTTCGCGTGCTTTCAAAGCGTTAATAACCTCAGGTGTACTAGGTGCATTGCCCAACCCCACGGCAATATTACGCAGCCATTGCCCATAGCCGATTCTATAAATCGCGCTACCCGCCATTTTTTGGTTAAATTCGGCTTCGCTCCAAGCAAAACATTCCACCAGGTCAATGTCATCTAAGCCGTTTCGCACGTTAAAATCCAACTCTTGGGTAATTTCTGCAAATTTGTTCCATGGGCACACCAATTGACAATCATCACAGCCATAGACTCTGTTGCCAATCAGTGGCCTGAACTCCAATGGAATGGCGCTTTTCAGCTCGATGGTTAAATAGGAAATGCAGCGCCGCGCGTCGACCTCGTAAGGCGCGACAATGGCGCGGGTAGGGCAGATATCAATACATGCGTTGCAGCTGCCGCAATGATTGCTGGTTTTTTCATCTATCGGCAATGGTAAGTTGGTGTAAATCTCACCAAGAAAAAACCAAGAGCCACGTTCTTTATTGATCAATAAAGTATGTTTGCCGCGCCAACCCAGGCCGGATTTCTCCGCAAGCGCTACTTCTAGCACCGGTGCGCTATCTGTAAATACCCGGTATTCAAAATCAGCAGTTTCAGCTGTGATTCGGTCACACAGTTTTTGCAGTTTTTGCCGCATCACTTTGTGATAATCGCGCCCTAACGCATATCTCGAAATAAAGGCTTTCTCGCTATTTTCAATCGTTTCCCAACTATCTACGGCATTTGGAGGTAAATAATCCAGTCGTACAGATATAACACGCACGGTATTCGGCACTAAATCGGCTGGTCGCGTGCGCTTGGTGCCATGTTTTGCCATATAATCCATATCACCATGAAAGCCTTTTTTAATCCATGTTTGGTGCTCAGCCTCAGCGCTCGTCAAATCAGTATCGGTAATACCAATTTCGGCAAAGCCCAATTCACGGCCCCAGTGCTTGATGTCAGCCGCCAGCGTGGCCAAGTCGTTAGTAGAATTTAAATGCATAACGTCAATGATATTACACTTGCTTTAGATAATGAAGTGGCCACCTTGTCTTGTGGGGCGCGTTTTGCAGGCATTGTAGTGCCAGGCATTGTGGTGTATCTGCATGGCGACCTAGGGGCAGGTAAAACCACGTTTGTACGTGGAGTTTTGCAAGGTTTGGGCCATACCGGAAAAGTCAAAAGCCCTACTTATACTTTGGTTGAATCTTACGAAATAGAACTTAATGTAGGTTTTAATTGTCAATTATATCACTTTGATTTATATAGATTCGCAAGTGAAGAGGAATTGGATGCGGCAGGTTTTAGAGATTATTTTAACCCGCAAAGTATCTGCTTGATTGAATGGCCGGAAAAAGCCGGGCATGTGTTACCTGAGCCTGATATTCACGTGCGACTTTCAATGTTTAAAGAAGCGCGTAAAATTCAGTTTTCTGCAAGCTCGTTATTAGGTAAAGAATGCTTACAAAAATTCTAACTCAACTATTACTTGCATGTTTGTTGCTAATAAATACAAATAGTTATGCCGCAAATACTATCACTGCGGCGCGCGTGTGGCCGGCAGATGAATACACGCGCCTTGCGTTTGAATCGGCTGCGCCAATTAAATATCAGCTAATTATTTTAAAAAATCCTGATCGACTGGTTTTAGATATTGAAGATGTGGAACTGAATAGTGCGTTAAAAACGCTTTCGGATAAAATTCTGTCTGGCGACCCTTATATCAAGCAAGTGCGAGTGGCAAATTACAAGCCAAACGTAGTTCGCGTGGCTGTTGATTTAAAAGGCGAGGTGAAATCTAATCTGTTTGCCTTGGCGCCGGCGGGGGATTACAAATATCGCTTAGTGCTGGATATTTATCCGTTGCAGGATGAATTAATGGCCATGCTGGATAAAAAAATCAGTGATGGTAAAAAATCAGCTGAAGCGGACACCGCAAGCCAGCAAAAACCTGTTGTTGAGCCGCTACCACCTAATACAGGGGCCGCTGATGAAAAACCAACTGAACCGGTTGTCGAAGCGCCACCGCCTACAAACTCAGCCACAAATCCAACAGTTAATCCGCCAACCAATAAAGAAGAACTGCCAGCTAAGAACAAAGAAGATGAACGCTTAATTACCATTGCGATAGATGCGGGACATGGCGGTGAAGATCCTGGTGCGCGCGGTGCCAATGGCAGCCGTGAGAAAGACATTACATTGAAAGTTGCGAAGAAACTGAAAGAGAAAATCGACGCAGAACCCAATATGCGCGGCGTTCTGACGCGTGATGGAGATTACTTTATTCCGCTGCATGGGCGTGTGGTTAAAGCGCGTAAATATAAAGCGGATTTATTTGTTTCGATTCATGCCGATGCCTTTACAAACCAAGCTGCGCGCGGCTCATCGGTATTCGCTTTGTCTGAAAAAGGCGCTACCAGCGCAAGTGCGCGTTATTTGGCTAAGAAAGAAAATGAATCTGATTTAATCGGCGGCGTAAGCCTGGATGATAAAGATCCGGTATTGGCGCGGACTTTGCTAGATTTATCGCAAGCCGCGACGATTAATGACAGCTTGAAGTTGGGTAAGGCTGTATTAGGGAACATTGGCAGCATAAACACTTTGCATAAAAATCGCGTAGAACAAGCGGGTTTTGCCGTGTTGAAATCCCCAGACATCCCGTCGATATTGGTTGAGACGGCATTTATCAGCAATCCTGATGAAGAGCGCAAGCTGAACGATGAGTCATATCAGGAAAAACTCACTGATTCAATTTTAAACGGCATTAAAAAATATTTTGCCAGTAACCCCGCGCTTGCAAAAACCAAAGTAGCCAAAGAATAGCGGCCTGCGCCAAGCGCAAAATAGCCGCAATTCCAAGTAGAATAGCGCTTTATGCGTATCCAACTTTTACCCGACCAACTCATCAGCCAAATCGCCGCGGGCGAGGTGGTGGAACGGCCTGCTTCGGCGCTCAAAGAACTACTGGAAAACAGCTTGGATGCTGGCAGTAGCGATATTCAGGTTTCGCTCATACAGGGTGGTGTGAAGCAATTGCGCGTCGCTGATAACGGCAGCGGGATTGCGCAAGGTGATTTAGCCATGGCACTTACACGCCATGCCACGAGTAAAATCGCCACGTTGGATGATTTAGAATCTGTTGCCAGCCTAGGCTTTCGTGGTGAGGCGCTCGCGAGCATCGCTTCTGTTTCTCGCACGCAGATTTCAAGTCGTTATGTTGATTTAAAAACAGGTTTAAGTCAAAAACACGCATGGCGCATTGCCTCGGAAGGCAGTGAAATAGCGCCTATTGAGCCTGCCGCATTAGATGCTGGCACGATTGTCGAAGTCAACGATTTATATTTCAACACACCTGCACGTCGCAAATTCTTAAAAACTGAAGCCACTGAATTTGGCCATTGCGAAGAAGCATTTAATCGCGTTGCGCTTTCGCGCCCCGATGTTGGTTTTATGTTGCAACACAATGGCAGGGCGCTTAGCCGGTATATTGCAAGCGAGCCGACAAAGCGTTTTTCTGAAGTTTTGGGAGCAGAATTTACAGCAGAATCGATTGAAATCGACGAAGCCGCCGCGGGGCTGCGCTTATGGGGCATGGCAGCTAAGCCCACTTTTAACCGAAACAGTCGCGATACGCAATATGTGTATGTCAATGGCCGTTTTGTGCGCGATAAACTGATTGCGCACGCTATCCGCCAGGCTTATCAGGATGTGTTGCATCACGATAGGCATCCAGCGTTTGTG
>Ga0209253_10004640_pt1 | contig 11979 bp, 9 predicted proteins | sample FrelakmetBRP12BR_FD_187145 | JGI IMG/M metagenome (GOLD analysis project Ga0209253, IMG submission 187145) | Freshwater lake sediment microbial communities from the University of Notre Dame, USA, for methane emissions studies - BRP12 BR (SPAdes)... | ecosystem: Environmental > Aquatic >...
TTCCATCTTGTGTCTCCTGCGGTTGTGCTGCAAATTCTGGACGTTGTAAAAATTCTTCGATCTTAGCTGCTGCACCTGCGGCTGGTTTACCACTTGCATAGGCTTCCAGTATACGTCTTACTTCCGCTGCGTCTGCTGGATTAGAAAGATCTTTAGACCTTCGCGAAAACCCTCGATCGCCCTACCTCTGAACCAACCATGGTGTGCATCTTTATCGTTTCACTCTCGCACCTTTCCGATGACATAACGGCCATTATGGCGAACAACATGAGAACTTCCGACTGATTCAAGAGGTCGTGCGAGGCGAAGCCGTGAAGCATCACGATACCGCCAAAGAGAATAGCCAGGCTTCTTGTCTCTCCACGCGCACCCCATACCACTGACAAGACGAGCAAGGGTAGGATCGCTGCGCCCAACAAACCATGGTCCTGCATGAACATCAGGTATTGGTTATGTGCTGCGATGGCCGTCTCACGTGAGGATCCGGTCCCGCTCCCGAGAAATGGGTGCTCAGCAGTCTTTTCCCAAGCTTGGGTCGCCAGATATTTTCGTTCCCAGGTGGAATAATCCTCTACTCCGGATGGATTGCTAAACCAATCCATCCGCTCCACGATATCCTTATTGATCACGCCAGAACTCGCCAAATCCGTAAGTAACTGGTCCGCCCGTGGCGCCAACACTGCGGCTACTAACAAGAGGCTCAGGGAGACCGACAGGAGAAGATCTTTCACCTTGACCCTCCCCACGAGCATGAGGCTCATGACGGCTATCACCCACTCCAGAATGGAGGTGCGGGAGAGAGTTGAGAACACCCCTATCCCCGTCAGCAGAATGAAGGGAGCCCGCAACCAAGCGGTCAAAACGGAGACGCTGAAAATCATTCCTAAGACCAAGGCCTGCGCTGCTTGATTGGGGTTCAGGTAGAGGCCGGCTGAACGGCCCAGCACCTGGCTAAAAGACAAGGGAACGAACAGTTCGTAAATATTGACCGCTACCCCAAACAGTACTGCAGCCACAAGCGTCTTCCTTGCTAATCTGGTCGCGTTCGGTTGCGTGAACAGCATCAGAAACATGATCAATACATAAACAGTAAGAAAGCGCCATCGCATTTCCTGCCATGCCATATCAGACTGTGACGACAGTAAGAACCATGCCGTACTCACCCACACATACCCTACACACCAAATAATGAGCGGACATGTGAAGATACTTGCTCTCAGCAGTTGCCCGATCACCAAAGGCAATGCCAGCACGCCCAACCCGATCATCCAGAGCATGGGAGCCGAATCTGCAACACTCGTGGCAGTCGCATTTATATAAACCGGCACATTTGTGTAGAAAATTGCCACCACCGCGACGATCAGGAAATTACGATAATATTTCATTTTGATCTCCGAGGTGAGGACTTAGCCTTTCAAGTTTAAAGTGTTGCGATTGAAATTTCATGCGGAGCTATGGCCTGAGATATAGTAATCCCTTCGCACGCCTCATAATGTCTCACACCGGCTTAGGCACGCATCTGATAGCACATTCTCACGAAACCGACCAAACGTTGGCAGATCGGTTGCTCGATGCCGATCAGTACATGCCCTTTTCAGCGGCAATAACCATCCTCTTGAATGTTCTCGTCACACAGGTCCGAATTGCCTCATTAACTCTGCTCACTAGGAACCGTTCAGTGCAATGCACAAAGAGACTAAATATCCTTACACGAAACCTGGAGCAACTTAGCCAGCGTGTGCTCCGTGTTGGCAACCAAGCTATTTACCGATAATTGTTCCACGATCCGTTGTCTAATTTGACCTGGATCATGAATTTTCTGATCTAACAGCTTTTCGATTCCAGCCATGAGAGCGACTGAATCTTTAGGTGGCACCACCTCCCCCATATCTCCCACCACCCACGCGGAATCACCGACGTTCGTGACTACACAGGGGACTCCGCAGGCCATTGCCTCGCAAATGGCATTCGATAACCCCTCACCATAAGAAGAACTGCTTACGGCGATATCCAAGGCATTATAGACATCGGGCATGTCTTCCCGACTTCCAAGCCACTGTAGGCGTTCTCCCAACCCTAAGCTCTCTGCGAGAATCTGGAGCTTCGTTCGATACTCATCCGATCCGCCCCCGATACACACGAATCGCGTATCCGTCCGCTTCTTTGTCAGTAACGCGGCGGCTTTCAGAAAACATGGATGATCCTTCATGGGATCCAATCGCCCAGCGAGGCCGATGAGCCTCTCATGTTCAGCAACGCCCCATTCCGATCGTATCCGTCCTCGCGCCCCGGCATCGGGACGAAATCTTGCTGTGTCGACCCCGTTAGGAATCACAGACGACTTCGCTGCCGGATACCCCATGGAAACGTGAAACTCACGCCCAACCTGAGAATTCATGATGATGGCATCCGCAAATCTCGACAGCCGACACGTCAGCTTAAAACTGACCGTCGAGAGCCAATCAAACTGACTCAAGTCCATGTGGCTACACCGAACCCCCCATACGATTCGGAGCGAGGGGAACAAAGGTTTGAAGAGCAGCGCCATGAGGTTCTGATCAGTAAGATAGCCATGCAAAATGTCCGGACGTTCCTCGCGTATCATTTGGGCCAACCGAAACAGAAACCCTGGTATATCCCACCGTCCCCGTTTGTATAACGGTCGGATTCGGACCCCAGAATCCCACAGCTCCTTCTCCAATGGCCCTCCGGAATAAGAAAGTGCGACCACGATATCATGCCCGCGTTCGCGAAGCCTCTTTGCAAGGAGCACTAGTTGCCGCTCCGCCCCACCGACATCCAAGGAACGAATAAAGAATAGAATTTTCACAGAGCCTTCCGAATCTGCCGATCCTCACCTTGTTGCACGCGCGAATCGGCCATTGGCGGGCCACTCAAGATACTTAAAAACAAATTGTCCCACATCTTCATCACTTTCTCCGTGCTAAACCGTTCACTCACTTCTGTCGCTCGCTTCTCAAGCCCTCGACGCGCCACCTGATCACCCATCAGGCGATCCATGGCCGCAGCCAAAGAATCGACATCATCTGGCCGGACCAGCACTCCATCAATTCCGTCACGGATAATATCTCTTGGTCCACTGGAACAATCGGTACTAATGACAGCACACCCGCAGGCCATCGCCTCCAGCAGCGCATTCGGGAATCCTTCGTATCGAGAAGACATCACAAATAGATCCGCCCCTCTCAAAACCGAGAAAGGCTCTTGGACTACTCCGACTAAACGGACTCGGTCTCGGATACCTAAATCAGAGGCGAGTGTTTCTAAGTGCGTCCGCTCAGGCCCTTCCCCGGCAATAATCAAAGACCATCCAGCGTGCTTCGCTGCGCATTGAGCAAACGCCCTGAGCAGAAGATCGAACCCCTTTTGTGTCACCAATCGTCCCATCGCCACTGCCCTGCAGCCATTCCCTTGAAAGCCCGAAACGTGCGCATCTCCATTTAGCATTGGCTTCACAGGGTTCGGGATAACGTGGACCGCATGGCTCTTGACAATCCGTTCAGCCCAATCCCGCAAACCGTCGGTTTGCACCACAAGGGCAGCGGCTTGCGGGTAGAACACGCGCCGGAGCCATCCCCATAGGGAACCGATGTCATGGTATTGGGGATCGATTCGTTCAGATACGACGACAGGTATCCTCAATGCCAGAGTGGCTGCCAACGTTAAGACATTGCCCTTATCGATAAAACTTAAGACGATGTCCGGTCGAGAAGCCCTAATCTCCTGCCGCAATCGTTTTAGTCTTTGTAAGTTATTCCATACAGCAGCAGCAATGTTCGAGGAGACTCCTGCCGCCTCCAAACCTATTCGCTTGATGCGAGGATTGAGGGCATAAAAATCTTCTCGTGCTGACGCAAGCGTAATGAGTGTCACTTCGCGGCCATGCTCCGCCCAATGATTCGCCATTGCAGCCATCACGCGCTCTGCCCCACCCGCGCCAAACGTTGAGATAACGAGCGTCACACGCATGATATTATTGCTGATTCCTAGCCTTCTTCTTTATTAGACGCAAAGAAACGAGCGCAAGAAATGCGCTTGAAACGAGATACATCACACTTGAAGCCAAGGCGATACCTACCACTCCGAGCCGCTGCATCAAGAAATAGCTCAAACCAATGCATATGGAGAGGTTAATTATGTTCCCCCACAGCATCATCTGATTAGCCTTTAAGGCCGATATCAGCCTTACGAACAGCATGCTCAAGATATATAGTGGAACTTGCAACAAATACATCGCCTGCACTTGGCTCACGACGTAGGTATCGGCTTTTGTGAAGGCCCCACGTTGGAACATCATCGCCACTACGGGTTCAGAATAGTATATCAGTGCTAGTGTCACAGGGAGACTAATGACGAGCAGCAGGCGCGTATACGTAACTAGGGTGTGGCGAAGACCCTGCCAATCATTCACAGTGACCATGCGGGAGAAATGGGGAAGGACCGCAGTACTCACAGCCACTGCCCCGATCCCGAGAATGAGGCTCGTGAGTTTGTTTCCATAGGCCAAGGCGGACACCGTGCCGGGATCTAGCATCGCAGCCAGCGACTGACTCACCACAGTTGTCCCCCCCATTAAGAATGCAGCGGCGACCATTGGCGCATATTGCCCTAATACTTGTTTGACTGCGGGAGAAGTGCCGTACCACCGGGGAACCAACGAGATACCTGCTCGTATCAGCCCCCAACCCAATAAGCCCGTTTCAATCAGCGCTCCACCGACGACCCCTACGACAAGGGCATAGCTGCCCCATTGTTTTCCCATAATCACGACGAAGGATATCGTCATGATCGAAGTAGCCATCGGCACCACGGCCGCCAAGGCAAAGCGGTTCTCTGCGTTTAGAATCGCACCCCAGGTTGTGGCCAAGCCACTCAAGACCAGCGTGACCAACAACACATAGTACAGTGAATGCGCGAGCGCCAGTTTTTCGGCGGGAAACCCGGATGCCACCAGAGGAAGGATGTACGAAGCGGTGAGGGCCAGGACGACTGAGAGAACCACAAGGAAGCCGACACTCAAGATCATGACGGTCGACACCACCCGCTGAGCTTCCCTCTGCCCCTCTTGTTCGCGCACCTGAATGTAGGTGGGGATCAACGCAGCATTTAAAGATCCCCCTATCAAATTAATAGCAAATTGCGGCAGAAGAAATGCGATCAGAAATGCATCTAACTCGTCACCTGTACCGAATTGGTAGGCAATGACCAGCTCCTTGACGACAGCGGAAAGCTTGACCAGAGCCGTGAAGCCCCCTACCGTGACCATGGCCGCTAAGATACGACGATTTACTGATCGATTCTGCCAGGCGCTCCACCTTTCCAGGCCAAGTCTAAGGGCGCTGTTCATAATTGGATACACACCAACTAACTCTCAGGTTGCTGACAAGGACCGAGCCCACCTCACATGCCTCACGCGCAGAACACTATCGCTCCTCTCCGGACCACACCCCGTACAATCAGGTGCGCTTCGCTCATGACTGGATAAGCTGGCCGCTAAGTTACTCTTACGACCTCAGCATCTCTCCTCAGCCACAGACAGAAATCAATGCCAATGATGGGCTGGTGATCCCGAGTACGATTTCCAATATTTCTCTATCAATAGTATAGCTTATGAAATTAGAAGACACTCCGACATACTATCCCGTGCGAGTATTATGCAGCAGGGTACCCGCCATAGAAAAAGTACGGGCTTTCCGTCGGTACTGTCTTTTGCATGACAACTCCAATAATCTTTCCACCAGCTCCTCTTACACGCTGAACAGCAAACCGGCAGGCCTCCGATGTCGTTTGCTTTGCTCCGACCACCAGCAACACTCCGTCAACCATAGATCCGAGGATCAGTGCATCGGCAACGGGCAGTACAGGCGGCGCGTCAATAATTATATGAAACCCTTCTTCCCGGCAATGCTGTAGAAGGGTCCTCATGTGTTTAGACTGAAGCAATTCCGAAGGATTCAATGGATGCCCCCCGCCAGGAATCATGAACAGTTTCGACATTGCAGTCGGGTAAATGATCTCTTCGATGCTAGCTTCTCCATTTAGGAAGTCACTTAGTCCTTTGACTTCATTTTCTCCTCTTATTGGTGTAAATATTTCATGACACCTACGGGTTCGAAGATCCGCATTAATCAGAAGAACGCGCACATCCTCCAATTGAGCTTGCGCTGCACTCAGACTCACAGCCAATGTAGTCTTGCCTTCACCTTCTCCGGGGCTCGTGATGAGCACGCAAGAAGGCAAATCGCCGGTCTTGGAAAGAAGCATATTGGTCCGGATGATTCGCACACTTTCCGCCGCGGCGGTCGCACCCTGACTCGCAAGGAGCAGTTGTCTGTTTGATACTTGCGCCTTTGGCAACTCCGGCATGACTCCTAACACGGACGTATCAGGCAACCACCGTGCTAGATCGCTTGGGTCATTGAGTTTCTGATCACGAGTCTTAAAACCCACCACATACGCTACTCCGGTTATAAGCCCCAGCAGCAACCCCAGAAATGCGTTCAGGTCCTTTTTCGGCTTGAAAATTATCCTGCTTGGCACCGCAGGATCGGCCAGATAGACATTGGCACTTCGTATCCCGGCCGAAAGGTCGGCCACCTTTGCCTGCCTCAGGAATATGTCGTACAAATGCTGGCTGCTTTCCGCCTCGCGCTCTAGAACCCCGTACTCAATCTCAGCCTCCTCAAGCTTTATCTTCTCTTGCCGATGGCGCCCCGCTGCTTCTTTAATGGTGCGAACCCGCGCAAGCGATGAATCGTAATCGCGCTTCACTGAATCATAGATCTTTTCCACTTCTTGTCGGATCCGCTCACGAAGATCTTCCAGCTCTGCCTTGGCCCGCGCCAACTTGGGATGAAGGGGACCATACTTATCCGCTAATTCAGCAACCTGTCCTGATGCCCTGATCTCTTGCGCTCGAAGCGTTTGAATCAGCGGCGAGTTCAACACTTCAGGGGATGCGTCCAAACTTGACCAATCTATTTCAATCGCTCCATTCTTATCGGCTCTGTTACGCAGTACCGATCGAATCTGCTCGATACGCGCCTGTGCCTCCGCTTTTCTCATTTCTGCCCTGATGAGCTCAGTATCCAACTCTGTGTTTGCCTGAATATTCATCGCTTGCCGATCCCGAGTCCCCAGTAGCCCATGTTTTACACGAAATGCATACAGTGCCTGCTGTGACGCTTCGGCTTTTGCGCGCAACTCATCGAGATGGGTGGTTAACCACTGAGCAGATTTCTCTTTTGACTGAGCGTTCAATTCCTGAGTGCGTTCGATATACACTGAGGCCAGCGAATTCGCGACCTGCGCGGCAAATTGAGGATCTTCAGATAGTGCGAAAATATGGGCGAGCCTTGCCCCCCGGATCGGCACAATTTCAACATTTTTCTCAAACCGCTTGAGTAACCTGTCTTCAACATCTTCTGCGGAGAGCACAGCCGTCTCCTTTTTCGCTACCCAGGCATCAAGGATGGCTGTCGGCACCATGCTAAGCAGCATCGATTTCATAGCAGATTGTTGAGACCTGTATTCCTCGTTCTCAGACAGATGAAGGGCCTGCGCCGTGCGCTGCAGAACAAGCCGGCTCTTCATCAGCTCAAACTGGGTCTGAAAGTATTCCGGGCTCACATCCGAGAGGCTTCTCTCCCTATCAATGGCATCCGTTCCTTCGCGATCGATGACCACGGTAGCTTTTGCTTGATAAATAGGTGTTTGCAGGGACGCCCAGGCGAATGCAATTCCAGCCAGTACTACTCCGCATCCGCCAATTAACCATATATGTTCCTTACATATGAGGGCATAATTTGCAAAAGTCGATTCTGAGCTATCGACTTGGACTGGCTGACCTAGCTCCTCACGATGAACTGACTGAGCAAGCATGCGATCCGTGTGACGATTCATTTCTCTACTCCCTGTTAGAACAGAACTTGAGCAGAAACCATGACGGTATTCGCTCTATAGGCAAATTCACGTACCGTTGAGCTTCTATCCTCATACATATATTGACAACCCAGCCCTAACCATTTGACCGCTCGATATTTGGCTCCGACGCTGATATTTTTCAGCAGGTCGGTTCTATCGCTACTAGAGGCGACGCCTCCGGATGCACTCGTAAATTGATCCTGCTCTAGTCCGGCATTGAGAGTTAATGTCGTACTATCGGTCAGCATGTGGCTCGCTCCAAAATTTACTCCTGTGGCAACAAAAAACAGCGAAGTACCCACCGTAGTCTGCTGGACGGTCCGGTATGGTTGCAAACTAATCGTCAATAGTGACGTCGGTGTCCAAAACACGTTTCCCATTACAAAGAAGTTGGTATAGGAATCCTCCGTCCTAGTGAACTGGCTAAGTACAGGAGGAGGCTGGTTGACCTGAGCTTTTGTAAATTGCAGGTGTTGTAATCCGATCAGAATCTGCCCGGAAGTTAGTTCGCTTACATTCCACCTTGCCCCTCCGCTAATCTGGTATATGGCACTATCCATATTTTGATTCTCATCAAAGTTCTGTTGCGTAACAGCGACATTCGCGAGCAGAGCGGTCTTGGAAGAGACATCGCCAGAAAAGGTCAGTCCTGCATAGTTGGTTAATCGGTCCTGAATAGGAGCTTGACCATTGTTCAGGTATTGCCAGCGTGTCGACATCACGTTCATCCTGACACTGGACTGTGCGCCAACATACTCTGCTTGACCAAAGAAGCTATTTGCTTCCCATTTATTTATTTCTATAGTCCGCGTGTCCACCGCAGTCCCTCTTGGATCATGCCCAAGCTTATGCTCGCCCCCCAGGTCAACCTTAAGGCCTCCGGGAAAATCAAACCTAAACCTTCCTGATGCAGTTTGATCCTGAACATCGTTCGTCGGAGTCCTTTGGTAATATTGCAAATTTGTACGGTAATCGACAATAAAATCATGCCTTCCTGCGAACGGCAATCTCGCCTGAATGCCTGGAGAAAGAGTGGTAAAAAAGTCGCTTACTTTATTACCTCGTGTCCTGAACACGTTGTCGGTGTACATTTCGGCCACTCCCATCATGGGATTTAGTTTGAGCGGCCCCAACGATACGCCGTTGGCAGGAATGACCGGCAACATGGCTGCCGGGAAAAGAGGGTAATACCCCGTCAATGGCCAATCCGGCGTTTGATACAACGCGCCAAGGACCGCAGGATTGGCATACTGCGAAAGCCAATAATTCCCCGTTCCACCCCACATGGTGCCTATACCAATTGCCGGGGCCTGCTGCGCCAGGCATTCGCCAATTTGACCTTGGCTCCAAAGCATGGCCACAAGAACCATAAGTTTACGGAGACTTCCCCAGGGAATAACCAAATTGTTCCTCTGCAGCATTCTTCTCTCATTCTGGGGAAAAAATGCGACCCCAAAACCGGGGGATAGTTTACTTCAATCCTCGCTTCCGTCTGTGGCAGCTGCGAGAGCCAATTTCTCGCTTGAGGAGGCATCCCCTCCTTTCTGCTTAGCTTTTCCATGACAGAATAACGTGATTGCCTTACCCTCTGACTCCCGCACCTAATTTAATTAGTCCCACGCCTATGACTACGTGCCCGCCATCCTACCTCACGAGGCGAGCGGCGATTCGCCGAAGGTCTTTACGGAATTACCGCATGCTGCAAGTTCAGAGTGATTCGTTCCTGGTCGAGGATAATCTTGAAACAACCCCAGCCCAGGCTTATTGCTTCGGTTCTTATTTTGGGGTACAGGTTTCATTTTTATCACGCCCCTTTGAGATTCAAACAATACCACCAGGCTGAACATCCTTCTCAGATATCTCGCTACACCGTCCGCGAGCTATTTCGTAATCGAATTAACGACGGATTCATCGACAACAAAAGAAAAGAGAGAACGCGCCTTTGCATGTCCTGAGATGCCTAACTTGCCCGGATCAATGCGCGCCGCAGCCGAACATCACAACTCGAATCGTATATATTAGAATTTTCAGATCGAGAAAGAGTGAAAGATTCTTCACGTAGTACAAATCATATTGAAGTTTCGTGTGAGCATCTTCCTGCGAGGCCCCATAGCGAAACTTTACTTGGGCCCAGCCTGTCACTCCAGGTCTGACCGTATGGCGAAGGTCATAATAGGGAATCTTCACTCGCAGATCACTCACAAATACCGGCCGCTCCGGACGAGGCCCGACAAGGCTCATCTCCCCCCTAAGCACATTTAGTAGCTGTGGCAACTCATCGATGCGAGTCTTGCGCAACCACCATCCGACGCGAGAGATTCGCGGGTCATTGGCTTGGGCCCATCGAGGCCCGGACTTCTCGGCATCTTGCCGCATCGAGCGAAACTTATAAATCAAATAGGGCCGACCACGTAACCCGACGCGGGTCTGGCAGTAAAACACCGGCCCCGGTGAGTCCACTCGAATAAGCGCGGCGACCAGAACAAAGAAAGGGATCAACACCACCAGCCACACCGCAGACACCACCACATCTAGGAGCCTTTTGCTCACCACGGATGACAGTCGGCGGCGAAACCCCGTCGAGAAAATCAATGTGCTCGGACGAAGCGAATCGATCGAGAGACGCCCTGACACCTCTTCAAATAGATGATGGCCGTCATAAACATCCACTCCCATCGCCTTTAAATCTAAAAGCGCCTCAACCGGCAGAATCGAACGCCGATCTTCTAGACACACAACGATGGTATCCACGCGATACTGCTCGATCAGCTGAGCCAACTGATCATACGTACCGATAATGCCCGGATTGATAAGCTGTTCCCCTACTGACTCAACCTTCTCGACGAGGAATCCGACGATATCAACCAACCACCGGTTTTGCGATACGACTCGACACAAATCAACCCCCAGCTGCCCTGCCCCAAGAATGAGAACACGCTTCTTGAAACCAAGAATCCGCCCGGGTGCACTCACTTGATCAGTGAAAAGACGGAGACCCAACAAGGGCTCTTCGGGAAGCGTACTATTCACGACTTCTTTCGTCTTCATTTTCTCCCTTGATGCCCTGCATTCAGATTTACATTTGGCTTAAAACACGAACTTGAGACCAATGAAGTAGGGACCGGCACCGCTGTTTCGGCCAAACGGCAATTCCCTAATCCACCGCACTTCCGCAAGCGTCGGAGTTTCTGCAGCAGTTATCGGCGTCGGCACATATATCTTCATCACTTGGTCAATAGCCGGAGCCTGATCCATCAAGACCAACATCCCCCCCCTGCTGATGTTCAGAGAGAGCGCTCTCCCGCTTTGGTTTGGGGCAGCCGGACCTTCCACAGGCACTGTCATCTCATACTGTATCGGTCTCAACAAGGCCGCTCGCTCTCTGTGATTCTCCTGACAGTCGGCCATCGGCCAATCCCATTGTGCCTGTCCCACTTCGCACCTCCCCATAAATAATTCCTACCTGTTGCTGAGTTATCTTTGAAATGTAATCAGTCCTGAATATCAGGTTCACTCAGTTAGCAATTAAACTAACTGGGGCCACTCCGATTGACCGCTTTATTTTTTTAATTTAAGGCGGCGCGATGCATCTGGACAATACCGACTATGTAGGCCTGCTAACACCAATGTATAGGTTGACTACCTCGTAAGGGTTAGGTATTATTTCTAGATATACAACTCTGGCTACATTCTAGCAGAGATTAACCAAATTGTTCAGTATAACCGTTCCAGCCAACTAAATTAACCCTCTTATTCATGACTGATCCAATGCAACATACTGATCAATCTGATGGTCTCGCCGACCAACGCGCCGGTTCGGGGATAGTTGTATTAACGGCTAACATGCAATTGCTCCATATGAATCGTCAAGCAACTGAGCTGGCCAAGAAAATCAATGCAGCAGAACAGACGGGGAATGCTACGCGATCTGCACATGGCGTTCTTCCAACGGCTCTCACCGAACTCTGTGGAGAAATTATCAAGGCGCTCCATGTTCGGACTGAAGCAAAAGACTGGGAGCAATTTGAGCTCAAG
>Ga0209253_10004641_pt1 | contig 11978 bp, 15 predicted proteins | sample FrelakmetBRP12BR_FD_187145 | JGI IMG/M metagenome (GOLD analysis project Ga0209253, IMG submission 187145) | Freshwater lake sediment microbial communities from the University of Notre Dame, USA, for methane emissions studies - BRP12 BR (SPAdes)... | ecosystem: Environmental > Aquatic >...
GGAATGCTCGGACATCCGGACAGAATATTACCCGCCACGAAGCGGCGGTCAAGCCGCGCGGACGACGCCCGGCTCCCGCCCAAGCCGGTCTCGACCCATCGCTTCCGATCGTCGCCCGGCGCGCGGAGCCCATCCCCGCCGGGGCCGACGCATCACTTGCGCATCCCCCGTTCGGCGGAAGTCATCGCCTCGGAGAATGCGGGACGCGCGAACAGCCGCTCGGCGTATTTCATCAGCGGTGCCGCCTGCTTGGGCATCACGATGCCGTAATAGTCGAGGCGCCACAGGAGGGGCGTGATCGCGACGTCGAGCATCGAGTACTCCTCGCCCAGCATGTGCTTGTGCTTCGTGAACACCGGCGCGATCTGCAGCAGGCTGTCGCGGACGTGGCTGCGAGCCTTCTCGATCTGCTTCTGGTTGTTCCCTTCGAGCGCATCGATGTGACAGAACATCTCCTTCTCGAACCGGTGCAGGAACAGGCGGGCGCGGGCGCGCATCACGGGATCGGCGGGCATCAGCTGCGGATGCGGGAAACGCTCGTCGATGTACTCGTTGATGATGTTCGACTCGTGCAGCACCAGGTCGCGTTCGACCAGCACCGGGACCTGGTTGTACGGATTCATCACCGCGAGATCCTCGGGCTTGTGGTCGAGGTCCACGTCGATGATCTGGAAGTCCATCCCCTTCTCGTGCAGCACGATGCGGCAGCGCTGGCTGAAGGGGTCGGTGGTCCCGGAATAGAGCGTCATCATGATTCGGTTCTCCTCGCGCGGGGCGGGCTAATGATTCAACATGGTGGTGCCGGGGCCGGAAAGCAACGGGGCAGGAGCGAGACTGCCGCCCCCGCCGGGGTGTCGCCGACGGCCGGCCCGAAAACGACCGCCGCGGGGCGCCGGGGCGGTTTGCAAGGCTGGCCGCGACTCGGCACCGGAAGCGCCGCTCGAACCGAGCGCCCGCTCCGGCGGGACCGGACGCCGCCTTCAAGGCCCGCGGCGGCGTCCCGTCAGTGGACGTCCTTCCAGTATTCGCGCTTCAGCCAGTATGCAAACACGAACAGCACGCCCAGGTACAGCAGCACGATCAGTCCGAGGCTCACCCGCTTGTTCTTCGCCGGCTCGCCCATGTAGTCGAGGAAATTGACAAGGTCGGCGACCGTCTCGCGATACTGGACGGGGGTGAGCGTCCCCGGCGTGTCGACGGCCAGCGTCTTGACGACGTACGTGTGATTCTTGCCCGGTGCGAGCACCACGATGCCCTTCGCGGCGAGCGCGGCAGCCTGAGCCTGCTCGTGGTCCTTGAACTCGGTGGTGACGAGCCTGTTCGAACCGGAGAGCCCGTTGAGCACGTGCGGCATCGCTACGTTGGGGAAGACGAGGTTGTTCCAGCCGCTGGGAGCGGCGTCGTCGCGGTAGAAGCCGAGGAAGTAGTTGTACAGCCACTCGGCACCGCGCACCCGGGCTTCGACCGTCAGATCCGGAGGCGTCACCCCGAACCAGGCCTTGCCGTCCGCGGGGGTCATCGCGATGGTCATCGTGTCGCCGATCCGGGCCGTCGCGAACATCAGATTGTCGCGAATCTGGGCCTCGGTGAGGCCCAGGTCGGTCAGCCGGTTGTAGCGCATGTACCGCGCCGTGTGGCAGTTGAGGCAATAGTTGACGAAAGTCCGCGCCCCCCGCTGCTGCGACTCGAGGTCGAGGCGATTGATCGGCGAAGGCTCCATCCTGATGTCGGCGCCACTCGACGCGACGGCGGCGCCGGCGGCGGCGGCGAGAAGCACGGCGAGAAGGGCTTTGAACCTGCTCATGATCATCATCCGGTCACCCTCGCCGGCACCGGCTTCGTCTTGTCGCGTGCGGTGTACCACGGCATCAGCAAGAAGAAAAGGAAGTAGACGACCGTGAGCACGCGCGCGACGACCGTCGCGCGGTCGGCCGTTCCCAGCAGCGGCCAGCCATCCGGGAACTGGCCCCAGACCGTGACCGGAACGACCCCCAGGTAACCCAGGATGAGGAAGCTCACGACGAACGCAGCGAGCCAAAGCTTGTAGGTCCTGCCGCGGTAGCGGATCGACTTGACCGCACCCCGGTCGAGCCACGGCAGCGCGAAGAAGATCATCACGGCGGCGCCCATCACGATCACGCCCCAGAACTGGCTGCCCAGGAACGAGGGCACCGCCCGAAGCATTGCGTAGTACGGCGTGAAGTACCACACGGGCGCGATGTGCTCCGGCGTCTTCAGCGGATCCGCCGGGATGAAGTTGTTGGCCTCGAGGAAGTAGCCCCCCATGTCGGGCATGAAGAACAGGATGATCGAGAACACGGCCAGGAAGACGACGACGCCGACGATGTCCTTCACCGAATAGTAGGGATGCGAGTTGATGCCATCGAGCGGCAGGCCGGTCGCGGGATCCTTCGGCTGCTTCTTGATCTCGATGCCGTCCGGATTGTTCGAACCGGTCTCGTGCAGCGCCATCAGGTGGGCCATGACGAGCCCGAACAGCACCAGCGGCACCGCGATCACGTGGAACGCGAAGAACCGGTTCAGGGTGATGTCGGAAATCGTGTAGTCGCCGCGAATCCACACGCCGAGGTCCTCGCCGATGACCGGCACCGCCGAGAACAGGTTGACGATCACCTGCGCTCCCCAGTACGACATCTGGCCCCAGGGAAGCAGGTAGCCGAAGAACGCCTCGGCCATCAGGCAGAGGTAGATCAGGCACCCGAAGATCCACGTGAGCTCGCGCGGCTTGCGGTAGCTGCCGTACATCAGCCCGCGGAACATGTGCAGATAGACGACGACGAAGAACATCGAGGCGCCCGTCGAGTGCATGTAGCGGATCAGCCAGCCCCACGGCAGGTCGCGCATGATGTACTCGACCGATTCGAACGCGCGCGAGGCGTCGGGCTTGTAGCTCATCGCCAGGAAGATGCCCGTGACGATCTGCATCACGAGCACGAGCGCAGCCAGCGAGCCGAAGTAGTACCAGAAATTGAAGTTCTTCGGCGCGACGTACTTGCCCCACTGGCTCTCCCAAAGCGCGGTCAGCGGGAAGCGGTCGTCGATCCAGGTCAGAAGCTTTTGCATGGCCGAGGTCCCCTTACGCCGACTTGCCGACGTCGCCGATGATGATCTTGGTGTCCGTCACGTATCGGTGCGGCGGAACGGGAAGATTGGTCGGCGCCGGCACACCGGAGTAGACGCGGCCGGCCAGGTCGAATTTCGATTGGTGGCACGGGCAGAAGAATCCGCCGAGCCAATCGGGCCCGAGGTCGGCCGGGGCCACTTCCGGACGAAACGTCGGCGAGCAGCCCAGATGCGTGCAAATGCCGACCATGACCAGCACGCTGTCCTTGATCGACCGGTGTTCGTTCTTGCAGTCGCCAGGCTGCTGCGACGCGTTCGACTTCGGGTCCGCGAGTTTCGGATCGAGCTTGGGGAGCGATTCGAGCATCGGTTTCGTGCGATTGATGACCCACACGACCTTGCCCCGCCACTCGACGTCGATCTTCTGGCCGGGCTCGAGCTTGCCGATGTCGACCTCGACCGGCGCGCCGGCCGCCTTGGCGCGCTCGCTCGGGAAGAACGACATCACGAACGGCGTTGCCGCCCCGACCACGCCGACCCCCCCAATGACGCCGGTCGCGCCGATGAGGAAGCGGCGCTTCCCCTCGTCCACTGTGCCTTCCGTCATGACAACCCGTCCCCTTATGCCATCTCCGGCCGTTTCGGGCCCGCGCGCCGGGCAAGAACCTGCGCCGAGTCGCAAACCGGTCGATTATAAAGGATTTGCCGTGCCCGCCGGAAGCCTGACAGCAGCAGGATGACGGAATTTCGATCGGAATCAATCATTTGGCCGGGCATCGCGGGCCGTTGGAGCGCTGGCCCGCGCTGGGCGAAACCTCCACCCTGCGGGAGCTGCCCCGAGCGCTTCCGCAGCGCAGCAATTGTCTATAATCGGCTCTTTTCGCTCCCGAGACCACCTTGCTCCGCCGGTTCTGGCTCTACTTTGCGCAGGCCTGCACGCTGTGCCTCGCGGCGCTGTTCGTCGTCGCGACGCTGCGCCCCGACCTGCTTGCCCGATTTGCAGACAAGGGCGGGCAGGTTGTCCTGTTGCAGGAAACGTCGACGCCGGTCATCACGCCGCACGTCGCGACATTCGCCGATGCCGCGAAAAAGGCGATGCCGGCGGTCGTCAACATCTATACCAGCAAGGAGATGCGCCAGCGCGGCGCGCTGGCGGACGACCCGCTGCTGCGTCGATTCTTCCCCGATCTCGCCGAACGGATGCCGAGGCAGCGCGCGACGAGCCTCGGCTCGGGTGTGATCGTTTCGTCCGAAGGCTACGTGCTGACCAGCAATCACGTCATCGAGGGCGCCGACGACATCCAGCTCGTGCTCGCCGATGGGCGGCGCATGGGCGCGCGGGTGCGCGGGACGGATCCGGAGTCCGACCTCGCCGTACTCAAGGCGGAAGGCGAAAGCTTCCCGGCCATCACTCTCGGCTCGCTCGACCGCGTGCAGGTGGGCGATTTCGTGCTGGCGATCGGCAACCCGTTCGGGTTCGGCAACACGGTGACCCTTGGCATCGTCAGCGCGCTGGGGCGCAACCACCTGGGCATCAACCGTTTCGAGGACTTCATCCAGACCGATGCGGCGATCAACCCCGGCAATTCGGGCGGTGCGCTCGTCGACACGGCGGGCAATCTGATCGGCATCAACAGCACGATCTTCTCGCAGTCGGGTGGCTCGCTCGGCATCGGGTTCGCGATCCCGGTCTCGCTCGCGCGCACCGTGCTGGAGCAGATCATCAGGGACGGCGAAGTGACCCGCGGCTGGCTGGGAATCGAACCGCAGGACGTGACCGTGGAGGTCGCGCGCGCCCTCTTGCTCGAGAACGTCGGCGGCGTGCTGATCCGGGGTGTCGTGCGCAACGGACCGGCTGAGCGCGCCGGTATTCGAGGACGCGACGTCGTGCTCGAAATCGACGGCAAGCCGACGCGCGACACACCCGCGCTGCTCGCGCGGATTGCCGACCTTCCGCCGGGGAGCATCGTCAAGGTGAAGGTCTGGCGCGACCGGAAGCCGCAGGACGTGGACATCACCGTAGGGCGTCGGCCGAGCGCCCAGTAACGAACTGCGCGCCTGCCTGCGTGTCGACGTGCGGGGCGGGCCGCCTTCGGAAACCCGCGAAGGACCGTCTACGACGTTTCGGCCTCGGCGGGCGAGCTTCCTTCCGCGCGCGGCACGACGAAGCGCGCCATCAGCATCCCGAGCTCGTAGAGCAGCCACATCGGCACGGCGAGCAGCAGCTGGGACACGACATCGGGCGGCGTGAAGATCGCGCCCGCAACGAACGCGCCGACGATGACGTACCCGCGGATCGAGCGGAGCTTTTCGAGCGTCACGATGCGCATGCGAACCAGCACGATCACGACCACCGGCACCTCGAACGTGATGCCGAACGCGATGAACATCGTCAACACGAAGGACAGGTACTTGTCGATGTCGGTCATCATCGTGACGCCCGCCGGCGCGTACGAGGCGAAGAAACCGAACGCGATCGGGAACACGAAGAAGTACGCGAACGCCATTCCGATCAGGAAGAACAGGAAGCTCGACACGATCACGGGGACCGCCAGCCGCTTTTCGTGGTGATAGAGGCCCGGCGCGACGAACGCCCACACTTGCCACAGCACATACGGCAACGCCAACAGGAACGCCGCCATCAGCGTGACCTTGAGCGGCACGAAGAACGTTCCGGTGACGTCCGTGGCGATCATCGACGCACCCTTCGGCAACACCCTCAGCAGCGGGGCCGCGAGCGCCGCATAGATGTCCTTCGCCCAGGGAACCAGGCAAAGCAGGACGACGACGACGGCGACGATCGAGCGCAGGAGGCGCGAGCGCAGCTCGATCAGGTGCGAAATGAAGGTTTCCTGGGCGCCGCTTGACGGGGGAGGCGGGGCATTCATCGCGGGGAGACGGCCACCGCGCGTCAGTGGTGCTCGAATCCGGGCAGCGATTCCTGCCGCGGCGCTTCGCGGGCGTGCGGCTCCGCCGGTTGGGCCGACGGCGACGGCGGTTGGGTCCTCGCGGTCTCCGCCGGGGGGATCGGCGCGGCCCCAGGCGCGGCCGCGACCCCGGTGTCGCCGGCGGCCGCGTTCAGCTCGGACTCCAGCGCGCGGACATCGGATTGGACCTCCTGCGTCGCGGAAGCCATCGACGTCTCGAACTCCCGTGCCGCCGTCTTGACCTGGCCCTGCAGCTTGCGCAGCTCGTCGAGTTCGAGCTCGCGATTGATGTCAGCCTTGACGTCGCTGACATACCGCTGCAATCGGCCGAACAGGTGGCCGAGCGTCCGCGCGGTCTTGGGCAGTTTCTCGGGGCCGAGCACGACCAGCGCCACGACGGCGATGACCATGATCTCGGAAAAGCCTATGTCGAACATGAAGCGGCGGTGGACCGTCGGGCGCGCTGCGATACGAGTCAGGCGTCCCGTTCACGCCTGACTCGAAACGCTCGGCGAGTCACTGCGTCTTCTCTTTTCTCGCCTCGCCCTCGATCGTCGTACCGGCGATCTTCTGCGCGGGCGGCTCGGCTTCCTTGGCCGTGCCCGCGGTCTCCTCGGAGGTCTTCATGCCCTCCTTGAAGCCCTTGACCGCGCCACCGAGATCCTGGCCGATGTTGCGGAGCTTCTTCGTGCCGAAGATCAGCACGACCACCAACAAGACGATCAGCCAGTGCCAGATGCTCAAGCCGCCCATGGAATTCTCCTCGTGTGCGTTGTCAGGCTGCGCTGCGGACGATCATCGGTCCCAGCGGATTCGGCCCGCCGATCACGTGAACGTGGACGTGCATCACGTCCTGCCTGCCGATGCGTCCCGTGTTGACGATCGTGCGGAAACCTTCCGGCGACCCCTGTTCATGCGCGAGCCGGCCGCAAAGTGCCATGATCCGGCCCAATACGCCCGCGTCGTCCATCGTCGCATCCGCCAGTGACGGAATGTGCCGCTTCGGTACAAGCATGAAATGTACCGGCGCCACCGGCTGGATGTCGTGGAAAGCGAGGATATCGTCGTCCTCGTAAATCTTTCGCGACGGGATCTCGCCCCGCACGATCCTGCAGAAAACGCAATCCTGCACCGTTCCGTCTCCGTCTTTCGTTTTGCGTTGGCCGACGCGCGAATCGCTGCGGACACAGCTGCGAGCAGGGCCTTCAGGCTTTCCGGGAAGCCTTTTCGACGATCCCGGATAGCCCCTCCCGCCGCGCAAGCTCGGCGCGCACATCGTCGGGGCCGAGTCCGTGCCGCGCGAGCAGCACGAGACAATGAAACCAGAGGTCCGCGACCTCGGCGGTGATCCGCAGTTTATCACCGTCCTTCGCCGCCATGACCGTCTCGGTCGCCTCCTCGCCGATCTTCTTCAGAATGGCATCGTCGCCTTTGGCAAGGAGCGCCGCGACGTAGGACGACGCGGGGTCGGCGTCCCTGCGCGACGCGATGGTCGCCGCGAGCCGATCGAGAACGTCCGATCGCGGCGGCGCGGAATCAGTCTTGGCCATAGATCGACCGCGGATCCTTCAGCACCGGTTCGACCTCGACCCAGCGGCCGCGTTCGAGTCGCTGGAAGAAGCAGCGTTCGCGCCCGGTGTGGCAGGCGATCCCACCCGCCTGCTCGACCAGGAGCAGGAGCGCGTCGTTGTCGCAATCGAGCCTGACCTCGCGTACCGTCTGCACGTGGCCCGACTCTTCGCCCTTGCGCCACAATCGGCGGCGCGAGCGTGACCAGTAATGCGCCTCGCCCGTCTCCACGGTGCGCTCGAGCGCCTCGCGATTCATCCAGGCGAGCGTCAGCACCTTGCCCGATGCGGCGTCCTGCGCGATCGCCGCGACGAGACCGTCGGCGGCCCATCTCACCTGATCGAGCCATTCCATGTCGGGAGCTGCCGGTTCCGCGTTGGGGGGAAGTTTCGAGTGTTCTGCTTCCGGCGCGGTTCGTCAAGCAAGGCCGCCTGCTTGGCCCCTGCTCCCCGGCTCACGTGCGCACTTCGATGCCCGCTGCGATCATGGCAGCCTTCGCCTGTCCGATCGTGTACTCGCCGTAGTGGAAGATCGACGCGGCGAGGACCGCATCCGCGCCGCCCACGACGATTCCGTCGACCAGGTCCTGCAGCGAACCGACACCGCCCGAGGCGATCACCGGCACGTCGACGGCGTCGACGACCGCCCGCGTCAGCGCGAGGTCGAAACCGGTGCGGGCACCGTCGCGATCCATGCTGGTGAGCAGGATCTCGCCGGCGCCGCGGGCGACGACTTCCCGCGCCCAGTCCACGACATCGAGCCCGGTCGGCGTGCGCCCGCCGTGCGTGTACACCTCCCACGCCTCGGGCGCCGCCTGCTTCGCGTCGATCGCCGCGACGATGCACTGCGCCCCGTAGCGGCCGGCGGCCTCCTCGAACAGGCCCGGATTCCTGACGCCGGCGGTGTTGATGCTGACCTTGTCGGCGCCGGCGTTGAGCAGCGCGCGTATGTCGTCGACGGAATTGACGCCGCCGCCGACGGTGAGCGGGATGAACACCTCGTCGGCGACGGCCTCGATCATGCTGTAGAGGAGGCCGCGCGTTTCCACGCTCGCGCGAATGTCGAGGAAAGCGAGCTCGTCCGCACCCTGCTCGTCGTAGCGCCGCGCGACCTCGACCGGATCGCCGGCGTCGCGCAGGTTGACGAAGTTCACGCCCTTGACCACACGGCCCTCGGCCACGTCGAGACAGGGGATGATGCGTTTGGCGAGACCCATCGCAATCGCGAGTCTATGGAATCCGTGAAATCCGGCTCTCGGCCGGGTTCGGGTGTCTGGCGTCAGGCCGGGTTCGCAGACCCCGGTCCATCCGGAGGGTCGCCGGCCACGGTGAACGACTCCGCACGGGACACGGGCAGCGGTCAGCCGCCCTTTGCCGCCTTCATCGCGGCCTTGAAGTCGAGCTTGCCCTCGTAGAGCGCGCGCCCGGCGATCGCGCCGATGATGCCTTCCTTCTCGAACGGCAGCAGGCCGAGGATGTCCGCGATCGAAGCGATGCCGCCCGAGGCAATTACCGGGATCTTGATCTCCCGTGCCAGCCGGACAGTCGCCTCGACGTTGACACCCGTGAGCATGCCGTCGCGACCGATGTCCGTGTAGATGATCGCCTCGACGCCGTAGTCCTCGAACTTCTTCCCGAGGTCGACCACGTCGTGGCCGGTCATCTTCGACCAGCCGTCGGTCGCGACCTTGCCGTCGCGGGCATCGAGCCCGACGATGATGTGGCCGGGAAAGGCGTAACAGGCGTCGTGCAGGAAGCCCGGATTCTTGACGGCGGCGGTACCGATGATGACGTACGTGATGCCGTCGTCGAGGTAGCGCTCGATCGTGTCGAGATCGCGGATGCCGCCGCCCAGCTGCACCGGGATCTCCTCGCCGATGACGCTGACGATTTCCCGTATCACGAGCTCGTTCTTCGGCACGCCGGCGACGGCGCCGTTCAGATCGACGAGGTGCAGACGCTCGGCGCCCTGCTCGAGCCAGTGCTGCGCCATCGCCGCGGGATCCTCGGAGAAAACCGTGGCCGAATGCATTTCGCCCTGCTTCAGGCGAACGCAGTGACCGTCCTTGACGTCAATCGCGGGAATGATCTGCATGGCGGCGGGCTACGGCGGGAGGGGAGGAGGAAGGGCCGGAGGAGGATTCGGCCCGCGCCACGCGCGGCTAGCTCCGTCCGTCCCAGGCAACGAAATTGGCGAGCAGCTGAAGCCCGGCGCGGTGGCTCTTTTCCGGATGGAATTGGGTTGCGAAGATATTAGCCCGTGCAATGGCGCAAGTAAACGTCGACGGGTAATCGGTCGTGCCCACGGTCACCGCCGGATCGGCGGGCGCCGGATGATAGCTGTGCGCGAAGTAGAAGCGCGTGCCGTCCGCGATCCCCGCCCACAGCGGGTGCGCCCGCGTTTGGTGCACGGGACTCCAGCCCATGTGCGGCACCTTGAGCCGCTGCCCATCCGCCAGCGTCATCGCCTCGTCGCGGAATCGGACGACGCGGCCGGCGAGGACCGCGAGTCCCCGAGTTGGCCCTTCCTCGCTCGATTCGAACAACATCTGCAGGCCGAGGCAGATGCCGAGGAACGGCCGCGTACGCGCCGCCTCGAGGACCACGTCGGCGAGCCCGCTCGCATCCAGGCAGCGGATGCAGTCGGGCATGGCGCTCTGGCCGGGCAGCACCACCCGCCCGGCGCCGCGGATCACAGCCGGATCGCCGCTCACGACGATGCTGCGTTCGGGCGCGACGTGGAGAAGCGCCTTGGCCACCGAGCGGAGGTTGCCCATTCCGTAGTCGACGACGGCGATGTCGGTCATGGCCGGACGAGAAAGCGTGGCCGGGAGCCTGTGGGACTTGCAGCCACCCGGGGTCCTAGAGGGTGCCCTTGGTCGACGGCACGACACCGGCCGCCGCCGGGTCCGGCGCAATGGCCATCCGCAGCGCACGGGCAAAGGCCTTGAACACCGTTTCCGCCTGGTGGTGGGCGTTTTGCCCGCGCAGGTTGTCCACGTGCACCGTGACGAGCGCGTGGTTGACGAAGCCCTGGAAGAACTCGTGCGTGAGATCGACGTCGAAAGTGCCGATCATCGCGCGGACGAACGGCACATGGAACTCGAGCCCGGGTCGCCCCGAAAGGTCGATGACCACGCGCGACAGCGCTTCGTCGAGTGGTACGTACGCGTGCCCGTAGCGCGTCAGCCCCTTCTTGTCGCCGAGCGCCTGGGCCACCGCCTGGCCCAGCGTGATGCCGATGTCCTCCACCGTGTGGTGCGCATCGATGTGGAGGTCGCCTTTGGCGCGAACGGTGAGGTCCACCATCCCGTGCCGCGCCAACTGATCGAGCATGTGATCGAGGAACGGCACGCCGGTGGCAAGATCGGCCCGTCCGCTGCCATCGAGATCCACCTCGACGGTGATCTGGGTCTCGGCCGTGCGGCGATCGATCCGGGCGGTACGGGGCGTGGGCATGGTGACGTCTATCGAATCGTTTTCAGCGCGGCGATCAGCGCGTCGTTTTCCGCCGGCGTTCCGACGGTGATGCGCAGGCAGTGCTCGAGGAGCGGGTGTTCTCCGTGCAGGTTCTTGACCAGGATTCCGGCGTCCCGCAAGCTCGCAAACCAGCGCGGCGCGTCCGGAAATCGCGCCAGCACGAAGTTCGTCTGCGTCCGGAACGTCACCACGCCCGCCAACGCGGCCAGCGCGAAATCCAGGCGCGATCGCTCGGCCTTGAGCAGGGCCGCCTGTTCCGCGAGCAGCGCACCCTCGGCCAGCAGGATCGGCGCGACCGCCTGCGTCAATGCGTTGAGATTATACGGCTGCCGCACCTTGTTCAATTCGCCGGTCCATTCCGGTGCCGCTACGGCGTAACCCAGGCGCAGCCCCGCCATCCCGATCTTCGACACCGTGCGCAGCACGACGAGATTGGGGAACTCGGCGAGGCGCGGAAGGAAGCTCGCCTCGGCAAAGGCGTAATAGGCCTCGTCGACGACGACGAGCCCCGGCGCCGCGACCAGGATCTTCTCGACTTCGGCCACGGGGAACAGGTTGCCGGTCGGATTGTTCGGATACGCGAGAAAGATCAGCGCGGGGCGCTCCCGCTCGATCGCGGCGAGCATTGCGCCGATGTCGAGGGCGAACCCCGTCCCGAGCGGCACCCCGACGAAGCGCATGCCGGCGTAGAGCGCATTGCGCCGGTACATCACGAAGGACGGGGCCGGCGCCAGCATCGTCGCGCCCGGATTCGCCACCATCGTCGTGATGATCTGGATCAATTCGTCCGATCCATTGCCGAGGATGAGATCGAGCGATTCGGGAAGACGGAGCGACGTCCGCAGCGCCGCCTTCACCGCGCCGGCTCCGCCATCGGGATACCGGTTCACCGGTACGGCGGCGACGGCGGCGGCAGCGG
>Ga0209253_10004642_pt1 | contig 11978 bp, 8 predicted proteins | sample FrelakmetBRP12BR_FD_187145 | JGI IMG/M metagenome (GOLD analysis project Ga0209253, IMG submission 187145) | Freshwater lake sediment microbial communities from the University of Notre Dame, USA, for methane emissions studies - BRP12 BR (SPAdes)... | ecosystem: Environmental > Aquatic >...
TGCGGCACCTGCGACTATTGCCGCTCGGGACGCGAGAACCTCTGCGACTCGGCGCGCTTCACCGGCTGCCACCTCGACGGCGGGTACGCGGACTACACGCTGGCCGACGCTCGCTATTGCCTGCGCCTGCCCGACGAACTCGACGACGTGCACGCCGCGCCGCTGCTGTGCGCGGGACTCATCGGGTATCGCGCGCTCAGGATTACGGGGGACGCAAGGCGACTCGGCCTGTACGGCTTCGGCGCCGCCGCGCACATCGTCGCGCAGGTGGCCCGGTTCCAGCGCCGCGATTGCTACGCTTTCGTGCGCCCGGACGACACGGCGGCCGCGCAATTCGCCCGCGAGCTCGGTTGCACCTGGGTGGGCGGCAGCGACGAAGTTCCGCCTGTCCTGCTCGATGCCGCAATCATCTTTGCGCCCGCCGGCGAACTGGTGCCGCGCGCGCTGGCCGCGGTGCGCAAGGGCGGTACCGTCGTCTGCGCCGGCATCCACATGAGCGACATCCCGTCGTTCCCCTATGCCCTGCTCTGGGGCGAACGCGTCGTGCGCTCGGTCGCCAACCTCACCCGCCGGGACGGCGAGGAATTCCTGGCGCTTGCGCCGCAGATTTCCATACGCACGCACGTGAAGACTTTCCCGCTCGACGCCGCCAATGACGCGCTGCAACAGCTGCGCGAAGGCAGGCTCTCGGGCGCCGCTGTCCTGCTCCCTCGCGGATGAGCGTTCCTGCCGTGGATCCGCCCTGCCACCCACGGGGACGGCGCTTCTCCGAGGTGCTGACGGAAATCGCCAACGACACGTCGCGGGAGGCGATCTCGTTTTCGGACATCCGCGACGTGATGGGCGATCGCGCTTACGGCGTATTGCTCTTCGCCTTCGCGGTGCCGAATGCCCTGCCCGTCAATCCGCCCGGCGTCTCGACCGTGCTCGGCGCGCCGCTGCTGTTCCTCGCCCTGCAGATGATCCTCGGACTGAAGGCGCCGTGGCTGCCCAAGGCCTTCATGCGCCGTTCGGTCCGGCGCGAATCCTTCGCTCGCGCGATGAACGTCGCCGTGCCCTGGATCCGCCGGGTCGAGAAACTGCTCAAGCCGCGGCTGGTGCCGCTGGCGTCGGGGTGGTTCGAACGCGTCATCGGCCTGGTCTGTGCCGTGCTGGCGCTGGTCCTGACGCTGCCGATCCCGTTCGGCAACATGCCCCCGGCGGTGGCCATCTGCATCCTCGCGCTGGCCCTCCTCGAGAAGGACGGGGTCGCCGTCCTCGCCGGTCTCGCCGCCGCCGCCGGCGCGGTGTTCATTGCGTCCGGGGTGATCTTCGGGATCGTGAAGGCGGTATCCTTGTTCCTGCGCCACCTGCTCGGCGCCTGATGCGTCCATGGAGTCCATTCATGAAGGTCAACGTCAAGCACTCGCTCAAGACCGACGTCGAGTCGGCGTTCAAGCTCTGCACGGAGCAGAAGAGCCAGGAGGCGGTCTACGCCAAGCTGGCCGGCACTGACCTCAAGATCAAGCGGGAGGGGCGCGCGCCGAACGTGAAGCTGAAGATCTCGCGCAAGATGCCCGCGAGCCCGCCGGCCGCGATCCGCAGGCTGGTCCCCGCCACCAACGACGTCTCGCATACCGAGGACTGGGCGGCGGAAGGCAAGGGGTTCGCGTCGAAGATCGCAATCGACATCAAGGGCGTGCCGGTGAAGATCGTCGGCACCAAGGCGCTGCAACCCGAGAAGGGCGGCTGCACGGTCGAATGGAACTTCGACATCACCAGCGGCATCCCGCTGCTCGGCGGCATCATCGCGTCGTTCGCCGGGGACGAGATCAAGAAGAACCTGGAAGACGAGTTCAAGGTGCTCAAGACGTCCGTCTGAACCCTCGCCCGGGGATTTTGCTGCAACGCAGCTAGCCATTTGCGAAACGCCCGGCCGCCCCGCCGGGCGTAGCATGGCCGCATGGCGACACTTTCCCCGGTGGACATGGCGTTCTTCCTGCTCGAGACCGGGCAGCGCCCGATGAACATCGGCGCGCTGATCGTGCTCGCGCCGCCGCAAGGCTCGCGCGGGCGTTACGCAGATCGTCTCGTCAAGGCGATGCTCAAGGTCCCGGTCGGCCCGCCTTTCAACTACCGCTTGCGCAAGTCGCCGACCACCGGACTGCCCGCTCTGGTGCCCGCGCCGACCTCGGCCGCCGAACAGGTCTTCCGTCACCGATTGCCGGCCGGCAGCGACCTGCCCCGGCTGTTCGAGCGCATCTGCCGCATCCACGTGGAACCGCTCGATCGCGAGAAGCCGCTGTGGCAGGCGCACGTGTTCGAAGGCTTGCCCAAAGGCCGAGTGGCGCTTTACTTCAAGACGCACCACGGGCTGATCGACGGCATCGGCTTCATCAAGATCGTCACGGAGATCGTAACCGGCTCCCCGCACAGCCGGACGCCGCAGGCGATCTGGCGCGGCCTCCCCGGCGCGACACCGGGCGGCGCGCAGCACACCAAGGGTGCGGTGCGGCGCCTGCTTGGATTTGCGCAGGAAGCGCGGCGCACCGCCAACGACATGGCGCGCCTGATGTGGCACCAGGGCCTGCGCGATCTCGGCTTCGGCCACGGGCTGGTCGCGCCGTTCGTGACGACGCCCGACGTGCTGAAGACCGAGCCGACCGCGCACCGGATCCTGGCGCACTGCACCGTGCCGCTGCCGCGCGTGCGAGAGATCGCGCGCCGTCAGGACGCCAAGATCAACGACGTGATGCTGTCGATCCTCGACGCCGCGATGAACCGCTACCTGGCCGAACGAGGCACGCCGCCCGACCGGCCGCTCGTCGCCGACGTGCCGGTGGCGCTCGATGACCACGGGGGAACGGGGAACCGCATCACGATCCTGCAGGTGCCGATGGGCAAGCCGGGGGCAAGGCCGGCCGAGAGGCTGCGGGACGTGGTGCGGGAAACCCGCGAGATGAAGGACGAGCTGCGGTCGATCTCGGGCAACGCGCTGATGCTGTACTCGATCGTGCAGCACTCCATTGCGGGCGCCATCGAATCGCTGGGACTCGGTGAACTGCCGATGCTCGCCAATACGGTGATCTCGAACCCGGCAGGCCTTGCGCAAAAGGTGTACTTCAACGGCGCCGAGGTCGAACTCGCGTTGCCCGTGTCGGTGGTGGCGCATCACCAGGTGCTCAACATCACCGTCACCACCTACGTGGACGAACTGCACGTGACGTTCATCGCGCTGCGCGAAGCGGTTCCCGACCTGCCGCGACTCGCCGACTACACGGTCGAAGCGCTCGGCGAACTCGAACGCGACGTCGGGCGGTCGCATACCCGGAAGCAATCAAGGCGTCGGGCCGCGTGAGCATCGCTCACGAACTCTCCGTCGTCGCGCGAATTGCGACGCGCGCGCTGCGCCGGCGGTTGGCTGGCGACGCATACGAGGCGGATCCCGGCGCATTCCGCGCGACTCTCGACCCGTGGGTCGCCGGCCTTGCGCCATCGACGCTGGCGGCTCACCGCTATTGCGACATCCCGGCCACCGAGATGCCGTGGCGCGACTCGGGCGTCGACATCTCCGTGGGCGATACGGTGACGTGGTTCGCCACCGGGCGCGTGTACCTCTCGAGGTTCCTCGATATCTACGTCGAGCCCTCCTTCCAGCTCTGGTGCCGTATCGGCGCGGACGGCCCGGTCTTCCGCGGCACGCGCGCCACGCATACGTTCACCGCGCAGCAATCGGGACGCCTGTGGCTCGCCAGTTACTTCCCCGGTGAGTGGACGAGCCCGGACGGAAGCCTCGCGACACCCGCCTCCGAATACGCAAAGCTGAGTGGCGGCATGTCGGTGCTGCTCCTCAACTGGAGCCGCGGCATCGACGTGCCCGGCGTGTTCCGCGATAGCGCGAAGCTTTCGAGCGTGCCGGGGCTCGTACTGGCCGAGGCAAAGCGCCAGGACGAGCCCGTGCCGCCACCGCCGCAATGGGACTACCTCTGGTATCTCGGCAACAGCGAGATCTATCGTCCCGCGGGCCTGGACGACGGCCGGGCGACGATCTGCTGCCAGACGCACGGCGACGTCGGCATCCTGCGCAAGGAGGCACGCCTGCCGCTCGAACCGGGCACGCGCCTGCAGTGGTCGTGGCGCGTCGACGCACTGCCGACGGACCTGCCGGAAGATACCCTGCCTTCGCACGACTACCTGAGCATTGCCGTCGAGTTCGACGACGGCCAGGACATCACCTACTACTGGAGCGCGTCGCTGCCGGCAGGAATGGTGTATCGCTGCCCACTGCCGACTTGGAAGGACAAGGAAACGCACGTCGTGCAGCGTTCGGGCCCGGCGGAACTCGGCCGCTGGCTCGACGAGGAACGCGACCTGCACGAGGATTACCGCCGCATCATCGGTGGCCCGGCGAAGTCGGTGCTGAGGATCTGGCTCATCGCCAACAGCCTGTTCCAGCGTGGGCACGGCCGCTGCGAGTACGCCGGCATCCGGCTGGCAGGGCCTTCGGGAATTCTCGACGTCCTTTAGGACGGCATCGGACGGGCGCGCGCAGGGCCTCCCTGCCCTGGCGCGCCACGCCACCGTTCGACCGTCAGTGCGGCAATTCGACCTTGAGTACCTGGCCGAGCCCGACCGGCGGCGGCCCGAAGCCGACGTTCGACACGTACAGGTTGCCGTCCGGGCCCATGGTCATGCCCGTGGGCAGGAACAGCCCTTCGACGATCACGTCGCGCTTCTTGCCGTTTGGGCTGACCCGAATGATGCGCCCCGTCCCGGGTGCCGGCGCCGGCGCAGCGGACGCCTCGAGCACGTACATGCGGTCCCGATGGTCGAACGCGAGCCCGAGCACCATGTTGAAACCGCGGGTGTCGACCTTGATCTGGCCGCTCGGCGTGACCTTCCACACGTTCGAGCTCCCTGCATCCTGCGGGAAGAGCCCGAGGTTCCCGATGTAGAAGTTGCCGTGATATGCAATCGACGCGGGCACCACGTGGCCCTGCGTCGCGGAGACATCGATGACGCGAGTGATCTTGCCATCCGGCGTCACCTTGACGATCTCGCCGTGGTTGGGCTCGACTGCATACAGGTTGCCGCGCAGCGAGAGCATGCTGAACCATGAGCCGTCCGGCTCGAAATCGTCTTCCTCGGGATGCGCGACGGGATGGCTGCGCTGGTATGCGCTCAGGTCCGCCACCAGAGTCCAGCTGTGGTCCGGATTGACCCGCGCGATGCCGTTCGGAATGGACGGCACGCCGTGCGAACAGCCCGCCCCGGCGAGCAAGGCATAGAGCGTGTCACCGACGAAAGCGACGTCCGCCACGCCGCTCACGAGATTGCCGAGCGCCGCGCTCGTCTGGCTCGACGGCAGGTTGTCGACGAACGTGGTGCGATTGCCGAGTGCATCGATCATCGAAATGCGCGAACCCGTGGTGCTTCCGGTGTACGGGCCGACGGGCGGAATCACTGCGCAGCCCGGGGTCGCAGGCGCGGGAGTCAGGCCACCGACGCCGCCCTCGGCGACGTAGAGATTGCCGTCCAGCCCGAACTTCAAGCCGCGCGGGTTGTTCAGTCCCGAGGCAAAGACCGTCACCGTGGCGGCGCCGGTGGGCGCCGCTGGCACCGGACCCGCGATCAAGGCCGCGGCCAGGGCGGCTCCGGCGAGTGTCCACGCGCCCGACGGCGCGCTCCTGATCATTCTGGACTTGTTCATCGTGCTGTCCCTCTTCTTGAGTCTCTCGATCGAGTGGGGTTGCTGCACCGCACGACCAAAGGACGCTGCGGACGCGAGCACGTTGACTGTCCGACGCAACGAGGCGCAAAGTCCTGCCGAATCGCTGGTTATTTCCTTCCGGAGCACTGGAGTTGCTCGTCCGATGGCGCCGATAGGGTTTCGGCTGGGGGAATTCATCGTCGAGCCGGGCACGGATCGCGTGCTCGGGCCGGGCACGGGCGAGCGCGTCGAAATCGAGCCGAAGACCATGGCCGTGCTGCTCGTCCTCGCGGAGCGTCCAGGACGCGTCGTAAGCAGCGACGAGCTGATCCGGCTCGTCTGGCACGACCGGCCCATGGGCGAGAACCCGGTATACAAGTCCATCGGCAAGCTGCGGCGCGCGCTGCGCGACGAGACCGGCGAGCCTCGCTACATCGAGACGATTTCGCGCAAGGGGTATCGCCTGCTGGTCGAGCCCGCCGCGCTTTCGCACGAACCATCGCCGACACATGACGAAGCGGGCAACCGCGCCGTCGCGTCTTCGCCGGCACAGGCTGTTCTACAGCAGCGAAGATTCGTGGGTCCGGTTGCTGCGTTGACGGTCATTGCGCTGGCGGCAGCCATTGCGGCATTTGCGCCAGGAATTCCACAGCGCCCCACGCATCGTGAGGCCGGCGTGGCGGAACCCCTTGCGGACGGAACGATCGCGCATCTCTCGCAGCTGCCGATCGAGACGCGACAGCGATACCTGCTGGCTCGTGCGGAGCTGCACGAACGTCGCTTGGGTTTCGCATCGCGACTGCGCAAGAACGCCGAAGACCTGATTGCGGTCGCTCCGGACTTCGCTTCGGCTCATGCATTGCGCGCCGTCGCCTGCACGTTCCGCGCCATACACGCGCGGTCGTGGCCCGCCAATGGGTCCGTCAACGGGCCCATCGACGGCGAGGAAGCGCTGGCGTGCGCACGTGAATCGTCGCGGCGGGCGCTCGAGTTCGACCCGCGCTCGGCCGAAGCACACGCCGCGGCAGGTTTCCTCGCCTTTCACCAAGCCAGCGACTGCGATCCCGGATGCGACCAGCGTGGGCTGATCGATCTCGCTCAAAGCAGCCTCGAGCAGGCCGCGCGGCTCGATCCCGCCTTGCCGGAGGTGCACACCTGGCTCGGGATGATCTACGAGCAGCGCGGCGATCTCGTGCGAGCGTCACGGCAGGCGGAAGCCGCGCTTGCGCTAGACCCGCTCAATCCCGTGGCCACGTACAACGCCAACAACTTCCTGATGGCTCGCGGCGAGAACGCCAAGGTGCGCGAGCGGCTGATTCCGCTCACGAGTCGCCCGGATCCGCCGCCCATGGTATTCAGGCAACTCGCGGAGAACGCCCTCGCTTCGGGCAATCGGGACGAAGCAGAACGCTGGACGCGTGAACTCGCGGCCCACGGCGGGCAATCCAGGGGGACCCAGTTGTTCGTCGCGACGGCCCTGGCCCGGCTCAGTCGAATCGACGACGCGCGCGCAGCCCTTGCGGTTGCAGACCAGACACGGGCCGTCGACACCGGTGAGTCCCTCGAACTGGCACTCTGGGTGCACCAGCTGCTCGATGGCGGGTCAGGCGCGCGGACCTACCTAGCCGACCAGCAAGGCCTGCGCGCGTCGACTGCCCATCGCGATACGCCCGAGGAAGCGCGGCATTGGCGCGAGGTCGAAGGACTCGGCCATGTGCTCGCCGGCGAACCCGCGCTGGCCGTGCCACTGCTGGAGAAAGTGTTCGGCGCGGACGGCATGCCGCTCGTCCGCCTGCAACCCGTGGACACGGAAGCCGACTTCGCCAACGCACTGGCGTGGGCCTACCGCGAAACAGCCAATGCCACGCGAGCCCGGGAGGTCGCCGAAGGAACGTTGGTGTCGCTGGACTCCATTGCCAGCACCGGCTTCGACAAGAGTCCCCAGCTAATGCTGGACCGCGCCCTCGCCTTGGAGCTGGCCGGACAGCGCGACCGGGCACGGGCGGCATTTGAAGCGGCGCTCGCCCGGGGTGCGACCCAACAGGTGGAGCTGGCCACCGATCCGCGCTGGCAGTCGCTGGTCGAGACCGAAGGCAGGCGGTTTGCTGCACTGCCAAAGCCCTGAATACATAAAAAAGACATCCAGCCTTGGCCTGCTGGCGAAACGCCTCTAGCCTATGCGATCACCTTGAGACACTGGCCTGGCCGGGGGAACCACGATGCGCGGATTGATGATGGACTCGCAGCTGCTGATCACCGAGATCATGCGGTACGCCGACAAGCACCAGCCCAACGTCGAGATCGTGTCCCTGACCCACGATCACCCGCGCCATCGCTGCACGCTCAAGGACATCTTCCGCCGCGCCCGCATGCTGGCCAATGCGCTGCAGAAGGCGGGCGTGAAGCCCGGCGACCGGATCGCGACCATCGCGTGGAACGATTACCGTCACTACGAACTGTACTTCGCGGTCTCGTGCATGGGCGCGGTGCTGCACACCCTGAACCCGCGGCTCTTTCCGGAGCAGCTCGAGTTCATCGTCAACCACGCCGAAGACAAGCTGATCTTCATCGATGCGACGCTGCTGCCGGTGCTTGCGCCGCTGCAGGGCAAGATACCGACGGTGCAGCAGGTGATCGTACTGGCTGGTCCGGATTCGATGCCAGAGGCGGTCAAGGGCAAGCTGAAGGACTATGAGTCGTTCATCGCCGGGCAGCCCGACACGTTCGACTGGCCGGCGCTCGACGAGAACACGGCCAGCTCACTCTGCTACACATCGGGCACGACCGGCAATCCGAAGGGCGTGCTCTACAGCCACCGCTCGACGGTGTTGCACGCCTATGCCGGATGCATGGCCGATGCCGTCGGTCTGAGCGGCAAGGACGTGACGCTCGCCGTGGTGCCGATGTTCCACGCGAACGCATGGGGCCTGCCGTACAACGCGCCGATGGTGGGCAGCAAGGTCGTGTTCCCCGGCCCGAAGATGGGCGATGCGGCCACGCTCACGCAGCTCATGAACGAGGAAGGCGTGACGCTCGCCGCCGCGGTGCCGACCGTGTGGACGATGCTGCTCAACTACCTGCGCCAGAGCGGCCAGAAGCTGACCACGCTGAAGCGCACGCTGATCGGCGGCTCCGCGGTGCCACTGTCGATGATCCGCGATTTCAAGCTCGAGCACGACGTCGACGTGCTGCAGGGCTGGGGCATGACGGAGATGAGCCCGCTCGGCACCGTGGGCTCGCTGCGGCCGGAAATGGAAAAGCTGCCGCTCGAGGAACAGTTCAAGATCCGCACGCGCGCAGGCCGCGGCATCTTCGGCGTGGACATGAAGATCGTCGACGAGAATGGCCATGAGCTGCCGTGGGACGGCAAGGCCTCGGGCGAATTGAAGGTGCGCGGGCCCTGGGTGTGCAAGAGCTACTTCAAGCTCGATCACTCCGCGTCGCACGCCGAGGAAGGCTGGTTCGCCACCGGCGACGTTGCGATGATCCATCCCGACGGATTCCTGCAGATCACCGACCGCGCGAAGGACGTGATCAAGTCCGGCGGCGAGTGGATCAGCTCCGTCGACCTCGAGAACTGCGCTTGCGGACACCCGGACGTCCTGATGGCCGCGGCCATTGGCGTGAGGCATCCGAAATGGGAAGAGCGCCCGATCCTGCTGGTCGTGCCTCGGCCGGGCCGCACGCCCGAGCGCGACTCCGTGATCGCTCACATCGCCCAGCACTTTGCAAAGTGGCAGCTGCCCGATGAAGTCGTGGTGGTCGACGTGCTGCCGCTCACCGGGACGGGCAAGATCAACAAGCGCGAGCTGCGCGACAAGTTCGGCCAGGTGCTGATGCAGAAGGCGACGGGCTGAGGCGGGATCGTCGCCAGTTTCTTGCTGGCCATGCATTCATGTAGCAGCCGGGAACGTTCCCGCCGAAACGTCAGTGTCGCGCCCGCGACCAACGTCAAATTATTCTGGAGAATTCGATCGCGGGGCGAAGGTCTCGGTTCGGCCATCAAGAGACGCTCGCAACGCAAGAAAATCGCGGCTGGAGGGTCCGGTCGACACTCGACTCCCGACGTTCATGAATGCATGGGACATGACTCCGGATTGGGCCAAAAGTGATTCGCATCTGGAGGCCCGGTCGAAGGCACTGCTCGGAATGAAAGCCGTCACGGTTACGGCAATCTTGATTACATTGGCCAACTGGCAAAGAGTAGGAGGCATGTATGAACAACCCTGACGTACAGCAATTGCCCACCAGCGGCATCATCGAATCCCGGCTCGGCAAGATCGAGCTGACGAACGGCTACCCGACAGCCGCGACCGTTCAAAAGATTTTCGACGACATCGATTTCCAGCGCGCGTGCCAGGCGTACCTCTGGGCGCTGCCCATCATGGCCATGCAGCAGTGGCAGGCAGAACACCGCGACAAGTTCGGTGCGGAGAATCTGGATTTCGTCGATTACCTGACGTTCGAAGACAAGCTTGGCCTGCTCACCGCCAACGCAACGACGCCTTACATCATGGCGTTCCCGAGCATGAAGGGCACGGGCCCGCTCGTGATGGAGATTCCGGCAGGCCCCACCGCCGGTGGCGTCGTTGATTTCTGGGAGCGGCCCATCACGGATTCCGGGCAAACCGGACCCGACAAGGGGGCGGGTGGCAAGTACCTCATCCTGGGACCGGACGACCCGGAAATGCGCCCGGACGGCTACTACGTCTTCCGCTCGTCCACGGTCAACATCTGGGTGGCGCACCGCGTGCTCGAGCCCGATCCGGCAAAGGCCATGGCGCTGGTGGCTGCAATACGCCTCTATCCCTACAGCCAGCGCGATAACCCGCCACAGGTCCCCCACATCCGGCCCAACGGTCGCAAGTGGAGCGGGACACAGCCACGAGGACTGGCGTACTGGGAAGGACTGTCCCGCATCATCAACGAGGAGCCCGTGCACGAGCGCGACCGGATGATCATGGGAATGCTCCAGCCGCTGGGGATTGAAAAGGGCAAGCCCTTCAACCCGGACGACCGTCAGAAGCAGACGCTCATCGAGGCGGTTCGGGTCGGCGAAGTGATGGCGCGCACGATCGGCTACGAAAAGCGCATCGAGGGCGCGAAGGTCTGGCCGAACAAACAGTGGGATCTTTCGCTGTCCCTGCAGGAGACCAATCAGGAGGCCCCGCACCATACGCAACTCGACGAACGCACGTCCTGGTTTTACGAGGCGGTGGGTGTCTCTGTCGGCATGATGGGGCGCATGGTGGGAGTCGGCCAGGTGTATCTTGAATCGCAGAAGGACAGCCAGGGGCATTGGCTCAATGGCAGCGAGAACTATCAACTGCACGTGCCACCCGATGCGCCCGTGGCGCAGTTCTGGTCGTTCACCGTTTATGACAATGAAACGCGGTGTTTCGTGGACACGGGTACGCAGCCGGATCGTTCGTCTCGCGACAAGATCGTGAAGAACGCCGACGGTTCGGTTGACCTTTACTTCGGTCCCAAGGCACCGGCCGGGAAACCGGGCACGAACTGGATTCAGACGATCCCTGGCAAAGGCTGGTTTACTTACTTCCGTCTTTACGGCCCGACCCAGCCGTACTTCGACCGCAGCTGGGTACTGCCCGACATCGAACGCGTCAAGTGACTTGTTCGCCGCGCATCCCGAAGCGGTGCAAGACTCGCTTCCGGCATGCGTTGCAAAGTCGATCTTCGTCCTTGGTCTCCGCATATTGGAAGCAGAGATCCCTGAGATAGACAGCCTGTGGTGAGTAGGAGGTATCGAAATGACCGCTCAGCAGCAACCGAAATACGCGGCGAGGGTCCCCGAGTCGATCCAGACTCCGGACGTGGTCGAGTCCTCCCGGCTCGGGCGGCTGGAGTTCTTCGATGGGATGCCTTCGGACGAGACGGTGCGGAAGGTCTACGACCAGCTCGACTTCTCGCGGGCTGTGGAGACCTTTCTGACCGGCTGCCCGGCGGCCTCCATCTACGCCTTCCTCCAGGGCGTGAAGCAGGCCGGGATGGGCACCTTCAGCATGGGCATCCACGAGCAGCTGTTCGACGCACGCACCCTCTGGCTGACCCCCAACACCACGACCGTCTACTGCGTCGCGGAGATCAACGTCGAGCACGGGCCGACGGTCATGGAGGTCCCGCCCGGGGTCCTCGGGCCGGTCGATGACGCCTGCTTCCGCTGGGTCACCGACGTCGGCTTCACCGGTCCCGACCGCGGCCAGGGCGGCAAGTACCTGTTCCTCCCGCCGGGGCACGAGGGCGAGGTCCCGCCCGGCTATCACGTCGT
>Ga0209253_10004643_pt1 | contig 11973 bp, 12 predicted proteins | sample FrelakmetBRP12BR_FD_187145 | JGI IMG/M metagenome (GOLD analysis project Ga0209253, IMG submission 187145) | Freshwater lake sediment microbial communities from the University of Notre Dame, USA, for methane emissions studies - BRP12 BR (SPAdes)... | ecosystem: Environmental > Aquatic >...
CGCCAGCTGCTTGCGGTACTGCATCGCCTGCGCGACCACGGCAACACCGTGGTGGTGATCGAACATAACCTGGATGTGATCAAGACCGCCGACTGGGTGATCGACCTCGGACCCGAGGGTGGTGACGGCGGCGGAGGCATACTCGCGGCCGGCACACCGGAGGAAATCGCGCACCACCCCGAGTCGCACACCGGTCGTTTCCTGCTCCCGGTGCTTGAGCGCCCCGCGAAGGCACAGCGCAAGACCGGCTGACTGCGATAGTCCGCGCGTCATCAGGCCGCGCGCAGCTGCCAGGTTGGCGCACCGGATTCCAGCAACAGACCGTGATGCACCAGCCAGTCGCGTGCATCGCCGGCATCCTGCGTGTACCAGGCCTGCGCGGAGCCAAGCCGGAAGGTGTAACCCCAGGCATCCATGTCGGCGCAGATTGCCTCAGTGCTTAACCCGATGTAGCCAGCCAGGGTAATCTGCAGAAAACACACCGCGTCCTCTTCGGCATAGTCGCCACCGGCATCGGTGTGCAGCGCAGCACGACGCGTGGCATCCATACAAAGCACATGACAGGCTTCGTGCAACACGGAGTGCACGGGCGTGTCGGCGCGCACATAAATGACCTGCCCAACCAGCCCGGCCTCGGACTCGCCCCAGTAGCTGCCGGGAATCGGTGCGTCGCCTGCAACGCGCTCCAGCGTCAAGCCGTAGCGTGCGAGCAGCCCGATGAGCTGTGTCACAGTCGTCTCGGTACAACGATGCATGGTCACGTGGGCTAGGGTTGGAGAAATTGTGCGAGCGGCGCTGGCTCACTGATGCCATAACCCTGGGCATAGTCGACGCCGAGGTTACGCAGCTTCTGCAGGATGGCATCGCTCTCCACAGATTCGGCAATGGTCGTGAGACCCATGACGTGGCCGATCTGATTGATGGCGTCGACCATGGCGTGGTCGACCGGATCGACCACAATATCCTGGATGAAGTTACCGGCAATCTTGAGGTAATCCACCGGCAAGCTCTTCAGATAGCCGAACGAACTGAGCCCGCTGCCGAAGTCGTCCAGTGCAAAGCAGCAACCGATATCCTTGAGCCGGGACATGAAGTCAATGGCGCGTGTCAGATTGGCGATGGCGGCGGTCTCGGTGATCTCGAAACAGATGCGCGCAGGCGGGATGCCGGACTCTTGCAGGTGCGACACCACGAAATCCAGAAACAGGTCGTCGCACAGCGACTGGCCAGAAAGGTTGATGGCGTACATCATCGGTTGATCGGAGGTGCTCTCGGACCACCGATTGCGGCCAATCATGGCCAGTGCGCGTGCGACCACCCAGCGATCAATACTCGGCATCAGGTAATAGCGTTCCGCCGCCGGAATAAACGCGTTCGGCGGAATCAGGCCTGTGCCCTCTTCATGCAGGCGCAGCAGGATTTCGCAGAAGGTCGGAGCACCGGCGGTGAGCGGTATCATGTGCTGGCCGTAGAGCTGAAAGCGATTTCCTTCCAGACCATCGTTGATTCGCTGCACCCACTGCATCTCGCCATGACGGCGTGCGAGCGCATCGTCATTCGGCTGGTAGATGTGCACGCGGTTGCGGCCCAGATCCTTGGCCACATAACAGGCCGAGTCGGCGGCGCTCAATACCTCGGTCATGCTGCCACTGGCGGCCGTGATCGGCACCAGGCCGATGCTGACGCCTATTTCGAAGAAGCGGTCCTGCCAGGCAAAACGGAAATCCTTGATCGACTGGCGCAACCCATCTGCGATGCGATAGGCCGTGTCCGGATCGCAACTTTCCAGGATAACGCCGAATTCGTCCCCACCGAGGCGCGCGAGCATGTCACTGGCACGAACTTTTCCATGTAACTGGTGGGTTAGTTGTTTCAACAGCTCGTCGCCCGCGACGTGGCCACAGGTGTCGTTCACGATCTTGAACTGATCGAGATCCAGATAACACACCGCATGCTGGCTACCGTCGGTGCGCGCACTTTCCAGTACCTGTTGCAGACGAACCTCGAACTCATGCCGGTTCAGAAGCCCGGTCAGTGAGTCGTGCGAAGCGAGGAACGCCATTTTGTTGGTCAGATGCTGCATCTCGGTGGTGTCGTGGAACACCACGACGGTACCGATAATATGGCCTTCCTGATTGCGTATCGGAGCGGCCGAGTCCTGAATGGAAAAGTGACGACCATCCTTGCGCAACAGCAAGTGACGGCTCTCGTGGCGCATGACACGCCCGTCGCGCAGGCATATGCTCAATGGGTAATCGCGTTCACGTCCGATCCGCTCATCGATCACCCGGAATACTTGAGCCAGGGCCAGGCCCTCCGCCTCCCCCACCTGCCAGCCAGTCAGCTCTTCGGCCACCGGGTTCATGTATACGACATAACCGCCGGCATCGGTTGTGATCACGCCATCGCCGATCGACTCCAGCGTGACCTGTGCGCGTACGCGTTCTTGAAACAATGAATCCGCCGCCCGCTTTTGCTCGTGGCGGCGCCCTGCGCTCAGCCCCTCGGCCATGGCATTGATGCCGCGTTCCAGGGTGCCAAGCTCGCCACCGCTTTCCACGGCCACGCGCTGCTCGAGATCGCCGGCACGGATTCTCTCCACCGCCTTGGTAAGTTCGATCACCGGCTCACTGATGGAGCGCCCCAGCCGCCAGGCGATAACAGCGGTGATGAGCAGGCCGATGAGGGTGATGATCAGACTCTCCAGGAGAATCTGCTGGGCGCGCGCGCTGGTCGCCGCATCGGATAATTCGACGGTAATCCAGCCGAGCCGTCGGGACGGTGAGGGTGAGTGTGAGGATGTCTGGGATTTACCGCGACCTTGCTCCTCTGCATAGTCTTCGATATCAACCTCGCTACGGTCGATCGGTGCAAGGAAGACCAGCGTGCTTTCGCGTCTGTCGTTCTCGACCAGGGCGGCATTCTCCGCCTGCGCAAGAACCTCGCCACTGACATCGTTGACCAGTACGCGCGACACATCCTTCTCCCGCACGGCGGCGGACACGAGCCGGTTGAGGAGCGGCCGATTGCCGGCGAACACGCCATACTCACAGGCCGGGGCGAGCTGCCGCGCAATCGCCTGGCCATGATCGCGCAACGCATTGTCCAGATCACGGATACGGTTCATTGTGGAATGCAGGGAAAGGAGCAGCACGATGATCGTGAGCGGCACCAACGCCAGCAGCAGCAAGCGTGTGCGAATAGGCAGATTATTCATGACTGGTTCCTGTAGTCTTCTCGGCAAGTCGACGTGTTAGATCCTCGACCTGATCTGGTTCAATCCCGAGGGAACGAGCAACACGCTCATTGATCTCGACAGAGAAATAACGCGGATAGCCCGGCGCCGGCAGCGGTCTGCCGGGCCTGTCTTGCATGGCCAACAGCTCCTCGCCGATCTGGCGCCCGATTTGCGCTGGCGTCGAGTAGACCGAAAGCAGCGCGCCAGCGCTCACATAAGCACGTGAATAGCCAGCAACGGGCTTGCCCAGGCGATACGTGGTGAGCAGCACGCTCTGCGCCGTGTTCCGGTTGAACACCAGCGGGTCAGGCACGGCAAGCAGGACATCGGCGCCATCCATGGTCCGGTGGAGCGCGCCGACCAGCTGCTTCTCATCGGTAATCTGCTCTACGCGCAGAACAAGTCCCGCTGACACGGCAGCTTGGCGCAGGTCGTGCTCACTTTTCCGCGATTCAGGTCCGAGTATTGCGCCGACACGTACACGCGTCGGCAGGGCCAGTCGGATAAGTTGCATTTGTCTGGTAAATGGCTGATCGAGATACAGAGCTGACCGGCGTGCAAGCATCTCGTTTGAACTATTGGCCAGCAAGGTATATGCGGCCTTGGGCAGGAAAGTGCAGTATGTCGGGGTCGGTATATTTTTTTGCAGTACCGCGGCCGCCGCGTCTGTTCCCAGCGTGATGATCAGACTCGGTAATTCACTGTCTGCTGCACGTGGACCAGATTGAGAAAATTCTGTGACGGATATCACACGCAGTTTGAGATGATTGCCGGAACGATCCGCCAACGTGGCACGCAATGAACTGAGCACCTCCTCATGCACGGCGTTCTGGTTTGCTCTCACCACCAGCACATCGGCGTGAGCGAGTGATGGCGACATGACAAGCACAAACAGCAGGGCCACTGTCTCCACGGCACGGCACAAGATACAGGCCCGCCGGACTGGGCACATACGGCGTTCTCCATCATCCTTGGTGCGGCCTATCATCAGCATACTCAAGATGCTTCCATCCGGAATTCCGTCAGTGGAATTTCAGGTTTACGGTAAAGTAACCAACACGATCTGCGCTGTATTCTGCGTAGTAGGTGGCCTGCGGACCCAACATGTTCTGAAGCACAATTGCTGCTTCCAGTTCGGAATCGGCGAGGCGGAAACGTTTCGCCAGACGCATGTCTAGATGCCGCTGTGCGCCGATAGAGTTCGATACGTCAAGGTACTTCATGCTGTCCAGGTAATAGAATCCAGTGCTTGCCTGCCAACCTGCACCAAGATCCTGCAGCGCCAGCAGACTCACTGTGTTGCGCGGGGCGCTCTTTGAATACAATGCACGATCGGCGTCGTTACTTTCGATCAGCACGTTCGCATAACCAAGTGTGACGCGCGTGTCGTGTACTGGCTGATAGTTGATCTGCAGCTCGCTGCCAGTGAGCATGGCTTTGCCGCTGTTGCGGAAGTCGCGCGTATTGCCGTCATAATCGGCATACGGGATGGTATACAGGGCGATAAGTTTTTGTACCTCGTCACGAAACAAGCGGAGGTCAAGCGTGAGCGCAGGAGTGAACCGCCCGAAATAGCCGAGTTCGCTTGCCAGAATGCGTTCCGGGTCAAGATTGCCGGTGCTGTGGAAAGTCTGGTCGAAGAGTGTGCACGCTGTGTTGAAACAGAAACGTGCATTGGACTTCTCTTCCAATAGAACCGGCTGACGCGTGGCACTGGATACGCCGGCGCGCAACGTGTGTCCGGGCATGAACTGGTAATTCACAGCAAGCCGCGGCGACAGGTCGCTGCCGGTAATCTCGCTGTTCTCGGACATAACGCCGGCATTCAGCACCAGGCGCTGCGTGGCGTGCCACTCGAAGTTCACAAACAAGCGGTAATAACGATTATCCAATGGTTCCGCGCTGCCGAGAAATCCAGGCCACTCCACGCGGTCAAGGCGCGCGCCTGCACCCCAAACCATGCGCAGGGTCTCGCCGATGCCAACGGTATGCTGCACCTCGGCGTCGTAACGCTCTGACCTGACATCGTAGTTCACCGGTATCTGATATCCACCCAGCAGGGCGATGGGGGGCGTCAGAACCTGTTCATCAGATTCATGGTGATTGTAGTAGAACTGCACGACGACCTCATCGCCGGAGTCGAGCCGGTGCCGCCAGCGAACCTGCTGGAAGCGACTGGTGATTTCCTGGTCATGCGGAAAGTTATCAAGACTGCCAGGATATCCGCGTCCGCGCGGGCCTTCGTTGTACCCGAATTGGACTTCTACGTCATCCTGCAACCCGTGGCGCGCATCCATGCGGCCATTCATGAAGGTAATGCTTCGACTGTCATTGCGCTGGCCGTAGCCATCGTCCTGCTGGTAGCCCGTAGTCAAACGGTAATTGACGTCGCCGTCACCACCGGCCATGCGCAGCACACCGTCTCGGATATCATTAGAACCCGCCGTCGCGCGCACGAAACCGCCGCGGTCGGCAGCGCTGTGACGGGTGGTAATATTGATGATGGCGAGAAATGAGTTCGCGCCATAGGTGACGGCATTCGGACCGCGGATCACCTCGATGCGCTCGATATCGTCCAGTGACACCGGCAGGTCCGACCAGGACACGCCGCCGAACGACGGCAGGTACACCGAGCGCCCGTCGATCATCACTTGCAGGCGCCGCGAAAACTGGTCGGCAAGGCCGTGATAACCCACCACATGCCGGTGGCCACTCTCGAAGCCGACCTGGAAGCCCGGAACCAAGCGGAGAACCTCAGACAGGTTGCGCGCGCCCGAGGCGTCGATCATCTGCCGGTCGATGATCGTGGCCGCAGCCGGCGCTTCAGCCTGCGGCTGGGCGAGACGGCTGGCCGTGAGCACCACCGGCAACTCGGCCAGGAACTCCTGTTCGGACAGGAGTGGCGGCTCCGCCGCCCACGTCACGGATAACGGGGCTGCGACCAGCAGGAGCCCTATAGTTCGGATCAGAGACATGCGGCGGCGAATGGCGTGGAGAATTCCCCAAGCCGCTGTGCTGGATTCAGGCATAGTTAATGATCCTCGGCGCAAAACTGACTGGATGTTGTAGCGGTTGCACAATGCGCATCCAACCTGCGCGCGGAAAACATCAGACTTGCCTTTGACGTGCCCGGTGATACTGAGGCTCCCGTTCCTGCTTTCTGCTCCTCCCGGGGCTGGCAACGATTCTCCCGGACCCTGCTCTTAAATTAATGCATCATACATACCAATGCTATCGCCAACGGCGATCCCGAGCTGGTCGCTGGCCCGAGCCTGATTTACCGCGATTTCCACCAACCCGTTGGCGTTTTCATACCAGAAACCCTGACCCACCCGAACATTGGAATAGGTGCGCACATAGGCCAGGTCTGCTCCGCCAATGCGTAACCGGACGTCACGCCCGAGGCGCTCGGCACGCAGGCCGGTAATGACATTCCCAAAATGGTCGATATAGAGCACTTGCGGCAAATCCACTGGCCAGTCGGGGAGCGGTGGTGTGAGCGCCGCCGGCACGCAGTCCGGCATCAAGCCGTGCACCAGTTGCGTCGCCACCGGCGCAAACAGGTCGCGCCCGTGGAAGCTCGCCGATAACTGCGCCGGTCGCCAACGAATCTCATGGCATTCCAGATCCCGCGCGCGCCGCGCCAGGACATGAAACAGGCCGTTGTCCGGACCGACATACCAGCGGTGGTCTGCCTTCACGATCAGTGCACGGCGCTCACTGCCCACACCCGGGTCCACCACGCACACATGTACCGTGCCGGGCGGAAAGCCCCGCGTGTACGCCGGCAGCAGGTAGGCAGCGGCACGGATGTCGAAACTGGGTACGTCGTGAAACAGGTCGATGACTGCCGTGCCCGGGGCCTGCTGCGCCAATACCGCGTGCATCTGCCCGACATAGGGGCCGCCTGGGCCAAAATCAGTAAACAGGACAATCATGGTGAAATACTAGCAGAGCGACTGCAGCCCAATTCGGCCACCTACCCCACACAGACACGCCTCGGGGTTGATTCATGTCCATCCATCGTCAAATAACTAAGGCCGGGCATGCCCGGCCTTAGTTATTTGGTTTATTCAGAAACAGCGGGAAATGTCTACGCTTCTTTCTTAGCCTTGGCCTTGGTGGCCTTTTTCACAGCTGGCTTCTTGGCCTTGGCTTCTTTCTTGACTGCCTTCTTGGCTGGTGCCGATTGCGCCGCAGCTTCAGGCTTGGCTTCGGCAGCCGTATCTGGCCGATCAACCAGCTGTACCAGCGCCATGGGCGCAGTGTCACCGGCGCGGAAGCCGAACTTCAGGATACGCAAGTAGCCACCTGGGCGATTTTTGTAGCGCACACCCAGCACGTCGAACAGCTTGCCGACCGCGTCGCGGTCGCGCAGACGCGCATAGGCCAGACGGCGATTGGCGACGCTCGACACCTTGGCGAGCGTGATCAGCGGCTCGGCCACACGCCGCAGTTCCTTGGCCTTGGGCAAGGTGGTGCGAATTTCTTCATGCTGAATCAGCGACGCCGCCATGTTCTTGAACATGGCCTCGCGATGACTGCTCGTGCGGTTCAGTTTTCGACCGCTCTTCTGGTGACGCATGGTGTGCCCCTAAATACCTAAACCTGGAACCTGAAACTTCAGGCGGATTCTTTTTCCTGGACCTTCGCCTTCAGCGATGCCGGCGGCCAGCTCTCGAGCTTCATGCCGAGTGACAGTTGGTGCGATGCCAACACGTCCTTGATCTCGGTCAGCGACTTTTTGCCGAGGTTCGGTGTTTTGAGCAGCTCATTCTCGGTACGCTGTACCAGGTCGCCAATGAAGAAAATATTTTCCGCCTTCAGGCAGTTTGCCGAGCGCACCGTGAGTTCGAGGTCATCCACCGGCCGCAGCAGCAGCGGGTTGATGTTCGGCTCGGGCATGGAAATGGCCGCGGTCTCCGGGCTCTTGAGCTCGACGAAAATCGAGATCTGGTCCTGCAGGATATTGGCCGCGCGCCGCACTGCTTCTTCCGGATCGATCGCGCCATTGGTCTCGATGTCGAGCACCAGCTTGTCGAGGTCGGTGCGCTGTTCGACACGTGCATTCTCCACGGTGTAGGACACGCGGCGAATCGGGCTGAACGAGGCATCGAGCTGCATGACGCCAATGGCACGGCCTTCTTCCTGCTGACGCACCGTAACCGGCTGATAGCCGCGACCACGTGCGATTTTCATCTCCATGGAGATGGCGCCGCTCTTGGTGAGCGTCGCGATGTGATGATCGGCATTCACCACCTCGACACCATGATCGAGCTGAATGTCACCGGCCGTGACCTTGCCCGGACCCTTTTTCGAGAGCCGCAGGACGGCCTCGGTGCGGGTGCCGTGCATGCGCAGCGCCAGCGACTTGAGGTTGAGCAGGATATCGATGACATCTTCCTGCACACCTTCGATGGCAGAATACTCGTGCAGCACACCTTCGATTTTCACTTCGGTGATGGCAGCGCCCGGCATGGAAGACAGCAGGATGCGGCGCAGCGCATTGCCCAGCGTATAGCCGAAGCCGCGCTCGAGCGGCTCGAGCGAAATGCGTGCATGTGTCGGGCCCAGGGTCTGAACGTCCACCAGGCGCGGTTTCAGGAATTCGGTTGGCGAACTCTGCATAGTCATTCCTCGTTACATTCCGTCCGTTACTTCGAGTAGAGCGCGATCACCAGCTGCTCGCGGATATCCGCCGGCAACTCGCTGCGCTCCGGCACGGTCTTGAACACACCCTTCATGGCCTTGGTGTCCACTTCGACCCAATCCGGGAAGCCACGCTGCTCGGCCGCTTCCAGAGAAGCCTTAACACGCAGCTGCTCACGTGCACCCGAGGCGATTTCCACCACGTCACTCGGACGAACCTGATAGGAAGGGATGTTGACGCGCCTGTTGTTCACCAGGATCGCGTTGTGCCGCACCAGCTGGCGCGACTGTGAACGTGAGGCGCCGAAACCCATGCGGTAAACAACATTGTCCAGGCGGCCTTCCAGCAGCTTGAGCAGGTTCTCGCCGGTCGAACCGCGCAGGCGGTCGGCCTCTTCGTAATAATTCGCGAATTGTGCCTCGAGCACACCGTATATACGGCGCAGCTTCTGCTTCTCGCGCAGCTGTGTGCCGTAATCCGAGGGGCGACTCTTGCGCTGGCCGTGCTGGCCAGGCGGATAGGCGCGTTTCTCCACCGGGCACTTGTCGGTGAAGCACTTGTCGCCTTTCAGAAACAGTTTGCCGCCTTCGCGGCGGCACTGACGGCATTTTGAGTCGGTATAGCGAGCCACAATATTTCTCCGTTACCTGTTCCGTTTAGACGCGGCGCCGCTTGGCCGGGCGGCAGCCGTTATGCGGAATGGGCGTCACATCGATGATGTTGCTGATTTCGTAGCCAAGCGCAAACAGGCCGCGCACCGCAGAATCACGGCCCGGACCGGGACCGTAGACCCGCACTTCCAGTGCCTTCACGCCGTATTCCTGCGCGGCACGACCGGCCTTGTCGGCGGCCACCTGCGCGGCAAACGGTGTGCTCTTGCGCGAGCCCTTGAATCCCGAGCCACCGGCGGTCGCCCAGGTCAGTACATTGCCCTGACGGTCGCTGATGGTGATGATGGTGTTGTTGAACGAGGCGTGCACATGGGCGATGCCTTCCGCCACGTTCTTCTTGGCGCGCTTCTTGGCCTTGGGGGCCGCAGTGGTTTGGGTCGGGGCTGTTGCCATGATCAACGACTCTGAAGAATAAGTTTAGGTACGGGTGTCTTATTTGCTGCGAATCGCCTTGCGCGGTCCCTTGCGGGTGCGGGCGTTGGTGCGCGTGCGTTGACCGCGTAACGGCAATCCACGGCGATGACGCATGCCGCGGTAGGTACCGAGATCCATCAGGCGTTTGATGTTCATGGACACCTGGCGACGCAGGTCGCCTTCGACGGTCACCTTGCCCACCTCAATTCGCAGCTTGTCGACCTGCGCATCGGTGAGATCTTTAACTTTGGTGGTCGCGGGAATTCCGGTACCTTCGCAGATGAGGCGCGCGCGCGTACGACCAATGCCATAGATCGACGTCAACGCGATGTCGACATGCTTCTGGTTCGGAATATTTATGCCTGCAATACGGGCCATGCCATCTGTCTCCCGCCGGGATTACGCGAAACGCGTGATTTTACCGGCATTACCAATAATATTCAACCAATTAACCCTGGCGTTGCTTGTGTCGCGGGTCGGAACAAATAATCCGGACCACACCCTTACGCCGCACTACCTTGCAGTTGCGGCACAGCTTTTTTACCGATGCCCTGACTTTCATAACGACCTCCAACTCAAAGACCTTGAAACCAATAAAGTAACCGCCGCCGACAGCCGGAAAGACTACCTCGACAAGCCCATGCCGCCGCCCGTGAGGTTGGCCTTCTTGAGCAGGCTCTCGTACTGGTGTGACATCAGATGCGACTGCACCTGGGCCATGAAATCCATGCACACCACGACGATAATCAGCAAGGACGTACCGCCGAAATAAAAGGGTACGTTCCACTTTACGATCATAAACTCCGGCAGCAGGCACACCAGGGTCACGTACAGGGCGCCGGCCAGCGTTAACCGCGACATGACGCCATCGATATATTTGGCGGTCTGCTCGCCCGGGCGGATCCCCGGTACAAAGGCGCCGGACTTCTTCAGGTTCTCCGCCGTTTCCTTCGGGTTGAACATCAACGCCGTATAGAAGAAACAGAAAAAGATAATCGCACTGGCATACACCAACACATATACCGGTTGCCCCGGCGACAGCGTCGTCGCAATATCCTTGAGCCAGCTCATCGATTCATTCTGCCCGAACCAGCTGCCCAGGGTGGCCGGGAACAGGATCAGGCTAGAGGCGAAAATCGGCGGAATCACGCCTGCCATGTTGATCTTGAACGGCAAATGGCTGGTCTGCGCGGCATACATCTGCCGGCCCATCTGGCGCTTGGCATAGTTCACGGTAATACGCCGTTGCCCACGCTCCATGAACACCACAAAACCGGTTACGGCGATCGCGATCAGAAACAGCACAATCACGAACGGCGCCTGAAAGGCACCGGTACGCGCCAGTTCCAGCGTGCCGCCGATGGCATGCGGCAATCCGGCCACGATGCCCGCAAAAATGATGAGCGAGATGCCATTACCGATACCGCGTTCGGTGACCTGCTCGCCCAGCCACATAATAAACATCGTGCCAGTGACCAGCGTCACCACGGTCACGAGCTTGAAACCGATACCCGGATCGATCACCACCGGCATACCGCCAGCGTGTTGACCTTCGAGGGCAACGGCAATGCCAAGACCCTGAAAGATCGCGAGCACAACCGTGCCATAGCGCGTGTACTGGCTGATCTTGCGCCGGCCACTCTCGCCTTCTTTCTTGAGCTGCTCAAGACTCGGCACCACCGTCGTCATGAGCTGCATGATGATGGAGGCCGAAATGTACGGCATGACACCAAGCGCGAGCACCGAGAAACGCTGGAGGGCGCCGCCTGAAAACATGTTAAACAGGTCGACGATCGATCCCTGGGTCTGCTTGAACATCTCGGCCAATGCAACCGGGTTGATACCCGGAACCGGGATATGCGTGCCGATACGGTAAACAACGAGTGCGCCGATCACGAACAGCAGACGTTGCTTGAGGTCGGTCAGCTTACCGCCCAGCAGACCCTGTCCGCCCGGAACACGTGCATTGCCAGATGCCATCAGTCCTCAACCTTGCCGCC
>Ga0209253_10004644_pt1 | contig 11973 bp, 13 predicted proteins | sample FrelakmetBRP12BR_FD_187145 | JGI IMG/M metagenome (GOLD analysis project Ga0209253, IMG submission 187145) | Freshwater lake sediment microbial communities from the University of Notre Dame, USA, for methane emissions studies - BRP12 BR (SPAdes)... | ecosystem: Environmental > Aquatic >...
ATCTTAGCTTTGTTCGTTGCCGGGATGGCAGAGTGGATAATGCGCAGGCCTTGAGACGTTGTTATGTCTGAGCATTTGCTCGCAAGCAAGCCTGTGGACCGTCAGGTCCGCGCGGGTTCGAATCCCTCTCCCGGCGCCACCAAACCAACATAGAGATTATCCTGAATTACAGCCTTCAGTCAGCAGATTTTCAGTCTCAGTCTAGTCAAAGAACATTTTTCTGCAATCTAAGCTCATCTCTTATCGGCAGATTGGCAATCCCTTTCATCAGTCTTCCGTGTTTTTCTGCTATGACGTTCGGCTTCACTTCGTAAATCTGAAAACCTAGTGATTGATAGAACGCGAGGGCTGGCAAGTCATCGTTTGAAGTTGATACAAGAATCCTCTTCCTTTTCAGTTTTCCAGCTTCGCTTTCAACCTTGGAAATCAATCGTGAACCAACTCTCATGCTCTGGTATTCAGGCAGTACTCCCAACGCCACGACAAGCAGGTCATCAGGCACGTTCACAAATGAAACAAACCCAATAATTTCCTCTCCAGCCTTCGCAACGAAGGCAGGAAGCTCGGCAACTTTGTACGTCTCGTCAAAGGTGCGTTGTTCCTGTTCACCCCAGAAGAGCTGCACCAACTCCTCGATGCTCTTCTGATCCCTTGATAACACAGCCTTATGCACCGCATATTTCACAGTTGTTTTTCTAGTGCATGTGTTGCATACGGGCTTCAGTTTGACGTGTTTTGCGCACACGGGTTTTCCACAGACACTACAGTGGTAGACAGCGTTTTCTGGACAAAGCTCGCATCTCATGATTCTTGGCTCCCAGCAGCCAACTGGCAATGTTAAGATACAGAAAGGACACAGATATATTATCTATCACAGCCAACAGTTCTAAGCGGATGGAAGTCATCTGTTTTCACTAGAAAGCCCTGGACGCACGCTAAGGAAGCCGTTCATCCTCATAGGCCCACACGCGCGAGTGTTGTGAATGCACTGACTGCGAAGGCCAAATGAAGACCTGGACAGAACGAAAAGAACGAAAAACGTCTTCGAAAAGGCTGTTGAAAAAGTATATAACTTGAGAAGGCAGTATTGCTAGAAAAGCTGGAGGCCTCGACCAGATGTGCATCATAGGCAAGGATAAACTCAAAGAGCTTATCGACAATTACAAGTGCATATACCCGCACGACTACAATCTCCTCGACGGAGACGGATACATTCTCACAGTGCATGAAGAAACGACACTTCACTACCTGGAACATAAGAACCTCGTCACCCACGAAATAGTCTTCACACCACCAGACATTGTTGCACACTTGACGGCCAAGAGCAAGTACGGAAGAATGGGACTATCCTTCTTGAACGCAGCGAAAGTCCACAGCGGATTCGTCGGAAGACTGGCCCTGGAACTGGTGAACCTGAGCAACGACCGCCGCCCCATCACGATCAAACGCGGAGACCCATTCATGCATATAGAATTCGTAACAAGAGAAGGCGCACCTTCACCTTACATGGGAGAATACCAGTTCCAGTACCTGAGCGAAGACGAAATGCAAATGTACATCCCCATCCTGAAAAAAGTCTTCCCAGACTACAACGACCTGTCAAAAACTTGGCTCAAAAACAAGAGGCTGCCACTGTAAAGCTGCCAGAGACACATTGGAAAGAATCCCGAACTCGCATCGACAGCTATTTCTGAAGCATATGAATCTCCCGACCAATTTTGTGTCTCTCTTCAATATCTACGAGAGAGGACAATCCTTCAAGGCCTCTTGCCCATGAATCGCTCGCGGAAACCCCTTCAAAAGGGTAAATTGGCCTGAAGCCTATGCGGAGCGCCTTTTCATGGACGTTCAGCGACTGGAAAGGTCCTTTGCGTGTACGAATGTAAGGAGACACAAAAACTGCGGTCCCTCCCGTCCTCAGAGCTTTGTATGCCTCTCTGAGGAAACCTTCATACAAAGGCTCCAAGTCACTAATGATCCTCTTTGCATACGACTCTGTCGGAATGCCACGCAAAGCCGGTCCGAGTGCAGGTTCCGTGGCAATGCAGTCTATCGACTCTTCTCCAACCTTCTCGGTCAGACTACGAGCATCTCCGACCATGACCCTGCATTTCGCAGTCTCGAGACGGTATTCCCTCTGTAACCATTCAAGATTCTTGGCTGAAGCTTCGACGCACCAGGGGTTCCTATCGATACCTACTACTTGGGCTCTAGCAAGCAGGGCTTCCTGAAGGATCGTTCCAACTCCGCAGAACGGATCAAGAAAAGTTTTGCCCGGAAGACAAGACGACATGTTTACCATAATCCTCGCTACTCTCGGAGGAATCGAGAAAATCTTTCTCTGAACCGGCCTGTGGACATCCCTCTTCTGAAATTCAAACGGATTATGAACTGCCGCCGTTGCGGATAAGAACGCGTTGTCCTTGCCGATGCAGAAAAGCACTTCTGCACTCTTTTCGACCAGACCTTTTTTCAGCACCTCAACATTCGTGAGCTGCGGCGGTTCCCTGCCCCTCGGAGTTCCCATGAACTTGGCCTTGGCTCCCCGAAGCACGAGTTCTTTCTTGAAGCAACTCCCAATAAATCTCTGCAGCATTCTCGAAGACCTTAGGAAACGGCGGTTCTCACAGTATATGCTGACGCCGAACACGTACTTGTCAGAAGGTTTGGAAAAGACAGCGTCCACCGTATGATTCAGAGAAAGCATGGATTTGACCTCTGCTTGAGCAGTTTTTCCTCCTTTGACGAAAGCGGTCTCGACTGTTCTTGAAGAAATCGCTGCCATGACTCGGCCAATTTTGAGAGTACCGCCCAGATCACGGACTATCTCAGGACCAGCAAACTCGTCGACTTCGACGACGATGAAGGAATCTGACACGTCAACTATCCTGAACTTGAAACCCCGAGTCTTCATGAAAGCCAAGAGCTCAGCGAACGAAAGTTTCCAGTTCTTCCCGAGAATAAACACGTAACTTGCGGGTTGAAGACCGGACATAAGGATCATGTGTGGACACATTCGATTAATAACCTTCTGCCGGCTGCGCGTCCTCGTATGTTAAGGCGGCATTTAGCACTATTTCCCGCGGTTAGCTGTCGACAAAGTGAACAATATTCTGAAGGTTGGTGATGGTCAATATGTATTTGTAAACCAGAAAACAGATGAGTAATTAGGAGAAATATCGTGAGGCTACTTGATAGAACGTTTAAATACAGCGGATATGGTATGCAAAAGGGGAATATTTGATGCATGCAAAAAACTATCGCCCCGTTAGGGGCCAGACTTCTTCACGAAAAGAGTATGTGAGAGGTTTTCCACCGCCGAAGATCACAAAGTTTACGATGGGTGATACCAAATCCAAGTTTGAATATGAAGCCAAGCTCATTTCTCTGGAAAGCGCCCAGATTCGTCACATGGCGCTTGAAGCAGCGCGTATTGCTGCAAACCACCCGCTGATGCAGAAACTTGTCAACAATTACCGTTTGGACGTTCATCCTTTTCCCCACGTGATCCTCAGGGAAAATAAGATGATTTTCGGTGCTCACGCAGACCGTCTTCAACAGGGAATGCGCCGGTCTTTCGGCACTGCCATCGGGACGGGTGCACGTGTGAGACCAGGTCAAGTGATAATCAGCATACACGTCAATTCTGATTCTACTGATCTTGCCAAGAAGGCATTGAGACTTGGGTCGACCAAGCTGCCGATGCCCTGCAGGATTGTTATTGAAAAAGTTAAGGTTGAAGAGGCGAAACCTGTTGAGTGAAATGCGTAAAGACCTTGTACTATGGTTTGAGGTTTTGAGGAAAACGGATATACCGTCTGTTGGAGGGAAAAATGCGAACTTGGGAGAGTTGATAAACACGGGTTTGCCTGTGCCTCCAGGGTTCGCGATCACTGCGTATTCATACAAGAAATTCATCGAAGAGACAGGCATCTCTGCGAAGATCTATGAAATCATCGGCGAAACCGTTAGCAATCCGGATGATCCTGCACAATACGAGTTGGCTTCTAAAAGAATCCGTGAACTGATAGAAGCTACACCAATGCCCAAAGACGTTGAAACCGCAATCAGAAGCGCTTACGAAGAGTTGGGCAGAAGGCTCGGAATCAAAGACGTGTTCGTGGCTGTAAGGTCAAGCGCCACTGCTGAAGACCTACCTGATGCATCTTTCGCGGGACAACAAGAGACCTTTCTGAACGTGAGAAGCGCACGAGACGTTCTCGTGAACACTGTGAAATGCTGGTCCAGCCTCTTCACGCCGCGCGCCATCTTCTACCGCAACGAGAAAGGGTTTCCGCATGAGAAGGTGTTCATAAGCGTCGGAGTCCAGAAAATGGTCAACTCGAGAGCCGCGGGCGTCATGTTCACGTTGAACCCTGTTACGGGCGACGCTACCCAAATAGTCATCGAGGGCAACCATGGGTTGGGCGAAGCAGTAGTGTCGGGCGCGGTGACTCCGGACGATTTTGTCGTCGACAAACAGTCAGTGCGCATAATTGAAAGAAGAGTGGCCAAGAAGACCGTTCAATACATAAGAGACCTAAAGACAGGAAACACTATACATGCAGAAGTCCCCATGGAAATCCAGGAAAAGCCATGTGTGAGTGACGAAGAGATCATCAAGCTCGCAGAACTGGCCAAACGGATCGAACAGCACTATGGAAGACCCCAGGATATTGAATGGGCAATAGACAGAGACATTCAACCTCCAGCTAACATGTTCATAGTTCAAGCTAGGCCTGAAACTGTCTGGGGCGGCAAAACCATGACAAAAGGAGAGGCAGAAGACACCAAGGCGACTCAAGAGTTGAAAGTGATAATCAAAGGCATAGCCGCCGGAAGAAGAGGCTACGGAGCAGGAGTAGCAAAGGTTGTCACAGACCCCACAACAGCCGCCAAGGTGATGAAGAAAGGCGACATACTCGTCACAGAAATGACAAATCCAGACTTTGTGCCATTCATGAAACTTGCGGGTGCAATAGTAACAGACAAGGGCGGAGTAACATGCCACGCCGCCATCGTCAGCCGCGAACTCGGCATACCATGCGTTGTCGGAACAGAAAAAGGCACGCAGGTGATGGTCACGGGAAAAGAGTACACGGTAGATTCGCGAAACGGCATCGTGTATGAAGGAATCCTCAAAACAATGATTGAAAAACCCGCAGCAGCAGCTGGAACCCAAACCACATTCGTCACAGGCGCACTCCAGCCAGCTCCAGTCACAGCCACCAAGATTTACATGAACCTCGGCGTTCCAGAAAAAGCTGAAGACTACAAGGACCTACCCTTCGAAGGCATCGGACTAATGCGCATGGAATTCATCCTGGCCAGCTACATCGGAGAACACCCATTACACTTCATCGAAACAGGCGAAGGACAGAAATTCGTTGATAAACTTGCAGAAGGAATAGCCACAGTCGCACGGGCCATACAGCCCCGGCCAGTTGTAGTTCGCTTCAGCGACTTCAAAACCAACGAGTACAGAGAACTCAAGGGCGGCGAAAAATATGAAATCGTCGAAGCCAACCCGATGCTGGGATGGAGAGGATGCAGCCGCTACATCAGCCAATGGTACGAAAAGGCATACAGACTTGAATGTCAAGCCATAATGAAATGCCGCAAAGAATGGGGACTGAAAAACGTCTGGGTCATGCTTCCAGTCGTACGCACACTGTGGGAAGCAAAAGCAGTCTTAGAAATCATGCGACAGGAAGGACTGGAAAGGTCCAAAGACCTCAAAGTATGGTTCATGGCTGAAACCCCGTCGATCGCAATACTCGCAGACGAATTCTCAAAACTCGCAGACGGCTTCTCAATAGGCTCAAATGACATGACACAAGGCATACTTATGATCGACAGAGACTCCGAACGCTTGGGACAGATGGGATATTTCGATGAAAGAGACCCAGCCGTAGAAAGAATAATTGCCCACCTGATCAGAGTAGCTCATGAAAACGGCGCCACAGTATCCATCTGCGGAGAAGGACCATCAAACCTGCCAGATTTCGCAGAATTCCTCGTCAGAGTAGGAATCGACAGCATCTCAGTCAACAACGACGCAGTAGTCGCGACAAGAAAACTCGTTGCAAGCATTGAACAGAAGATAATATTGGAACGATTGGCTGAACAGCACGAAAGAGCACTCGGACGCCCAATCATCAAACCAAAACAACCGTGGGAATGGACAGAATAGCCCCCCCAAACATACCCTCATCATTTCTTCACCCAAATCCAACCACAGTATTCAGGAGAGCATTTTCTTGAAGATTTTTGATTTTGAAGAAGAAAGAGTAAAACAGGAAATAGCAAAGATCGGAGCAAAAAAAATCCTAATACAGTTCCCTGAAGGTCTAAAGCCTGAAGCACCTCGACTGGCAAAAACAATCGAGAAGCTAGGCGTCCTCCCGATAATCTCAGCAGACCCATGCTACGGGGCATGCGACCTAGCTACAGCAGAAGCTGAAAGCCTCGGAGTAGACCTGCTAATCCACTACGGCCATTCAAAACTAGTAAAATACGAGAGAGTGCCAACAATCTACGTTGAAGCCCGCGCAGCTCTGGATGTCAACACAGCTGTTGAAAAAGCGTTGCCAATGCTGGAAAAATGGCGAAGAATAGGCCTCGCCACTACCGTTCAGCATGTCCAAGCCTTGGATGAAACACGAGAAACCCTCATCCGCAACGGAAAAACCGTCGCAATAGGAGACACAAGACGTCTCAGCTACCCAGGCCAAGTGATCGGCTGCGACTACAGCAATGCCATCTCCATCGCAAAGGATGTCGAAGCTTTCCTTTTCATCGGAGGTGGCAGATTCCACGCTCTAGGCGTCGCGGTCTCAACTGGCAAACCGACAATCGTCGCTGACCCATACGACAACACGGCATTCTCAGTAGACAAAGAAGCAGAGAAAACATTCAAACAAAGATGGGCCAGCATAGAAGAAGCAAGAAAAGCCAAAATCTTCGCCATCCTTATCGGCCTGAAACCTGGCCAGAAAAGACTCGAAGATGCCCTGCAGACGAAGAAAAGCTTGGAAGAAAAAGACAGGACAGCATACTTGTTCGCGGTAAAGGACGTTACTCCAGAAGTGCTGATGGAATTCCCTAGCATCGACGTGTTCGTGAACACGGCATGTCCTCGCCTATCGCTCGATGACGCAGTAAGGTACAGAAAACCAGTTTTAACAGTCAACGAAGTGTCAGTAGTCTTAGGCAAGCTATCCTGGGAAGAACTTTGCAGAAAAGGCTTACTCGAAAACTAGACCTAGAGATCCTGCTGTCACAAGTCAAGCCACACCCAACGCCCTCTCCGAACCTCGAACAGTACACAATTCCAGCCGACGCAGCCGCAACGACTCTGTACATCGCAGCTTACGCAAACAACGACATAATCAACAAGACAGTCCTGGATCTTGGCTGCGGAACGGGCAGACTTGCATTGGGAGCAGCATTCTTGGGCGCAAAAGAAGTCGTCGGAATCGACATAGACAGAACCGCCGTGAACACAGCCGCGCAAAACGCGGCTGAGACAGGTCTCGCGGAAAAAACCCGATGGATCGCCGCAGACATTGAGGCCATACGTGGCAAGTTTGACACTGTACTCCAAAACCCGCCGTTTGGCGTGCAGAAGCGCGGGGCAGACAGGAGATTCCTGGAAAAAGCTTTGGCGGCCGCTAACACTGTGTATTCTCTCCATAAAAGCGTGCATGACAGTGAAGCGCTTGTCAAGAGACTTAAAGCCAGCAGCGACGGTGTTCTACAGGTTTCTCCTTCTCCCTTCCTGCAAAAATTCATAGAGAAAAACGGGGGATACATGAAGGCTGTTTATGCTATGGTTATGACGATACCTCACATGTTCAGTTTTCACGAGAAGAAAAAGCACGAATTTGCTGTCGACCTATACGTGATAGAAAAGCGAAAATAGTTCAAAAATTGGGAAAAGGTTTATTGATAGGCACACAAAGTTATATCATTCAATCGATATTTACGTTTAGCATTACGTAAACACTCAGCTGTTGAGACAGTCATAATAACTGAAAAAAGGGAAATTGCATGAGTTCGAAGCCCAGTGAGCAGAAAACTGGTCAAATTGTCGTGCCGGGCGAACGCTTAGGCGTGATTGAAGAGTTCATCCCAGATGCAGGAACCTACGTTAACGACGGAGTTATCTACTCCAAAGTCGTCGGCCGCACATTAGTTGACCTTGTCCAGAAGCGGGTTTCAGTTCACGAGCTGGCGCAGGGCGCAAAAATCCCCAAGGTCGGAAGCACCGTCATTGGACAGGTGTCAAGTTCTCAGTCCGAGACTGCGGGCGTGCGGATTTTCGAAGTCAGCAACAAAAAAGTCTCCAACGCTTTTGCAGGCATCCTGCACGTTTCTGACGTGCAAATGCAGTATGTTGATTCGATGTTTGACATATGCAAGCCTGGAGACATCATCAGGGCCAAAGTGATCAGCACCAAAAACAGGACCTACCACCTCTCAACTAAAGACAAAGACCTAGGAGTCATCTACGCATTCTGCTCGAGCTGCGGTGGCCTTCTGGAGCCCAGACGACAGGGAATGCACTGCCCGAAATGCGGCAGGATCGAGAGACGCAAGACGACGAGAGATTATGGAACGGGAATAACGTAACACTGAGAGGCCCGAATGAATGAAAGTCAACGTGCTGAAGAAAACCCCGGATGAGCTTAAGATAGAGATTGAGGGCGCCGGGCACACAATCTGCAACATATTGCAGAAATCAATCCTCGAAGAGGAACATGTTGACCTAGCAGGCTACGACATACCACATCCTATGGCTTCCAACCCGATCATTTACATTCGCACAACAGACAAGGTGAAACCCGAACAGGTTTTGAAGAACGCTCTGGAAAAAGCACGAGACATGAACAAAGAATTCAGCAAAGAGTTCGAAAGAGCCATCAAGAAAAAATAGTCTTTCTACTCGCAGCCACAAGCAACTGAGTCAAACCTTCAGCAGGCTCCTGAGCTTCGGTTATGATTCTGACGCTTTCTTCCAAAGCGACGACCCTGCTAAGCCAAGCGTAAACGATCAAAGCCTCAGCCGCGTCGGCTAACGCATGTTTCGTCATCCCTGAAGGCAAGTACCTTCTCAGACCAGCATTCCTCAACGCTTGAGCAAGCACGCTACCCTTCACCTTCACGCCTAAAGACCTTCCAGTTCTGTTTGAGAGCGCAAGCGAATATACAAAGTTGATGTACGCATCTCCAAGAGATGCAAGATCGCGGTCAGCGAGTACTTCAGCCAGACTGCTATACGATTTTGCGAATGGATATCCCGAGTTCTTGATGAAACCAAACCTCCAAACACGGCCGCTCTTGGCTGGTTCGCTATGTTTATAATTGCTTCTTCTTATATCTTGACGAAGACTTCGAGGAATTGCCTTGTCTTCCAAGAAGTTCAGAACCATCAAGTCTGAAATTCGAGTCTTAGGCGTAGACGATGGAATGTTTACGCCTCACGTGAAAGGCTCTGCATTGATCGTCGGAGTGGTTTTTCGAGGCGGATACTGGCTTGATGGTGTCATAAGCACCAGGGTTGAGGTTGACGGGTTCGACGCAACTGACAAGATAGCCTCCATGGTCAACGGTTCACCGCACCATAAGCAGTTGAGAGTCATAATGCTCGACGGAGTCACATTCGCAGGCTTCAACATCGTAGACATAAAGAAACTCAACAGAGCAACACAGCTTCCAGTCATCGCCGTCACGCGCGACGAACCAGATTTCGACGACATCAATAAGGCGTTGAAGAAGCTGCCCCGAAGCGAAGAACGGTGGAAAGCAGTACAAAACGCCGGAAAAATCACTAAAGTCTACACAAGAAACAGAAAAGAAAAAGTGTACATGGAAACTGCCGGAATACAGGAAGAAGATGCTGAAAGAATTCTCAGGCTAACATCCACTCGAAGCAGCGTTCCAGAACCTCTACGCGTAGCCCACCTCATCGCCTCAGGAACAACTACAGTTTAACTCAGATACTGATTCAAACAAGAAAAAGTTTAAAAGAGACCAAGCTAAGTGAGAGACAATCGGACAACGGAGCAACAAATTATGGAATTTTGCCCAAAATGCGGCACAAGACTCGTACCTAAAAAGGGCAAGTCAGAAAAAGAAACAACGCTGGTTTTGGTATGCCCGAAATGTGGCTACAAGAAGCACGCTTCAGATAAGAAGATTGAACCTAAAGTAGCCAAAGTGATCCAGCACAAACCGCAACAGCTCGTGGCCGTCATAGGCAAGGAAGAACAAAAACTCCGTACATTGCCAACCGTCAGGATCGAATGCCCAAAATGCGGAAACAACCTAGCCTACGTGTGGCAAGTACAAACCAGAGGCGCAGACGAATCATCAACACAGTTTCTCCGCTGCACAAAATGCAGCTACACATTCAGAGAATACTCATAGACTCTCAGATTTCAAGGGAAGAATTCTAAAACTAGCGTTCGAACTGAGAAACAGAGGCTACTCTGAAGCTTATTTGAAGACATTGATTAGAGCTTTGAACTTGATTGCGTCGAAAACAGAGTTTGAAAACACTAGCTCAGTTTTGGAGTATGTCGCTAGGGGAAGATGGCGAGACAGCTACAAAGCTAACCTGTGTGACTTCTATAATCACTACTGCAAGTTTTACGGAATCGCTTTCTTCAAACCGAAGTATGCGAAAGTCAACAGAATTCCAAGAGTTCCGACAGAAGAGAAAATCAATCTGATACTTGGTCATGCATCGCAGAAATACGTCATAGTCTACAAGCTTGCAATGGAATGTGGTCTGAGACCTGTCGAGTTAGGCAGTCTGACGCTTAATGACATAGACTTGAACAAAGGAGTAATCTCAATTGTGTCAGCAAAGCATGGCAATCCGAGAATGTTGAAACTCAAAGAAGAAACTCACGCATTGCTCACGAATTACGTCAAGAAGAGAAAATTCGGGATCAATGAGAGAATCTTTCCGTCAGGAGCAGTCATCAGCAATACTTACGAGAGACTGAAAGCATCTACAGCGAAGAAGCTCAATGATCCCGAACTCAAGAAGATCCGGCTCTACGATTTGAGGCACTATTATGCAACCATGCTTTACTACAGAACTAAAGACATTTTGCTCGACAAAGAGAAACTAGGACACAAGAACATCAACAACACTCTAATCTAATCTACACACATTTAGTGGACTTCAACGACAAAGAAGAGTACTTTTCAGCAACAGCAAACGCTGTCACTGAAGCTGCGAAGCTTGTTGAGCAGGGCTTTGACTACATCTGCGATGTTGATGGAGTGAAGCTGTTCAGAAAGCGCAAGTAGAGTCTCGCTTCCTTTCCTTCGCCAATGCCTGCTTTTTCGTGTTCTATCTCGCATGGAAAATCAGAGATGAGAAGACAATCCAATAGAATATGTACAAAATGATAGACCAGATTGCCCCAAACAATAGTAACCCGTTAGCCATGTCTTTGTCTTCGTCTTTTGTGCCGACATAACCGACTAGACCTCCGAGAATTCCGAAGAAGAAGGGAACAAAATACCATAAAAGAGTCGGTCTCCCAGATGATGCTTCTTCGAGCCCTTCAACATCTCTTGAAGGGGACTGCATGACATTTGGGTTGTCTTTGGCTTTCTTCAGCGCGTCCAACCTGTTTTCCGGTTCCGTGCCGACTTCGAGCGTTGCCGCGCCCGGCGCGTCCCGATGCCCGCCGGACCAGGGGTGTCCCGGTCACCGCGGCACCGGGGGCGCAGTCGCGACCCACTACAGCCGTCTCGCGCAGCGTCTGCACCCGGAGCTACCCAAGGAGCTTCAGCAGCTCGCGTGGCTCGACCTCGATCGCGAAGCCGGTCAGGAGTACTGGGCCGCGATGGAGCTGATGGGCCGCTACGCTGCGGCCAGTCACGAGCTGATTCACCGACACGTGCGCGAGGCGCTGGGAGTCGCGGCCCTCGCAGACGTCGAGAACCACC
>Ga0209253_10004645_pt1 | contig 11971 bp, 5 predicted proteins | sample FrelakmetBRP12BR_FD_187145 | JGI IMG/M metagenome (GOLD analysis project Ga0209253, IMG submission 187145) | Freshwater lake sediment microbial communities from the University of Notre Dame, USA, for methane emissions studies - BRP12 BR (SPAdes)... | ecosystem: Environmental > Aquatic >...
GCCGCCGCGGACTCCTTCTTCTTGACCAGCTTGATCGCCGCCTCGGTGTCCAGCATCTGCGTGGCCGCCGAGTGCACGCGATCGATGTCCATCCGGGTCTCGGGGACCGCCGCCCCGCCGACGGCCGCCACGACGTCCCGCCCGAACTCCCCGGCACTGGAGTAGCGGTCCGACACCGCGCGGGCGAGCGCCCGGTCCATCGCCGCCTGGAGTGCCGGCGGGAAGACGATGTCGGGCCGCGCCTGCGCCAGCGGCTCGGGCAGATCGGTGAGCCGCTTGATCATCGTCTCCTGCGCGGTGTCCGACTGGAAGGGCAGGACGCCGGTGAGCATCTTGTAGAGCACGAGCGCGAGCGAGTAGATGTCGCTCCGCCCGTCCAGCTTGTCGCCCGAGAGCTGCTCCGGGCTCATGTACTCGGGCGTGCCCACCACGAGGCCGGTCTTCGTCACCTTCTGCCCCGTCTCGTCCCCCGCCACCGCCTTCGCGATCCCGAAGTCCACGACCTTCGCGACGTCCGAGCCGTCCTTGGCCTGGACGATCATGATGTTGTCGGGCTTGATGTCGCGGTGCACGATGGTCTGGTCGTGCGCGACCTGGAGCGCGTCGGCGGACTGCCGCAGGATGCCGGCAGCGCGCGGCAGCGGCAGGGCGCCCTCGCGCTCGATGAGATCGCTCAGGGAGCAGCCCTCGATGAACTCCATCGCGAGGTAGATGAGCCCGTCCGACGTCTCCCCGAAGTCGTAGATCTGGCAGATGTTCGGGTGCGAGAGACGGCTCGCGTTGGAAGCCTCGCGGTTGAACCGGCTGACCGCATCGGGGTCGTTCGCCATCGCCTGCGTCATCACCTTGATGGCGCTCTTCCGCCCCATCTTCACATGCTCGCCGAGGTAGACGGTGCCCATGCCGCCCTCGCCGAGCTTCTTGATGATGTGGTAGCGGTCGGCGACGACCTGCCCGACGAGGTCCGCGAGGGGGCCCTTGGCCCGCAGCGTCTGCCCGTCGTTCGGGCAGAACTTGACGTTGTCGGGGAACTCCCGAGCGCAAACGGGGCAGGTCTTCACGACATCTCGACCAAAAGCAGTCTGTCACCCACGAGGATCTTGGAGCCTTTGGCCAGCGGCTGGTCGCCGCGCACCGCGATGGCCACGCCGTTGCGGCTGCCGGCGTCGCCGAGCACGAAGTCGGCGTCCTCGGACTTCACGGTGGCGTGCGACCCGCTCATCGACGGGTCGTAGGGGAACACCCACTCGCCCTTGTCACGGCCGAGCGCCACGTCGCGCCCCGGCGACAAGTGGAACACGTCGCGCACGCTGCCATCGGAGCGGAGCTGCGAGAGGCACGCGATGTCGGCGCTCGGGATGAGCGAGCCCATCCGCCGGGTCGCGTCGGCTTCCGGCGGGTGCGGGCCGGGATAGCCGAGCCGGCGGAAGCGGAGCAGCTGCGAGCCCATCAGGATGAGGTCGCCGTCCACCAGCTTGTGCGGCCCGGAGAGGAATACCCACGTCCCGTTGCGCGAGCCGAGGTCGCGGACGGAGAGCTTCCCGTCCTTCCACAGCGCCAGGGTGTGCATCGGCGAGAGATAGGCGTCGTCGGCGAAGCAGATGTCGGCGCCGGCGCGGCCGATGGTGGTCTCTTCGCCGACCAACAGGTGCCGGCTGCCCTTCGTCCCGTCCTCGGCCACCACCACGAGCTGGACCGGCGGCTGCGTCGCGCGCTTGGCGCTGAAGACGGCCGTCGCCTCGTGCGGCGCGGAGACCCGCTCGCCCTTGCCGAGCGGCGTGGCGCAATTGGGGCAGAAGCGGAAGCTCGGGTCGCTGATCGCGGTCCCACACTTCGGGCACGGCGGGGCGGACGCGGTCACGGGGGCCTCCATCTTGGCGCCGCAGAACGCGCAGAACGGCAGCGAGGCGTCTACCTCGTGGCCGCAGGCGCTGCACTTGGGCGAGGCGCCGCCGGCTTTCTCTCCGCCGGACGGATAGACGCGCGTTGCCGGTACGCCCCCCGCGCCGGCGCCAGCCGGGGAGTTCATGGCCATCGCGGATGCGCTCAGCGGCTTCCCGCAGTCCATACAGAAGCGGGAACCGGGGTCGTTCATCCGACCGCAGTGGGCGCACTTCGTCACGATTGGGGGAGCCTCCGCAGGGGTCGGCGTTTGGCCAATGAGCTTGCCAATATACGGGCGGCCCGGAGGGGGGTCAACCGAGCTAAATTGACGTTGCAGCTTGAGTTGGTGTACGTTGCCGGTCAGATGCGAACCCCCTCCATCAGGCTTTCCGGGACGCTCGTCGCGGCGCTTTCGGCCCTTGCTCCGGCCGCCTCCGGCCAGGTCAGAACCAGCCGGCATCCCGTCGCCACGCCCGCCATTCCGCGCGCCGAAGGGCCCCTCGTCATTCGGGTCGTCTACCCGCCGGCGGGTTCCGCGGTCGCGGCCCGGGACAGCACGTTCGTCTTCGGCTCGGCCGGCACCGGCGCTGCACACCTGACCATCGACGGCCACCCCGTGCCCGTCGCGCCCAACGGCGCCTTCCTGGCCTTCATCCCGCTCCCGGACGACACCGCGGCGGCCCTTCGGCTGGTGGCCGCGATGGGCGGCGACTCGGCCGTCCTCGTGCATCGGGTGCGCCTGCCGGCCCGGCCGGTGGTCCCCGCCGGGCCCCTGTGGCTGGACGCCGGTTCGATCGAGCCGCGCGGCCATCGGTGGGCGGAGCCGGGGGAGCCGATCCTCGTGGCGGTCCGGGCCGCCGCCGGGGCGTCGGTGTCCGTTCGCCTGCCGGATGGGCGGACCGTCCCCCTCGCGGCGGACACTCTCCGGGAGTCCTCGCCGGGCACATTCGAACGCCAGCCCCCGCGCTCGGTGGGGCCGCCAGCGCTGCGCTACCGCGGGGTCTTCCCGGCCACACCGGTCGGGGCGCCGCTCCCCCAGGTCACCGCGGCTGTGGTGCCGCCGGACAGCCGCGACACGCTGAGCGCCACGATCGTCGCGGCGCTGGGCGGCGACACGGTGCGCGCGACGCTGCCCCTGCGGGTCACGCTGCTCGATCCGGACCACCCTACGGTCGTGGTGCTGAGCGACGACACGACGGGTACCGCAGCCACCGACGGCGCGGTCGTCGGGGCGCCTTCGCCGGACGGCACCTACCACTGGTTCTTCCGGAACGGCACGCGCGCGGCCGTGAGCGGCCGCATCGGCGAGGAGCTCCGTGTCCAGCTCACCCGCTCCTCCTCGGCGTGGGTCGGTCTCGACGGCGTGGTGGCGACGCTGCCGCCCGGCACCCCGCCTCCGGCCGCCCGCCTGGGCCTGGTGCGGCTGTCGCCCGGCGAGGCGAGCGTGGCGGCGCGCCTTTCGCTCACGACCCGGGTGCCGTTCCGCGTGGACGAGGACGACCGCCAGGTGACGGTGCACCTCTACGGGGCGCAGTCCGATCTCGACTTCATCCAGTACGGCGGTACCGATCCGCTCGTGCCGCTGATCACGTGGGCACAGAGCGCCGCCGACGAGTGCACCGTCACGTTCGCGCTGTCGGCGCCGCTGTTCGGTTGGCGTGCGCGGTGGGAGGGCGAGAGCCTCGTGCTCGAGATCCGCCGTCCGCCCGCGGTGGACGCCGTCCGCCCGCTGCGCGGCCGCGTGATCGCCGTGGATCCCGGGCACCCGCCTGCCGGCGCGACCGGCCCGACCGGCCTGCGCGAGGCGGAGGCCAACCTCGCGGTGGGGCTCGCGCTGCGGAGGATCCTCGAGCGGGAAGGCGCGCGGGTCATCGTCACGCGCACGACCGACACCGCGGTCGGCCTCTACGAGCGCACGACGATGGCGGAGTCCGGCGGCGCCGAGGTGCTCGTCTCCATCCACAACAACGCCTTCCCCGACGGCGTGAACCCGTTCGTCAACAGCGGCACGAGCACGTACTACTTCCACCCGCGGAGCGCCGGGCTGGCGTTCCTCGTGCAGGACGCGTTGGTCGCCGAGCTGGGGCTGCGCGATCTTGGCGTGGGGCGCGGCAACTTCGCCCTCGTCCGACCGACGTGGATGCCGGCCGTCCTCACCGAGGGCGCCTTCCTGATGATCCCGGAACAGGAGCAGGGACTGCGCACGCCCGCGTTCCAGGAGGCGTACGCCCGCGGGATCGCGCTCGGCGTCCAGGCGTACTTCCGCCGGTGGGCCGCGGCGCACTGACGTCCCCTCGCGAGCGAGCGCACCGCGGGGGTCGCTCGCGCCGGCGCGCGATGGTCCTGCCGCTGCTGGTCGCCGGCGGGCTCGCGGCCGGCGCCGCGCCGCGGGCCCTCGCGCAGGCGCACCCCGGCGGACGGTGGCTCACGCTCCGGACGACGAACTTCCGCGTCCACGTCCGGCCGGAGCAGGAATCCCTCGGTGTGCGCGTGGCGGGCGAGGCGGAGGGCGCCTTCGCTGCGCTGGCGGCCCGCCTGCCGGCTCCGCGCGCAATGATCGACCTCGTCGTCAGCGACAACGCGGACTATTCCAACGCTTTCGCGACGGTGTTCCCCTCGCCGCGCGTGGTGCTGTACCCGTTCCCTCCCGTCGCCGACCTCGCGTTGCAGCGCTACGACCGCTGGCTGCGCCTCCTGGTCACGCACGAGCTCGCGCACGTCTTCCATCAGGACCTGGCGCGCGGGTGGTGGCGCCTGGGCCGTCTCGTCCTCGGCCGCGCGCCGGTGTTGTTCCCGAACGCGTTCCTCCCCACGTGGCTCATCGAGGGGCTGGCCGTCCACTACGAGTCGCGGCTCACCGGGCCGGGGCGCGATGCCGGGAGCTACCACCCCACGGTGGTCGCCGCGCAGGCAGCGGAGGCCGGCGGCCTCACCCTCGACGCAGCGAACGCGACCTCGCCGCGCTGGCCCGGCGGCTACCGCCCCTACGCCTTCGGCGGCGAGTTCCTCGCGCGGCTGACGGCGGAGCGGGGCGACACGGTGGTGGACCGCCTGGTGATCGAGACGGCGCGCGCCCCTCTGCCGTACCTGATGGTGGATCGCGCGGCGCGGCGCGCGGCAGGCGTGTCGTTCACCGCGGCGTGGCGGCAGTGGCAAGCGGAGATGCGGGCGGCCGTGGTGGCGGATGGGCGTGCGGGCGGGCGTGCGTGCGGGCGTGCAGGGCTCTGCGGTTTGCGGCAGATGGTACCGCCTCGCGTGTCGTCCGACGGGCGGCGAGTGCTCTTCGTCCGGGACGACGGCCGCGACGAAGCGCGGCTCGCGGTCCTCGATCGCGACGCCGGCACGGTGCGCACGCTGGCGCGGGTGAACGGCGGGCTCGGTCTCGCGTGGGACACCGGCGGCTCGGTGCTCGCCTCGGAGTTCGAGTTCACCGACCCGTACACCCTGCGCGCCGATCTCTTCCGCGTGGACGCCGGCGGGCGCGAGCGCCGGCTGACGCACGGCGCGCGTCTCCTCGCGCCGGACGTGGCGCCGGACGGCTCGGTGGTGGCGGTGCGCGTGGACGGCGGCGGGAGCGCCCTCGTCCGCTGGTCCGGCGGCGCCGCGACGCCGTTGACGGAGGTGGAGACGGGCACGGAGTGGGCCCACCCGCGCGCCTCCTCCGATGGGCGGCTCATCGCCGCGACGCGCGCGCGGCGCGGGTGGCTCGACGTCGTGCTCCTCGCGCCCGACGGCGCCGTGCAGCGCGAGGTGACCGACGACTCCGCCCTAGACCAGACGCCGGCATTCGGCCCCGACGGGCAGTGGCTCTTCTGGTCGAGCGACCGCAGCGGCGGCTCGCAGGTCTACGCCACGCGCCTCGCGGGGCCCGATGGCGGATGGTGGCGCGTGACCGACGAGCCCTTCGCGGCGTACGCTCCCGCGCCGGCGCCGGACTCGGTCTTCTACCTGGCCTACCACGCCGACGGCTTCCGGCTCGCGGCGGTCCCGCTCGACACGCTGCGGTGGGTGCGCGTGGCTCCGGGGGCCGTTGGCCCGGACGCAGGGCGTGCCGCCGCGCGCGTGGCCGTGCCGGGCGAGGGCTCGGGCGCCGCTCTACCGGCGACGGGCGACTCCGCCACGCCGCGCGCCGCGATCCTCGAACGCCGCGGGTACCGCCCGTGGCCCGCGCTGTGGCCCAAGTACTGGCTGCCGGTCGGTGTGGCGCAGGGCTCGGGTGCGTGGGCCGGGATCTTCACCGGCGGGCAGGATGCGCTGGAGCGCCACGCCTACTCGGCGAGCGTGATGGCCGGCACCGGGCTCGCCGCGGGCACGTGGCGGGCGGACGTCGCGTACCAGTATGCTGGACTGACGCGCGCGGTCCTCGACGCGGCGTACTCGCGGAGCGAGACGATCGTCGTGCAGCCGGCGGGCGGCCCTCCCGCGGGCTCCGGGAGCGGAACCGCGAACGGGCAGGAGCACTGCTGCGTGCGCACGGAGGACGCATCGCTCGGCGTCACGGTGCGCCAGCGCCGCTTCCGGTGGTCCGCGGCCGCGCGCCTCGGTGCGGAGTACGAGCGCGACGGGGCACGGGAGCGCGCGGGCGGCGTGCTGAGCGTCGCGGTCGCGCGCCTCGTCCAGCCTGCGTTCGCAATCTCCGTACAGCGGGGCTGGCGCGTCTCGGCGACGGTGCGCCGGCGCGAGCGGCTCGAGGGCGCGGGTGGCTACACGGAGAGCGTGGCGCGCGGCGCGGCGTACGTCCCGCTCGGCGTGCTGGGCTTCGCCCGCCGGGTGCTCGCGCTCGAGGCCGCCGCGGGCGCGCTCGCCGGGAGCGACAGCGTCTTCTTGGGGGTAGGCGGCGTGTCAGGCGGATCGGTGCCGATGCTGCCGGGGGTGTCGTTCGGGTCATCGCAGCGGACTTTTCCGGTGCGCGGTTTCCCGCCGGGCTCCGCGGTGGGACGCCGCGCGGTCGCGGCGTCGGCGGAGCAGCGTCTGCCGCTCGCCCTCGTCGGCCGGGGGCTCGGGCTCGTGCCGGGTGCGCTCGACCGCGTCTCGGCCGCGCTGTTCGCCGACGTCGGCCTTGCGTGGTCGCCGGCGGCGTGGACGGTTCGCTTCGCGGGACTGCCGGCGTCGCAGGCCCTGGTGTCCGCCGGCGTCGAAGTGGCCGCCGACTTGGGCGTGCTCTACGACTTCCCGGTGCGGCTGCGGGTCGGCGCCGCGCAGCGTCTGCACGGGGGGTCCGGGACGGGGGTCTTCGCGGCGGTCGGGGCGGCCTTCTGAAGTGGCACTTCGGCAGTGCCTGGTACGTATTGCAGTGAGGAGCCGGGCCTTCCTGCGGGCTCCAAGTAGCTTGAGAGGTATGCCAACGGTGCGTGCGCTCGCGCTGGTCAGCTGGAGCCTCGTCCTGGTGCCGTTCGCGCCCCGGCCGGCGCACGCCCAGTCACCGGCGGAGCGCGCGCAGCTCGACTCGCTCCGCACGGCGCTCACGGCTGAATCCGATTCTTCAGTGCTGCTGGCCCGCGAGCAGCGGCGCATCGCCGTGGCGCGGCAGAACCGCGAAGACCCGATGATCCACCTCGAGCTTGGCCTCATCGCGTATCGGCTCGGCGAAGTCGGCGCCGCGGACAAGCACTACGACGACGCAGCCGGCGAGTTCGAATGGGCGTCGGAGCTGCGGCCCGATTGGCCGTTCACGTGGTACTGGCTCGGGCGGGCCGAGCTGGCCATCGGCGAGGCGGGCCTCATCGCGATGGAGAACATCCGGCAGATCCTCGGCACCGACGCGCTCTCGAAGGCCGCGCGGGCGTTCGCGCGCGCGGCGCGGGCCGACCCGTCGTTCAGCCGCGCGCTGGTGGAACTCGGTACCACTGCCTTGCGGCAGCGTATCGCGCCGCGCCTCACCGTCGCGCAAGACGCGCTCCGGCAGGCGGCCGGTACGTCAGCGGCCGAGCAGCCGGCCGTGCTCCTCGTGCGGGGCCGGGTAGAGCGTGAGCTGGGTGCGAACGACTCCGCGCTGGCGGCGTTCCGCGCCTTCGTCTCCCTCGGAGGCGATCCCGCTCTGGGCGGCCTCGAGATCGCGCGGAGCCTGTTCACGGTGGGGCAGGCGGATTCCGCGGTGGCCGCGTACTACGCCGCCGCGCTCAGGATGGTGAGCGACTCCGCCCGCGCGGATTTCCGCCGGGATCTCGCGTGGATCGCGACGCCGGAAGACCTGCGGGTCTTCGACGCGGCGCCGTCGGACTCACTGGAGCCGCGGCTGCGGCGGTTCTGGGGACGGCGGGACGTGGCGGACGCGCGCCTGCCCGGCGACCGCCTCGTCGAGCAGTTCCGGCGCTACGCCTACGCGCGGCAGAACTTCCGCCTCGTGTCGCGGCACAGGCACTACGACATCGCGGAGGTGTACCGCGACACCGCGCAGACGGAGTTCGACGACCGCGGCGTCATCTACCTGCGGCACGGAGTTCCTGACGCCCGCGCAGTCTCCTCCGAAGGGCACCCCAACGAGACGTGGGCCTACCGCAGGCCGCCGCCTACCGGCGATCTGATCTTCAACTTCGTCGCCCGTGGCGATGTGCAGGACTTCAAACTCGTCGCGAGCCTTCTCGACGCCTACGACTTCAGCACCTCCCTGGTGCTCGCGGGTTCGTCGGACATCCCGACGGGTGCAGCAGCGGAGCTTCTCTCCTCCCGCGCGCACATCTCCCCGGTGTACGACCGTCTCGCCCGGGGAGGCAGAGTGGGCCGCTCCGCGCTTCTCGCCCAGGAGCGGCAGCAGGGCCAGCGCGCCATCGAGCGGGGCACGACGACGGACACGTACCCGCTGCGCTTCGAGCGCGACCTTCGTCCCATCGTCACGTCGTTCGCCGTCGCGGCCCCGGGCGGGAGCGAGCTGCACGTCGTCTTCGCCATCGCGGCCTCGGGGCTGCAGGCCTTCGATGTCAGAAGCGGTGGTTTGGGGTACCCGGTCCGGTTCCGCGTGGTAGTGTTCGATAGCGCGCGGCAGGTCGTCGGCAGCGTGGACACGCTGCGCGTCTTCCGCAGCGCCGGCCCGCTGCCGTCCGGCTCGTTCCTCACCGAACAGGTCGTCGTCCCGGTGCCGCCCGGGGCCTACCAGTTCCATTTCGTAGCGGAGGAGCTGAACGTCGACGCGGGCGGGCTGGTGCCGGGACAGCCGGTGGTCGCGCCCGCGGCGGACCGGGGATTCACTGCCAGCGACCTGGTACTGGGGCGGGAGGGGAGCGGGCTCGTATGGCGTCGGCGCGAAGGAGACGTGCCGCTGAACCCGCTGATGCGCTTCCCGCGCGACGGGGCGCTCGAGCTGTACTACGAGATCTACGGGATCCCGGCCGCCGCGAGCGTGCTGACGCACGTGAGCGTCGTGCCGCGCGGCGGGCGCTCGTTGCTCGGCGCGCTATTCGGGAGGCGGAATGGTGTCCGTCTCGAGTACACCACGCAGACCGACGCGCCCGGCCTTGCTCGTGTGCGCCAGCACATCGACCTCGGCGGCCTCCGCCCCGGGCGCTACGACCTCGAACTGGATCTTCGCGATCCGGTCTCGGAGACCCAGGCGGTGCGCCGTCAGACCTTCGAGATCACCAGCCAGCGCGTGCCTTGACACTCTCTCCGCTTGGGGCCTAAGTTCACCTGCTCTTGAGCGTTAGCTGAGGGTCTCGAGTTCAATGTTCTGTTCCCGCTGCGGTACCGAAGCCCAGGTCTCAACACGGTTCTGTCCCACGTGCGGACTGGACCTCTCCACTATCACGCAGGGGTTGACCGCCGCACAGCCCGTCGCGCCGGCGGGCCAGCCGCCGCAGCCGGACGAGGCCGCCATCGTCCGCGACGCGCTCAAGGACGAGTACGAGCTGGAGAAGGAACTCGGTCGCGGCGGGATGGCCATCGTCTTCAAGGCGCGCGACAAGTCGCTGGAGCGCGAGGTCGCGATCAAGGTCCTGCCGTTCTCGCTGTCGTTCGATGCGGAGTTCGTGGAGCGGTTCCAGCGCGAGGCGCGCACGGCGGGGAAGCTCGAGCACCCGAACATCATCCCGATCTACCGCGTCGGCAAGTCGGGCCGCGTGATCTACTTCGTGATGAAGTACATCCGCGGCAAGTCGCTGTCGGCGGTCGTCGAGGCGCGGGGCGCCCTGCCGGTGCCGGAGCTCCGGCGCGTGCTCACCGAGTGCTCCCGGGCGCTCGGCTTCGCGCATAAACACGGCATCGTGCACCGGGACATAAAGCCCGACAACATCATGTTCGACGAGCTGGGCCAGGCGATCGTCACCGACTTCGGCATCGCCAAGGCCCAGTCGGGCGCGCGCCTCACCGGCACGGGGATGTCCATCGGCACGCCCCACTACATGAGCCCGGAGCAGGCGCGGGCGCAGAACCTCGACGGCCGCAGCGACCTCTACTCGCTGGGCGTCGTGGCCTACCAGTGCCTGACCGGCCACGTGCCGTTCGACGGCGAGGACAGCTTCTCCATCGGCTACAAGCACATCATGGAAGAGCTGCCCATCCCGCCGCTCGAGTCGGCGGAGCAGCGCGACCTCTTCACCATCATCCAGAAGATGATGGCGAAGAAGGCCGACGACCGGTTCCAGACGGCCGAGGATTTGGTGCAGGCGCTCGACGTGCTGGGCGGCGGAGCAGCGCGCGCATCGGCCAGCGACCTCGCTACGATGCCCACACGGGCCATCCCCTCGGTGATGTCGCCGGCGTTCTCGGCCGCGGCCACGACACCGCTGCCGCGCGCATCCGCCTCGATGATGAAGAAGCCGGACGAGGTGGCCGCGGGTGCGGCGGCCGCACCGGCGCAGGGGAAGCCGGCCGTCGCCAAACCGGCCGTCGCCAAACCGGCCGCCGCCAAACCGGCCGCCGCCAGGCCCGCCGCCGCTCGGCCCGTGAAGGCGAAGAGCAAGGCGCCGTTCTTCGCGCTGGGCGGTATCGCCGTCGTGGCGCTCGGGCTCGGTGGCTACATGGTCTTCGGGCGTGGCGGGCCGCTGCCCGTGGGGCCCCCCGCCCCGGACTCGCTGCAGATCGCCAGCGCGGACACCACACGGCGGGACAGCACCGCGCAGCGGGACAGCACCGCGCGGCGGGACAGCAGCGTGGCGGCGCGGCCCGACACGTCAGCGAGTTCGGTCCCCAGCGCGCCGACGCGCCCGGGCGGCACGCAGCCGGGCACTGGCACCGCGACAGCGCCGGCGCGGCCGAGGGTCGCCGAAGGCACCATCAGCCTCGAAGGCAACATCCCGCAGGGCGCGCGCATCACCGCCAACCGCCGTCGGATCGGGGTGCGGGGGGGGAAACTGCCTCCCGGGCGGTACGCGATTCGCATCCTGGCGCCTGGCTTCCGGCCGTACGAGGCGCAGGTGGACGTCGCGTCCACCGCCACGACCGTCCACACCGTCACGCTGCAGCCGGTCCAGGTCGTCTCGACGCCGACGCCCGGCAACCAGCCGCCGGGGGTGGCCACGCCCCAGCCGCCGTCCGGAGCGCCGGTCGCCAGTTGCGCTCAGCCCAGCTTCGGGATCGCCAACAGGAACAACGCCTGCTACGACATCAGTCCCAGGACGCGAACCCCTCCGGTCCTGGCGGCGTCCGAGTCGTGTACCGGCGCGGTCAGCACGGTCACGGTGACGTTGCGCGTGAGCGCATCGGGCCAGGTGGAGACGGCGTCCGCGACCAGGAGCTCGAACTGCCCCGCCTTCACCGCCCAGGCCGTGGCGTTGGCTAACGACTTGGTCTTTACGCCAGCCACCAAGGGCGGCCAGCCGGTCGCGGCCTGGTACAACTGGCTGGTCCGGCCGCAGCCGCGGTGAACCTCCACCCCTCCACGTTCATCGCGCCCACCGCCGACGTGATGGGCGACGTGGACGTTGCCGAGGACGCCAGCGTCTGGTACCAGGCCGTCCTCCGGGGTGACATCGGCCCCATCCGCATCGGCGCGCGGTCCAACATCCAGGACCTCACGATGGTGCACGTGGACGAGGGCATCCCGTGCACGATCGGCGCCGACGTCACCGTCGGGCACCGGTGCGTCCTCCACGGCTGCACGATCGAAGACGAGTGCCTGATCGGGATGGGCAGCATCCTGCTCAACAGCGTCCGG
>Ga0209253_10004646_pt1 | contig 11969 bp, 10 predicted proteins | sample FrelakmetBRP12BR_FD_187145 | JGI IMG/M metagenome (GOLD analysis project Ga0209253, IMG submission 187145) | Freshwater lake sediment microbial communities from the University of Notre Dame, USA, for methane emissions studies - BRP12 BR (SPAdes)... | ecosystem: Environmental > Aquatic >...
AGATTTCCCCGGGACCGCGAAGTGATCATTACGGATACGGTAGGCTTTATCAGGGATCTGCCAAAGGATCTCATGGCAGCATTCAAGGCAACGCTTGAGGAGCTCGAGGATGCTGACCTGCTTCTGCATGTCGTAGACGCATCGAACCCGCGGTTTGAACAGCAGATATCATCGGTCGAGAAGATACTTTCTGATCTCAATCTCTTGGGCAAACAGCGGATTTATGTTTTCAATAAGATCGACCGCATAAGCAGGGAAGAGGAGGAAAACCTTCTGCTCCGTTATGATGCGATCGCAATCTCTGCCCTTGACCGGAAGACGTTCCCGCGGCTTCTCGGAGTCGTTGCAGAGCATATCTTTGATGAATAATTGCCTTAATCAAGAGTATAATACCTCAATATAAAACAGGTCGTTCACCGGAGGATAGATGGAATTTACGCCAAAATGGATAGCATGGGAGATTACGCGCAGATGCAACCTGCGCTGTGTGCACTGCCGCTCTGCATCAGAAATGGAAATGAAGGGCCACCCTGATTTTTCGACTGAAGAGGCGTACAGGGTTCTGGATGATATCGTGAGTTATGCTCAACCGGTAGTTGTTCTTTCAGGTGGCGAGCCTCTCACACGAAAGGATGTCTTTGAGATCGCGCAATACGGTACCAATAAAGGTCTCAGAATGTGCCTTGCAACGAACGGCACGCTCGTAACCGACGATATCTGCGAGAAGATCAAGCAGTCCGGTATCAGGATCGTCTCCCTCAGTCTTGACGGCGCTGACGCGGCCGTGCATGACGATTTCAGGAGCGAGAAAGGCGCCTTTGCAGGGACCATGAACGCTGCAAAACTCTTCAAGAAACACGGCATTGAGTTCATCATCAACTCGTCATTCACCAAAAGGAACCAGGAACAGATTCCTCTGGTGTACAAGCTTGCGAAGGAGCTTGGTGCCACCGCGTGGTACATGTTCATGATCGTTCCCACAGGCAGGGGCGAGGAGATCATGAACGAACTCATATCCAAAGAGGACTATGACAAGATCCTTGACTGGCACTACGACATGGAAAAGGAAGAGGATCTCCTCCTGGTCAGGCCTACCTGTGCTCCTCATTATTACCGCGTAACGCTCCAGAGGGCAAAAGAGGACGGCGAGAAGTTCAAGAAGAGGACCCTTAAATTTTCAACTGGCGGATCCAAGGGATGTCTTGCCGGTCAGCTCATCTGCCTGATCGATGTTGACGGCAATGTTCTGCCCTGCAGCTACTTCAACCTGCCTGCCGGTAACGTGAGAGAAAAATCTTTCAAGGAGATCTGGGAGGGTTCTGATCTCTTCAAGGATCTCCGTGATTTCAAGAAATACAAGGGCAGGTGCGGTGCCTGTGAATATATAAACGTTTGTGGCGGATGCAGGGCACGGGCATATTCTGTTTACGGAGACTATCTCGAAGAAGAACCATTCTGCAGCTATAAACCGAAAAGACTTGAAAGGGAAAAGGTGGAAAAATGAACGATACATTTTTGAAGGCATGCCGTGGAGAGAAGGTGGACTATACCCCGGTCTGGCTGATGAGGCAGGCCGGCAGGTATATGCCGGAATACCGGGAGGTGCGCTCTAAGGTCGATTTTCTGACCCTCTGCAAGACGCCGGAACTTGCGGCCAAGGTTACGCTCCAGCCTATCGATATCCTCGGTGTTGATGCGGCGATCCTTTTTTCCGATATCCTTATCGCTGTTGAGGCGATGGGCATGCCGCTTGAGTTCCATGACAAGAAGGGCCCCATCCTTGCAGACCCTGTCAGAACCAAGGCTGGCGTGGACAAGCTGGTCATCCCTGATACGGAAGACAGTATGCCTTTTGTACTCGATACCATCAAGATCCTGAGGCGTGAACTGAAGGTGCCGCTCATCGGTTTTTCGGGTGCACCCTGGACGCTTGCCACGTATATTATCGAAGGCGGCAGCTCGAAGAACTTTATGCATACCAAGAAGATGATGTACCAGAATCCCGGCCTCTTCAAGGCGCTCATGGAAAAGATAACGGCAACGGTTGTTGAATACCTTTCTGCCCAGATCAATGCCGGTGCTCAGGCAGTGCAGCTCTTTGATTCATGGGCAGGCATCCTCGCACCTTACGACTATGAGAAGGTTATATTTCCTCATGTGAAGGCAGCCATCAAGGCGCTGAAAAAGTTCGATGTGCCGGTCATCTATTTTGTGAATGACTGCGCAGGCCTGCTCAAGATCGTCAAGAAATGCGGGGCAGATGTCATTGGCATTGACTGGCGCGTTGATATGGCGAAGGCTGCTAAGAAGTTAGGCAAGAAATATTCGATCCAGGGAAACCTTGACCCCCTTGTACTCTTTGCTCCCAAGGAGCATATCGAGGACCGGGTGAAGGATATACTCTTCAAGGCAGAACCTGCGAGAGGGCATATCTTTAATCTTGGCCATGGTATTCTGCCTGAAACGCCTGTTGAGAATGCGATAGCCATGGTAGAGGCTGTGCACAAATACGGCAGAAAAGAGTAGTGCCCGCAACGTCTCCTGTTGCGGGCAGGAGCTGAGGCCAGAAAATCTTTATGAACTTCTTCTGCGGGGCGCTGACGGGCAGCTTGTCCTTAATAATTACTATCCTGCTTCTATTTCTCGGGATTAATACCTATCGGACTTTGTTTTCACGCACAGCATGAAGGGCAAGGCCGCTGGTATCGACCTTGCCGATCAGTTGAAATTCAAAACCTTCTCTGCGATTAAGGCAAGGGGACTACTGGGCATATCACGCGCAGTTCTACCGCTATAGAGTGGCCACGTTGACAGATTTGTCACTATTCTGTTTGTTAGCGGTGAAGATGATATCGAGGATTTCGGCATCTTTCGTCTTTATGACCTCGGTATATTTTGCACTGCGAGAAGTCTGAATCTCCATAGAGGCAGTTTCGGGGCTGAAGGCCTTTCAGGACAGGATTATGGCAACGAGACAACTAATGACAACAGGTTTGTTTTCGTATTGCCACAAAGACCATGACATGATAGGCTTAGAGCTGATGGGAGAATTATGCAACTGAACTTACGACGGAGGGAGTATTTGTAATGGGAGACAAGAAAAAAATTCTGGTAGTTGATGATGAAGAGCAGAATGTTACATTCCTCAGTTCCATGCTGAGGGCAGAAGGATACGATACTGATAGTGCTTCGAACGGCAGGGAGGCAGTCGACAAGGTTAAGGCATCTCTTCCGGATCTGGTGCTGCTGGACCTCATGATGCCCGATATGGATGGGTATGAGGCCTGCCGTCTGATCAAGAACGACGCTGAATCAGTGAACATCCCGGTGGTTATCGTCACGGCGCTGAGTGATAGGGAATCAAAACTGAGGTGCCTTGAGGTCTCGGCTAACGAAATTCTGACCAAGCCTATCGACAGGATCGAGCTGATCCTGAGGGTTAAGAACCTTATCAAGATCAAGGAATACGAGGACTTCGTGGTCCGACATAACCAGTTGCTTGAACAGGAGGTCAGAAAGAGAACCTATGAGCTTCAGATTGCCAAGGATGATATTGAATCCGCCCACCAGGAGATCAAGAGCAGCTACATCGAGACTATCTACCGGCTGACCCTTGCTGCTGAGTTCAGGGACGAGGGCACGGCAACGCATATCAAACGCATAAGCTATTATTGCAGGAGTTTGGCTCATCGTCTCGATCAGTCTGATAGCTTTATAGAGACCATCTTTTATGCCGGCCCGATGCACGATATCGGCAAGATCGGTATTCCGGACAATATTCTTCTGAAGCGGGGGATACTGATGCCAGTGGAGTTCGAGATCATCAAGTCGCACACGACTATCGGGGCAAAGATCTTAAGCAAGTCTTCCTCGGAATTCCTCTCTGCTGCGGAGACCGTGGCGTTGACGCATCATGAGCGATGGGACGGCACCGGTTATCCGCAGGGGCTGAGAGGTGAAGATATCCCCCTTATGGGAAGGATCATGAATATCGTTGACCAGTATGATTCGCTAAGATCAAAGCGGCCCTATAAGCCGCCCTTCAGCCATGAGCAGGCATTTGATATAATTGCAAAAGGTGACGGCAGGACAAAGCCTGAGCATTTTGACCCTAAAATCCTTGGGACCTTTATCGATGCTGCTGATGAGTTCAATAGAATCTACGAAGGACATCAGGACTGACCATGCAAGCGGACAAGAAAAGTGATATAGGTGTTCTGCTCCTCAATCTCGGGGGCCCTGACTCTCTCTCAGCCGTGCAGCCCTTTCTCTATAATCTTTTTTCTGACAGGGAGATCATAAGGCTGGGCCCTGCATTTCTTCAGAAGCCCCTTGCATGGTTGATTTCGTCCCTGCGGTCGGCCAAGACGAGGGCGGCCTATGCACTTATAGGCGGGAGGTCTCCGATCAGGGAGATCACGCTTGATCAGGCAAGAGCGCTTGAAGCTGTTTTAAACGAATCACGAATCACGAATCACGATTCACGAATTACTGTTTTTGTCGGGATGAGATACTGGCATCCGTATATTGAGGATGTCGTGAAGGAAATTCATGAACAGGGCTTTGAAAAGCTTATCGTCCTGAGTCTCTATCCCCATTATTCGGTGGCAACAACAGGATCGTCACTTTCATATCTGAAGAGGATTTTGACCTCCTATCCCTCGATCAAGACCTGTGAGATCATGTCCTGGTTCGACCACCATCTCTATATCGATGCGCTTGCAGAAAAAATAGAGAAGGGCCTGGCGGTCTTTTGCTCCTCACCCCTCACCCCTGGCATTGCACCAGCAGACGTTCATCTCTTGTTCAGCGCACATAGTCTTCCCAAGAAGTTCGTTGATGAAGGAGATCCCTATGTGGACCATATCATGGCAACCATCAAGGCGGTGACGGCGCGGTTTAGTAATCCCTGGAAGCTCTCCTATCAGTCAAAGAGCGGGCCTGTGGCATGGCTGGAGCCTTCCACAGAGCAGATGCTTGAGGAGATGGCGTCACAGGGGATAAAAAACATGCTTGCGGTACCGATCAGCTTTGTCTCTGACCATATTGAGACCCTGTATGAAATTGATATGCTTTACAAGGAGATGGCGACCGGACTTGGCATGAGGCTTGAGCGTGCAGAGTCTTTGAACCTGTCCCCTGCATTTATCTCGGCCCTAAAGGATATCGCTGTTCAGGGAATTAAGGAGGCAGGATGGAAAGAATAGCAATCATCGGCGGCGGCATATCAGGGCTTTCACTTGCCTGGTTTCTTCTTGAGAAAGACCCTGCAGCTGACATAACGATCTTTGAGTCTGAGCAGCGGCCTGGCGGAAAAATATGGACAGAAAGGGCAGAGGGGTTTCTCTGCGAATGGGGAGTGAACGGTTTTCTTGATAACAGGCCGAAGACGCTTGAACTTTCAAAGAAACTGGCACTTGAGCCCATGCGCAGCAATGATGCATCAAGGAAACGGTTCATCTTTTCCAACGGAGTTCTCCATCGGCTGCCTGAGTCGCCGCCCGCTTTTCTCTTGTCGAAACTTCTGAGCCTGCCAGGCAGGTTGAGGGTCATGGCAGAACCCTTTATTCCGGGCAATGCAAAGGAAGAAGAGACCCTTGCAGAGTTTGCACGAAGGAGGCTTGGCAGAGAGGCCTATGAGAAACTCATTGATCCTATGGCGTCCGGCATTTATGCGGGAAATCCCGAGACCCTGAGTCTCAGGGCTTGCTTTCCGAAGGTCTATGATCTGGAGAAGAAATACGGCGGCCTCATACGGGGCATGCTGAAACTTCAGCAGGAGAAGAAAAAACAGGGATCAGCTGAAAAGGTGGGGGCTGGGCCCGGAGGCGTGCTCACATCGTATTTTGACGGTATGGGGGAACTGATACGCTCTCTCAAAACCATGCTCGGCGACAGGCTGCGGCTTGGGTACCGGGCAGTGTCGATCGAGAGAAAAGGCAGCAGTTACACTCTTCATTTTGCAGACAGTTCTTCCTTTGAGGCAGAGACGGTCATTGTTGCCTCGCCTGCGTATGCAGCTTCAGAGATGCTGAAAAATGTCGACAGGAAACTTTCCAGCACATTGGCTGAAATACCGTATCCCTCAGTCTCTGTAGCCTGTCTCGGGTATAAGAAAGAAAAGTTCACGGCAGACCTCGATGCCTTCGGCTATCTCATTCCTTCCCGCGAAAAACGGAAGATCCTGGGTACGCTCTATGATTCGAGTATCTTCCCGAACAGGGCGCCGGATGGATATGCGCTTTTACGGATCATGGTGGGTGGTGCAAGGGCCTCTGACCTTGCCATGGAACCGGAATCCCGGCTGCTTGAGATGATCAGGAAGGAGCTGTCTGATATCATTAACATCAGTGCTGAGCCCGATTTTGTGCGTATATACCGGCACGAGATGGCAATCCCCCAGTACACCGTGGGTCATACAGAGCGGCTGAGGAATATTGATGCCATACTGGAAAAGCAGAAAAACCTCTACCTGACCGGCAATGCATACCGCGGCATCAGCGTGAATGACTGCATCGAGAACTCTGCAAAGCTTGCAGAAAAGATTATTGAGGAATCTGCCTGAATGAGATACAATAGGGACACTATATGAATTTTTCGGCATTCTTCAGGACAGTCTTGACAAGGAGAGCACATCGCATGAAAAAAGCTTTATACGTATTGGCGGTTTTCTGCGTCTGCATGTATGCAGCCGCAGTGTCGGCAGAGGTGAAATCAATAACCGTTACGAAAGAGGAGATAAAGAAGATGGCCGCAACCAGCGTGGTCATCGAGACAAAATTCGGCAATATGACCCTGAAGTTTTTTCCGGATGTTGCGCCTGGCCATGTAAAGAATTTTCTCGAGCTTGCGAAGAGCGGCTTTTATGACGGAACAGTCTTTCACCGCGTCATAGCAGGTTTTATGATCCAGGGCGGTGATCCAATCAGCAAGGACCCGGATCGACGGGCGGCGTACGGCACAAGCGGGCCGGGATACACGATCAAAGCTGAATTTAATGAAAAACCCCATAAGCGCGGTATTCTATCAATGGCCCGCATGCGGGATGCCGATACCGCAGGTTCCCAGTTCTTTATCTGCGTGAAGGATTCACCTGCCCTTGACAGGCAGTACACGGTCTTCGGTGAGGTGGTGAGCGGTATGGAAGTGGCAGACAAGATCGTGGCGTTACCTCAGGATCCCCGCACCAACAACCCGAACGAGCGGGTAGAGATCAAAGTAAAAGTGATCGAGGGAAAACCGTAGTCAGAGGCACGATTACTATTGAGCCAAAAGGAGAAATAATAATGGCAGAGACGTATGCAGTTATTGAAACAAAATTCGGTGCTGTTGAATTGAAGTTCTTTCCGGATATTGCCCCAAATCATGCGAACAATTTTGTCGAGCTTGCTAAGAAGGGTTTTTACGACAATACCATCTTTCACCGCGTTATTCCAGGGTTCATGATCCAGGGCGGAGATCCGAACTCAAAGAATCCTGACAAATCAAGCCATGGTATGGGAGGCCCTGGGCACACGGTCAAGGCTGAGTTTAGTGAGAAACCGCACAAACGCGGTATCCTTTCGATGGCCCGGTCTGCTAACCCTGACAGTGCAGGTTCCCAGTTTTTCATCTGTGTGAAGGACTCCTCGTTCCTTGACCGGCAGTACACCGTATTTGGCGAGGTAGTGTCCGGCATGGATGTTGTTGACCAGATCGTGAGCCAGCCAAGAGATGCGAGAGACAACCCCAACGAAAGAGTGGAGATGACGGTCAAAATCATAGAGAAATAGGAGGAGGCAAAGGTGAAAGAACAGGAGATCATGGTAAAGCTGTCACAGGAAAACGAAGAGTACAGAAAAGTGAGTGATGAGCACCACCACCTCGACATGCAGCTTATCGAGGTCGACAAGAAGGTTTATCTGACACCTGAAGAAGACCTGGAGCGCAAGAAGCTGGCAAAGCAGAAGCTTCACCTTAAGGATAAAATGGCGGAGATGGTCAGAGATTATAAAAAGGCCCATCCGGACAGTTAGTAAAAAAAATAAACGGATCAAACGAGTAGTAAGCAATAGACAGTAAGCAGAGCGATGAGAATAACCCTTTGCTGCTTACTGCCCACTGCTTACTACTTTCTTTTTGAGAAGGAGGTTTCATGAAAAGCGATATTATCAAGAAAGGCATTGACCGGGTTCCTCACAGGGCGTTGCTATATGCCACAGGCATATCCAAATCTGAGATGAATAAGCCGTTTATCGGCGTTGCTACCAGTTTTACTGATCTGATCCCCGGCCATACCGGCATGCGGGATCTCGAACGCTTCATTGAGAAAGGCGTTCATACCGGAGGAGGGTATCCCTTTTTCTTTGGCATCCCCGGCATCTGCGACGGCATAGCCATGGGCCACAGCGGCATGCATTATTCCCTTGCATCGCGGGAACTCATCGCCGACATGGTAGAGACTGTCGCATCTGCTCACCAGCTTGACGGGCTTGTGCTTCTGACGAACTGCGACAAGATAACGCCAGGCATGCTCATGGCAGCAGGACGGCTGAATATCCCCTGCCTTGTGGTGACCGCAGGCCCTATGTTTTCAGGCCACTACAAGGGCAGGCGGCTGAATCTTACCAGCGACACGTTCGAGGCTGTGGGCAAATTCAGGAAGGGACTTATAAAGAAGGACGAACTGGACAACCTTGAGATGTGCGCATGTCCGGGAGCAGGTTCATGCCAGGGCATGTACACGGCGAACACCATGGCATGCATCACGGAAGCCATCGGCATGAGCCTTACGGGATGTGCAACAGCCCTTGCAGTATCCTCAAAGAAACGGAGGATAGCCTTCGACAGCGGCAAAAGGATCGTAGAGCTCGTGCAGAAGAACATTACTCCAAGAAAGATCATGACCATGAAGGCCTTTGAGAATGCGATCATGGTTGACCTTGCATTAGGCGGTTCGACCAACACCGTGCTTCATATACCGGCAATAGCCCATGACGCAGGGATAAAGCTTCCGCTTGAGGCCTTTGACAGGCTTTCAAGAAAGACACCGCATATTACGGACATGCTTCCCGGCGGAAAGAACTACATGGAAGACCTTGACTATGCCGGCGGAATTCCTGGTGTGCTCAAAAGGCTGAGAAAGATGCTGAATAATACGATAACAGTCAATGGAAAGACCATTTACCGGATCGCTGATGAGGCTGAGATCTATGATGAAGATGTTATACGCTCGATCGACAAGGCTCACCACAAGCAGGGAGGGATTGCCATACTCAAAGGCAATCTGGCTCCGGGAGGCGCTGTGGTAAAGCAGTCGGCAGTGAGTAAAAACATGATGCAGTTCGAAGGCACTGCAGTAGTCTTTGATTCCGAGGAAGCGGCAATGACCGCTATCCGTGGCGGAAAGGTGAAGGCCGGCCATGTTGTTATTGTCCGCTATGAAGGGCCTAAAGGGGGTCCTGGCATGAGGGAAATGCTCGCACCGACAGCGGCGATCGCAGGCATGGGCTTGAGTGAGTCTGTAGCACTGATAACCGACGGTCGATTCTCCGGCGGCACAAGAGGCCCCTGTATCGGGCATGTATCGCCTGAGGCGATGGAAGGCGGTCCTATTGCTATTGTCCGGAATGGCGACAAGATCAGCATTGATATAGCAGAGCGGAAGATAGAACTGAAGCTGAACGCTCAGGAGATAACGAAGAGGATAAAGGCATGGAAAAAGCCTTCTCCGAAGATCACAAAAGGGTATCTCGCGCGTTATGCCAAGCTCGTGAGTTCAGCCAATGAAGGCGCTATCGTGCGCTAAATGGACTCATCTTGTTGAAGTTAACAGGGTTTCCTGTGATACAATATGCGAAATTTCATAATTGGTCAGGGCAGGCTATCTGACCGGGGAGTGGTAGAAAGATGAAAATGACTGGTTCAGAGATCCTTTTAGAATCACTGAAGAAGGAAGGAGTTAAGCACCTGTTCGGTTATCCGGGAGGCGTTGTGCTGAATATTTTCGACCTGCTCTATGATGAAAAGGAGCTACAGCTCATATTAACGCGTCATGAACAGGGCGCTGTACACGCTGCTGACGGATATGCACGCGCAACGGGCAAGGTAGGTGTGGCGTTGGTAACCTCAGGGCCGGGCGCAACGAACACGGTCACCGGTATTGCGACCGCTGCCATGGATTCGATCCCGCTGGTGGTCATTACGGGACAGGTACCTACCATGCTTATCGGGAATGATGCCTTCCAGGAAGCGGACATTGTTGGCATAACGAGGCCGTGCACGAAATATAATTTTCTCGTAAAGAACGTCAATGATCTTGCCCTTACGATAAAAGAGGCATTTCATATCGCCAACACAGGCAGGCCCGGGCCGGTGCTCATAGACCTGCCAAAAGATGTGACTACCAGCAAGGCCGAATTCCACTGGCCGGATCATGTCAAGATCAGAAGCTATAACCCCACGTATGAAGGCAATAAATACATGATCACCCAGGCTGCGCATATGATAGCAAAGGCAAAGAAGCCTTTGATCATAGCAGGCGGCGGCGTCATATCATCAGATGCTGCAAAGGAGCTCAGGGAGTTTGCGGAGCTGACCGATCTGCCGGTAACCATGACGATGATGGGCCTCGGCGGGTTTCCGGGATCTCACAAGCTTTCCTTAGGCATGTTAGGCATGCACGGCACCTATTATGCCAATAAGGCAGTGCAGGACTCAGACCTCCTTATCGCGATCGGTATGCGTTTTGATGACAGGGTCACGGGCAAGATAGATGCCTTTGCACCGAATGCAAAGATCATTCATATCGATATTGACCCCACCTCGATCAGGAAGAACGTGCGCGTTGACCTGCCGATCGTCGGTGATGTCAGGCGTGTGCTCACGGTCATGAACAAGGTCATCCATGAAGAGGTGAAGGAGCCCTGGGCTGAGGTGAGAAAGGCGTGGGTAAAGCAGATCGATGCCTGGAAAAAAGAGCGGCCTATGAGCTATGACCGGGATGCAGATGTGATCAAACCCCAGTATGTTATTGAGAAGATCCATGAGCTGACCAAGGGCGATGCGATCATCGCTACAGAGGTAGGGCAGAACCAGATGTGGGCAGCACAATTCTACAAGTATGACAAGCCAAGAACATGGTTGTCATCAGGGGGCCTCGGCACCATGGGTTACGGTTTGCCGGCGGCCATTGGTGCGCAGCTTGCATTTCCGAACAAACTGGTCATCGATATTGCCGGTGACGGAAGCATACAGATGAACATCCAGGAGCTTGCGACAGCGGTCATCAACAAGCTGCCGGTAAAGGTCGCAATCCTGAATAACCGCTGCCTCGGTATGGTGCGTCAGTGGCAGGAGCTCTTCTTCCAGGAGAGATACTCTCATACCAAGCTTGATGACACGGTGCCGGATTTTGTCAAGGTCGCAGAGGCATACAGCGCGGTCGGGCTCAGGGCGACAAAGAAGTCAGAGGTTGAGCCGGTGCTCAAAGAAGCATTTTCTGTCAAGAGGCCGGTATTCATGGATTTTGTGATCGACTGTGCCGAGAAGGTTTACCCGATGGTGCCTGCAGGAGCTGCCATTGACCAGATGCTGTTCCGGGAAGAAGAGAAGAAGCTTGAGAAGAAACTCAAGGCAGTGAAATAACGAGAGGATAAGAGGAAAGACATGAGACATACTATATCTATTCTTGTCGAAAATAAATTCGGTGTCCTTTCGAGGATATCAGGACTGTTCAGCGGAAGGGGCTATAACATCGAGAGCCTCTCTGTCGGCGAAACGATCGATCCCAACGTATCGACCATGACGATCGTTACGAGTGGCGATGACTGGATCGTTGAGCAGATTAACAAGCAGCTGAACAAGCTCATTGATGTGATCAAGGTCGTGGACATGACCGAACTCGACCACGTGGAGAGGGAGATGGTCATGATCAAGGTATCACCCCGCCAGGAGGACAAGGCAGAGGTGCTCAGGATTGCTGACATCTT
>Ga0209253_10004647_pt1 | contig 11968 bp, 11 predicted proteins | sample FrelakmetBRP12BR_FD_187145 | JGI IMG/M metagenome (GOLD analysis project Ga0209253, IMG submission 187145) | Freshwater lake sediment microbial communities from the University of Notre Dame, USA, for methane emissions studies - BRP12 BR (SPAdes)... | ecosystem: Environmental > Aquatic >...
CGGTCAAACGGGTTCTGCAGATGCAGGAGGACATTACCCCGGATCACGCCTCTGATGCTGCAGCACTTGCCATAACCGGCCTGTCGCGGAAAGGATATTACCGGTGGTAGAGGTTTGTCATGATTCGCTACCTTAAGGGACAGTTGCTGAAAATAGATGAAGACCGCATTGTGGTGCTGACCGGCGGGGTCGGCTACGAAATACTGCTGCCGGATATTGTGCGCGGGACCTACCATGATAAAAAAGAGGGCGAAGACACGGTTGAGCTCTTCATCTCCTTCCAGCAGACCGCGCAGCAGCCAAAGCCGGTTCTCATCGGATTTAACAGCGAGATTGAACGGGAATTTTTTGAGCGGCTCATTCAGGTAAAGAGCATCGGCCCGGTGATGGCCGCCCGTTCCATGACGATGCCGGTTTCCTTAATTGCCCGGGCAATTGAGGAGCGGGATGTGGCAATGCTTAGAAAACTGAAAGGCGTTGGAGCCCGCAAGGCAGAGATGATAATATCGGAGCTTCATGGCAAGGTGGGCAAATATGCGCTGATGCGGGAGGGGGAGCGCCCTGCCGCAGACACGATAGAGGATTTCCGCAAGCAGGTCGAGGAGGTTCTGGTGAAACAGCTCGGGCACAGCCGGGCTGAAGCTGCTGCCATGGTTATTGAAGCAGTAAAGCGCAATCCCGCGGCTGCGACTCCTGAGGATCTGTTTGAAGAAGTTTACCGGGGGCAAAAAGAACACCCCCGGTCACACACACCGGTATAACGGTTGATGATGAAAGAAGAAGACAATACTTTTGATCTCCTGGCACCGGATAAGGACGAAGAGGATACCCGCGCACCCTTTGATCTTCGCCCCAAGCGCTTTAACGAGTATATCGGCCAGCAGCAGATAGTGGAGATGCTGAAAATCGCCGTTGAAGCTGCACAAAAGCGGGGAGAAGTGCTTGACCATGTGCTGTTCTATGGCCCGCCCGGCCTCGGGAAAACCACTCTTGCCCATATTATCGCCAATGAGATGGATGTCTCAGTAGTCCACACCTCGGGGCCGGCACTTGAAAAGGGCGGGGATCTGCTGAGCATTCTCACCCACCTGGAACAGGGGAACGTGCTGTTTATTGATGAAATACACCGCCTGCCCAAAGTGGTTGAGGAATTTCTCTACCCCGCCATGGAAGACTTTGCCGTTGATATCATATTTGACAAGGGGATGAATGCCCGGAGCTACCGCTCAAAGCTTGAGCAGTTCACCCTGGTCGGGGCCACCACCCGGGCCGGGCTTCTTTCCGCGCCGCTGCGGGAACGCTTCGGCATTTTCGGTTCGCTCGACTTTTATTCTGAACACGACATTGAAAAAGTAATCGTGCGCTCAGCCGCTATTCTTAATGTTTCTATTGATGAAGAAGGAGCGCGGGAGATTGCGCGCCGCTCGCGGGGCACCCCGCGCATTGCCAACCGGCTGCTGCGCAGGATCAGGGATTACGCCGAGGTGCGGGCTGACGGCATTATAACTGCAAAAGTTGCAGACCGGGCTTTGGCCCTGGAAGGCATTGATGCGCTGGGACTTACGCCTTTGGACATCCGGTTTCTGAATGTCATTATCCAGGTGTATAAAGGCGGGCCGGTCGGGCTTGAAGCTATCGCAGCAACCCTGCAGGAAGAGCCTGACACGCTGGTTGATATGGTGGAGCCATTCCTGCTGAAGGCGGGCTTACTTGCGCGCACCTCTTCAGGGCGGAAAGCAACGGAGCTGGCATTTAAGCACCTCAACATAGCACCGCTCAGTAAAGGGGCACAGCAGATGGAACTGCCGAAGCTGTAACACGCCATTACCGCAGCTGGCCTTTCTTCACTCCTCTTTTTCTCTCCAATATATGTTTCCCCTGCGCAGCGTTGTCTGAGGAATGATTTTTGCGCAAACACCCCAGGCAGCTTTTAATATCTGGTTGACTCTCATATATAAATAGCTTACAAAAGATTCATACGCCGGCACCGTTCATTAACAAGGCGCAGCATTACAACTTTTCTTCTGTTTCCCTAACCCGGACAAGCCGGAACCAATGGTAATCGCAAAGACTAAAAAAGAAACAAAGAAGATTGAATTCGGAACTCACAAAGGTAAAAATAAAAATTTCCTGATTTCTTGAGTTCCAGATTTTTAATTGAAACAGATACTATGCGGCAGTTACTATTCATGGGCATTAAAAAAACAGAATAAACAGGAGGGCGTAACAATGAAGGAACGATATGATGTGGTAGTGGTCGGCGCCGGTCCGTCAGGGCTTCTGGCAGCAAAGGCAGTGGCAGAGAACGGCTTTGATGTGGCAGTGGTTGAGCGCAAGGAAAAGATAGAAGTTATCGGCAGAACCTGCGGCCAGACGCTGTTGCCCCCCAATGATTATTTTTTCGGCGACCTGTTTCACTATAATGCGCGGGATAAAAGATTCTGCTTTCCCAAAAGCGGCCTCAGCTTTCCCTACAGCGGCCCGATTAAAAATCTTTATGACTGGTATATGTATTCCCCGGGGATGAAGCGGATGCACTTTGGTTACCCGGAAGGATATACTCCGCCCATACCAGGAATGCTCAAGGCGCCCATCGCCCTCACCTATGACAAGGAAGTGCTGACCGCGGACCTGCTGAAGGAGGCACGCGGCGCACGCGCAGAGATATTTGAGAATTGTGAGTTCACCGATATCACCTGGGCCGGCCCCGAGACCATCGTAATTGCCGGGGGCAAGCAGTTTCGCTGCACCTATGTGATTGCCGCCGACGGCACCAACTCGCGGGTAGTGCAGAAGATCGGGTTCAACAACGAGCGGCGGCACATCACCAATCTTTTCGTCAAATCGTTTTTTGTCAGCGGGTTTAAGTCGCCGGTTGCCGGAGAGCCCATTGTTACGGGTGTCAACATTTTTCAGGGAAAGCCGGTATATCTGTTCGCGGTGCCGCGGCCGGAAGGCGGGGACTGGAACCTGCTCTTCCTGACGCTTGAGCAGGGGATTGATATTGGCGCCGCGGCAGAACAGATCATGAAAGATTCTCCCTTTGCCCAGTACTGCAAGGGCGCGAAAATCGAGCGTGAACTGGCCGCCATGGAAGTGATTCAGTCGCCCATAGTGAAGCCGTTCAAGAACAACGTGGTCATTGTCGGCGACGCCGGCTCCTGCCAGGAGCTTGAATGCCTGGGCGCGATGATCACCGGGTGGAAGGGCGGCCTTGCCGTGGCCGCTGCCCTGAAAGAGTTTCAGCTTGGCATTGCTCCCCGGGCTATTGCCGACTACTGTGACTGGTGGCTCAATACCTACATCAAGCAGTATGACTACCAGGACTACCTGCAGGTGTTCGGCATTGCCTACATGTTCCCGAAGCCTGAGATTATAGACTATATATTCAGTCTGTTGAACCAGACCTTCCCGCCGACCTTTAACCCGTACACCGCGGTTAAGCATCTCGGCCTTGCCATGCAGATGGCCTTTCCGAGAATAATGGCTGAGCGGCCGGACATACTGCAGGAGCTGGTGCCGAACATGCTGGCATTTCCGTCAGATGTGCTGGCTAAGACGTTGAAAGACAAATAGCAGTTTATTGGGGCCGCAGATTTTCGCTGATACCGCAGATTTATAAATACGGCCACAGAGTTTCACAGAAGGGCACAGAATTTTCAGGAAAATATTGATTCTGTGCTTTTCTGTGTTTTCAGTGGCTAACCTGAAAAGGGCAGAGGTTATCACTGGCTTCTGCCCTTACTTTTTTCTTGAGCCTAACTATCGGATATGGTATCACTAATTATCAGTGAGCACACTCACGAAAAGGAAGGATATTTATAGGGCGTATGGTCTGGCCTGAGGTTGGAATCTATGTAGGCGAAGGCGCATCACATTCATGGACCTGGTTTGCTGACATCTTTGACCAGAGAGGCATCTACAGCGTCAGATTCTTTGATGAAGCTGCAATAGCAGATGGGGCTTTGGACGCTATAGACGTGCTTTTTATTTCCGGCGGTGATACGTTTGCCATTGCCGAGGGACTCGGCAGCACAGGGGCTGCACAGCTTGAGGCATTCATTCTCCAGGGCGGGGTTTACATCGGCTCATGCGCAGGTGCGTATCTGCCGCTCAAGTCATCTATCTATCCGCTCAATCAGTTCAACCTGGTGACCTCGCGGATAACCAACCTGACAAAAAACCTTCCTGCGCCTAAACAGATGGCAGAAAAATTCTGCACTGAGTACGGCTGCCGGTATGTATTTCATCCGGTGCGTGAAGAAGTGAGGGTGAAAATAGCTGGCGGCTTTTCCTGTGCCGGGAAGGAAATGCGCGTGCCGCTCTATGGCGGGCCGGCCATGACCGCATCAGATGATATTGAAGTACTGGCATACTATACCGGATTCACGGATAAGACAGAGTTTCTGGTGGACCGGGAAGTAGCTGAACAAACCCTGATAGGTAACGTCGCCATTGCCCGGAAACGCCTGGGGCAGGGGGTCATTTATTTATTAGGACCGCATTTTGAGCATCCCCATTATCCGTCAGCCAACAGCATAATTTATGAAGCCATGCTCGATGGTTATGCGGAGCCGCGGCTGCAGCCGGACAGTGCTGAATTTGCCTGCGATGAACCAGGAATTGCTAACAAGAATTTGATGCGCGCGTTCAAGAGTGAAATAAGCAACGGCCGCATTGTCGCCCTGGCGCTGGAGCGAAAGCAGCTCCAGTGGCTTATTGGCAAAAAGGTTTATGATCCTGAAAAAATACGGGTATTTTTGGAAGCGGTGTGGTCACGGATTTCCGTGATTGACCGGGTGGAATGTATGGCTGAGGAAGAAGGGTATTACCTGCTGCACACCGCTCAAAGCGTGACCACCATGCTGAAGACATTGAAAAATGAATCCGACGCCGGACATGCGGTGACGGTTGCTGCAGAAGAACTGTTTGCTAAGCTTAAAGCATTAGCAGCGGCATTTTTAACGCTCTATTTCAAAATGAAAGAGTTAAGGAGTTCAGGAGTTGAGGGGTTCAGGAGTGCTGCAAATAGTGATGCACATGCGGAAGTCAGGTAACGCCACAACTCCATAATTCCTGAAAACATAATAAAAAAGAGGAGGCTACATGAAACACTATCTCTACTTTGAAGCAACAGCGCTGCTCTACATTTTAACATTCGTAACCTTTATATTTTTCTTTGCCGGGGTATTTGTGACCATTTCCCTCTGGCGGCGCGGCAAGGCAAAGAGCCTGTATCACAGCGTCAGCACGCCGGCCATCATCAAAGCGTTTATTGTCAATGTGGTACTGCAGCTGCAAATCATTAAATTCAGCTTCATCCGCTGGGTTATGCACTTCTGCATATTTATCGGGTTTATGGGCCTGCTGGCCTTGACAGCATGGGAAGCGTTTCTTGCCGATATCCTGCCGGCAAGTTCCGCCCTGGTGAGACTATTTTTTAACAACGGCGGCAGGCTGATCCTGGATGTATGGGGTGAGGTGTTTGGCACCATGCTCCTCGCGGGGCTCATCATTGCCCTCCTGCGGCGCTATGTTTTCAGGGTAGCCCAGCTTGATACCATCCTGAAAGACACGGTTTCCATAGTTCTGCTGCTCATAATCAGCGTGAGCGGGTTCATCGCCGAGGCATTCAGGCTGATGGCCATACCGGGATCACCTGATCTTATCTACTCGTTTGTTGGTCTTCTGTTTGCAAAAGTTTTTGCAGCAGCAGGCATCCCGATGCTTAATTATAAACTGTTTGTCTGGCTGCATGGCCTGGCAGCCATGCTGTTCATCGCGCTCATTCCGTTCAGCAAAATGTGGCATGCGTTTGCGAGCCCCATTGAAATTATTCTTGATGCATCCGAGAAGCAGGGGAAACATGAAGAAGAAGTTGCTGCCGCCCACTATTCAGTGTCCCGCAGCTGATGAAAAAATATTTGTACCACTGAGAGCACAGAGAATTGCTCTGTGGTTTGTTATTGGTCAGAGATAAAGGAGTCTACCCATGGAGAACGAGGTAAAAATAGATCAGGAAACACCAGTACGGGAAGTTAAAGTTGAAAACCTGAGTATGCGCCAGCTGCTGGAGCTTGATGCCTGCACCCGCTGCGGTGAGTGCTCAAACTGGTGCCCGGCCTATGAGCAGGACAAGCGGGAGCCCATTAACCCCCGCGGCAGGGCCTATGATTTCAGGAGGCTCATCAGACGGCAGTATGGTTTACTCAGGCCGGACGGCTTTCTGGGAAAGTTATTCGGTAAGAAGCCCATCACTGAAGCAGAAATAAAGAGGATAGCAGCTGACCTGTATGAGTGCAGCACCTGCCGGCAATGCCATTTTGTGTGCCCGGTGAGCATCGATACGGTTGAGCTCTGGGAAGCCATCAGGCGCTCGTTTGTGGAGGCAGGATACGGGCCGCTGGATTCTCAGAAAGATTTGGTCACCAGCGTAAAATCTTATGATAACCCGTGGCGACAGCCGCGCAGCTCCCGCGCCCGCTGGACGAGGGTGGCAAAAAAGAAAAAGAGAATTAAGGAAGAGCCGAAAGATCTTGGCAAAAACAAGGCAGAGGTGATCTACTTTGTGGGCTGCACCGGCTCCTATGATGTGAATGTTGAAGAAGTGGCAATAAATACGGTAAACATTTTAGAGCACTCACAGACTGATTTCGGTATCCTCGGCAACAAGGAGAAGTGCTGCGGCAGCGTGCTGCTGCGCATGGGCGACCGGGAATCATTTGAAACCATAGCCCAGGAGAACATAAAACAGTTTAATGAACTGGGCATCAAGACGCTGGTGACCTCCTGTTCCGGCTGTTTTAAAACCATTAAGGAAGACTATGCAAAAGTGGGCGGGATGAATTTTGATATCAAGCACACTGCAGAGTACCTGGTTGAGCTGATTAAATCAGGCAAGCTCGAGCTCAAGCATGAAGTGAAGATGAAGGTCACCTACCACGACCCGTGTCATCTGGGTCGGCACAGCGGTGTGTATGATGCTCCCCGGGAACTGCTGCGGAGCATCCCGGGCATTGAGTTTGTGGAGATGGAGCGCTCCCGCGAATTTTCCCGCTGCTGCGGGGCCGGCGGCGGGCTCAAGGCAGGGTATCCCGATATCCAGAACAAGATTTCCCAGCAGCGCATCAGTGACGCGATAGCAACCGGAGCAACCGAGCTGGTCTCTGCCTGCCCGTTCTGCTATCAGGGGCTGCAGGTGGGAATCCAGGCCATGAATGCGCCGATCACCATGCGCGATATCACCGAGCTGGTCTACAGGTCTCTTACCGGAAAAACCGAGCAAGAGAGACCCGCAGCCGAGGGAGAGGCTGAGGCAGAATAGTGGTTCATAGCGGGAACTAGAGGAAACCGGAATACTCTTTTTTCGTGAGTTCCCGATTGATATGTGGACAGAGATGACCCCTATAGTAACATCATTTTGAATGGTATGTTTAGCAGCAAAAGACAATCTTCCCCACCGTATCGTCACTGCTTTTTATTAATACTGCTTTGCCTGGTATTACTGTGCACTACCGCATGCTCTCCGTCAAAAAGCGAGGGCATGAAAATCCGCCTTGGCTATCTCCAGAGTGATCTGCACCATCTGCCTGCTTTTGTTGCCATAGAAAAAGGATATTTTCAGCAGGAAGGATTAGCTGTTGAAGTGATCGGCGCGTTCAGGGCCGGCCCCGAGCTTATGAGCGCTTTTTCCGCACAAGCACTTGATGTCGGGTATGTTGGCCTGGCGCCGGCTATCACGGCAAAGGCCAATAGCACTGCACATATTAAATGCATTGCCCTGGTAAACACGGAAGGCTCTGCCATCGTAGCAGGGAAAGAGTCGTCCGGTAAGAGCGTGGCTGATTTAAAGGGGAAGGTGGTAACTATTCCCGGACATGCAACGATGCAGGATTTTCTGCTCAGAAGAGCGCTCAAACAACAGGGAATCGCTGTTAATGAAATTAAATTGCTGGTCCTCAAACCCCCCGAGATGATTCCTGCCCTCAGCAGAAAAGATATTGATGCCTTTATTGCATGGGAGCCGTATCCGTCAAAAGCGGTCACTGAGAACGCAGGCAGGATCTTAATGACGTCGCATCAGATCTGGGCGCAGCATCCCTGCTGTGTTATTGTTGCGGATGAAGAGTTTTGCGGAAAGCACCCGGAGATGGTGCAAAAGCTGAAAAGTGTTCACCGACGAGCCGTTGAATTTATAAATGCCAACAGGCCGGAAGCCATAGCTATTGGTGTTAACTATACCGGCATGGATGGTAAAACAGTAGCCGCGGCTCTGGGCAACATCACCTATGGTGGCGTGCCTGAGCGGCAGTATGTGGCTGAATATGTTGATTTTTTAAGGGAGTTACGTTATATAAGGCCAGACATAGCAAAGGATTTTTTAATGAGTATCTTGCCTGAACAGTAGTTTTCCCTCTACGCTGCTCATTAAAAACAAGAGTTACGGGGAATAATCCAGCAGCTGCGCGCATGAATTATCTTAAAAAGAACAGTAAACTCCTTTTTCCCCTTCTGCTGCTTGTTTTATGGCAGATATTTTCCTCATCCGGTTATTTCCCTCCGCAGATACTTCCCTCACCGCTCCAGATTGTGACCGGTATCAAAGAGCTTCTGTTTGCCGGGCTTCCGCCGGGAAACAGCCTGGTGCTCCATTGTTTTGAAAGTCTTCTGCGTGTTTCAGCGGGCTTTGCTATAGCCCTTATTATGGGAGTGCCGCTGGGCATTATGGTCGGAAGGTTTAAGCTGCTGAGAAACATGCTGACCCCGGTTATAGAAACCATTCGCCCGATTCCACCCCTTGCCTGGATCCCGCTCGCCATTCTGTGGTTTGGCATCGGCTTTAAATCAGCGCTGTTTATTATCTTTTTGGGATGCTTTTTCCCGATACTGCTGAGCACCATTTCAGGTGTGCTCTCAGTAGATACGATACTCATTGATGCAGCAAAGACCCTGGGAGCAACAGAGAAGAAAATATTCCTTCAGATATTGATCCCTGCTGCCACTCCTTCAATTTTTACCGGCATCCGCATCGGGGTTGGTATTGGCTGGATGACCCTGGTTGCCGCGGAATTTACCGGCGTGAAGAGCGGCTATGGCCTGGGATATATGATTATGGTGGCGCGTGATATTCAGCGGCCTGATCTGGTTATCGGCGGTATGGCGGCCATCGGATTGATGGGCTATCTGCTTGATGCAGGGCTGCGAATGCTGGAAGCGCGGACGCTGAAATGGAGATAAAGAATCAGCTGACAGCGTTCAGCAATCAGCTGTCAGGGACATGTTTGCTGAAAGCTGACGGCTGATAGCTACAGTGCTTAAAAAACTATGACCTTAGAGCTGAAAAATCTCTGTAAAACATATACTGACGAATCGGGCGAAAATACGGTTGCAGCGCTCAGTAATATTACCCTTACCGTGAGGGCAGGGGAGTTCCTCTCTGTTATCGGGCCCAGCGGATGCGGCAAGACCACCATGCTGCGGATTATCGCAGGCCTGGAGCAGCCTACTGCGGGTGAAGTATTCATTAATGGTGAGCAGCTGGCAGAGCCCTGGAGCAGGGTCGGCTTTGTTTTCCAGGAGTATGCGCTGTTTCCGTGGCGCACCGTAAGCGAGAATGTGGAGTTCGGTCTTGAGCTTAAAAATATACCGAAGCAGGAGCGACGGCGCATGGCGCTTGAATATATTAATCAATTTGGCATGGGGGGCTTCGAAAATAAGTATCCCAAGGAGCTTTCCGGGGGCATGAAACAGCGCGTAGCCATAGCGCGCACGCTCATTACCAATCCCTCCATTATCCTCATGGATGAGCCGTTCGGGTCCCTTGATTCACAGACCCGCAATGCGCTTCAGGAATTCCTGCGGGACGTGTGGCAAACATCGCAAAAGACCATTATCTTTATTACGCACAATATCGACGAGGCGGTATTTTTAAGCCACCGGGTAATCGGATTCTCGCGGCGGCCCGGGACTATCAAGTTTTCCCTCGACATTGATATACCTGCGCCACGCGACCGGACCGGCTCAGAGTTCAACCAATGCCGGAAACAGATTCTTGGTTTTCTGCAGCAGGAGAGCATGGCAGATAAATAAACAGACTGCAGCGATTAGCGGTCAGTTTTCAGCTTTGAATAATTTATGGAAATAATATTTCATGGAAGAATTATTTTCTAAAGCTCTTGCAAAAATTGAGGAGAAATTCACGCTCACCCCTGTTGAGCTTCCGCATGATTTGAAAGAAACCCGCTTTCCCCTGGGGCTTCTGGAAATGCAGTGCTTCAACTGGAAGGCCGGGGGAATTCGAAAAATATATGCCATGCGGCTGAAGATCAAAGTGCCCTCACTTGATATCCTGGGAATGGCAATCTATCCGGAGCCTGATGTTGATGTTCCCATATTTTGTTTTGATCTCTCCTGTGCCAGGAAAAAAATCGTGACATATATAAATGCTATCCCGCTGTTGCAGGATGAAGCATTTACAAAAAAGTATCTTGACCCTTTCAAGCCGGCCCATGATGCATACCGCAGTTTCCCGCCGCACAAGAAGCCTGAATGGATGCTTCGCTATACATCGCCCTATACTATTTACTCAATGCCTGAGCTTGAACGGGCACGGGACATCAAGGCTTGTGTGCTTGATTATTTAGCAGTGTACCTGGATATCATTGCCGGTGCGCCCAGGATAGATAATCCCCAATACCGGATGCGCATTGAGCAGGAACAAAAAAACTACATAAACGAATTGCTGACAAAAGATAATTCGCAGAAAATGCTGGCAAAACTGCTGGGAAAGGAAAAGACCGGCAGGATCTTTCACGAAGTGCTGGTATAATGTGCATATGGACATAAGAAGAATACAGGTTGAACTGCAGAGCCTGGGACTCAGGGTTCCGGACAGCTGCCCCGGCAGAAAAGGCGGGGCAGGGCCTGCAGAAGGCCAGGTGATCATCCTGGCCGGCCGCGCCATCAGCGTCCCCACGCAGAGTGCCTACGTCGCCGCATCACCCTATGCATTACAGCAGCGGGGCAGCTCTTTCATGCTGTTTAAAGAGACCCGTGAAATAGGGCAGGTCATACTGCCCGCACGGCCGCGCTATTATGACCTGCAAACAGCTAACGGGGTTAACTTTGAACGGATTGCCCTGACTCATGGCATAGAGTGCCTGGCATCAACCGTGTACCAGGACTGTGTCTACTGGAAGACTGCGGACGGCTGCACTTTCTGCGGCATCGGGCTTTCTCTTGCCGGCAACAGCACGGTTCTTGAAAAAGAGCCGGAAGATATCGGCCTGGTTGCAGAAAACGCCGCGCGTCTTGACGGCGTCACTCACGTGACCCTTACTACCGGCATGCGGGTAAGTGAAAAGACGGTCATTCATCATCTCTCCGGCTGTGTAAGGGCGATTAAACAAAGAACCAGTCTGCCGGTGCATGTTCAGATATGCCCTCCCGGGGACCTTAAAGACCTTGAAGCCCTCAAGCAGGCAGGCGTTGATACCATCGGTATCCATATTGAGACGTTTGATGCTGCGGCGCTCAAGCGGGTGGCTCCGGCAAAAGCTGCGTGTGGACTTGAGCCGTATATAAAAACATGGAAACATGCTGTTACGGTGTTTGAGAAAAACCAGGTCAGCAGTTTTCTTATAGCAGGGCTTGGCGAAGAGCCTTCAAGCATTCTCGCGGGCGCAGAGCTGCTCTGTAAGCTGGGAGTGTTTCCGTATCTTCTGCCGCTGCGTCCCATCCCGGGAACAGCGCTGGCAGAAACAAGACCACCAGCTCCTGAGACAATGCAATACCTGTATGAGCAGGTAGGGGCTATGCTCCAGAACTACGGGCTGTCTTCAAAGGCATGCACGGCAGGTTGTGTGAGGTGCGGGGCATGTTCGGCGCTTGCGCTGTTTGAATAGCTAAGGGGTTGGGGTTTGGGGGTTCGGGATTAGTGGTTCACGGGACTAAGCGGCTTTTATATAAT
>Ga0209253_10004648_pt1 | contig 11968 bp, 11 predicted proteins | sample FrelakmetBRP12BR_FD_187145 | JGI IMG/M metagenome (GOLD analysis project Ga0209253, IMG submission 187145) | Freshwater lake sediment microbial communities from the University of Notre Dame, USA, for methane emissions studies - BRP12 BR (SPAdes)... | ecosystem: Environmental > Aquatic >...
ATCAGCCACAGGCGCTCGCCGCCGCCGCCGCCTTCCTCCTCCCCGATGATCGCGTCGTTCGGGTAGCGCTCGGCGATCGCCCTCCGAATGAACCGCTCGACCTCGCGGTCCATCGCGGTGACGACGTCGTGCCGACCCTTCATGGACGTCGCCGACTGCCCGAACGCCGAGTGCGCGAGCCGGCCGGCGTCGCGCGCGAGCCTGCGGGAGAACTCCAGTCGGTCCATCGGCGGCACCCGTATCGTGATCCTGCTAGGTTAGCCTATTCCCGGCGCGCTCTGCCGGTCTCCGCCGGAACGGCGCGCAAGATCGGCGCGCTGGTCGTCGCCGACCGTGCCGACCGCGAAATACGTCGCTTCCGGATGCGCGAGGTAGAAGCCGGAGACCGCGGCCGCCGGCAGCATCGCGTAGTTCTCGGTGAGCGACATCCCGATCTCCGTGGCGCGAAGCACGTCGAACAGGGGCGCCTTGACCTTGTGGTCCGGGCACGCGGGGTAGCCGGGCGCGGGGCGGATGCCCCGGTACTCTTCGCGAATCAGCGCCACGCGGTCGAGGTGCTCGTCCCGGGCGTAGCCCCACAGCTCGCGCCGCACCTTCATGTGCAGCCACTCGGCGAACGCCTCGGCGAGCCGGTCGGCGAGCGCCTTCAGCATGATCGCACCGTAGTCGTCCTTCTTCGCTTCGAACTCGGCGAGCTTCCTTTCGATGCCGAGGCCCGCCGTGACCGCGAACGCGCCCAGGTAGTCCCGGACGCCGGTTTCCCGCGGCGCGACGAAATCCGCGAGACAGTAGTTCGGCTTTCCCGGCGGACGCTCGTTCTGCTGGCGCAGGTTGTGCCACGTCAGCGCGATTCTGGTGCGCGACTCGTCGGTGTACATCTCGATGTCGTCGCCGTTGGAATTCGCCGGCAGCAGCGCGACGGCGCCATTCGCCGCGAGCCAGCGACCCGCGATGACCTGCTTCAGCATCGCCTGGCCTTCGGCATGGACGCTGCGTGCGGCCTCGCCGACAACGGGGTCGTCGAGGATCGCCGGAAACGGGCCGGAGAGCTCCCACGCCTGGAAGAACGGTGCCCAGTCGATGAATTTCGCGAGCTCGCCCAGATCGACGTTGCGAAACTCGCGCCGGCCCAGCGCCATCGGCACCGGCGGCAGGTAGTGCACCCAGTCGGCCCTGAACGCGTTGGCGCGCGCCGCATCGAGGGCGACGAGCTTCGGCCCTTTCTTGCCGGCATGCTGGATGCGAATCTGCTCGTAGTCCGCGGCCACCTCCGCGACATAGGCAGCCCTAAGGTCGTCGGAGAGAAGGTTGCTGGCGACGCCGACCGCGCGCGAGGCATCGGGCACGTACACGGTGACGCCCGAGTAGTTCGGGGCGATCTTCACGGCGGTGTGCACGCGCGAGGTGGTTGCGCCGCCGATCAGGAGCGGCTGCTTCATCCCGAGCCGCTGCATCTCGTGCGCGACGTGCGCCATCTCCTCGAGCGACGGCGTGATGAGCCCCGAGAGCCCGACGATGTCGGCGTTCCGCTCGCGCGCAGTGTCGAGGATCTTCTGCGCGGCGACCATCACGCCGAGGTCGATCACCGCGAAGTTGTTGCACTGGAGGACGACCCCGACGATGTTCTTGCCGATGTCGTGCACGTCGCCCTTGACCGTCGCCATCACGATCGTGCCCTTCGGCTTGCCCGCGTCGCCCGATTTCGCCTTTTCCGCCTCGATGAACGGCACCAGATGCCCGACCGCCTGCTTCATCACCCGCGCGCTCTTCACGACCTGCGGCAGGAACATCTTGCCGGCTCCGAAGAGATCGCCGACGACGTTCATCCCCGCCATCAGCGGGCCTTCGATCACGTGGATCGGCCGTGCGAACTTCTGCCGCGCCTCTTCCGTGTCCTCGATGATGTACGTGGTCACGCCGCGCACGAGCGCATGCGACAGCCGCTCCTCGACCGTCCCCGCGCGCCACGAGAGGTCCTCCGTCACCTGCTTGCCCTGTGACTTGAACGACTCGGCCAGCGCGACGAGCCGCTCGGTCGCGTCGGGGCGCCGATTGAGCACGACGTCCTCGACGCGTTCGCGCAGCTCAGGCGGGATCTCGTCGTACACACCGAGCTGGCCGGCGTTGACGATGCCCATCGTCATGCCGGCGCGGATGGCGTGATAGAGAAACACCGTGTGGATCGCCTCGCGCACCGGCTCGTTGCCGCGGAAGCTGAAGCTCACGTTCGAAACACCGCCGGACACCTTCGCGTGCGGCAGGTGCTGCCTAATCCAGCGCGTGGCGTTGATGAAATCGACCGCGTAGTTGTTGTGCTCCTCGATGCCCGTCGCGATCGCGAAGATGTTGGGGTCGAAGACGATGTCCTCGGGCGGAAAGCCGACCCTGCGCGTCAGCAGGTCGTACGCGCGCTGGCAGATCTCGACCTTGCGTTCGAACGTGTCGGCCTGACCCTTTTCGTCGAAGGCCATCACGATGGCCGCGGCGCCATAGCGCTTGACGAGATTCGCCTGGCGGAGGAACTCGGCCTCGCCTTCCTTCATCGAGATCGAGTTCACGACGGGCTTGCCCTGCACGCACTTCAGGCCCGCCTCGATGACCTCCCACTTCGACGAGTCGATCATCACCGGCACGCGGGCGATGTCGGGCTCGGAGGCGATAAGGTTCAGGAACCTCACCATCGCCGCCCTGGAGTCGAGCATCGCTTCGTCCATGTTCACGTCGATGATCTGCGCGCCGTTGGCGACCTGCTGGCGCGCAACCTCCACCGCGCCGGTGTAGTCGCCTGCGAGGACGAGCTTCGCGAATGCACGCGAGCCGGTGACGTTGGTGCGCTCGCCGATGTTGACGAACAGCGAGTCGTCGCCGATGTTGAGCGGCTCGAGGCCGGCCAGGCGCATGAAGCGCGCCTGCGTCGGGTCGGATTTCGTCTCGGGGATTGCGTTGGCCACGATCGGGTTCGGTCAGGTATTTCCGGATAGGCGTGGCGCCACGCGTGGCGCGTCTCGCATCATGGGAAGCGTCGAGCCTTGGCGGACGGGAGCCGCGCGGTGGCGCCCACGACGGGATGTTCGGCCGCGGCGCGGTACAGGGAATCTACGCCGCAATTTCCTCTTGCACAGGCAGCTTTCGCGGCGGCAACGTCTTCACCGCCTCGCCGATCGCGCGGATGTGCGCTGGCGTGGTGCCGCAGCAGCCGCCGACGAGGTTGACGAAGCCGTTGCGCGCGAAGTCCTCGATCAGGCGCGCCGTCTCGGCCGGAGTCTCGTCGTAGCCGGTCTCCGCCATCGGGTTCGGCAGCCCCGCATTCGGATAGCACGAGACGTACGTCTCCGCCACGCGCGCGAGCTCCTCGATGTAGGGGCGCATCAGCGCCGCTCCGAGCGAGCAGTTGATCCCGACGGCGAGCGGGCGCACGTGCCGAACCGAATTCCAGAATGCCTCGGTCGTCTGCCCCGACAGCGTGCGGCCCGACGCGTCGGTGATGGTACCGGAGACGATCACCGGAAAGCGCCGGCCGATCCTGTCGAAGAACGCCTCGAGCGCGAACAGCGCCGCCTTGCCGTTAAGCGTGTCGAAGATCGTCTCCAGGAGGAACAGGTCGGCGCCGCCCTCGGCGAGACCCTCGATCTCCTCGGCGTACGCTGCGACGAGCTCGTCGTAGCATACGTTGCGCGCGCCCGGATCGTTGACGTCCGGCGAGATCGACGCGGTGCGGTTGGTCGGGCCCAGCGCACCCGCAACGAAACGCGGCTTGTCCGGAGTTCTGGCAGTCCAGGCGTCGGCGCATTCGCGCGCGAGCTTCGCCGCGGCGACATTCAGTTCGCGCACGCGGTCCTCGAGGCGGTAGTCCGCCTGCGCGATCGACGTCGAGTTGAACGTGTTGGTCTCGATGATGTCGGCGCCCGCCTCGAGGTAGGCGTCGTGGATCGCCCTGATCACGTCGGGCCGCGTGAGCACGAGCAGGTCGTTGTCGCCTTTGACGTCGTGCGCGTGGCCAGCGAACCGGGCGCCGCGGTAGTCGGCCTCGCCGAGGTCGTATCTCTGGATCATCGTGCCCATCGCGCCGTCCAGAAGCAGGATGCGCTTCTCGAGCAGGGCGGCGAGTTCGGCAGTGCGGTCGGGTTGCATGGCAGGCGATCGAATCGGGGCGTGGCGTCGGATTCTAGCACTGGCGTCGACCGCTTCCACGGTGCCCGGGCCGCGCCTGCCGGACCTCGCGCGACGGTTATAACCGCCCAACCAACGGGCCTAACGCGCGGAGATCCCGCGTGCTAGATTGGCGGGCATGAAACACCTGAAACCTCCCGAAGCAGCGCAGTTCCTCCACGACAATCCGTCGGCAGTCTTCATCGACTGCCGCAGCGAGATGGAGTACTTCTTCGTCGGCCACCCCGTCGGCGCGCACCACGTCGCGTGGAATGACGGGCCCGACTGGGAAATCAACCCGCATTTCGTGGGCCAGGTGAAGAAGGTCGCGAGCATGAATCGCCCGATCGTCCTCATCTGCCGCAGCGGGCACCGCTCGCTCGACGCGGGCGTCGCACTGGAAAAGGCCGGATTCAGCGACGTCTACAACGTGCTCGACGGCTTCGAGGGCCCGCTGGACGAGACGCATCACCGCGGCACCGTCTCCGGCTGGCGCAAGGAAGGCCTGCCGTGGGAGCAGCTCTAGATCAGGGTCGCAACGCCAGCGCCATGTAGACGACACCCGGAAGCGGGTTGTCGTAGTACGGGGCGCACTCGCGGAAGCCGAGCCGTGCATAGAGCCTCCGCGCATCGGCCATCCAGTCCAGCGTGTCGAGCTTGAGTTCCGTGCAGCCGATCGAGCGGGCCTCGGAAATCAGCGCTTCGGCGAGCCGTCGCCCCCAACCGCCGCCACGCTGCGTCGGTTGCACGTAGAGTCGCTTCACTTCACCGATGCAGACCGCCGGCCCCGCCTTGGCGGTATCCGGACCGTCCAGGCTCGCGGCATCGATCGGCCGCAGGGCGATGCAGCCGAACGCCGCCCCCGGGGTGCCCGCGAGCAGCAGACGGCCCCGCGGCGGCGCATAGGCGCCCGGCAACGTGGCGAGCTCCCGGTCGAAGCCCTGGAAGCAGAGATCGACCTTCAGCCATCGGGCGTACTCGACGAACAGCGCTCGGGCAAGGGCGATGTCGCCCGGCGTTGTCGCCTCGCGGAGGGCCGCGCGCGTCAAGGCTTCTCGCAGCTGCCGACCTTTGCATCGCTGCCCGGATACGAGGCGACGAGATCGCGGAGCCGCGCGACGACCGGCGCCTGCGGATCGCGTATGACAAGCAGCGTTTGCATGACTGTCTGTTGGCGCGTCGCGAACTTCGCGTTGGCCACACCCTTCTTCACGAGTTCCGCGACGCGCGCGCGCGCCGCGTCCTCCGTGCGGAAGGCGCCAAACGACACGACGTACCGCTGCGCACCGTTGTCGGCAACGGACAGATCGCCGATGCCGCGCGCCTTGAGTTCCGCCGCGCGGCGCTCGGCGTCGGGCCGATTCGACGGCGGCGACAGGAAGACCCAGAACGCCGTGGTGGTCTCGACGCGCCGCTGCGTCAGCAACTTGCCCAACGCGAGCGGCTCGAGATCGGCGACGGCCCGCGTGCGCTCGGCATCGCTCAGGGGTCCCCATTCGAGGCAGACGTCGGCGAGTGCAGCGACCTTGGCGGGTCCGAGCGCGGCAACCTGCTGCGGTGTCAGCAACTTGATCTTCTCGGGCTGCACCTGTTCCAGCAGCCGGACCGCTTCTCCGTCCGAAGTCGCGTCGAGGCGCGTGTACGCGAAGAACGTCAGATTTGCGAGCAGAAGCAGGATGAGTACGGTCCGCATTGCCTAGCCTGACCCCATCATTCCCAGACCCGCCTCGCCCATTTCCCCCGCCAGCGCCAGCACGCCTTCGAGCACCAGATGTTCCACGACTTCCACCGGTGGGCTGAGATACGGGCCGATTTCCGGCGCGGCACCGCCCGCCAGGTAGCAGCGGACGTGCGCGGGATTGACGTCGACTTTCCGGCGCATCTGTTCGATCGCGCCGCAGACCGCCTGGATTGCGCCCGCGTACATGGCGTCCGAAGTGTTGTCCGGGAAATCCCGGAATGCCCCGGCCGCCACGCGGAGGCCGGACGTGTTCTCCGCCAGCGCTTGCAGCATGAGCCGTATCCCGGGCAGGATCAGCCCGCCGCGAAAGACGCCGTCGACGTCGAGGACATCGATCGTGACCGCCGTGCCCGCATTGACGACGACGCACGCCGGCGGAAACAGGTCGGTGACATTCGACCGGCGCCAGGCCGCGACGAGCGATGCCCAGCGATCCGCGCCGAGCTGCGCGGGCCGCGCGTAGCGGTTGGTGACGCCGCACGCGGCGTCGGCCGCGGTCAGCCACTCGGGCGTCAGGCGCCAGCGCGCGAGTTGCGCCTCGACGCGTACCCGCATCGCTTCGCCCGCGACGTTGACGCCCACCGCCCGCGCCGGACGCGGCAGATGGTGCCAGTCGCGCACGGACAACGTGCCGACCTCGCTGTTCGGAGTAACACCGAGCGCGCGCCACCCGCGTGGACCGTGCAGCCCCCACTTCATCCGGCTGTTGCCGACGTCGATGGCGAGTACCTGGCTCACGCGCGCCGCAAAGTGATTTCGCCCGAGAGAAAGCGCGCCCGACGCGGGCCGTCGGCGAGCACCAGCGCACCGCTCGCATCGACGCCGGCCACCTTGCCGGTCACCGTCGCGCCATCGGGAAGCAGCAGCCTCACCGGTTTGCCCTGATACGCGTGACGGTGCTGCCACTCGGCGGCGAACGGGGCAAAGCCCTCGCTTGCGTAGACATCGAGGGCCGCTGCAAGCTCGGCCAGGAGGTCCGCCAGCAATCGATTGCGGTCGATCGGCGGCGCGTTCCGGCCGGCCACCGACGTGAGATCGGTCACGGGAACCGGGATATCCTTGCGGGCCTTCGGTGGCAGCCGCACATTGAGTCCGACACCGATCACGGTCGTCGTGGGACCGAGGGCGTCGCCGTTCAGCTCGATCAATATCCCGCCGACCTTCAGGTGCCGGTGAATGAGATCGTTCGGCCACTTGAGCGCGACCCCCTTGAAGCCCGCCCCTTCCAGTGCGCGCACGACGGCGACTCCGACGGCCAGCGAGAGACCCGCAAGAAATCCGGCGCCCTGTTCGAACGTCCACCCCAGCGAAAAAGTGAGACTGCCACCTGCGATCGCCGTCCACGGCCGCCCTCGTCTGCCGCGACCGGCCGTCTGCCATTCCGCCGCCAGCGCGACCCGATGGACGTCGCGCCGCTGCACGCGGCGGAGCAACTCCGACGAAGTCGACTCGATCTGATCGACGACCTCGATCGCGAGCGGCAAGGTTGCGGGCCGCCCCTCCGCCAGCACCCCAAGCCGGGCACGGATCTTCTTTGCGTCGAGAAAATCGGGGGCCTCGAGCAGACGGTAGCCCCGCCCTTTCATTCGCTCGAGCGCGAGCCCCGCGCCTTCGGCATCCTTGAGCACCTGCGAAACGCGGGCGCGGGTCAACCCCACCTTGGCGGCAAGATCCTCGCCCGAATGGAACTCTCCATCGGCAAGTTGGCGCAGCAGCGAGAATCCAAGAGGAGTGAGCACTTATAAACCAAGTCGGCCGGAAAGCATGGAATTTTACACGACGGGGGAGCCGCGCGGTTGGGGGAACCGAGACGCAACCCGCTGGAGGCACCCTCGCCAGGCAACCGGAACCGCGCCCGCACGTGGGCCTTTCGGCGCGCCGTTGCCTGCGGACGCGCCAACCAGGGGCGCAGTTCGGGTCGCCCGGACTTCAGCCCGCCCGGCCCGCGAGCAGGTCCAGCACGCGCGGCAGCAGCGCGCGATCCCCGCAGGCGACCACCGACCCGCCTTCGTCACACGGTGCGCCCGCCCACGTGGTCATCGCCCCGCCGGCGGCCTCGACGATCGGGATCAGCGCCTGCACATCGTAGGCCTGCAGCGACGATTCGATCACGATGTCGATCAGACCCATGGCCAGCAGACAATAGGCGTAGCAATCGCCGCCCCATCGCGTGAATCGCGCGCGGTCCGCGACCCGGTCGAACGCAGCGCGCTCGCCTGCGGTCCGGAACATCTTGGGGTCGGTGCAGGCGACGACCGCGTCGCCCACGGTTCGGCACCCCCGTGTCTTCAGCGTCCGCCGCTCGCTGCCACGTCGCCATTCGGCGGGGCCGCCCGCGGTTGCGACGAACGTTTCCCCCACGAACGGCTGGTGCGCCACGCCAACGACGACGCGGGTTCCATCATGAAGCGCGATCAGCGTCGCCCAGTGCATCTGGCCGAGAATGAAGCTCCGGGTGCCGTCGATCGGATCGATCACCCAGGTGTAGTTCGACGACCCCTTCTGCCAGCCGTGCTCTTCGCCCCGGATCCCGTGATCGCCGTAGACCCGCGCGATCTCGGCGCGGATCACGCTCTCGGCCGCGTGATCGGCAACCGTGACGGGGTCGTAACCCTTCACGCCGCCCTTGTCCTCGACATCGAGCGCGACGCGAAAATGCGGCAGGATCGCCTCGCCGGCGGCCTGCGCCATGCGCTGCGCGAATTCGAGATAGTCGGCTGTTCGCGACGGGACCATGCGCGTCGCCGTCATCGCCCCGGCACGATGGTCACGCCCGCCAGCTTTTCCTGCGCCTCGACCAGCGACGCCACGTACTTGTCGCCGAAACCCAGCAGGTTCGCGGTGACCAGGCTCTGGTGCACGGCTTCACCGACGAGACAGGGCACCGGCAACGACTCGGCCAGGTGCGTGTAGTAGCGCAGATCCTTCATAGCGTTGACCAGCGTGAACTTGAGGCCCGTGAGATCGCCGTTTCCTTCGAGCATCTTCCCCACGATCATCTGGAAGATGCCCGAGTTGACGGCTCCGGCCGAGATCACCTCGTGCAGCTTGCGGAGCGAGAGTCCCGACTTCACCGCCGCGGCGCAGGCCTCGGCCGTCGCCGTCGCGATCGCCTGCGCGATGAAGTTGTTGATGAGCTTCAGCGTGTGGCCATGGCCGGGCGGGCCGGCGTGGATCACGTTCTCGCAGAACGCGGAGAGCACCGGTTTCAGGCGCGCGAACACGGCATCGTCGGCACCCACCATCGTATTGAGGCGGCCCTGCTCGGCCTCGACCGGCGTGCGCGCGAGGGGCGCGTCGACGAACAGCGCACGCTTTGCGCCGAAATCCATCCGGATCTTCGCGGTCGACGCGGGCTCCGCTGTCGAGGTGTCGACGACGATGAGACCGTCGCGTGCCGCCGCGAGGAGGCCGTCGTCACCGTAGACGACCGCCTCGACCTGCGGCGAGCCGGTCACGCACAGGAACACGATGTCCGAGTTGCGCGCCACGTCCGCGTGGGTGCGCACCTCCTTGGCGCCGGCCGCGAGCAGGTCCTCGAGCGGCTTGCGGTTCCGGTGCGCGCACACGGTGAGCGGGTAACCTTTGGTGACGACGTTCTTGGCCATGCCGTGGCCCATCAGGCCCAAACCGATGAAACCGATGCGCGGCTTCGTGTCTGCGTTCATGTGTCCTCTGCGTCGGGAGTATCCGGCCGGTCGAATTGACCGGCCGCATCGTTCAGTCTACCGCAGCGAACGCAGGGAGCGTGGGGGCCGTCAATGTCAATCGACGGCGGTCGGCTCGCGCAGCAAGCCCCTGGCGCGTCGCCGCTCATGCAGTGCGATCAGGAGGCCGCTGCCCGCGATCACCGCCATGCCGGCCAGCGTCCACGCATCGGGGAAGTTGCCGAAGGCGAACCAGCCGATGAGCGTCGCCCAGACGAGTTGCATGTACGTGAACGGCGTCAGCGCCGACGCCGGCGCGCGCTGGAACGCCAGAATGAACAGGAAGTGCCCGAGGGTCCCGAGCAGCCCCGTGACCACGATGAGCAGGACATCCGGCCAGGACACCTCGACCGCGACGCCGTACCAGGGAAGCGCGGCCGTCATCATCAGCGTGCCGACGATCGCCGGGTAGAACAGCAGCACGCGCGAATCTTCGCTGGCGAGCTTCCGCGTCAGGATCTGGAACGTTCCGTAGAACACCGCCGCGCCCAGGGCGAGCAATGCCGCTCCCTGGAACACCTCCGAGCCCGGCCGCACGATGATGAACATGCCGGCGATGCCGGCGATGACGAGCGCGATCCGGGAGCGCGTCATCCGTTCGCCGAGAAAGACCACCGCGAGGATAATGACCAGGACCGGCGTCGTATAGTTGATCGCGGTTGCCTCGGCGAGCGGCAGGTACTTGAGCGCGGTGAAAAAGCAGAGCGACGAGAAGGGAAGGATGGCGCCGCGCACGAGATGCAGCCGCAGCCGCCGCGTGCGCAGAAGCGCCGTGCCCATCTGCGGCAGCAGCCACAGTCCCATCGCCAGCGCCTGCACGCCGTACCGTGCCCAGACGAGCAGCGGCACCGGGTAGCGCGCCGTAAGAGATTTGACGACGGCGTCGAGGATCGTGAAGCAGAGGACCGACACCGTGATCAGCAGGATCGCGGACGGCGGGACGTGAGCGTGTACGCGGATGCGTGAAGGCTGCGCTTCGTTCAAGGTGGAGGCGATGGGTAGCGTGCCGCGGACCGGAGGACGCACGACGGACAGCCATCGCGCTTGCCGCTCACGACCGCGCGAGCGCAGAAGGCTCGGCGCGCACTCGCCTATTCTATTGCATCGGCGGGTGCGCGGCGGCGTCCCACGCGATGGAGGGCACGCCCGCCCAGAATTGCCGTGCGCGCGCGCCCGGAATTCGCATGACTGACCGAACGGCATGGATGATCTACGGGGCGAACGGCTATACGGGCCGACTCGTCGCGCACACCGCGAAGGAAGAGGGCCTGACGCCGATCCTCGCCGGTCGGACCGAGGCATCGGTGGCCGCGCTCGCCCGGGAGCTGAATCTGCCGTGGCGCTTCTTCGATCTCGCCGACCCCGAAGGTGGGCGGAAAGCGCTCGCCGACGTCGCGGTGGTCGCACATTGCGCGGGGCCGTTTTCCGCGACGAGCGAGCCCATGATCGACGCCTGCCTCGCCACACGAACGCACTACGCCGACATCACCGGCGAGATCGACGTGTTCGTCGCCGCGCAGCGTCGCGGCGATGCGGCGAAGACCGCCGGCATCGTCCTGTGCCCCGGCGTCGGCTTCGACGTGATCCCGACCGATTGCGTTGCGGCGTGTCTGGCGGAGGCGCTACCGGACGCGACGCACCTCGCGCTTGGATTCCAGGGCCTCGGGGGCATGAGTCCCGGCACGGCCCGAACTTCGGTCGAGGCGTTGCGCACGGGCGGGCGGGTGCGAGAGAACGGAAAGATCGTCAGGGTGCCGCTCGGAAGCCGTACCCGTACGATCGATTTCGGCGCGGGGTCGAAATTCGCGGTGGCGATTCCCTGGGGCGATGTCGCGACGGCGTACTTCACGACCGGCATTCCCAACATCGAGACGTACATCGCCTCCTCGCCGCGGGCCGCAGCGAGAATGCGGCGGCTGGATTGGGCGTCGCCGCTGCTGAGGCTGCCCGGGGCGATGGTCTTCCTCGGACGCACGGCAGCCTCTACGAACCCCGGCCCGTCGCCCGCAGACCTCGCCGAAGGCAAGACCTACGTCTGGGGCGAAGCGCGCAATGCGAAAGGCTCCGTCCGTACCGCGCGGCTCGTGACCACCAACGGCTACCGGCTCACCGCCGATGGCGTGCTGATGGCGGTCGGTGCGCTGCTGGAGCGGCCGCGCGCCGGCGGGCGTTCGGGCAGGCGGTCCCGGCGCTGCTGCTGCCGATCGTCATCGTGGGAGGCGTGCGCTTCGGCGTGTTCACGGCCACCGAGTCCGGAGCGATCGCCGCCGTCTACGCGGTGTTCTGCGGCGTCTTCCTCTACCGCGCGTTGACCGGAGGCGCCACGCTCGTGGCGCTGCGCGATTCGCTGCGCGACACCGTCGCGGTGGCG
>Ga0209253_10004649_pt1 | contig 11967 bp, 11 predicted proteins | sample FrelakmetBRP12BR_FD_187145 | JGI IMG/M metagenome (GOLD analysis project Ga0209253, IMG submission 187145) | Freshwater lake sediment microbial communities from the University of Notre Dame, USA, for methane emissions studies - BRP12 BR (SPAdes)... | ecosystem: Environmental > Aquatic >...
GTTCTTTTATCTTTCCCATAAATTTCTCTTCTCAAATTCCCTAAAGCCATCATCAATCTTTTTCAGTAGAGAAAGATTATGAAAAATATGGCGAGTCCCGATGAAAGGTCTTGTTTTTTTTGTGACCGCCTTCATAAAATTTTCCACGGAGGATTCAAGGGGATCAATGATCCTCAATCTTTTGTTTCCATAATTAAAATAGATCTCATAATTTTCCAAATCCAGACTTCGGGAAACGACCCGATCGTTTAATCCAAAAGAGAAGTCACGGGGTTGAGTTTCCTGATAGGCCAATCGGATGAAGATTTCACATGTCTTGGCTCCAAAGCGATAGATAAATTGGATGTCCATTTCTCTCTCTCCACCTGATTCAAAATCCAAATCTTTTACCTCTCCATCACCTAGAAGGCAATAGAGGAGGCTCAAGGCATGAGGGATGGACTCTGAAATCATCTCCTTCCCTGGGAGAGGAGGCGCCATCTTAATATAAAAAGTGTTCCTATTTTTGATCCTGATCTTCCCACAGATTTTTTCATAATCGTTGATGGCGAAAGACCATTGGGAGTTCATAGCAATGGTTAATCTCTTTTCTCTGGCCTTCTTAAAAATTTCTTTAACCGTTTTGAGGATATTTACGTGATCATCCCAGATAAAGGGCTTTTCGCAGAAGATATGGAGTCCTGAGTCGATGGACTTCAACAAATAGTCATAATGCGTAGAAGAAGGGGAAGCAATGACGACGACATCTGGCCTTTCAGTCCTCACCATTTCATCAAAGTCGGTATAGGGGTGGGCTTCTATCCCATATTTCCGAAGAACAGAGCAAGCCTGGAGGCTCGTCTTCTCAGCCGTCCCCAGTGCAGAGGTCACTTTTCCTCCATGCTGGTGGAAATACTTCCCGATATACTCACCGATACCATTTCGGGTTCTGCCTGCACCGATGATGGATACGTTCATAAAAATGGAAAGCCCTCATCCTTCTGTAACTGATTAAAAATCGGTTTATTTTAACATAGTTAATGCCTCAATTAAAATATTTAAACTAAATATTGGTTCATAAAAAAGATCCCTGGAAACCTTATGTCTTTCGCCTCTAACAAATCTAAGTGAAAGTAAGGATGAGGGTCAAAATGGAAGTTCAAAGGGAAGTGATTTCCAAGAGGGGCATAGGTTCTTTCCTTTCTTCTCTCAGGAGCTATTTGAATAAACACAAACACCATCCTTTCCAAACTTCTGTTGTAATATAAGATGGTATCCTTTCGATCGGATATCGGAACCGTATTGACTATTGTCAAGATAGTCATCAAGCACTAAGGTTGTTACCGGCCGATCTTCAAATCGCCCCAACGACAAATCCTGGATGCTCAGGACGGGCATCTTTTTTCCAAGGTAGAAGAATGATGCACCCCGGATTGCCTCGGAAGGGCTGACCAGATAGACGGGGCCATTCATTTGCTGACTTGACACGGCCTTGAATACAGGCCGAAGACTCTGTTCCCTTTCTGAAGGAATAATGAATAAGAGAAAGATTCCAATGTAGATGAAGAATATGAGGATCAGGCCGTAGAACTCTTGGCGTTTCACTATAGGGAATTTTTCTCGAATACGGTCCCACCCAATGGCTCCAACAAGTACAAAGGAGGGATAGATTGGCCCGAGGTAAAGGGTCCGCTTCGCAGAGGCGAGAGAGAGTCCGATAAAGACGATTAAGAACCAAACAAGTGCAAATCTGAGAAGCGTGCTGTGGGGTAAAGGTTCTCTTGAGCGGGTAGGCCCCCATCGGAGCCACAATAAAACAATTAGCAGAAAGGTCCAAGGCATAGGAGCCAGGAAGACACGAGTGAAATAATAGTAGAAGGGCTTTGCATGATCCGCCGAAGGAGAAACAAAACGCCAAAGACTTTGGCGAATCACCTCTTTAATAATGTCAGGTCCTTCAAACCACCAAACGCTGCCAATCCAGAGTAAGACCGGTAAAAGGAAAAAAAGAATTCCTGGGCGGAGAAGAAGTTTTTTGATCGCCGTAAGATCCTTTCTGATGATCAAGAATAACACGGCCGTGCCAAGGGGTATAGCCGCCCCGATGACCCCCTTAGAAAGGAACGCTCCGGCCATCGCCAGGTAGAAGACGGCAAAAAAAGGAACGTTTCTCTTTGATATCTGGTAAACAGACGCAAAGCCATACAAACTAAGTGTTATAAAAAAGAGAAGCACCGGGTCTACCCGGCAATGCCGATGGTAGCTGATAAAACCCGGCATAGTCGACAGGAGAAATCCTGCCATCAACCCGATTCGGTCACCCGCCAATTTTTTTCCAATGAGATATGTGATGAGAACCGTTCCCGCTCCGAAAAATACGATGGGGATAAAAGCGAGAAAGTCCAGCGGGTTTTCACTCATTGAAAGGGTGAGGGCAATAGGCCAATATCCCAAGGGAGGATATTCAAGAAAGTCCTCACCATTGAGTCGGGGAATCAGATAGTTCGAGGTGACTGCCATTTCCCGAGCAATCCCCGCTACCCTCGGTGAATCAGAGCCTGTAAGCTCAAGGTTCCAAATGGAGAGGATCTGTAAGGCCAGAGTGAAAAGGAGGAGGGCTAATACGGGCCGGGAGGTTTTCTTTCGACCTTCTTTTAAAAACGATCGCTTGATGGAAGGTCCTTCACTGCCAAATGTTTGAATAGAATTTGATTTCAATTTTCCCTTCTCTGGTAAACTAATTTTGATTTAGGGAAAGGTAAGGTTATTGTCAATCGACCATTCAATAATCAAATCACCTTGAAATATCAGATAGATGCTAAGCCAGTGAAGACAGTAAGAATCCAAGACATATCAACAGAATCCCAAAATAGCGTAAGGTTGGGATAGGTTCAAGGAAGACAATTCGGGCCGAAAGCATGACTAAAACAAATATTAGTGCGGTAAAGGGGAAAACGAAACTTAAAGTCGTCTTAGAAAGGGCGATGAGCCAAACGATCGTGCTGATGATATAAAGGACCAAACCTGAAAAAACGAAGGGATTTAATACCAGTTTAAATAATTCACCTACCACAGACTCCTTCAGACTTATTTCTCCTGTCATAAAAACGCCCTTTTTAAAAAGGATTTGACCTAAAGTTGCCGAACCCACTGATATTAAGAGCAACCACACTGGTTTCATTTATTTCTCCTTTTTTAATGATCACTTATGACAACCTGATTCTTAATCCACCTTCCATTGGATCGCCAAGCCTATCACAACCCCCTAACACCGCCTCGGATACCAAATGGTTAATTGTATTGTGAGCTATCTGTCCTACTGATTTACCCTACTAAAGATAGAGTCAATGGAAGGTTTTAGATCCATCTTATAAATCTTTGCATCTTGGATTAAAGACACTAAGACACAAAGACCCAATGATCCAAAGACATAATTTTGACCCAATGACTCAAATACTCAGGAACGTTTAGCAAATAGACTTTCACCCGTCTTGATGTCTCTTGCCCTTTTAAATCTTCGATGAACCCACCACCACTGCTCCGGTTGTTCTCGAATGATCGCTTCTACCATGTGAGTGAGCCGGGCGATATTTGAAGTGATATCCAGTTGTTTATCCTTAGTAATATCAAGATCAAAGGAAGGATGAATGGTAATGTGGTGACGTTGGTCAGCGTTTCGGATAATGAACATTGGGACAATAGGGGAGCCCGTGCGAAGCGATAAGACCACTGGCCCTTTATAGGTCGGAACCAAATAGCCAAAGAAATCAACCCAAGCTTCAGTGGCTGGTGCATTGAGATCAATCAGTATCATTAGGATCCTGTTTTCTTTCAAAACGTTGAGGCATCGTGCAACACAGGACATTCTGGGCTTGTCAGGGATGAATTCCAGTCCAATGGAGTCGACTAAGGAGGTTATGGATTTTAGAATTTTTGTATTATTTGAAAGCTTGATAACCATGGACAAAGGATAACCCTCTTTCACCAACCGACAGCTCATTAAGGGGAAATTGCCGAGATGGGCAGTTAAGGCAATCACTCCTTTCCCTTGCCTTAGTGCCCGATCAAGATGCTCTTTCCCATCGATTCTTACAAATTTATTTAAATAGTTATCGTCATAATCGAGAAAACGGGAGGTTTCCATCATATCCTTTCCAATATTTTTAAAGCTATCCAGACAGATTTGCTTAATTTTCTCCTCACTTTTTTCGCTGCCCAACGCCAGATGTAAATTATTCATGGCATTCCTTCTGGGCCTTCTCAAAACATAGAAGGCTATAGTGCCGAGCTTTTCACCATAGAACTTAAGAGATTTTAGAGAGAGGTGTTTCACCCAAAAGATCCAGAGTCTGAACAGAAAATATACTAAATAAATCTCTAAAAATTTTCTTATGGAAGACTTCCTTCTTCTCCTCATATTCATCTTCTTTTGTTCAAATCAATATCTTTAAAATTGATTGAGACCCACTTATTATTAAAATCATAAATGGACTGATGATCTACTGATAATTAGCTCACCTGACCTATTAGGTCAGGTGAGCTAAAGGTTAATTGTTAATCACTCACCCCTTACATGGCTGAAGAGTTGGCGGGGTAGGTCAATTCCAACTGAAAAGAGAATATTTGATGAGGCTTTGCTTTAAACCGCGCATGGACTGGATCTCCCGGGTAACAGCTCCATCCGGTATTTTCGTACGGGTAATGCTTCGGACTCCAGAAGCGCCCGTATTTTAGAAAGAGGGAGAATCTGGAAATCTGTGCTCCGTACCTTCTCACACAATTCGATGAAATATTTACTCCAGATCCCTCCTTCTGCCTCGGCATGGACAGGGAGGACATGCATTCCTCCGCCCCTCAGAATTTGAAGAATCCTTGACACACCTTGACGAACACCGATCTCTTCGAAACAGGGGAGATCCGAGGGAATCTCTATCAGACCCGATATGTCATGAATAAAAGGTTCCTTCGCCCTTGTACAACTCAGGTAATGAAAAGGGTATCTTCCTGCAATTTCCAACACCCTGTCATCGATGAACCAAGAAGGCGCTCCGAAAGAGGAGGGTTCCTTCTTTACCAGTTTCCGATAAGCTGAGATACCCTTTTCAAACCAATCTTTGATCCATTCGGCGGATCGTGTATAAAGTTCATCTTGCCATCGTCTGTGATCCCAGGCATGAAACTCCACCTCATGCCCTGCGGATATCATCTGCTCAATGAGTTCTGGGAAAGAAAGCGCAATCATGGGTGAGGGAAGCAGAGTGCCATACAGGGCCGTCTTTAATCCATAGAGGCGACCTGCGTTTGTCCTGAAAATTTTTTTTAAAAATCGCGGATTTTTTATCAATTGAAAGACGGCCCTCCCTGAGGCGTCTGGTCCCATACTTAAATAAAACGTTGCTTGAATACCAAAACGGGCTAAAATGGATAGGAGACGTGGAACTCCTCGCTTCATGCCGATATAGGTATCAACATCGATTTTAAGACCTAAAATGTTTTTACTATTGGTTTCCCGCAACAAGGTCTTCATTCTCTTCCAGGAAAGCATAGAGCGTGCTTGTCAAGGATTCCTCAAGCCCGATCTTGGGTGTCCATCCAAGAAGCTTTTTGGCTTTTTCGATGTTTGGTTTTCGGGTATTAATGTCCTGGTAGCCTTTCCCATAATACGAATCCGAAGACGCTTCAATGATTTCTGAAAAAACCTTGTCGTCTCTATGTTTCGGATGGGCCATAAAGATTCGTTTCAGAATGTGGGCAAGGTCTCTTATAGAACATTCATTGTTGGGGTTCCCAATATTGATGATTTGATTCTTGCAGCAGTCATCCCTGTTTTCTAAGATTTTCACCAATGCCTCAATCCCGTCATCCACGTGAGTAAAACATCGTTTTTGATGGCCTCCGTCCACCAGTGATAGGGAATTCTTCATCAGCAGTTCTGCTATGAATTGTGTCACTACCCTCGAGCTTCCCTCTTTTGCAGCATCCAGAGAATCTAATCTTGGACCGATCCAGTTGAAAGGTCTGAACAAGGTAAATTCAAGGTGTCCTCGGGTGCCATAGGCATAAATCACTCGGTCCAGAAGTTGCTTGCAGCATGCATAGATCCACCGTTCTTTATGGATGGGTCCGAGTACGAAAAAGGTTTCATCTTCTTTAAATTCAGGATCTAAAGAGGCACCATAAACTTCTGAGGTAGAAGGAAAGACAATCCTTTTGTCATACCTCACGCATTGTTTCACAATGTTGAGATTCATTTCAAAATCGAGCTCGAAGACACCTAGCGGATTGGTCAGATAGAGCTTTGGAGTGGCGATGGCCACCAATGGGATGATGACGTCGCATTTTTTGACATGATATTCAATCCATTCCCGATTGATCGAAATATCCCCTTCAATAAAGTGAAACCGAGGATGTTGGATGACTCTATCCAACCTGTCAAAGGCGAGATCCATGCCATAAACACTCCAATCCGTTGTGTCAAGTATTCGCTGGGTTAAATGATGTCCGATGAAACCATTGACGCCTAATATCAAGATTTTCATTTTAAGATCACACCTTCTTGTTTTTTAAAAAATTCATAGATCTTATGGGCCTTCATCCTCTTCTCCCCCACTTTAATATCTAAAAGTCTCAGTCTTCCATCCGATGCCCTGACAAACACACTGTCCTCTTCAAACTCTAATCCTCCTACAGGGCTTTTCGAGATGCCCCCTTTTTCAGGGAGGGCCCACCAGATGAACAACTTCTCGCCTTCTGGAAGGTAGGCGAAGGCCCCCGGGTAGGGTTCTGTGACCGCCCTCACCAAATTGTAAATTTTCATGACCGGCCAATCCCAATCTATTTTTCCGTCCTCAGGCCTCCGCCCTCCATAATAACTTCCTTTCTTCAAGTTCTGTGCGATACGTGGAGTGATTCCTTTTTTGATAAGCGGAAGCACCTCTTCAAGGAGCTCCTTTGCCTTTTCACAAAGCTTTTGATAAAGAATGTAGGCGGTATCCTCAAATTCAATGTCGACTTCCTTCTGTCCAACAATATCTCCTGCATCGGGCCCTTCGACCATGTGATGTAAGGTGACACCCGTGCGCTGTTCCCCCTCTACAAGAACCCAATTGACCGGGCACCGTCCCCGATAAGCGGGGAGTAACGATCCGTGAAGATTAAAGGAACCTGCGGATGGGATCATTAAGATATCCCGGCTCAAAAGATTTCGATAATAGAATGAAAAAATAACCTCGGGCGAGATTTTACGGATCATTTCGATCCATTCGGGCGTGTTGACATTCTGAGGACAAAACACGGGGACCTCATTTTTCTTTGCCCATTCCGCCACTGAGCCAAACCAAATGTTCTCATCAGGGTCATCGAGATGGGAAAAAACTGTCCGAATATCGAATTTCCCCTGCACTAACGCCTCTAAACCAATAACGCCTATATTATGATACGCAAATACGACGGCTTTCATCCGTGGGATAAATCCTTTCAATCATGTACTCTGGTCTTTTTCTCACCTCCCTGTATATTCGACCAATATATTCACCCATCACTCCCAGAGCGAAAAACTGGAAACCAATGAAGGTAAAAAGAATTGCAAAGAGGGTAAAAACACCTTGGGCAGCCCAGTGTGCACCGTAAACCAATCGGGCAATTCCCAATAGGATACCAAAGGAGATTCCCAAGAAGGCCATTCCGATGCCGACATACATGATGAACTTCAGTGGAAAATCAGAGAATGAGGATACCAAGTCAAACTGGAGATTGATGAGCTTTCGCAGAGAGTAATGGGATTCTCCGGCATGCCTCTCTTCATGAGTCACTTCAATCTCTGTCACTTTTTTGGAAAAATAGGTTGCCAGTGCAGGGATGAAGGTTGAGTGTTCATGACAGTTCACCATCCGGTCCACAACATTTCTCCGGTAAGCTCGGAGCATGCACCCCCAATCTGACATGTTCACCTTCGTCATCTTCCGTGTGACCCCATTGATGATGCGAGATGGGAAAGTCCGGAAGAAGGAATCCTTTCGTTTCTTTCGAATCGTACCCACAACATCGTAGTCTCCTTCTTCCATCACCTTTACAAGATTTGGAATCTCCTCCGGAGGATTCTGGAGATCCGCATCCAACGTGATCACGATGTCGCCTTCCACGACAGAAAACCCCGAAAAAATGGCTGCATGCTGTCCGTAATTTCTCGTCAGTTCGACCACCCTGACTTCCGGATAGGTCAAGAAACTTTTCAAGATCGAAAGGGTGTTATCCCGACTCCCATCATCCACGAAAATAATCTCATAATTCTTTCCCATCTTTTGCATGACCGGTCTGAGTCGTTCAATCAGACGGGAGAGATTCACCTCCTCGTTGTATACCGGGATGACCAGAGAAATCATCATCTCTTTATCCTTTTCCTAAAATTTCTCGAACGGCCTCGCATACATAAGAAACATCCTCTTCCTTCATGTCAGGAAACAAAGGCAGCGACACTAATTGGGTGCTGGCATGTTCGGTTTCTTTCAACTCTCCCTTCTTGACCTTATATCGTTCTCGAATATAGCTTAACCGATGTGCGGCTGGGAAATGGATACCATAGCCGATCTGGTATTCGGATAAATTTTGCATAAAACGCTCTCGATCCATAGAAATAACTTTGATGACAAAAAGGTGCCAGGCATGGATGTGTGAGTAGGCCGGTACCCCTGGTAATTCCAACCCCTCCACCCCATCTAACCCTCTCCTGTACAAATCCGCTAACTGCCTTCTTCGGCTGTTAAATTCCTCCAGTCTGGACAGTTGGGCAAGACCCAATGCGGCCTGGATATCCGTTAGATTATATTTAAATCCCGGGGCCTTAATGTCGTAATCGGGATCCCCTCCCTTACCATACCTCTTCCAGGCATCCCTTTCTATCCCATGGAACCTAAGAAGTCTCAATCGGCTTTTAAGGTGATTGTCACTATGGGTGATCATGCCCCCCTCGCCGGTCGTGATGTTTTTAAGAGGATGAAAGGAGAAGATCGCACTTTGACCAAATCCTCCTACATGGACACCCTTATAATACGTGCCAAGGCCATGGGCTGCATCTTCAATTACAAATAGTCCATACTTCTTGGCAATCCTTAATATCTTATCCATATCGACAGGAGCTCCTGCAAAATGGACAGGGATGATCCCTTTTGTTGTTTTCGTAATTTTTCCCTCAATCAGATCAACGTTTATATTCAAGGTATCGTAATGGATGTCGACAAAAACGGGCTTTGCTCCACATAGAGTGATCATATTCAACGTGGAAGCAAAGGTCATCGACGGAGTAATGATTTGGTCCCCTCGTTTTATACCCAGACCCAGCAACATGAGGTGCATGCCAGCCGTACCAGACGAAACGGAAAGGGCGTGCGAGGCGCTTGTGATTTGACAGAATTTCTCTTCAAACGCCTTGCAGAGAGGCCCCGTGGTGATCCAACCCGATTTCAAACAGGAAACAACTTCTTCTATTTCTTTGTCACCGATGGAAGGTCTGCTCAAAGGCAGGAAATCTTTTCTTATCTCCAAGGGGGAATCCCTTTCTTCTCGGGAACACTACTGACGGATTGGAATTGAAAATTGATGCTGAGAATTTTGCATAATAATTTATCACATTTAATATGGCCCCACAAGTAATGATTTCGGGCCAGAATAAAGTATAAAACATCGGTTCATCCGAATCAGGTACCAGGGCTGGTTCAATGTTCTTTTGTTCCTACTTTGATACATGCTGTACGACATAGGGGTCCCCCCTCTGGAGAGAAACACCCTGCATCATCACGGAACGCTGGAGTTGCCCAAAAGGGGGACCTTACGGGGGATCACAGCCTGCCAATGATGGCCTTTCACGGCACACTCCCAATCCTGATCCGAAAATTCACTAGAGGTTATCAATACCCCGTCTGCTTGGGTAGCCCAATTGAGAGCATGGGCTTTATCGAAAAAAACCTGATAGGGTTCATCTAAATAAAAGATTATCTTCGCATTATCTATTTTTAAAAAACCACATGGCCTACCCAAAGCCTTTATTTCGGCAACCTGTGTCTTTATATTCTGTCCTCCTGCGATCAAAGGTATTACAACTATTACATAAACGAGCCAGACTGCAGCCACAGACCCAATCATCCCCCAAACGTATTTCTTCATTGTGCTTCCAATCAGGGTGGCACCCAGCAATGCCAGCAACACGGACATAAACCAAAGTGTATCTGTTCCCACAAGAATCACCTGACCGAATAGAAGGGAGACCCCAAAAAGAGCAATCAGGGTGAGTCCCAGCAAAAGTCCAATCCCCTTCACGATGTTTTGAATACTCCAGCCAAGTTTGCCACCTGCAAATTCTCTGAGCACATTTGCTACCAATATGGCGACAAAAGGCAGAATAGGAAGTAAATAATAAGGGCGCCTTGACCCTGAGAGGGTAAAGAAGAGGAAGATGGCGCCGAACAGAATCAGAGGCTCTGGAATTTGAGATACTTGACGTCGAACCCTCCGTAAATAGTGTATTATGGCAACCGGCAAGATTAGTGACCATGGTGCAGCTAACTTAAATATCTCGACAAAGTATGTATAGAAGGGATCTTTATGGTCGTATCGCCCCAAGAATCTCAAAACATTCTCGCGCCAAACCAGTTGCAGAGGCTCCAATGTGGCGGAATGAATACTGGCTGCTGCCGGCAAAGCAAGGAAAACAGCGAGAGAAAGCAAAGCAGCCGTAATCAAGATTCTTAAAGGCGGTATCCATGACCACTCCCTTTTTATAACAGACAGAAGCACGATACCGAAAATGGGCACGGCATAGACGACAAGCCCTTTCATATTGGCACCCAGGGCCATGATGATACCTAATATATAAACCCATGTGTGCCTATTGTCAGATTTGTGCTTAAGAAAATAACATAGACAAAGCAAAATCATTGCGGCATTGATCATTTCTACTTGAGCATTGCGCCCCCAAAAAACAAAACTATAGGTTGTGGCAAGGATTCCGATTGAAATGAGGGCGGTATGTTCGTCAAACCACCCTTTTGCCAAGTGGTAGGTCAGAAGAAGCATGACAAAGGCCCAGACCACAGAAGGAAATCTGGCTGTAAACTCGCTGACATCTCCGTTGAGATATGACAATGGCAAAATCTGCCAGTAGGATAACAAGGGTTTATCCCAGTAATAATGAATGCCCAGCGCCGGGCAAAGAAGATCACCAGATCGTAACATGGATCGAGCGATGACGGCCCAACGTCCTTCTGAACCCCACAATGGAGGCAGACCCAAATTGGCAGATAGTACCAACACAGAAAAACCTAAAAGAAGATAGAAAAAGGATTTCGCACTCACAAATTTCTGGAGAACCACCATCCCTGGTGGTTTCCACTTGCTACCTTTCTCATATTTTTCTCTGAGCTGGATCATATCAGGGTAATTCTTGATATATTAACCATATTGGGAGATCGTTACAAGTCCCTACTGGTAGCAATAAATCCTGTCTGCTTGGATTCCACGTCTACTTCAGGTCGTTTTATCAAGGTCATGTGTTACAGTTTGCCTTTAAATTTTACTGATTCAGTTCAATGGTCTCGCGCCTAGTTGTTCGCTGATGGCTGCAGCCTCCTCAGGAGCTATTCGAGTATAGACATAAACCCCAGCCGTCTTTCCATACTTCTTTTGCAATAGGAGGCGGTATCCCTTCGATTGGACTGTTGGAAAAAGCTGATTATCGCTGGTGTAGGAATCAATCAGCAAGATTGTTCCTGGTTGGCCGTCAAACCGTCCCGATAAAAAATCCTGATCATTCAGGACGGGTATCTTTCTCCCGAGATAAAAGACTACTGCTCCTCGGGTGGTCTCGGAAGGGTTAACGAGGTAGATCGGACCCTTCGTCTGTTGGCTTAAAACGGCCTTGTATAAAGGCCGAAGACTCTCTTTTTTCTCCATAGGAGTAATGATCAAAAAATAAGCCCCAAAGTATATCAGGAAGAT
>Ga0209253_10004650_pt1 | contig 11967 bp, 15 predicted proteins | sample FrelakmetBRP12BR_FD_187145 | JGI IMG/M metagenome (GOLD analysis project Ga0209253, IMG submission 187145) | Freshwater lake sediment microbial communities from the University of Notre Dame, USA, for methane emissions studies - BRP12 BR (SPAdes)... | ecosystem: Environmental > Aquatic >...
CCCTGGGTGTCTCCCACTTGCGACCGATCACTGCAGAGCGAGCTCCTGCTCGCGATCTAGTTCCCTTTCACTCTCATCCGCATAACCCGCATTAAACTCCTGCGTCAAAGGATGCACCTTTCACTCCCCCGGCTTTTCCTCGCGGATGCCGTCGGCGACCGCCCGGAGGGCGGACGATCGGGCGCGTGACCGTGGTGCTGCTCCGTCCGCCACCTTTTAGGCACATTCCCTGCATTCGAAGAGAGATCGGGCTGCCCTAGGCGCATTGAAGTGCCCTGCAGTCCCGCTGGAGCGGGACAGGGAATCTTCGAAATGTAAGGATAGGGACCTTATTTATTGTTGTTCGCGCACTAACCCCGCAGTCCCGCCCGAAGGCGGGACGGGGAATGCGCTCGCTGAAGCGTTCTCACCGGAGGAGGTTCATGGTCCTCGAACAGCTCCTGGTAAACGTCAGCTACGCGGATCTGGCACTGCTCCTCTTGATCATCGGCTCCTGGGCCCTTCTGCTCCGGCTGCGCAAGGAGCGGGAGAGGGCCGTGCAACTGGCTCAGGAGATCGCGGCGTTGCAGCAGCAGCAGAAGGACCTCCAGGAGCATTTCAGACAGGGGAGCGAGTCTCTGAAGGAGGCGCTGAAAGAGGTTCTCTTCGACAAGACGAGGGCTCTTGCCCAGCGGGTCACCGAACTCGCGAGGGGTATCACCGAGGTCCGCCGGCGAAGCGAGGCCATGATTGTGGAGGTCGAGGGCAAGGTCGAGCCCGTCAAAGATGCCCTCAGCGACAGTGTCGCCAAAATCGACGCCTCTCACGAGACATTGCGGAAGATGATCTGGGGTACCAGCGAGGAGGTGAAGAAGCTTACCTCCACCCTCAATGCCTTTTCTCAAGAGCTCAAGAACATGAAAGAGTTTCTCCGCGAACGGACCATCGACCTCGAACTGTAGCCCATGCGAGAGAGCGTTGTTGCGACCATTGTCTTCGCTGATCTCATGGATTCCACCGAGATGGCGAAGAATCTCACCCTCCAGGGGTACGACGACATGCTCGTCAACTTTCAGGGCACCCTCTTCGAGGTCGTCTCCCATCACCTGAAACAGGCAGGGTATGTGGGGAACGGCGTCGACGCCGAGTGGTCGGTGGTGGGCGACGAGTTGCGGGTCTTTCTCTACTCGAAAGAGCTCCGCTTCGATGTGCGGAACGCCCTGCTCATCGCCATCAAGGTGAAGCTCGCCTGGCTTATCTCCGATTTCAACCAGCGAATCCTCAGGGAAGGGCGCCTGGTCTCTCGTGTCGGTGTGGGCATCAACTGCGGCGACGTCATCAAAGGGGTAAGGCAGTGGCGGATCAGGATGGGGCAGGAGCAGTCGAACGTGGAGGGTTACGCCATTAACCTGACCAAGCGCATCGAGTCGGCCTCGCGAGAGGGAACCGCATATCAGATCATGGTGGGAGATAGCCTCTACCGGGCCTCCAAGGAGAACAGACAACTCAACGTTGCCTTCAGCAAGCCGCGGAGTCTGGTGTTCAAGGGGCTGGGCCAGAAGATCCCGGTCTACGAGGTAATATCCTTCATCAACTTCGAGATTCTCCCTTTCATGCCGGAATCACTGGGAAAGGGACTGCTCGCCAAGGTGGAATACGCGGTCAATAGACCCATGCCCGAGCCCTGGATCTTCGTCACCCTCCTTCGGCACTATATTTCCCTCATTGCCTCCGGCGAAAACGGCAAGCTGGAGGGAAAGGCGATCAAGCTTGCTCGGCAGGCCCTCGAGGTTCTGGAACACAAGGCCTCCATCCACAACATGCTGGCATGGCTCTACACCTACGGGAAGACGGTGCGCAATCTCGAGATGGCCTTCTTCCACCTAGACCAGTGCCTCGGCATGGATCCCACCAACCGGGCTGCCCTCCTCCACCGGGCCAGGATCCTGGACGAGATGGGCCAGGTCGACCTCGCCCGGCACGCCTACGAGGAGATCCTCGTCCACGAACACGACAATCCCGAGGCCAAGAAGAAGGTAGCCCAGTACATCGGTGTTTAATTCTATCCTAAACTCTCAACCTCTGATGGAGGACCAGGAGAGGTTCTACCGATCCGGGGACATTTCTCCTCCCCTCCTTCCTTGGCGGGAGGGGAAAAAGGGGAGAAGGGAGGGGGAGAAAAATCGCTCCAGGAGGAATAATTTCACCCTGATCTCCTCGGCCGTTGCGGCGCCGGCAGAACTCGATGGCAAGTTAATGGAGTTCTAGGACGGGACATCGGCCGTCGATCGTGAGGCCGGATCACCGAGCCCACTAGGAGATCGGCTCGACATCCTCTTCGTTGAGCTCCACGCACACCGCCTGCTGGATGATATCGATGGCCACGACCAGGCGGGATTTTCCCGTGCGCTTCCGGACCAGAATGCCCTCACAGCCGCAGAGGGGTCCGTTGACCACCCTGACGTGCATGCCGGTCCTGAGGTAGGGGTAGCTGGTGAGCACCTCCTGGCTGCCCAGGAGGGTCTTCAGGCTTTCGATCTGGTTTGCCGGTACAGAGAGGGGACCGTCCTTGTTTCGCACCAGGCTGACGACACCCGGAGTCTGGAGAATTCGCACGTGCTCCTGGTTGTCCAGGGCGCTGTGAACAAAAAGGTAGCCGGGGAAGATGGGGACCTGGATCTTCTTCCGCCGATCCCGCCGGCGACTCCAGCGCTCCATCTGGGGGAAGAGACATTCAAAGGACTTGGCGAGAAGACGGGAGTAAACCCTGCCCTCGTGGCGCACCTGGGCGTACACGGCGTACCAGGCCGGCTCGATCTTCGGTCTGGAAACGACGACCAGCGCTTCACCCGCCTCGGCTGCGGCCTGTCCGGCCTGGCTGTTCGGGGTCCTGGCCGCGTACAGAGGTTCCTTGCCCATTCCTGTCGACATGAAGTGGTCCACCCGCCATCGTTGTCTAGCCGCCGACAAGCAACTTCTCTGTGGTGGCGGCTCTCTAGTTCACGGTTCAACACGATAGTAGCGCCCTGTTCTGAAGAGTGTCAAGGGGAGAGGGGCGCTTGGCCGAGACGCTCTTGTCGCTTGACAAAGCCCTGCCATTTGAGGAAGGTATAGGCGTCCCCAGCGGGACATTCACTTCAAACGTTGCGTTTTCGCACTCACTGAGTTCTCTGGATCGGCCGGGTCGAGAACGGCCTGTCGCGGCGCTAAGGCCCCGTGGGCTCCTTAACGCGTCGACAACGACGTCCTTATGGCACAGTTGGAAGTACATGGCCTTCGCCTGAGCTTTGGCGGGTTGACGGCACTCAACGGTATCAGCCTCTCGGTCGCTCAAGGCGAGATATTTGCCATCACTGGTCCCAATGGTGCCGGCAAGGCCTGTCTCCGGTATGTGAGCGATATCATCAAGGAGACCTATCCCGCCTTCATGATGGTGTTCCAGGCCCTCAGGGAGGGCGTCTTCGGCCTCGTCATCATCCTCTTTCTCATCTTCGAGCCGGACGGCCTCGCTTCCCGCTGGCAGACGGTGAAGAGCTACTGGAAGCTCTGGCCCTTTTCGCATTAAACTCGCCCCCCAGGTGCTGCGGGGGTGATGGGAGGACACGATTCGGCGATTTCCGCGGAATCACTTTACCGGAGAGGGGAGTGTTATGAGGGGATGGACGTTCTTCAAGGCGCTCCTGATTGTCGCTGCGGTGAGCCTCTGTGTGGTGTTGGGGCAGGAGGCTCTGGCCAAGTTCAAGGGAGACGTGAAGGTCGGCGGCATCTTCGATCTGACTGGTGCCACCGGCGACGTGGGCAAGGAGTATGCCGAAGCGGTGCTGGACTACGTCCGCTACGTGAACGAGAAGAGGGGCGGGGTCAACGGCCGCGAGTGGAAGCTGTTCCATACCGACTACGCCTATGAGATTCCCCAGGCCATCGCCGCCTACAAGAAGTTCAGGTCCCAAGATCGGGTTGTTGCCGTCTTCGGCTGGGGTACCGATGATACCGAGGCCATGGCCCCGATGATCACCAAGGATGAAATCCCTTATCTCACCGCCTCCTATTCGGTCCATCTCACCGACGCCGTCAAGCTCCCCTACAACTTCATCGGTACCACCTCCTACTCCACCCAGGCGCGGGTAGCATGCCAGTTCATCAAGCAGAACTGGAAGGAGTGGAACAAGCGGCCGCCGAAGGTCTGCTTCGTGTACTCCGATACCGGGTTCGGCCGGTCGCCCATTCCCGACGCGAAGGCGGAGGCGGCTAAGCTCGGGATCACCGTGGTGAGCGACCAGATCGTGGACCTCAAGGCTCTTGATGCTACCAGCCAACTCCTCAACATGCAGAAGGAGGGGGCCGATTACCTGATCTATCAGAACACCATCATGAGCTCGGCCACGGTAGCGAAGGACCTCAAGAAGCTCGGACTCAAGACCAAGATAATCTGCCTGAACTGGGCCATCGACGAGAAGTGGCTGGAGCTCGTGGGTGACGCCGGGGAAGGCGTCTACGGCTGCATCCCTTACGCCCTCTGGACTGACGAGAACCTTCCGGGCGTGAAGCTGATGCAGGACGTGAGCCGCATGTACCATCCGGAGATCAAGACCCGAACCTGCCGCTATGTCCAGGGGTTCTCGGCGGCGATGCTCATGGAGGAGGCGCTGAAACGCGCCGGGGCGAAGGCTGACGGCAAGAAGATCAAGGAGGCCTTCGAGACCTTCCGGAACTTCGATACGGGAGGGCTGCTCCCGCCGGTGACCTATACGGCCACCAGCCACGAGCCGTGCAACAGCCTCCGGATCTACCAGGTGAAGAAGGGGAAGCTCGTGCCCGTCACCGACTACATCAGCGTGAGCCGCTAGGGTCACCGCAGAGGGATGTAGGGTGGGCACCGCCCACCGGAAGACTTTCCAGCCGCGATTGAATGGGGCGGAGGCAGGGTGAACTGCTCCACAAAGGTGCATAGTGGTTCGACTCGCAAGGAGACACTTATTCGGAGAGAGAACCGTCAGGTAATTGCTCGCTCACCACTATGTCCTGAGGGAGTACGTTCGTCACCGAACGTATGAATCGAAGGACATAGTCGCGGCGTCGATAGTATAGAAAGAGGCCCGGCCCTAACCCCAGTTCGGGATGATGCCGATGCTATGCCACTTCTCAGCGTCAACTACGGCTACATCATGGAGAACGGCCGGATCGTCCTGGATGACACGGTGGATCGTCTGCGGGAAAACGAGGACGTGAAGCGCCCCTATCTGGGGGGAACGAGGGAGGCACGAGACGCTCCTACCGCGACGTGAAGCACTACAGGCGCCGGAAGCGCTGGCTCACCTGAGTATCAACCCCGCCGCAAGGAGTTGTTTCCCGGATGTTTGGCCGCGAGGGGGGACCAAGAAGCTGTTCGATAGCCCCGGAAAAATTCCTCTCCCCCCTCGGCAGGGGGAGAGGATGAAGGCTTCGACCTGAGCTCAGCCGAACGGTTGAGGGGGTGACGGGCATCCCTTTCACCGTGGCCCCCCTGATCGGATCATGGCCTTCGGAATCGCTGACGGATGCGTTCCTGCTCTTCGGGGGAAAGCTCGTTCCACCTGTTGAGCTGCTCCCGGAGCCTCTGCCGCTCCTGAGGAGGCAGCTCCTGCCACTGCTCGTGCCGCCTGCGAAGCAGCTCTCGATCCTCTTGAGGAAGCTCTTTCCACTTTTCCATCCGGCGGCGCATGTCCTGTTGCTTCTCCGGTGGCAGGGATTCCCACTCCCGGTACCTGTTCTGGAGCCTCGCTTTGTCTTCCGGGGAGAGGTTGTCGTACCGGTCCCGATTCTCCTCGGCAGGAGGCCGCTGCCCCCCTCGGCCGCTGATCCGGATCGCCCTCAGTGTCTCTGATGCTGCTCTGTTGAGCTGATCCAGAGATCCGTACCATGGGGGTGTGGTACCTGTCCCGGCAAATCGGCTCGCCTGGCCCGACTCCGGGGTGCAGAAAAACGTCATAACACCCAGCACGAGTGGGGCTAGGAATCGCCGGCGCTTCAACCAGCTCGGGAATCTGTGACTGCCGTTCACCATGCAGCATCGACCTCCGCTTTCCCGGAACTGATCCTGCGGTTACAGGATGATGTCCCGTTGGTCTACCACCTGGACGACCTTCTCGAGGTCGTCCATCTCTTCGAGGAGATCCAGGTTCTCGAGGATCTCCAGGTCACTCACCATGATCTGCTCCTGAGTTTCCGGCACCGTCCGGATCAGGGAGCGAGTCTGGACCGATTGCAGGGCGAACCACCCCACGGCCACGACGAACAGGCAGGCTGTAGCAAGTACCGGGAGCGGTCTCAAGGGAATACCCAGAAAGAATCCTTGCCACCAAAGTGTGGACCGCTCTCCCATCCGACCCCGGGTGACGGATTCCTGGAGCGCCCTCGTCTCATCCGGGACAACCGCCGGTGCAGGCATGGCCTCTCTGGCCGCCTCCAGGATCTGCACCAATCGTTGCCGTTCCCTGCGACAGGCGATGCAGGTCTCGAGGTGCCTCTCCCACGTCTGACGGTCGCCGGCGGGTAATTCCCCGTATACATCGAGCAGGATGGTCTCCACGCGATCGGCGCACGCTTTCATCTCACGACCTCCTCTCCGGAGCTGCCCAATCGCTGAGCGCCTCACGGAGGTATTGAGTTGCTCGGAACAGATGGCTCTTCACCGTTCCGTCGGCAGAATTCATGACCTCGGCGATCTCGTGAATGGTCATCCCGTGGAACACCTTGAGCTGGAAGGCGGTCCGCTGCTTTCGCGGCAGTGAGAGCATCGCCTTCCTCAGCCTCTCGTGGAGCTCCTTGCTGGTGAGCACGGCTGCCGGATCGGCCTGCTCGGCGGTATCCGGATGGCCCTCCGGAGTCGACGGCTCAGTTGGAGCGTCTTCGGGTGTGGATCGCCAGAAGGCGAAGCGCTGTTTCCATCTCCAGAGCCGCCTTCTTCCGTCCCGACAGGTATTCACCAGAATGCGGTAGAACCAGGTGTAGAAGGAGGATTGGCCGCGAAAGGTCCCCAGCTTGGCGAAGGCGCGGAGGAACGCCTCCTGGGTGAAATCACGGGCCTCCTCGGTATTGCCGGAGCAAAGATGATAGGCAATCCCGTATGCCTTCTTGTGGTAGCGACCCACAAGTTCCCCTGCCGCCCACCGGTCGCCCTCCAGAGCCCGAGCGACCAGGGCCTCATCGCTTGGGATGTCACCGTCGTGGTCAGCCGGCTGAAAGTCCTGTCTTTCGGCCTTGGTTTCCGCTAAAACCACCACGTCCCTTCTCCGGGTAGCGCTCGGTACTTGGGTGCCGGGATCGATGTCCCTGGGTACGATCACAGTATGTGCTCCATCTTCCCGACATGCCGGGCGGCAGCGCTCTCGTTGCTCCCGAAGGCGTGCGCTGCGGCCTAAGTATCCCACGGTGACTCAGCTCTTGTCCACCCACCCGGCGACCGACCCTTGGCGCTAGAACAATGGACCACGGGAACGGCGCCCGTCGATCAGCGGTCCGCCCCAGGGGGGCTGGAAACGCTCGGTTCCGTCGTGGTGGCACGGGTCATCGTTCCAGGAACCGTGACCCCGATTCCCCTGCCAGGGGTCGTGGTCTTGCTGGTTCCACCCGCCGTCATGGTCTCCATGCCGCTTCCAGGCGGCTCTGTCTGAATGGTTTCCCGGGCCACACTTGCTCCCGTTCCCCTGCCAAGCGTGTTGGTTTTGCCACCCGTGATTGTTCCCGGTCCCGCCCGAGGGGTAGCCCGTTACCCTTCTGCCCCCGGCCCAGGATACACCGGCCAGGGTAAGCAGGAGGGTCGCCGCCAGAAGGCCCAAGAGTAACACTCGTGCCCTCATCTCTCACCTCCTCCTTTTCGGTTTCACCCTTATTAGACGTCCGGGGCGTAAAAAGGTTTACCTGCCTCAGACAGATTTACCCGGAGGATGCGGGGTTACCTGGGAGGGCGAGAGATGTCTCGCTTCCAAATTCCCCGCCTGAGGCTGTCCGGTAACTGGATCTGGCGTTAGTCGCGAAAAACGCTCCAGCAGCGAAAGTCACGACTTCTCAGCCTTCTGCGATGCGGTCCTTAGTGCTTCGATTCGCAAATACGATCACATATTTTTTCAGGGTCTGCGAACTATCTGCTCACTCCATTCGGCCCGAGCTCATGGCCGAGGGCAGCACTAAGTCCTGAGGGAATAGATTCGTTACCGAATTTATGAATCGAAGGACTTAGCTGTAGGAGAAGCCTCTCCAGCCCTCGTAGCCCTTCGGAGCTGCGGCGGCCTGGTGTGATGGAGGTGGACGCTCATCGTCTCTTATCTCCCCGATGTACTTCGACGGAGTAGGCCCGGCCCCGGAAAGCGAACGGGCGCCCAAAGGGCGCCCGTCTCCATTTCAGAAGATCGCGAAAAATTTCCGACTCAGTCCTCCCTGCTTTCCTTGTCGATCTTCTTGGCGTCTTCGATGTCGCCGCCGCTGGCCATGCCGGCTGCGGCCATGGTGTCCTCCAGGCGCTGGGGCAGCCTCTTGATGAAGTCCCAGAAGCTCCCCATCTGGCCCTTTTCGAAGTAGTCGGAATCCAGCGCCTCGGTGGCCTGCTTGACCTTCTCGCTGCCGAACCCGGTGAGCAGGATGGTCTTGATATTCGGGTGGATCTCCTTGAGCTTGGTGATGGTCACCAGCCCGTCCATGTCAGGCATCTTGAGGTCAACGACCGCGGCGTGCACCTTGGTCTTCTCGGCCACCTGAAGGGCCTCCGGGCCGCTCTGGGCCTTGTACACCTCGAACCCCCGGAGCTCGAAGCGCTCGCTCAGGGACTCGAGGAACTCCTTCTCGTCGTCTACGAGCAGAACCTTGATCTTCTTGGCCATGACTCTCCTCCTCGCCGTACGCTAATGTCCGCCGGCCCCCAGGATACCGGAAGCGGCAACGGAGAGAACCAGCACCTCCAACACGCAGATCAGCGCGTAGATGCGGTCCTTCCGCCTGATGTACCCCGGCAGGAGTACAAGATAGCAGAGAATGGTGATGAGGGCCAGGATCGCCAGCCCGACGTAGTTCAGGTAGTCGCCGGTGTTGAGCAGGCGGAGCCAGCCCAAGCCGTGCGGGGAGTCGGTATTGTGCAGGTAATCGTGGACGCTGAGGTTCCAGTTCTGGAGAACCGCTTCCATGGGCACGTGGGGCTCCATGATGCCGGTCACGTAGATGAAATAGGTGATGAACATGATTAGGATGCTGACCCACACGGCCAGGAAGAGCAGATTGGCATAGGTGATCTGCTCCGGCATCGGCCTCGCGGCTTCACTGAGGCGTTTATCAGTCATCATGAAACTCCTTGCTCGTTACCCGAGAATACGGAGTCCGAGCCCTTTGTCCAGGGCCTTCAACCCGGAGAACATGAGGACGCCGATGACCATGTAGCGGATGAATTTCGGTTTGGCCACGGCGAGCAGCCTCACCCCGACCAGAGACCCGAACATGAGGCCAACAATGGACGGGATCGCCATGAGGGGGATCACGCAGCCGTTGTTCACGTAGATCCACGCCGCCGAGGTGTCGGTGATGGAGAGGAGGAACTTGCTCGTGGCCACGGAAATCTTGAGGGGAACGCCCATGACGAGGTTCAGGACCGGCACGTTGGCCCAGCCGGCCCCCAATCCGAACATGCCCGCCAGAACACCGATGAAGATGAAGAGGATCAGGCCGAACAGGGTTCGGTGCGTTTTCCACTCCACGAGTTCCTTGGTGGCCTGGTCGCGGTAGACGCCGCTGATGCCGAGGGCCAGGCCGATGGCGTCCTGCTTGTTCACCACCGGCTTGTCGGTGTTCTTGGAGAAGAGGAGGAGAAGGCTGATGCCGAAGATCGTCGCTCCAAGGCAGACCTGGATGAGGTTCGGGTTGAGCCGTGAGAGGTAGAGGCCGAGCATGGCGCCCCCGATGGAGCACGCCGAGGCGACGAGAGACACGGGGAGCGCCAGCCTGAGGCTCGCCAGGTTGCGGCGCAGGAGACCGGGTCCGGCGGCGAGCGCCCCGGCGAGGGCGACCATGAGCCCTGCGCCCCGGACGAAGTCGATGTGGAAGGGAAAGAAGCCGCTCACCAGGGGGACGAAGAGCACGCCCCCGCCAACCCCGGCGAGAACGGCGATGACACCGAGGACAAAACAGAAGAAGAAGAGGATGATCGGCCAGAACCACCAGGCATGGGCCGACTCGGCGCGGGTCACGTCATGGACGGCGAAGGCCGCCTGGGGATGGGAAAGGGCCAGACCCAGCACCCATGCCAGGAGAAACCTCACTCGGCGCAGGAATACCTCTACCATCGTGAGAACCCCGCACACTCTGGCTGCATCCTGTTTACATTTAGAAGATCGGTGTGTATAAAGAAGGCTTGCAGACCTTCTATAAAGAAGCCCTGGAGAGATGTCAAGTCAAAAGCAAGGATACGACGGGAGACCCGTCCGTGTTCTCCTCGTGGACGACGAGCGGCAGCTCGTCGAGGCGCTGGCCGAGCGGCTCCAGCTCAGGGGCTTCGAGACCCTCGTCGCCCATGACGGTCCTCCCGCCCTCGATCTTCTCGAGAAGGATCTCGTGGGGCTCGTCGTCCTCGATCTCCGCATGCCGGAAATGGATGGGCTCGAGGTGCTCCGCCGCATCAAGGAGAAGTGGCCGAAGACGCAGGTCATCATCGCCACCGGCCACGGCGACGAGGAGGACCGGCGGAAGTGCCTGGAGCTTGGCGCCTTCGCCTTCCTGAGTAAGCCGCTGGACATCAAGGAGCTGTCCGGCCTGCTCAGGGAAGCCTGGAGTACGTCCTCGTGAGCAATCGATTCAGAACCTTCGTGAGCGCCCTTAAGTCGCGGTTGACCGCCCTGTACCGGCCCCCCTTCTGGGTAGACCGGGCGCGTCGCTACTGCTACATCTGGGTTGTCTCCGTCTCGCTCCTTGCCGTTGTCTCCTTGGTTCCCCTCACCCTCATGGTTCTCTACGTCTACGACTCGTCGCAGAAGGCGATCACGGAGGAGAATGTGCTGCGCATCCTTCGGATCACCTCGAACACCCGGCGGACGGTGACCTCGTTTTTCGAGCAGCGCCTGAAGGCCCTGCGCTTCACCGCCCAGGTGGAGAACTACTCCTTGCTCAGGCAGAACGACCACCTTGCCGGGGTTCTGAAAAACCTCAAGTACGGGTTCGGGGGCATCGTGGACCTCGGGCTCATCGACGCCTCGGGCATCCAGGTGGCCTACGCCGGGCCCTTCGACCTCGAGGGCAAGGACTACAGCGGTCAGGGGTGGTTCAAAAGGACCCTGGAGCAGGGTGCCTACGTGAGCGATATCTTCCTCGGGTTCCGCGGCGTACCGCACATGATCGTCGCGGTGAGGTCAATTAACGAGCAGGGCGAGGACTTTGTGCTTCGCGCGAGCCTCGACATGGAGAGTCTCTCCGAGATCCTCCACTCGCTCGCGCTCAGCGAGCACAGCGTCTCCTTCATCATTAACGGGGAGGGGATCATTCAGACGCCGTCGCGACGTTACGGGAACCCCCTGGAGAAGGTGTGCTGCATCCCGGTTCCGGCGTACTCCGAGCACAGCCAGGTCTTCGAGACCGGGGGCGAGGAGGGGAAGAGCCTCATGGTGGGCTACGCCTACATCGCCAACTCGCCCTTCATCCTCCTCCTGGTCAAGGAGAAGGCGGAGATCATGCAGAACTGGTACGAGCTCAGGAAGAACCTCATTATCTTCTTCCTCGGCAGCTTCATCGTGATCTTTCTCGTCTTTTACGTGATCCCGACCTACATCATCCAGAGCCTCTACGAGGCGGAACAGACGAGCGCCAAGACCATCCACCGCCTGGAGGAGACGGCCAGGCTCGCCTCCCTGGGACGCCTTGCCGCGGGGGTGGCCCACGAGATCAACAATCCCCTCGCCATCATCAACGAGAAGGCGGGCCTCATCAAGGATCTCATCACCTTCAAGGCGGAGTGCAGGCACGATGAGCGCCTGGAGG
>Ga0209253_10004651_pt1 | contig 11965 bp, 10 predicted proteins | sample FrelakmetBRP12BR_FD_187145 | JGI IMG/M metagenome (GOLD analysis project Ga0209253, IMG submission 187145) | Freshwater lake sediment microbial communities from the University of Notre Dame, USA, for methane emissions studies - BRP12 BR (SPAdes)... | ecosystem: Environmental > Aquatic >...
CGGAAGGATACGCCATCGGGGCGTCGGCGGCCGCGGGAGGCCGAGCGCGGCCGATCGCCCGCTGCCGCCGGGCGCCGGGAGCCGGCCGATCGCCCACTGCGGCCGGGCACCCGCAGCCGCTCGGCCGTCCGCAGCCGAGGGGGCCGATACGCCCGTGGTGAGCGGCCCCTGCTAGACTCGGGCCACCCCCAGCGGAGGAGCCGTGAGCGATCTCGACGCGCTCGTCACCGAGAATGCCGCCCTCGTCACCCTCGTCCTGGCGCTCGTCGCGCTCGGCCTTGCGATCGGGCTCGGCGTCGTGGCCCGCCGGGCGAGCCGCCTCGAGGAGCGCCTCGGCGCCCTGACCCAGGGCGAGGACGGCCGGAACCTGGCCGGGGTTCTCGACGCGCACCTCGAGAAGGTGGTCGCCGTCGCCCGTCGCCAGGACGACCTCGATGCCCACGCCGGGGCGCTCGATGTCCAGGCCCGGCGGGCGGTGCAGGGCGTCGCCCTCGTGCGGTTCAACACCTTCGAGGACACGGGCGGGAACCAGAGCTTCGCCCTGGCCCTCGTTGACCCGGCCGGCGATGGCGTGGTGGTGACGAGCCTCCACGCCCGCAACCAGACCCGCCTCTACGCGCGCTCGGTGCGGGCCGGTGCCGCCGAGGGCACGCTCTCCGGCGAGGAGGCGGAGGCCATCGGTCTCGCCTCCGCGCGCGCCCTCGGGCGCTGACCCGGAGCCGGCCGCAGTGGCCCGCTCCACCACCGGCCGGCCGCCGCGCCGCACCCCCCGGGGCCGCGGCGAGCCGCCGCTCCTCGAGCAGATACCCGTCTGGCGCGAGCACGTCGCCGTGCACGGCGAGCAGGAGGGGGTCGCGGCGCCCGTCGGCATCGACGCTCTCCTCGCCGGCCTGAATGCCGACCAGCGGCGTGCCGTCACCCACGGGGACGGACCGCTCCTGGTCGTGGCCGGCGCGGGAACCGGCAAGACGCAGGTCGTGACGCGGCGGGTCGCGTGGCTGATCGGCACGAAGCGGGCCCGGCCCGCGGAGATCCTGGCCCTGACCTTCACCGACAAGGCCGCCGAGGAGATGCAGCTCCGCGTCGACCAGCTCGTGCCCTACGGCTACACGGACACCCTCGTCTCGACCTTCCACGCCTTCGGCGACCGGCTCATCCGCGAGCATGCGCTGGAGCTCGGCCTGCCCTCCGAGCCGCGGGTCCTGTCGCGCCCCGAGACGGTGATCTTCCTGCAGGAGCGCCTCTTCCGGCTCGACCTCGACGAGTACCGGCCGCTCGGAAACCCGACGCGGTTCCTGGATGCCCTTGCCACCCTCTTCTCGCGTCTCAAGGACGAGGATGTCTCGCCGGCCGCCTATGCCGCCCACGCGGAACGGCTGACGGGGGAGGCCGAGGCCGCCGAGGGGCCCGGGCGCGACGCGCTCCGCGAGACGGCCCGCCGGCAGGTCGAGCTGGCCGGCGCGTTTCGCCGCTACCAGGAGCTGCTCGGCGAGGCCGGCGCGATCGACTTCGGCGACCAGGTCGCTCTCGCCCTGCGGCTCCTTCGGGAGCACCCCGCCGCCCGGGCGGAGCTGCAGGCCCGCTTCCGGTACATCCTCGTCGACGAGTTCCAGGACGTGAACCGCGCCCAGGCAGAGCTGGTGGCGCTCCTCGCGGAGCCGCGCCGGAACGTCATGGTGGTGGGCGACGACGACCAGTCGATCTACCGCTTTCGCGGCGCCGCGACCGGCGCCATCGTCGACTTCCTCGGCCGCTTCCGGGGAACCCGGACGATCGTCCTCCGCCGCAACTACCGCTCGCGGGCCCCCATCCTCGACGCGGCCTACCGGCTCATCCGGTTCAACGATCCCGACCGACTGGAGGCCCAGCAGGGGATCGTGAAGCGCCTCGTGGCCCAGCGGCGCGGCGGCCCGCCCGCGAGCCCGGTGCGCCACGTCGCCTTCGGGACCGGGTCGGAAGAGGCCGACTGGGTGGCCGCCGACGTCGCCGCGCGAATCGCGGCGGGGGCCGTTCCCCGCGACCACGCGGTCCTGGTCCGGGCCAACGCCGATGCCGATCCGATCCTTCGCAGCCTCAACGTCGCCGGCGTCCCGTGGCGCTTCTCGGGGACGTCGGGCCTCTACGGGCGGCCGGAGATCCGCCTTCTCCTGTCCTTCCTCCGTGCCGTCGGCGACCCGGGCAGCTCGGTCGACGTCTATGGGCTCGCCGCCTCGGAGGTCTACGGCCTCGGCGGCGACGACCTGGCGGCCCTGGCGAACCGTGCGCGGCGGACCAACCGCTCCCTGTGGGAGACGCTCGCCGAGGTGGAGGGCCAGCCGGGCCTCCTCCGCCTGCGCCCCGAGACCCGGAGCTCGCTGGGCCGGCTGGTGGCCGACCTGCGCCGCTTCGTCGAGCTGGGCCACCGGCGTCCGGCTGGCGAGGTTCTCTACGATTTCCTGCGCTCGTCCGGTTTCCTGGGTCGCCTGGTGGCGGCCGGCACGCCGGCCGCCGACGAGGCCGTCTCCAACATCGCCCGCTTCTTCGAGATCGTGCGGGCCCAGTCGGACCTGCTCGCCGACGACCGGGCGGTCTTCCTGGGGCCCCATCTCCAGACGCTCATCGACGCCGGCGACGACCCGGCGACCGCCGACCTGGACCCCGACGCCGACGCGGTGGCCGTGGTGACGGTCCACAAGGCGAAGGGCCTGGAGTGGCCGCTCGTGTACCTGGTCGGCCTCGTCGACGGCCGCTTCCCGGCCCGTGGGCGTCGCGAGCAGCTGGCAGTGCCGGACGAGCTCCTGCGGGGCGTCTTCCCGGCCGGCGACGCCCACCTGCAGGAGGAGCGGCGCCTCTTCTACGTGGGGATGACCCGGGCCAGGGACGAGCTGGTCCTCGCCCACGCCGTCGACTACGGGGGAAAGCGGACCCGGCGCGTCTCGCCGTTCGTCCTCGAGGCGCTCGACCTGCCCGCGGGGACGAGCCCCGCGACCCGCGCGGCGAGCCCGCTGGAGCGCCTCGCCGCCCACGCGGCGCCCGCGGGCGCCGCGACCGTGCCGGACGTCCGGGGCGGCACCGGCGAGGCGGCGGACGAGCCGCTCGTGCTCAGCTTCTACCAGGTCGACGACTACCTCACCTGCCCCCTCAAGTACAAGTACGTCCACGTCATGCGGGTGCCGATCGCGCCCCACCACGCCATCGTCTACGGGTCGGCCCTCCACCAGGCCGTGCAGGAGTTCCACCGGCGCCACGCGCGGGGCGAGGTGATGAGCGAGGAGGCGCTCGAGGCGGCCTTCGAGGCGGCCTGGCGCAACGAGGGGTTCGTCAGCCGCGAGCACGAGGAGGCACGCCTGGAGGCCGGCCGCGCCGCGCTGCGCCGCTTCCGCGAGGAGCAGCTGGCGCCCGGGGCGGTGATCCCGGCCTACGTGGAGCGCGAGTTCGCCTTCACCCTGGACGGCGACCGGGTCCGGGGCCGGATGGATCGCGTGGACGTGATCCCGCTCGAGGCCGGGCCGACGGACGGGGTGGTGGGCGCGGAGGGCCGCGCGGAGGCCGAGCCGATCATCCCGGTGGGCGCGGAGATCTCGGGCGCCGACGTCGTCGAGGCCACCCTCCCGCTCCTTCGCGAACGGGTCGTCATCACCGACTACAAGAGCTCCGACGTGCGCGACCCGGCACGGGCCCGCGAGCGGGCGAAGGAGTCGCTCCAGCTGACGATCTACGCCATGGCCTGGCAGGCCCAGACGGGCCATCTCCCGGACGCCGTGGCGCTCCACTTCCTCGAATCGGGCCTCGTGGGGACGTCCGCCGTCGACGAGCGCCGCGTGGAGCAGGGGATCGCGGACATCCGGGCGGCGGCCTCGGGCATCCGCGCCCGGCGGTTCGAGCCGACCCCGACCTACATGGCCTGCTCGTGGTGCGCCTTCCGGGACGTCTGCCCGGCGAGCGTCGCGCGATGAGCGCCGCACGATGAGCGCCGCGGGGCCACATCCCGCACTTGCCGCGATCACCTTCGACTTCGGCAACACCCTCGTCCCCGTCGACCGGACGTCCCTGGAGGGCGTCGTCGGCATGCTGGCCGACGCGGCCGTGCCGCGGTACGGCGTCGACCGGACGGCATTCCTCGCGGCCTGGGCCGAGGAGCGGGCCCGCCAGCTCCGCGAGGAGGTGCCGCGCTTCCGCGAGGTGGACCTCGCGACCCGCCTGCGGCGCGTCCTCGCCCGGCTGCGCGGGATGGCGCCGCCCGGCCCCGCCGCCGCCTGGGACGACGAGGCGGTCGCCGCGTGCTCGACGGCGGACGAGGTCGCCCACGGCCTGCGCGTCTACAGCGACGCGTTCGTCGCCGGCATCCCGCCCGACCCGGCCGTCGGCGCGCTGCTGGCTCGCCTGGCGACCCGCTTCCGGCTGGGGATCCTGTCGAACTGGCCCCTCGCTGTCACGATCGACCGCTATGCCGCGGCGGCCGGCTGGACGTCGCACCTGGCGGCGATCGTCGTCTCCGAGCGGGTCGGGACGATCAAGCCCCACGAGGCCATCTTCCGGGCGGCGGAGCGGGCGCTGGCCGGGCCCGGTGCTCCGCCCCTGGCGCCGGCCTCGATCCTCCACGTCGGCGACGACTGGGCCGCGGACGTGGTGGGCGCCGCGCGCGCGGGCTGGCGGGCGGCGTACCTGCGGGCCCGCCCCGCCGATTCGCCGCTTCCCGGCAGCGAGCCCGACGACGGGGCGGAGCCCGACCTCGTCCTGGACCGGCTGGCCGACCTCGAGGCGGCACTGGCGACGCTGCCGGGACCGCCGGGCTGATCGGCAGCTAGACTCGATCCCGTGGAGTCGCGCGACCGGCTGCTGAACCTCGGAATCCTGGTTGCCGCGGCCGCGGCGTGGGCCGTCGTGGCGCTCGTCGTGCTCAACCGGGACCCGTTGGAGGACCCGGTCGCGGGGCTGCTTGGCGCCGTGGCCATCGGAACGGCCGTCGGGCTCTCGGCCATCCCCCTGTTCTGGCTTGCCGTCTTCGCCCGCCACGGCCGGATCGCCTACCGAGGCGACTGGCTCCGGGCGACCCGGCGGGGCCTGTGGCTCGGCCTCGTGGTGGGCCTCTTCGTGGAGCTTCGCGTGGTCGGGGTCTTCTCCCTGCCGATCGCCCTCTTCATCATCGTCCTCGTCCTCTTCGCCGAGCTCACGCTCTCCATCGAGCGCTGAGCCGGCGCCCATGACCAGGAGGTCTGCCGTGCCCGCCGCCCGCGATCTCAAGGCTCGTGCTGCCGCCGCCGTGGAGGCCGCCCGCCCCGAGATCCTCGAGCTCTCCGCCCGGATCCACGCCAACCCGGAACCGGCCTTCGAGGAGGTCCGGGCCGCCGCCTGGTGCGCCGAGGCGATCTCCCGGGCCGGGTACGCGGTGGAGCACCCGGCGGGGCGCCTCGCGACCGCTGTCCGGGGCCGCCTCACGGGCGGGAAGGGCGCGAACGGCCCGCGGATCGGGATCCTCGCCGAGTACGACGCGCTGCCGGGCCTCGGCCACGGCTGCGGCCACAACACGATGGCGGCCTCCGGGGTGGGGGCGGCGATCGCCCTGGCCGCGCTCCGCGACGCGTTCGCCGGGGAGATCGTCTTCCTGGGCACCCCGGCCGAGGAGCGGGGGAGCGGCAAGCAGCTCATGCTCGACGACGGGCTCATGGACGGCCTGGACGCGGCGCTCCTCTTCCACCCCGGCGACCGCGACATGGTCGGCTGCCTGCTCCTCGCCAGCGAGGACGTCGACGTCACGTTCACCGGGAAGGCGGCCCACGCCGCCGGAGAGCCGTGGGAGGGCAGGAATGCGCTGGACGCTGCCGTGCTCCTCTTCCAGGCGATCGGGCTGTGGCGGCAGCAGCTGCCCCAGCACGCCCGGGTCCACGGAATCGTGCTGGAGGGCGGAACGGCGGCGAACATCATCCCGGACCGGGCGACGGCCCGGTTCATGATCCGGAGCACCGACCAGGCCTACTTCGAGGGGATGCGCGGGCGATTCCGGGCGCTCGTCGACGGCGCGGCGATGATGGCCGACGTCGAGAGCGACCTCGTCTTCTCCGGCGGCTCGACGACGATGAGGGACAACGGGATCCTGGCGGGGCTCTGGCGGGCGAACCTCGAGGCCGCCGGCCGGGTCGACGAGGGCGTCGACCCGGAGCACATCGGCAGCTCGGACATGGGCAACGTCTCGCTCGTCCTGCCGACGATCCACCCGACGCTCGCGATCTGCGACCACGGCGTCCCGTGGCACTCGATCGAGTCGCGCGACGCGGCGGCCACCCCCCGTGCCGACGAGACGACGCTGCTGGCTGCCACGCTCGTCGCCCAGACGGCGCTCGACCTGCTGGCCGACCCGGCGCTCGTCGAGGCGGCCTGGCGCGAGCTCCGCGGCGAGGATTGACGGTGGCCTCGGCACAGGAGCCGCGCATCGCGACGCTCCCGAACCTGCGTGACGTCGGGGGCCACCCGACGCGGGACGGAGGCCGCGTCCGGGCCGGCCTTCTGTTCCGCTCGACCGACCTCTCCCGCCTCGACGACGCGGGCGCCGCCGACCTGGAGCGACTGGGCGTCCGGACCGTCTTCGACCTGCGCTCCGCGGCCGAGCGCGAGGGGCGTCCCGATCGCCTGCCCGGGGGCGCCGAGCACGTGATCGTCGACGTCCTGCGGGACTCGGCAGGGTTGACGCCGGCCGACATGGAGCGGGTGCTGGCCACGCCGGAGGGAGCGGCCCAGGCCCTCGGCAACGGCCGGGCGGAGCGCTTCTTCGTCGACGCGTACCGGGAGTTCGTGGAGCTCCCGAGCGCCCGGGCCGCCTACGGGCGGCTCTTCCGGGAGCTCGCCCGGCCGGCGCGCCGGCCCGCGCTCGTCCACTGCACGACGGGCAAGGACCGCACGGGCTGGGCGACCGCGACGCTCCTCCTGCTCCTGGGTGTGCCCGACGAGGTTGTGATGGAGGAGTACCTCCTCAGCGGGCCCGTCATGGCGGCGCTCTTCGCCCCCCACCTGGCGGCCTTCGAGGCGCTCGGCGGCGATCCCGCGCTGCTGCGGCCGCTCGTCGAGGTCCGCGCCGGGTACCTGGAGGCGGGGCTGGCGGCCATGCGCGAGTCCTACGCGTCGGTCGAGCGGTACGTCGGCGACGGGCTCGGGGTCGACGGGGCCACCCGGGAGGCGTTGCGCCGGGCGTTCGTCGAGCCGGGCTGAGGCCGCAGCGCGCTATCATCCCCGGGCGCCCCGCCGGGGGGCAGACCCGAACCGGCGGCGCCAGCACCGGCGGCCGAGCCGCCCGGCGACGCTCGGACCGCCCGCGCCTCGCCCGACCGCCAGGAGGATTCGCGTGACCGATCGACCCGGGCACGATCCCGCTTCGGGGGGATCCACGGGCTGGCGCGCGCCCGACGCGTTCCCGGACGTCGACTTCGGCCACCTCAACGGCTGGGACCGCGATTTCGAGGCCTTCTCCGACTACGACCTCCCGACCTACGTCGGGCCGTCGACGTTCTCCAAGCTGCCGTGGGTCACCGACCCCGCCGAGATGCGGCGGCGGGAGGTCGACGTGGCAATCGTCGGCGCGCCGTTCGACGATGCGGTCAGTCACCGGCCGGGCGCCCGCTTCGGTCCCCGGGCGATCCGCGAGGCCAACTACACGACCGGCTCGATCAACTCGCTCCAGCTCGGCCACGTCGAGCCCTTCGAGGTGCTGACGGTCGTCGACGCCGGCGACGCCAACATCATCCCGGCCTGGCTCGAGCGGGGCCACGCCTTCATCTACCGCAAGGTCCGCGAGGTCGCGGCGACCGGCGCGATCCCGATCGTCCTCGGCGGTGACCACTCGATCACGTGGCCGTCGGCCACCGCGATCGCCTCGGTCCGGCGGCCGGGGAGCATCGGGATCGTCCACTTCGACGCCCATGCCGACACGGCGCCCGAGGACTGGGGCGTGCTCGCCGGCCACGGGACGCCGATGCGGCGGCTCATCGAGAGCGGCGCGGTGAAGGGGAAGAACTTCGTGCAGGTCGGCCTGCGCGGCTACTGGCCGCCGGTCGACGTCTTCGAGTGGATGAAGCGGCAGGGCATGCGCTGGCACTTCATGCGGGAGATGGATGAGCGCGGCGCGGAGGCGGTCGTCGACGACGCGATCGCCGAGGCGCTCGAGGGCGCGGACGCGGTCTACCTGTCGATCGACATCGACGTCATCGACCCGGGGATGGCTCCGGGCACGGGAACGCCGGAGCCGGGGGGCATGCTGACCCGCGAGGTCCTGCGGGCGATCCGCCGGATCGTCGGGGCGGTGGACCTGGCCGGGATGGACATCGTCGAGGTCTCGCCGCCGTACGACCACGCGGAGGTCACGTCGGCGGCGGCGAACCGCTGTGCCCTCGAGGCGATCTCGGCTCTGGCCGTCAAGAAGGCGGCCGGACGGGAGGTGCGGTTCCTGCGGCGGTAGCAGGCGGGCCGCACGTCCGATCGGAACGCCCGCCATCACGGGCAGCGGGCCCGGCCGACGGGGCATCTCGCACGGGAGCTGCCTGCCGCGTGTGCCTGCCGGCGGCCGTCCCGCCCGGGCGCCATGCTCCGAGGTCCGCGCCACGGGGTAGGATGCCGGCATGACCGCGCCGAACGACCGCGCGCCGGCCGAGACCCCCGCCGAGACCCCCGCGGAAGCCCCGGCGGAAGCGCTGGCCCGCCTGTACGACCTCGACCTGTACGACGACCCGGGGGACCTCGATCTCTGGACCGCGCTCGCGGCGCAGTCCGGCGGACCGGTCCTGGAGCTGATGGCGGGCAGCGGCCGGGTTGCGGTCCCCCTGGCGGAGGAGGGGCACCGCGTCACCGCGGTCGACATCGACGCCGCAATGCTGGCGCGGGCCCGGCGCCGGGCCGAGGCTGTCGGACCCGCCATCGCCGCCGGCCTCGACCTGGTGCTCGCCGACGTCGTCGGCCTGGACCTGCGCCAGGCCGCCGACGGGGCGCGACCCGACCGTCGCTTCCGTCTCGCGTTCATCGCCCTCAACTCGATCCTCCTCCTCCCCGGCCACGCCGCGCAGCGGGCCGCCTGGCAGGCGCTCGCCGCGCACCTGGAGCCGGGAGGCGTCGCCGCGGTGGACACCTGGCTCCCGGACGCCCACGACCTCGCCCGCTACGACGGCCGCCTGCACCTGGAGTACCACCGCCCCGACCCCGAGACGGGCCGCTGGGTGACGAAGACCGCCGCCGCCCAGCACGACGCCGCGACACAGACCGTGGCGCTCACCACGATCTACGAGGAGGGCGACCCGGGGGAGCCGGCCAGCCGCTGGGTCCGCCGCGACGTGGTGCGCCTGCTCACCGCGGACGAGCTCCGCGGGATGGCCGAGGCAGCCGGCCTGGAGGTCGAGCTGGTGGCGGGCGGCTATGACCTCGAGCCGCTGGGACCCCATGACGATCGGGCGATCGTGATCGCCCGAATGCCGGGCTCCGGGGCCCACGATTGAGCGTGGTATGGTCGCCGTAATGTCCGGAACCGCCACCCCGATCCGCCTCCTCCTGGTCGAGGACGTCTCGCAGGTCGCCCAGTACGTGCGCGGCCTCCTCAACGCCCAGAACCAGGTCAAGCTCGTCGACGTCGTCAACGACGGCGGGCGCGCCGTCGCCCAGGCGCAGCAGCTCCGGCCCGACGTGGTGATCGTCGACTGGCTTCTCCAGGGCCGGACGAAGGGGGAGAAGGTCGTGGCCCAGCTCCGCGAGGCCGGCCTGGGAATCCCCGTCGTCGTCCTCACGGTGCCCCAGAACCCGGTCGCCAGGGACCCCGCGGCGGGCGTCGACGCCGTGCTCGGGATGCCGTTCTCCGGGTTCGAGCTCGTGAACGTGGTCGTCGCGGTCCACCAGGCGGCGATCGCCGCCAGCGATTCGGTCCGCTCCCAGACGATCGTGGTCTACGCCCCGAAGGGCGGGGTCGGCAAGACGACCGTCGCCTTCAACCTGGCCGTCTCCCTGGGGCAGGCGGGGACGCGAACCGCCCTCATCGACGGCAGCCTCCAGTTCGGGGACCTGCGCTCGCTCCTGCGGGTCCCCGTCGACGCGCCCTCGATCCTCGACCTGCCGACCGACCGGATCGGCGAGTCCGACCTCCAGGACGTCCTGTGGCGAGATCCGTCGGGGATCGACATCCTCCTCGCCCCTCCGCGCGTGGAGATGGCCGAGATGGTCAGCGTCCGCGACGTGGAGAAGGCGCTCTCGCTGCTGCGTCGGATCTACGGGGCCATCGTCGTCGACATGCCGTCCGCGCTCGGCGACATCCCGCTGGCCCTCCTCGACGCGGCGGACACGATCCTGGAGATCGTGACCTACGACTCGACCACGATCCGCAACACCCTGGCCATCGCCGACGCCTTCCGGGCGATCGGCTACCCGCCGACGAAGGTCCGCTACGTCGTCAACCGCGCCGACTCCACCGGCGGCATCGCGGCCGAGGACCTGGCCCGCGCGCTCGGCCGCCTCCCCGAGCACACGATCGTCTCGGACGGCCTGCTCGTCATGCAGGCGAACAACGAGGGCGTCCCCTTCGTCCTGGCCTTCCCGGACGCGCCGATCAGCCGCGACGTCGCCAGGCTGGCAACCGAGCTGATGGCCCAGGTGCCGGCCGTCGCGGGACGGCGCTGAGCCGGTGGCCGACCCCCGCCCCGTCGGCGTCTTCGACTCGGGCGTGGGCGGCCTCACCGTCCTCCGCGAGATCCTGCGGCGCCTGCCCGGCGAGTCGACGATCTACATCGGGGACAACGCCCGGGCGCCCTACGGCACGCGGACCGACGACGAGGTGCGCCGCTTCAGCACCGAGGCCCTCGATCGGCTCGTCCGCGAGGACGTGAAGGCCCTCGTGGTCGCCTGCAACACCTCGACCGCCGTGGCCCTCGGGGAGTACCGCCGCCGCTACGACACCGCGGTCCTGGGCGTCATCCGGCCGGGAGCCCAGGCGGCCGCGCTCGCCACGCGGACGCGGCGGGTGGGCGTCATCGGCACCCCGGCGACGATCCGCTCCCACGCCTACTTCGACGCGATCAAGGAGGAGAACCCGGCGGTCGAGGTCTACGAGCACGCCACGCCGGCGCTCGTGCCGCTGGTGGAGGCGGGGGCGCTCGCCGGGGGGCCGGTGGACGATGCCGTGGCCGACGCGCTGGCGCCGCTCCTCGGCCGCCGCAACGAGGACGGCGAGTTCATCCACCCGCTGCCGGCGTCGGCCAGGATCGACACGCTGCTCCTCGGCTGCACCCACTACCCGCTGCTGCGCCCGGCCCTCCAGGCGGCGGTCGGCGAGGGGGTGGCGGTCGTCGACTCGGCCACGGCCACGGCGGGGGCGCTCGCCGAGCTCCTCTCCATCAACGGCCTCGAGGCGCCCGGGTCCAGCCGGGGGACGGCGGCCGACGCGGGACGGGAGGGCCACGACGCACCGCCCGTCCGTGCGGTGCGGCCCGTCCACCGGGTCATGACGACCGGCGACCCGGCCGCCTTCGAGCTGATCGCGGGGCGGATGTTCGGGGAAGCGTTCCCCGCCGTCGAGGCGATCGAGCTGGAGCCGGTCGCCCGGTGAGCCCGGCGACCGCGCGATGAGCGGCTCGCGCCGCCGTCCGGCCCCGGCCGGTGCGTGGCAGGCCGGCTTCGTCATCGGGGCCGCGCTGGGCGCCGCGGTGACGGTCCTGGGGCGGCGGGCCGAGGCCGAGGCGCGCACCGGCCTGGTCGACTGGAGAGCCGTCGAGCGGATCGCGGAGGGGCGCCTGCGGAACGCGCCGGGCCGCCTGGGCCCGGCGGAGGTGGCCGCGGCGGGGCCGGCCTACGACGCCGCCATGCGGCAGGTCGTGCCCGCCCTGGAGGCTGCCCTCGAGACGCCTCTGCCCGGCATCGTGGAGCGCGTCGCCGTCATCGAGCGGGCCGGCTGGGTCCGGGCCAACCTGGCGACGTTCGCCGGCCTGTTCGGGCGTCTCGAGGGGGAGCTCCTCGACCAGCTCGTCCC
>Ga0209253_10004652_pt1 | contig 11964 bp, 14 predicted proteins | sample FrelakmetBRP12BR_FD_187145 | JGI IMG/M metagenome (GOLD analysis project Ga0209253, IMG submission 187145) | Freshwater lake sediment microbial communities from the University of Notre Dame, USA, for methane emissions studies - BRP12 BR (SPAdes)... | ecosystem: Environmental > Aquatic >...
AGTGCCGGCACCTCACCGCGCAACACCGGTCTGGCGGCGTCGGTCAGCCGTAACGTCCCATACCCCTCGGTATCGACCTCGACCCAGCCGAGCGCCACAACCTGACGGAACACGCTGCGCCACTGGTTATCGGTGACGGCGCGGCCGATGCCGAAGACGCGCAGGTGCTGGTGACCGCGTTGCACGACAAGGGCATTGGCGTTGCCGCGCAGGACATCGATCAGATAGGCGGCGCCGAAGCGCTGCTGGGTCCGGTAGATGGTGGAGAGCGCCATGCGCACGGGCTCGCTGGCATCCCAAGTTTGCGGCGGCGACAGACAGTTGTCGCAGTTGCCGCAGCGATAGTCCTCACCCCGTGCCTCGCCGAAGTACGCGAGCAGGCGTCCCCGGCGGCAGTTCGGCGTCTCGCACAACCCGAGCAGCGCGTCGAGCTTGCCGCGTGCGACGCGCTTGAAGGGCTCGTCGGCATCGCCCATGTCGATCATCCGCCGCTGCTGCACCACATCGGAGAGTCCATAGAGCATCCACGCGTCGGCGGGTTCGTCGTCGCGTCCGGCACGACCGGTCTCCTGGTAGTAGCTCTCCATGCTCTTGGGCAGATCGAGGTGCACGACGAAGCGCACGTCGGGCTTGTCGATGCCCATGCCGAAGGCGATGGTGGCGACAATGATCACCGCGTCCTCACGCAGGAAGCGCAGCTGATGTCTGCGCCGGGCGTCGACATCCATGCCGGCGTGGTACGGCAGGGCATGGAAGCCCGATTTCGCCAGCCACGCGGCGACGGCGTCGACCTTTCTGCGCGACAGGCAATAGACGATGCCGGCCTCGCCTGCGTGCTCCGCGAGGAACGCCTGCAATTGGGTGCGCTCGTCGTTGCGTTCGACGATGGTGTAACGAATGTTGGGCCGGTCGAAGCTGGCGACGAATTCGCGGGCCTGCTGTAGCCGCAGGCGGTCCCGGATTTCGCGCCGGGTCATCGTGTCGGCAGTCGCGGTCAGCGCGATGCGCGGCACGTGAGGATAGCGCCCGGCGAGCACCGACAACTGCAGATACTCCGCGCGGAAGTCGTGGCCCCACTGCGATACGCAATGGGCCTCGTCGATCGCGATGAGCGCAAGACGGCCTGCGGCGTGAAGCGAGTCGAGGAGCGCGAGAAAGCGCGGGGTCATCAGCCGCTCCGGGGCAACGTAAAGCAGCTTGACCGCGCCTGCCGTGAGGTCCCGCTCGACGCGGATGGCTGCGTCCGCTGCCAGGGACGAATTCAGAAACTCCGCGGCCACGCCCAGTTCCTTCAGCGCGTCCACCTGATCCTGCATCAGCGCGATCAGCGGCGATACGACGATCCCCACCCCGCTGCGCGCCAGAGCCGGAATCTGGTAGCAGATCGACTTGCCCCCGCCGGTCGGCATCAGCACCACGGCATCGCCGCCCGCGACCACATGCAGGACGATAGCTTCCTGCAGCCCGCGGAACTCGGGGTAGCCGAACACGGAACGGAGAAGCTGGTGGGGCGGGGACATGGGCTTGCGAATGTGGAAGCGGCGGAGTCTACCGCAAGCCGGTGGCGCCGGACGCGCCCAAGATCTGGCGCTAGCACCGTAATCTCGATACGCTGGCATTCCGATGCAAGGGACCCGCTAATGACCACCCCGATCCGACTCCTCATGTACGCCGCCTGGGCGGCTGTGGCCGCCTCTGCCGCCGCGGCGCAGGAGAGCTACCTTGGCATGTGTGACGCCTCGGCGGCCGTGGCCCTGGGCCGGGGTTACTTCGTCGTGGCGGACGACGAGAGCGACGTGCTGCGCATCTACAGGCGCGGCACCGCGATGCCGGTGGGCAACGTGGACCTCATCGACTACCTGCGAAACCGCAAGCCCAGCGGCAAGAACGCCGAAGCCGACATGGAGGGTGCGGCAGCGATCGACCACCGTATCTACTGGGTCACTTCGCATGCGCTGAAGGGCAAGGAAGGCGCAGCCGACCCACACCGGCGGCGCTTCTTCGCCACCGATATCGTCGCCGGAGGCGAGCCGCCTACCGTCAAGGCGGCGGCGGGCGCGCCCCACGAATCGCTGCTCGACGATCTGCTGGCCGACCCGCGCTTTTCACTGCTGGCCGAAGCCGCCCGGCGCAAGCCCGAGCAAGCGGGCGGCCTGAACATCGAAGGCCTCGCGGCCGCGCCTGACGGCGGGTTGCTCATCGGATTTCGCAACCCCCAGCCGCAGGGCCGTGCCTTGGTCGTGCCCTTGCGCAACCCGCGCGAGATCATCGACAGCGGCGCGAAACCGGTGTTCGGCGATTTGATCCGGCTCGATCTTGGCGGGCGTGGCATCCGCAGCCTGGAGCGCGTGGGCAGCGACGTACTGATCGTCGCTGGCCCCTACGGCACGGCGGCAACCAGCCGCGTGCAACCGGCCTTCGCGCTCTTCCGCTGGAGCGGCGTTGCGGCGCAGGCTCCGCTTTTCGTGAGCGCTCTGGACACCGGCACGTTCCGCCCCGAGGCGCTGTTCTTCGATGCCGAGGCGAGGGATCTGGTGCTGCTGAGTGACGACGGCGACGAGCAGGTGGGGGGTGTCGCTTGCAAGGAAAGGTCGGTGCCGCGGGACAGCAAGGGCTTCCGCGCCCAGTCGATTGCCCTGCCGCATCCGTCGAGCTGTGCGAGACGAAACGTTCAGTCATCGCTGGCCCCCGTCGCTCTAGCCAGAAAGCATACCAGCTTCCGGAGCAGCATCGGACTGGCAATCAACCCACTGCCAGCCTTCCACTGGCGATGTTCGACCCGGTCTTTGCCCGGATCTCGTGAGCTCGAATCCACCGGCCACGTCTCACAGGCTGTGCATCACAAGCGCATGGCCACCCAGCGTTGCGCGGGCCACCTCGATCACGTGGCGATGGTGCGTGAAGAGCAGGACCTGCCCGCCCTCGGCGACCTTGCCCGGCCCTTTCGCGACAGGGACCGGACAACGGGGCCCCAATCCTCGCTGAAGCCTTAGCGGCGCCCGCGCGCGGGCGGCCGGCGGTGAATCGGCGCCGCACTGGCGACCCGCTCGTCCTTGTGCCGGAAGTTGATGCGTGCCTTGGTGAGGTCATACGGCGTCAACTCGACCGTGACCTTGTCGCCCGCGATGATGCGAATCCGGTGCTTCCGCATTTTCCCGGACATGTATGCCGTCACGTCGAAACCGTTTTCCAGCAAGACGCGGAAGCGGGTATCAGGAAGGACTTCGCTCACGACCCCATCCATCTCGATCATGTCTTCTTTGGCCATGTTCTTACATGGCTTTCAGATTGATCGCGGACTTCCTGCCATCACGCCCCTGTTCCACATCGAACGAAACCTTCTGGTTCTCGTTCAGCGTGCCGAGGCCCGCGCGCTCGACAGCAGAAATGTGCACGAACACGTCTTTCGAGCCATCGTCGGGTTGAATGAAACCAAAACCTTTTACTGTGTTGAAGAACTTCACGGTACCGGTAGACATGGTGTCCTCCAGATGCGGCGTTGCCCCGCGCGGATTTGCGAGGCATCAAATTACTCGTGGGAGAGGACCGGAAGTGGCACCCGAAGGGGGGACTGCGGACGAGCCCAAAGCGAATTCGACCCCGCCATTATGAAGGCTGCGGCCCCGAACGCGCAGTAAAACGTGCATGGCAGTGCGAACTCAGGGGCAAACGCGGTCTACTCGACTCACCAGCCAGTGCGCTGAAGCTGTCCGAGAACCCCGGCGCTAACCTGATGGATAGCCTCCCAATAGACGCATTGGATTGCTTCACGCATGGACCTCTGGGTAGGCAAATGCGATGATAGACCCCGAGTGATCAGAGATCGTTCTCGAGGCGACGCTCCAGCGCATCGATGCCCCGTCGCACTGCGGCCTTTCCCCCCGCATCTCAGTCTGTCGTCCGGCCAAATCCTCGCCTGGGCGGAATACGGTGACCCCGGAGGAACGCCTGTCCTCTATCACCACGGCTGGCCGGGATCGCGACTTGAGGCACGACTCGCCCACGGAACCGCTCTCGCCCTTGGGCTACGCATTATCGCCCCCGATCGCCCTGGCTACGGGGCGTCCACCCAGACGGCGTCGCGCACCCTCGCCGACTGGTCCTCCGATGCCGAGGCGTTGGTCAATCACCTCGGGATCGACAGCTTCGCCGTCATCGGGATCTCGGGCGGAGCGCCCTACGCGCTCGCCTGTGCCGCAGCGCTGCCAGCCCGCGTGACGCAGGTCTGCCTGGTGAGCCCGATGGGGCCGGTTGACGATGACGCTGCGTTACGCGACTTCGACCCTTTGCGCCGCGCATCGCTACGCCTGGCGGCGCGCCGTTCTCCGTTAATGTATGGGCTGCTGCGGCGGGCGGTTGGACCGCTCATTGCGCTAAACGCCGATCGGTTTGTCGCAGCCCTCGCCAAAAGCTGTGGACCCGTGGACCGCGCTACGCTGGAGCGAGCTGAGGTGCAGGCCGAGATCGCGGCGTCGTTTCGAGAGGGGCTTCGGAGAAGCGCCGCAGGGGCCGCCCGGGATCTTGAACTCTACGCGGCACCGTGGTCGATCGCGCTCGCCCGCATCCGGGCACCCATCGATCTGTGGCATGGAGACGCCGATGGGATCATCCCGATCTGGCTCGCCCGTCGATTAGCAACGCAACTGCCGACGGCAACGACCCGTTTCCTGCCGGGAGAGGGACACTACTCTCTGCCGCTCGGGCATCTCGACACGATCTTGCGTGAAATCGCTCTGCCCTAGAAGAGCTTGACGGATACAAATGCGAATCATTATTGTTGATTGGTGCGAGTGGTTAGCGTCTCGAAACGTCACCTGCGCCGCGCAGCGCGGCCCCAGTCGACCTGCGCCGGGTATCGTCAACCGAGCTGCTCGGCCCGCGCGGTGAAATCGTGATCGAGCATGGCAGGCGGGATTACCGCCTGCGTGTCACGCACGCAGAACGGCAAGCTCATCCTGACCGCCTGAGGGCGTCGGTCCCGAGATTCGCGGCACGAATTAGGGCGGTCGTGTGAATGTCGCGCGACCGGAGCCAGCCAGGGAAACACCCCGAGCCAGCGAGCCCGATTTACGGCGGGACTCTTCTGGCTGCTGAAGCGCTTTGGCGTGACAGGCACCCAGGCGACGCGCCCAGCCAGCCTCTGCGCACATGCCGATAACGACAGGGAGCGGGCATGAACAGGGACGCAAAGGGAAGTGCTCGTCGCACGCGCGGCGAGCGGGGATCCGCATGGCTGCGAGCTCGCGGTGCCACGCTGGCGATGATTGCAACGGTGGCGTCGTCGTTCGGTCTTGCACACGCCCAGGAGAAGGAACTGGGCGAGGTGAAGGTGACCGGGCCGCGCACCACCCCGAGCGCCGTGATTCCCACCCTGCAGGACGAGATCGTCCGAACCGAGCGCTTCACCCACCGCGACATCGAGCAGACCAATGCGTCGAACGTCAATGAGGCGATCGACAAGAACCCCGGAATCTCGGTGCAGCTCGAGTGTTCGATCTGCAACGTGCGCAACATCGTTCTCAACAACCTCCCCGGGCGGTACACCACGCTGCTCATCGATGGTATTCCGCTCTTCTCGTCGGTCTCCGGTGCATATGGTTTCGACATGGTCGGAATCAACGGCGTCCAGAGCATCGACGTGGCGCGGGGCGCCGCGACTGCCCGCCGTGCGTGCGTGAGCTGCCGTTGCTGGAAACCTTCGCCGCATCCCACCCCGATGTGCGCGTCGTCGCCGTCGCCGCGCAGCCCCGCACGATGACCGAAACCCGCTACCGCGTGCCGCACGCCTCCCTCGTGGTGCTGGTCGGACCGAGCACGCCGGAAGCGCTGATGCGCCGGCTGGGTGCCGTCACGACCGGGATTCCCTACACCGCCGTCCTGCGCCCGGACCGCACGGTGTGCGCGCGGCACGCCGGCGAGATCACCGAGACGTGGCTCACGGAGCAGGCGCACCGCTGCGTGAAGTAGCGCTTCAGCACCGCGTAGAGGCCGTTTGCGGCTGCACCCCAATGGCTGCGGCGATCGCGGGTTCAAGGGCGAGCTCGGTGTGATCGATCAGCACCACGGTCACCGGACGCTGCCGCAGCACCCCGATGACCCGCCCCTCGACCAGTCCGTAGGAGAAAAGCTGTTCGATCTGCGACGGCTGGATGCCACTGCCGAAGCGGGTGACGACCACCGCGGTGCCAGGCTCGGCGGCCGTCAGCGGAAGATCGCCGATCACGTCAGGAGCTGGCCGATCCATCGCACCACACCCCCGACCAGAAATGCAGTCGGCATGATGAGCGCAAGCATGGCCGCCGCAATGCGCATGCCCTGCTCCTTGACGATCATGAGCACGCTCGCGATGCAGGGCACGAAGAGCGTGATGGTCACCATCCCGACTAGCGTCTGCAGCGGTGTGAGCGCCGCTCCCATGGCGAAGAGCCCTGTCGCGCCGAAGTCGCGGCGCAGAAAACCCATGACGAACGCAGCGCTCGCCTCCCTCGGCAGACCGAGCCACCCGGTGACGAGCGGCTCGCCCGCCTCGATGATGCGCGGCAGGATGCCGACGCGATCGAGGACGAACATGGCGAATGTCCCGATCAGGAAGAGCGGGATCACCTCCACCAGGTACCACTTGAGGCGACCGGCGGTCTTCTTCAGCACGTTCCCCGCCACGGGCACGCGCATCGGCGGCAGCTCGGTCACGAGTGGAATGCGCCGTCCGGGGATGAGTCGCGCGGCGAGCCAGCCGGCTGCCAGCAGCACACCGACGACGCACAGCGTCCACGCGACCAGCGCTTCGAACGAGACCGCGCCGAGCATGCCGAGCACGACGCCGAGCTGCGCCGAGCACGGGATGGCGAGCGCCATCAGAAACGTTGCGATCAGGCGATCGCGCTGGCCGTGCAGGATACGTGTCGTGAGCGTTGCCATGGTGACGCAGCCGAGCCCCAGGACCATCGGCAGAACGGCACGACCGTTCAGGCCAATCAGCGAGAACAAGCGGTTGGTGATGACCGAGAGGCGCGAGAAGTAGCCCGAGTCTTCGAGCACGCCGAACGCGAGGAAGAACGTCGTGACGATGGGAAGGATGAGCGCCAGGGCATACGTCATGCCCATGGTCCAGAGACCATAATCGCCGACGATAAGATCGGTGACCCAGGACGCCGGGCTCCAGCGCTCGACGAATCCGCTCACTGCCGGGTTGATCACACCGCCGAAGAGATGCTCCTCGACCAGCTCGACCAGCGTCCCGGCGCCGAAGACGCCGACGAACTCGTACATCGCATACAGCACCGCGAGCAGGATCGGCCAGCCCCACACCGGATCGATCGCAAGTTGCCCAGCGCGCAGCGCGGTTTGCGGCGTGCCGGCCCGCTCGCTCCGTGCACAGGTCTCGGCCACGCTTTCCGCCCAGTGGTGGCGAACCCGCGAGAGGATCTGCGGCAGCGGCTCGGCGAACGCGGCGCGCACCTGGTCGCGCGCCTCGAGCGCGGCGGTAAAGCCATCTTGGAGCCGTTCCCGCAGTCTTGCCTCGACTTCCGGATCCTCTGCCAGAAAGAGCAGCGCCAGCCCGCGCGGTGCGAGCGCGGACGCAAAGCCATGGCGCTGGAACACGGCGCGCAACGCCTCGATGCCCTGTTCCACGGCCGGTGGATATGCGATCGGTATGCGCGGCACAGCCGAGCGCGCGAGACCTGCGGTCAGCTCCGCGACGCCTTCGCCACCGGTGGCGACGGTCGCGAATACCGGTATGCCGAGAGCGCGCTCGAGACGTGCCACGTCGACGTGAACGTTGCGCGATCGGGCCTCGTCGCTCATGTTGAGCACGAGCACCATCGGCACGCCGATCTCGACCAGCATGGCGGTGAGCGACAGCGTGCGGCGCAGGTTCTTGGCGTCGCCAACCTGAACGACGGAACGCAGATTCTCATCGAGCAAAGCGCGCGTGGCGGCGCGCTCGTCGTCGGTACGCGCCGGCAGCGCGAGCACACCGGGGGTATCCAGCACCTCGGCCGTGCGATCGAAGCGGGCGCCCGCGCGCGACACCTCGACCGTCGTGCCGGGGTAGTTCGAGACGTTGACGTAGCTGCCGGTCAACCGGTGGAACAGCACCGATTTGCCGACGTTCGGATGACCGACCAGCGCAACGGTCAAGCCCTTCGCGATCTCGGCAGCCGGTGATGGGATCGCGGACATCGGCTGCCTGGGCTGGTGCTCGGCCCGATCAGGGGGCGGATGTGTCGGACGGATCGGTCACGAAGCCGATCCGCGTGAGGCCAGCCTTGGCCGCGTCCGAGAGCACCTGTGCCACCGCCTCGTAGGGCGTGGTCTTGTCGGCACGCAGGTGTAGCTCCGGCTGAGGCTCGGTCTGGGCCGAAGCCGCGAGCCGCGCGCGCAGTGCGGCACGGTCCAGGACCTCCCCATTCCAATAGACGCGACTGGCACCGTCGATCGCGAGCTGGATGTTGTCGGGCTGGGTCAGATTGACCGTGCTCGACGCCTTCGGCAGATCCAGCTTCACGGCATGGGTGAGGAGCGGGGCGGTGATGATGAAGATCACGAGCAGCACCAGCATCACGTCGATGAGCGGGATCATGTTGATCTCCGACATCGTCGTCGTCTTGCCGGTGCCCGTTTCGAAGCTGCCGAAGGACATGGCTAGGCCACCCCCTCGACCGTCTTTGGCATGGGCGAGGGTGTCGCGGCGCGCTGCGCCTCGGCCACGTGGCGGCCAGTCGTGAGGAACGCGAAGAGGTCGTGCGCGAAGGCATCGAGCTGCGCCAGCACGACCCGGTTGCGCCTGACGAAGGCGTTGTAGGCGAGTACCGCGGGGATCGCCACCGCGAGGCCGAGGGCGGTCATGATCAGTGCCTCGCCGACCGGCCCGGCCACTTTGTCGAGCGTTCCGTGGCCGCTCATGCCGATGTTGACGAGCGCGTGGTAGACGCCCCATACGGTGCCGAACAATCCCACGAACGGCGCCGTGCTGCCGACCGAAGCCAGCACCGCGAGCCCCGTTTCGAGTCTTGCCGTCTCGTCGTCGATGACCCGGCGCAGCGCGCGGGTGAGGAACTCGGAAGATCCGCCCGCTGCCGCGAGGCCGTTCTCGCCGTGGCGAGCGTGATGCTTCGACGCAGCGATCGCATGGTACGCGAGGCGCGAGAATGCCTCGTCTGGCGGACGTGCGTCGAGTTCGCGCTCCACGGCCTGCAGCGACGGCGCGTTCCAGAACGTGGCCAGGAAGCGGCCGGTGCGGCGCCTCGCCGAGAGCATCTGCAAGCTCTTCACGACGATCAGATACCAGGTGGCGATCGACATCGCGACGAGGATCACGAGCAGCGTCTTGCCGACGACGTCGGTCTGCGCGAGGAAGTGGGCCATGCCCAGTGGGTGGATGGGTTCCATTGATTCAGCCTTGTAACGAGAAGGAGATGGGGACGAGCACCCACGCTTCGACGGGCTGGTCGCCCTGTCGCGCGGGAACGAATTTCCAGGTGCGGACGGTCGCAAGCGCCGATTCATCGAGGCGCGCCGAACCGCTCGACGTCTTGATCTGGACCTGTTCGGGAACGCCAGCCGGCGAGACCAGCACGCGCAGCAGCACACGGCCCTCCTCGCCCATCCGCCGGGAAAGCGCCGGGTACGGGGGTGCCGGGTTCTTGAGGTAGTCGGCGCTGAAGCGCGGCGGGGTAACCTGAGGTGGCCCCGGAGGCGCAGCACTCGCCGCGGCATCGATCGGGATCCTCGGCTGCTCCGGAGGCAGAGCAGGCACGACGAAGGTCGAGCGTGCTTCGCTCGGTGCGGCCGTGATCGCCGGACGCTGCACCGGCTTGCGCACCGGCTGCGGCCGCGGCTTGGCAACGGGGAGTGGCTTCGGCGGCTCCGTGACCGGGGTCGTTTCGACCACCTTAGGTGGTGTGAGGAGGCTCACCACGATAGGTGCCGCCCCGATCAGCGCCTCGCGAACAGGCCGATAGTTCAGGAGTGCCGCGATCGCGAAGACGTGCAAGGCGGCGACGACACCCAGTGCAAGCGCCCGTTCACCCCTTTGCGCATCGGGGTGCGGCAATGCAAACGACTCGGACTTTCGCACTACGGATCCTCGCGGGGATTCGAACGGGCGGTCCATTCACAACCCATGGGTCAATCTGGAATTTCGAAGCGAAACCCGCCCGGCGTGAATGAGAATTATTATTATAATATGTATGCCCCACGCCGAGGTCAAGGACTTGGACTTAGCCAGGATCTCTCGGTACAAGGAGAAGTGGAAGACAACGGGCCCTCCGCCAAAGCGCATCAGCGCCTGCAACGTGGGCCGCGGCATGGAGAAGGGGATCCTCACCCGCTTCGGGCCGATGTTTCAGGTGGAGCGCATGGGGGGCGCGTCCGTCGACAAGCTCGGCGCCGATCTGCTGTTCCAGATCATCAGCCAGCGCTACGAATGCGGTTAATCTAAGCCGCTTAACCCCTGCATTCGTTCGCGTGAATTTCAAACCGGTGGTTTCGAATGAAATTCACGCCGCCGGTGACACCCTCGGAGCTTCAGGACGAAATCGCCTTGATGCACACGCTCGGGGATCTCGATCAGAGTCTTGATCAGTGTTTTGAGAGTCTCAAATGCGACGTGGAGTTTGCCGCGTTCGGCGTCAGTCAGCCAGGGTCTCGTCCGCCTCCGGCCACAGCTTTGGAAAGAGCCAGCGCAGCGACTTGAGCGGGACGTTGAAGGAGACGGGGCCGAGGCGGCTGTCCGAGCGCAAGAGCCCGTAATCGAGCAGGCTTGCGAGGACCCGGCGGGCGGTTCGAATCGGAAGCCCCGTCGTCGCGAGGAAACGCGTCCGGTCCATGGCGCCCGTGATGGCGACATAATGAAGCGCGGGCAGCACGTCGGGCTTGATGACCGACTTCTCCGCTCCGATCTGCCAGGGTCGCGTCTCGAGATAGCGAAGCATGTCGGCGAGGCGCTCGCGGAAGCGGTCCAGGGCGAGCATGTCCCCCATGAACGCGACCTGATCCAGACATATGTCGAGAAAGTAGCGCGCGAAGGCGACGAGCTCCTCCTGTGACAGTGGGCCGCGTCCGTCCACGTCGTTCCGGCGCGGTAGGTCCGCGTTGTTCAGCCGCGCGTAGTAGGTCTCATGATTCCTCGCAAGCCCACGCATCGGGGACCAGAGCCCTCCCGTCAGGCCCATCCGAAACAGGAGCAAATGCGAATGCAGGCGTGCTGCCCGACCGTTGCCGTCGATGAAAGGATGAACCCACGTCAGCCGGTGGTGCGCACAGGCGATCCCGATGATGAGCAAATCGTTCCCACGCAGCCCGCTATACCGGGACGCCCACGCCTCCATCAGCGCGGGCACGTCCTCCGCTGGCGGCGCGAGGTGGTGTCCCGCGGTCACGCGCCTTGTCCGCCAGGTCCCGGGAACGATCGGCTCTCCGTCATCGGTCATCCGGTCGTGCTCAGGCAGTCGGGAATAGAGTGCCTCGTGGATCGCCCGAACGCGGCCGGCTTGGAAGAGCGCGCGCGGTTCGAGCTCGTTGGTCGCCTGCTCGAGCGCGTTTTCGGCCTCCATATGAGCGATAGCGAGGCGCTGCTTGCGCTGCAGCTCGCGGTCAGCATCGAACTCCTGCCGCATCGCCCGCTCGATGTCCGCGGGCAGGGTGTGTTGGCCCTCGATCTTGTTCGTGTAGTAGGAGTTCATCGCCCGCAGCGGCGCGGCCAGGGAGGAGCGCACCGCGGGGCTGGCCTGGCCGACCAGCCGGTGCGCGTCGGCGATCAGTGTGGAGGCGCGATCCAGCAGATCGCCGAGGACCCACTCCTCAGGGAAGAGCGGCTGGAACCGGCTTGGATCGGCCACGATTCTGGATATCTGTTTGGACGGCCTAATGGACGCTCAAACTACCAGAAACATGCCTTTGCGACAAGGATATAACTTCGAAGATGGAAATCTGCTTGGACGATCAAGTGGCCGACCTAGT
>Ga0209253_10004653_pt1 | contig 11962 bp, 13 predicted proteins | sample FrelakmetBRP12BR_FD_187145 | JGI IMG/M metagenome (GOLD analysis project Ga0209253, IMG submission 187145) | Freshwater lake sediment microbial communities from the University of Notre Dame, USA, for methane emissions studies - BRP12 BR (SPAdes)... | ecosystem: Environmental > Aquatic >...
CTGCCCCAGCCGATCGCACGGCCCGCACGGCGGCTCGCACCGCGCGCTCGTCCAGCGGCTGCTCGACCGCCCCATCGGCGAGCACCCGCTCGCGGACGCCGAGACGTCGCGCGCGCGGCACCAGCGGATCCGGCCGTCGGGGTTCGAGGGCGTAGAGGAGCGGCCGCGTCTGCCGGCCGATCTCGAGGACGTCCTCGAAGCCCGCGGTCGTCAGCAGGGCAACCCGCGCGCCGCGCCGCTCGAGCAGCGCGTTGGTCGCAATCGTGGAGCCGTAATGCAGCCGTGGGCACCCGGCGCCGGCGAGCGCACCCAGGCCCGCGAGGATCGCACGCGCCGGATCGTCCGGCGTCGAACGGACCTTGAGGACGCGGACCCTCCCCCCCTCCAACGCGACCAGGTCCGTGAAGGTGCCGCCGGTGTCCGCACCGACGAGGAGCAGCGGCGCGCTCAGGTGTCTGCGCTCGCCGTGGACTTCGACGGGGACTTGGCTGCAGCCTTGTCTGCGGACTTGCCCTCCGAGGCGGTGTCCGTCTTGGCGCTCGACTCGGAGCTGGCGGCGCTCGCCGTGCCGGCGTCCTTGGTGTCCGCCGACTCCCTGGACTCCTTGGTGCTGCCGTTGCCGCCCTTGCGTGCATAGTCGGTGACGTACCAGCCGCTCCCCTTGAGCTGGAAGCTGGTAGCCGAGATGAGCCTGGCCACCGTGCCGTGACAGGTCGGGCAGGCGCCGAGCGTGGGCTCCGTGATGCGTTGCGTGATCTCGAACACGCCGCACCGATCGCAACGGTACTCGTAGATCGGCATGCGGGGGCTGGACTAAGCACCACCCCCGGCCGTGTCAAGGAACGAGCCGCGGGGCGAGGCGCGCCAGCACGGTCCCGGCGTCCATGCCGCGCACCAGGATCCGCTTCTCCCGCCCGCGCGTGCCGTGCTCGATCGCGAGCGCCGACCGCGCGACCCGTAGGGCATCCGCGAGGACGGCGAGCAGCTCGCGGTTGGCGGCGCCCTCGACCGGCCGCGCCCGCACCCGCACCGCGAGTGCGTCGCCGTGCAGGCCCTGCACGCCGGCCGTCCCCGCTCCGGGCTTCGCATGCACGCGGACCAGCGCGCCCTCCGGTGCGTCGCGTACCCAGCCCGGCAGCGCTCCGGCGGCCACGCCCGCGTTCAGCCGAGGCCGAGGCCCGGTGGCAGCGGCGCCTCTGCCATGCGCGACGCCAGCTCGTAGAGGCTGCGCACGATGACGATCTGCAGGAACTGGATGGCGAGCATCACCACCAGGGGCGAGAAGTCGATGCCGCCGGCAGCGACGAAGGGCAGGCGGCGGCGGACCTGCCACAGCACGGGCTCGGTCACGGCGCGCAGGAAGCGCACGATGACGTTGCTCGGATCGGGGTTCACCCAGGACAGGATGACGGCGGCGAGCAGGATCCAGAAGTAGAGCGACAGCAGCGTGTTCAGGATCGCGGCCAGGGCGATGACGAGGTTCTGCAGCACGAACACCGGCGGTGCTCCCGAGACGTCAGCCTGCGGCCAGCTCGCGCGCCCGGCGCGTCGCCGTCTCGATGGCCGTGATGACCGTGTCGCGGAATCCGCGCTGCTCGAGCGCGCCGAGGCCCGCCATGGTCGTACCCCCCGGCGACGTCACCATCTCGCGCAGCTCGCGCACCGTCAAGCCGCTCTCCATGAGCATGGCGGCCGCGCCGCCGAGCGTCGTGTAGGCCAGCTGCGTGGCGAGGCTCTGCGGGAGACCGCCGCGCACGCCGCCTTCGATCAGGCACTCGGCGAAGTGGTACACGAACGCCGGACCGCTGCCCGACAGCGCCGTCACCGCGTCGAGCAGGTCCTCGCCGGTGATCGTCACCGCCTCCCCCACCGACTTGAAGATCTTGAGAGTCGCCTTCATGTCAGCCTCGGTGGCCTTGCTCCCCGCGACCGCCACCGAGATGCCGCGCCCCACGAGTACCGGGGTGTTCGGCATGACGCGCACGGCGCGTACCTGGCCGCCGAGACCGGCTTCGATGCGCCTGAGCGGAAAGCCGGCGGCGATCGAGATGAAGAGTTTCTTCGGAGAGATCTCCGGGCGGATCTCCTCCAGCACCTGGGCGAGGCTCTGCGGCTTCACCGCCAGGACGATCGTCTGCGAGCCGCGCACGAGCTGGCGGTTGTGGCGTGTGCCCTCGACCTTGTGGGCGCGCTTCAGGCGGCGCACCTGCGCGTCGAGCGGGTCGCTGACCCAGAGATCCTCCGGCTTCCAGCGCTCGGACCGGATCAGTCCGCGGATCAGCGCGCCAGCCATGTTGCCCGCCCCGATGAAGCCGATCTTCTTCATGAACCCTCCCGCCAGCTCCCCGACCCGCGCGGCCCGAACAGCACCCGCCCGAGCCGCACGATGGTGGCGCCCTCCTCCACCGCGAGCGAGAAATCATCGCTCATTCCCATGGAAAGGTGGGGGAGTTCAACCCCGAGGCCGACGGCGACGTAGTCGCGGAGTCGGCGGAGGTCACGGAAGTGGGCCCGGATCGCCTCGAGCGGCGCTCCGGCGGGTGCGATCGTCATGAGCCCGTCGACGGCGAGCCCGGGCTCCGCGAGCGCCGCCTCCACGAGTCCCCGGACGGCCTCCGGCGGCACGCCGCGCTGCGTCTCGGGGCCGCTCGACTTCACCTGGACCAGCACCGGCAGACGGCGCCCGGCAGCCGCCGCCTCGCGGCCCAGCGCCGAGGCCAGCGGCGCCGAGTCGAGGGTGTGGATCCGGTCGAAGGTGGCGACGGCGGGCCGGACCTTGTTGCGCTGGAGCCCGCCGATGAGATGCCAGGAGGCCGCGACGCTGCAGGCGGCGCGCTTCGCCCGGGCCTCCTGCACGTAGTTCTCGCCCACGTCCGACAGACCCGCCGCGACCGCGAGCGCGACCGCCGTCGGCGGCAGCGTCTTCGTGACCGCGACGATGCGCACGCTCTCGGGGGTGCGGCCTGCCCGCACGGCCGCTGACGCGACCTGCGCCCGCACCGCGGCGATGCGCCCCACGCCGAACTCGTCGGATGCCGGCACGGCCGCCGATGCTCGGTGGCGACGCTCGCGCTGTCAAGCCGGCGAGAACACCTGGCGGCGCGCCGCGCAGGGGCGGGCCCGAGGCTCGGCCCGTGGGTTGCCGGCCCCCGATCCCCGTGGTAGCCGGGTTTCCATGCGGCGGTCGTCGCCGTGGGTGCTGCTGTGCGGCCTCGGCATCTGCACGGGTTGCGCGGCGAGAGCGCCCGACCCTCGCGCGCCGGCCGTGGCGCCGGCCGCGGTGGCCGTCGCGGCGCGGCAGGGCAAGGAGGTGCCCCTGCCCGCGTCCGCCGGCGCACCCACGCGCCTCGTCGAGCTCGCCCGCAGGCACCCCGAACTGGCCGACCTGTCGCTGTACCTTGCCGGGCAGGCCGCGGCGGCCCGCGGCGACACCCGCGGGGTGGCGGACGCGGCAGCCACGATCGACGCCCGCTGGCCCGATTCGGTGTGGCGCGGGCCGGCCATGCTGCTCGACGCACGGGTTCGACGCCGAACCGGCGACCTCGCCGGCGCGCGCGATGCGGCGCGGGCGGCAAGCGAAGCGCTCCCCTCAGGACCCCGCCGGGCGCTCGCCGAGATGCTGCTGGCCGAAGTCACCGCCGACCTCGGCGACACGCCGGGCGCGATCGCGATCGCGCAGGAGGTACGCGCGGCGCGGCCGCGCGGGCTGGCCGCGCAGCGGGCCCGGCGGCTGGTCGACCGCCTGCGGGACGGGGGCCAGGCCGAAGATCCCGCCGAACGGCTGGCCGACACCGAGCTGCGCCTCGGGGAAGGCGACGCGGGCGGTGCGCTGCGCGAGGCGACGGCCATCCTCCAGGAGACGAGCCTGCGCGCCCAGCGGGACCAGGCGCGCTGGGTCCAGACGCGGGCGCAGCGCGCCCTCGGCCACAGCGACGCGGCCGAGGCGACAGCGCTGGCGCTGGCCGCCGACGGCGGCCCGACCTACGCGCCGAAGGCACTCGCCACGGTCGCTCGCTGGAAGTGGAACGTCGACGACGACGCGGCTGCCGCGCGGCTGTTCGCCGAGCTGGTGCAGCGGTGGCCGCAGAGCGAGGAGGCTCCGGAGGCGCTCTACGCGCTCGGCCGCATCCGTCAGGAGGCCGGCGACCACGAAGGCGCCTTCTCGGCCTACATGACCCTGGCCGACCGCTTCCCCCTGGCGCGCACCGCCGATGAGGCCCGCTGGCGGGCGGGCTGGGTCCGCTACCTGGCCGGCGACGCAGCGGCGGCCGCCACCGTGTTCGCCTCGCTCGCCATCGACTGCGACCGGCGCACCCGCGTCGCCGCCGAGTACTGGGAGGCGCGCGCCCTCGAGCACCTGGGTGCACCGAACGCCGTGGCGAAGTTCCAGCACATCGCCGAGCAGCACGCGGCGACCTACTACGGCGCGCTGGCACGTGCGCGTCTCGGCACGGCGAGCGCAGCGGTCGACATCCAGGCGTTGGAGGCCGCCCGGCCCCCGTTCCCGGAGGGGCTCGCGGGCCTGCACGCCACGCGCGCGCGCATCCTGCACGAGGCCGGCTTCGATCGCCTCGCGCGCCTGGAGCTCGAGGCCATCGGCGACGCCGCGCCCGCCGAGCTGCTGCTGCTGGCGTACACGGCCGTCGAGGCGCCCGGGTCGGCGATCCGGCTGGCGCGCACGCGCGACACCGAGCGGCACTGGCTCTACCCGCTGGGCTTCTGGGACCTGGTGCGCGCGCAGGCCGAAGTGCGCAGCCTCGACCCCCTGCTGGTGACCGCGCTGATCCGCCAGGAGAGCCTGTTCTTCCCCGACGCGGTCTCCCCCGCGCACGCGCACGGGCTCATGCAGCTGCTGCCGCGGACCGCGCGCGAGGTCGCCCCGGCGGCCGGCGTGCCGGCGCCGGACGCGGAGGCGCTGCACCGGCCGGGCACCAACGTGGCGCTCGGCACCACGCTGCTGCGCCGCCTGCTCGACCGCTACGGCGGCTCGCGCGTCAAGGCGCTGGCCGCCTACAACGCCGGCGAGGAGGCGGTGGCGAAGTGGGAGCGGCGCTACGGCGATCGGCCCGAGGACGAATTCGTCGAGCTGATCACCTACCGCGAGACCCGCGACTACGTGAAGGCCGTGCTCGAGCACTACGAGGTGTATCGCACGATCTACGCGGCCAGGCCCTCGGCAACGAGCGCGGGGAGCCCGCCGAAGGCCCCGTTCGACATGATCACGATGACGTCGCCCGCACGCGCCGAGGCGAGCAGGTAGTCGCGGATCGCGGGCACGCCGTCGATGGTGCGCGCCGGCGTGCCGCGCCGCCGGACGTCCGCGACGATGGTGTCCGGCGAGAGCCGCTCGTCGGGCGGGATCGGGTCGTTGGGCTTGACGAACACCGCCGCCAGCACGGCCTCGTCGGCCCCGGCCAGCGCGTCCGCGAACTCGCCCTGGAAGACCCGTCGCCGGCTGGTGTTCGACCGCGGCTCGAAGACGGCGCGCAGCCGCCGGCCGGGATAGCGCAGCCGGAGCGCGGCGATCGTGCCGGCGACCGCGGTCGGGTGGTGCGCGAAGTCGTCGATCACCGTCACCCCGCGCGCCTCCCCCACCACCTGCTGGCGGCGCGCCACCCCCTGGAACCCAGCCAGCGCCGCCGCGGCCTCGCTGAGCGGCACCCCGGCCTCCTCGGCGATCAGCAGGACCCCGAGGGCGTTGCGCGCGTTGATGGGCCCGGGTACCTGCAGCGAAAGCTCCGCCACCGCCCGCCCGCCCTCGCGCACCACGGCGCGCGTCCGGCCACCATCGTCGGCCAGGTCGGTGACGCGCCAGGGGTTGTCGGCGCCCAGCCCGAAGCGCCGCAGCCGGGTGTGGCCGCCGGCGGCGGCAACCACGTCGAGGAGATGCGGAAAGTCGCCGCAGGCGACCAGCGGCCCGCCGGGCCGCAGCAGCCCGAGCAGCCGCCGGAACGCGTCCTTCACGTGCTCGAGGTCGCGGTAGATGTCGGCGTGGTCGAACTCGACCGCGCCGAGCAGGACGGCGTCGGGGCGGTAGTGGAGGAACTTGGGCCCCTTGTCGAACCAGGCCGAGTCGTACTCGTCGCCCTCCACGACGAAGAGCTCGCCCCGGCCGAGCGCCGCGTTCGCCCCGAGATCGTGCGGAGCACCGCCGATCAGCCACCCCGGCTCGCGCCCACAGCGTTGCAGCGCGAACGCGAGCATGGACGCGGAGGTCGTCTTGCCGTGCGTGCCGGCGACCACGAGCGGCCGGCGTCCGGGCAGGAAGAGCTCCTCCAGCGCCTGCGGGAACGACATCGTGCGCAGGCCGCGCTCGTGCGCCGCCGCCGCCTCGGGGTTGGTGCTGCGCACCGCATTGCCGCACACGACCAGATCCACGCCCGCCAGCCGTGCCGGCTCGAAGCCAGCCTGCACGGCGACCCCCAGGCTCGCGAGAAGGGTGCTGGCGGGGGGATAGACGTTCTCGTCCGAGCCGGTCACCTCATGGCCCGCCGCCCGCAGCAGCGTGGCGAGTCCGCTCATGCCCACGCCGCAGGCGGCGATGAGGTGCACCTTCACGCGTCGAGCGCCTCCCAGACGGCGTCGTGCACGCGCGGGCGCAGCTCGCGGATCAGCTCGTTCTCGCGGCTCGGGTGGACGCGGTTGGTCAGCAGCACGACGTGGGCGTCGCGTTCGAGGTCGATCCAGATCGACGTGCCGGTGAAGCCGAGGTGCCCCACCGACGTCGAGCTGGCGCGATGGCCGGCGCTCGACGCGCCGGGCGTCGGCATGTCCCAGCCGAGCGCCCAGGTGCTGCCCGGGACCTGGCCGTCCCGCCGCCAGGCCTCGCGGATCACGTCCTGCGGCAGCCAGTCGTCCTCGCCGCGCCACGCTGCGCGCAGGCGCGCGGCGATGCGGTGGACGTCGGCGGCGGTCGAGAACAGGCCCGCGTGCCCGGCGACCCCACCCATGGCGCGGGCGTTGTCGTCGTGCACCTCGCCGCAGAGGACCCGGCCGAGCGTAGGGAGGTACTCGGTGGGGGCGATGCGGTCGTTCACCGTGACCAGACGCCGCACCCGCAGCGCCGAGACGTCGACGAAGGCCGTCTCGTGCAGGCCGAGCGGCCGCACCACGCGGTCGTGGAAGGCGCGGGTCAGCGGCGAGTGCGTGAGCAGCTCGATCAGCTCGCCCAGCAGGATGAAGCCGAGGTCGCTGTAGACGGTCTTCGTGCCGGGCTCGTACTCCAGCCGCTCGCGGTGGATGCGCTCGTAGACCGCGGCTCGCCTGCCCCCGCTGGCGAGGGCCGCGAGGCCGGTCGGGCTCGCGATGGCGGCGGCGAAGGGGCGCCACGCGGCCAGCCCGGAGCAGTGGGCGAGCAGGTGGCGGACGGTGATGGGCGACTTCCCGTACACCCCGAAGTTCTGCAGGAAGCGGCTCAGGCGATCGTCGAAACGGAGCTTGCGCTCACGGACGAGGTGCAGCAGCACCGTGGTGGTGGCCAGCGCCTTGGTGAGCGACGACAGGTCGTAGACCGTGTCGACGTCGACCGGCGCCCGCTGCGGCTCGAGGCTGCGGTCGCCGAAGGCCGCGTGGTAGACGACCTCGTCGCCGCGGGCGACGAGGATCACGGCGCCGGGAACGGCCCCGGCCCCGACGGCCTCCTCGAGGACGTGCGCGACCCCGTCGAAGTTGATGCGCGGTGCGCTGGCGAGCCGGATGGCCATCGGCAGTCCTCGGCTTATCGCACGGCGGGCTCGAGCGCGCGAAGGCGCCCCCGCCCCGTGTCGAGTTCGACGCGCGCCCCGAGGGGCAGCGCCAGGTTTTCGATCCCGGTCTCGCCCAGGTCGTGTCCCGCCGGCAGGCCGAAGCCGACCGGATAGGGCGCGTCGGCGAACGCGTCCCGGACCACGTCGAGCGCCTCGATGCCTTCCTGCGGCCGGCAGGCCGCCATGGTGCCGAAGACCAGGCCCGCCAGACCGTCGAGCAGCCCCGCCTGGCGCAGCTGCGTCAGGAGGCGATCGATCCGGTAGGGCCACTCGTGCACGTCCTCGAGGAAGAGGATCGCCCCCCGGGTGTCCGGGACCCACGGGGTGCCGAGCAGCGTCACCAGCACCGACAGGCAGCCGCCCACGAGCCGCCCCCCGGCCCGGCCCGGGCGGACGGTCACCGGGACCTCGAGCTCCCAGTGGTAGCCGGGATCGCCGAGCAGCCGCCGGAGGTGCTCGACGGAGCGCGAGGTCAGGCCGCGGGCGAGGTCGGCTGCGACCATGGGGCCGTGGATGCCGACCGTGCCGGCCTCGACCCACGCTGCGAGCAGTGCCGTCACGTCGCTGAAGCCAACGACCGGCTTCGGGTTCCCCCGCAGGGCGGAGAGGTCGAGCTGCGGCACGAGCCGCTGGCAGCCGAATCCGCCGCGTGCCGCGAGCACGGCACGGATGCCGGGATCGTCGAGCATGCGCTGCAGGTCGCGGCGCCGCACCTCGTCCCGGCCGGCGAAGTAGCCACGGCGTTCGAGCACGGCGTCGCCCGTCACCACCCTGAGCCCCCAGCCTTCGAGAATCCGGACTCCGCGATCCAGCCGCTCCGCATCAACCACCCCGGCGGGCGCCACGACACCAACGGTGTCCCCCGGACGAATCCGGTCCGGCCGGCCGACGGGCACCTCCCGCAAGCGGCACCACCTAACGGCTCGCCCCCCGGTCTGTCAACGCAGCCTTGCAAGAACGGCGGCCCGCGACTAGCAGGAGCGGATGCGGCCGTCTCCGGCGCAGATCGAGCGGGTCGCGGACGAGCTGCTCAGGCGTCTGCTCGCACGGCAGCTGCTGGACGCGCCGGCGGCCGAGGCGACGATCCGCGGGCGCTTCGCGGCCCTGCTCCGCGCGAACTTCGACCAGGAGGCGGAGATCGAGCGCGAGGCGCAGGCCGAGGCCGGGAAGATCGTCCGCCAGGGCGCGCCGGGCGTGCGCCGCGAGGACCTCGACCTGCGCAGGGTCGAGCAGCTCGTGAAGCAGCGGATCGCCAAGGCCCGGGGCTTCGCGCTGTGAGCCTCTCCGAGGGCCGCTTGTCGTACCTGGCGCACCGCCTCCTCGAGGTGGTGAAGCAGGAGGGGCTCGGCACGGTGCGCAACGAGCGGCTCTTCCTGCAGGAGGCGAAGGCCGCCCTCACCGACGCCTTCGACCTCGACGCCCGCCTGGACCAGCTCGCGCGGGCCCGCATGCCCCGAGGGGTCGTCCCCGGCAGCCGAGACTGGGACGTCCGCTACCGGCAGTACTACGAGGACGAGCGCCGCAAGCTGACGGGTCGCTGATCCGCCGCCTCCGCGATCGGGTGGCACCGGCCGCTTGACTGGCCCGGCGCGGTGGTTAGGTTCCGCCCGCATTTCTGCAGGAACAGGAAAGGAGCAGCAGGCATCATGAAGATCCGGCCACTGCACGATCGGGTGCTGGTGAAGCGGCTCGAGGAGCAGATCGAAACCACGAAGGGCGGCATCATCATCCCAGACACGGCCAAGGAGAAGCCCCAGCAGGGTAAGGTCATTGCCGCGGGCAAGGGCAAGGTCACCGAGGACGGGAAGGTCCTTCCGCTCGACGTCAAGGAGGGCGACACCATCCTGTTCGGGAAGTACGCCGGCAGCGAGATCAAGATCGACGGCGAGGAGCATCTCATCATGCGCGAGGACGACATCCTCGGCGTGGTCGAGAGCTGAGCGAGGAGCGTAGACGCATGGCAGCGAAGATCATCAAGTTCCACCAGGATGCGCGCGACCGCCTGCTGCGCGGCGTGAACGTGCTGGCCGACGCAGTCACGGTCACGCTCGGGCCCCGCGGGCGCAACGTCGTGCTCGAGAAGTCCTTCGGCGCGCCGAACGTCACCAAGGACGGCGTCACGGTGGCCAAGGAGATCGAGCTCGAGGACAAGTTCGAGAACATGGGCGCCCAGATGGTGAAGGAGGTGGCCTCGAAGACCTCCGACGTCGCCGGCGACGGCACCACGACCGCGACGGTGCTGGCCCGCGCCATCTTCACCGAGGGCCTCAAGATGGTCGTCGCGGGCCACGACCCGATGACGCTGAAGCGCGGCATCGAGAAGGCCGTCGCCGCCATCGTCGCCGAGCTCAAGTCGCTCTCCAAGCCCACCAAGGAGCAGAAGGAGATCGCCCAGGTCGGCACCATCAGCGCCAACAACGACCCGACCATCGGCGAGATCATCGCCGAGGCGATGAGCAAGGTCGGCAAGGAAGGCGTGATCACGGTCGAGGAGGCGAAGAGCCTCGAGACGCAGCTCGACGTGGTCGAGGGCATGCAGTTCGACCGCGGCTACACCTCGCCCTACTTCGTCACCGACCCCGACCGCATGGAGGCCGTCCTCGAGGACGCCTACATCCTCATCCACGAGAAGAAGATCTCGTCGATGAAGGACCTGCTGCCGCTGCTCGAGCAGGTGGCGCGCGGCGGCAAGCCGCTGCTGATCATCGCCGAGGAGATCGAGGGCGAGGCGCTGGCCACGCTCGTCGTGAACAAGATCCGCGGCACGCTGAACGTCGCGGCTGCGAAGGCCCCGGGCTTCGGCGACCGCCGCAAGGCCATGCTGCAGGACATCGCCATCCTGACCGGCGGCCAGATGATCGCCGAGGAGCTGGGCACCAAGCTCGAGAACGTGACCCTGAACGACCTCGGGCGGGCCAAGCGCATCGTCCTCGACAAGGACAACACGACCATCATCGACGGCGCCGGCAAGAAGCCCGACATCGAGGGCCGCATCAAGCAGATCCGGGCGCAGATCGATGAGACCACCTCCGACTACGACCGCGAGAAGCTGCAGGAGCGTCTCGCCAAGCTCGTGGGCGGCGTCGCCGTGGTCAAGGTCGGCGCGGCCACCGAGATCGAGATGAAGGAGAAGAAGGCCCGGGTGGAGGACGCGCTCCACGCCACCCGCGCGGCCGTCGAGGAGGGCATCGTCCCCGGCGGCGGCGTGGCCCTGCTGCGCGCGAGCGTGGCCCTCGACGGCGTCGAGGCGAGCGCCGAGGAGCGCTACGGCGTGGCCATCATCCGCAGGGCCCTGGAAGAGCCGCTGCGCTGGATCGCCAAGAACGCCGGTGCCGAGTCCTCGATCGTCCTCGAGAAGGTGAAGGCCGGCAAGGGCGCCTTCGGCTTCAACGCCGCCTCCGAGGAGTTCGAGGACCTGATCAAGGCGGGCATCATCGACCCCACCAAGGTCGTGCGCACGGCGCTGCAGAACGCGGCCTCGGTGGCCAGCCTGCTGCTCATGACCGAGGCCATGGTCGCCGAGAAGCCGAAGGAGGAGACCGGACCTGCCATGCCGCCTGGCGGCATGGGCGGCATGGGGGGCATGGGCGGCATGATGTGAGGCCGCGCGTCCCGTCCGCGTGATTCCGAGCCCCCGGTCGCCCGTGCGGCGGCCGGGGGCTCGTCGTTTCGGGATCGCCCGCTACGACACCCGCGACTCTCCTCGTCCGAGAGGCGATGGGTCAGGGACGGCTCCGCAGCGCGTGCGCGCTCCAGACCGCCGTCGCCAGCAGCAGCACGGCGCCGGCCTGATGCGCCACGGCCAGGACCAGCGGCACGTGCAGCAGCAGGGTGGCGATGCCGAGGGTCACCTGCAGCGCGAGCACCGCGAGCAGCAGGTGGCAGGCCCACCGCGCCCCCGGCTCGAGCCCGGCCGCGCGCGCCTGCCACCAGAACAGCGGCACCAGCCCGATGAGCAACCAGCCGACGGCGCGATGCGCGAGCTGCACGGTGACCGAGTTCTCCAGGAAGTTCCTCCACCACGGCTCGAGCGCGAGGACCTCCGGCGGAACCAGGTACCCGCCCATGAGCGGGAAGGTATTGTAGACGTGCCCCGCGTGGAGGCCGGCGACGACCCCGCCGGTGAGCGCCATGACGAACACGGCCGCCACCAGCCCGGCGGCGAAGCGCGCGAGTCGCGGCGGCGCCGCGCGGCGCGCGGGGGCGGCCAGCAGCCC
>Ga0209253_10004654_pt1 | contig 11961 bp, 10 predicted proteins | sample FrelakmetBRP12BR_FD_187145 | JGI IMG/M metagenome (GOLD analysis project Ga0209253, IMG submission 187145) | Freshwater lake sediment microbial communities from the University of Notre Dame, USA, for methane emissions studies - BRP12 BR (SPAdes)... | ecosystem: Environmental > Aquatic >...
GGTTCGGGTCATCCGGGACGGCGACACGGTGGCTACCAGCGGGTTTGTGGGGGCCGGTTTTGCCGAGGAAATCGCCACCAAGCTGGAAGAATACTTCTTGGCCACTGGAAAGCCGCGAAACCTGACCCTGATCTATGCCGCCGGCCAGGGGGACGGGTCGGGAAAAGGCCTGAATCACATGGGGCATGAAGGACTCGTGCGCAGGGTCGTTGGCGGGCACATCGGCCTGGCGCCCAAGCTCCAGCAGCTGATCCGAGAGAATAAGATCCTGGCCTACAACTTCCCCCAGGGAGTCATCTCGCATCTATTTCGCGACATTGCCGCCCATAAGGTGGGCACCATCACGACGGTGGGCATGGGGACCTACATCGATCCCCGGAACGACGGCGGGAAGTTGAACGAGTTGACCAAGAAAGAAGGGGAAGACCTAATCAAATTCATTCACCTGGAAGGATCGGACTACCTTCTGTACAAAGCCTTTCCCATCAACGTGGCCCTGATCCGGGGAACAACGGCCGACACTAACGGCAACATCACCATGGAGAAGGAGGCTCTCACCCAGGAAGCCCTGGCCATTGCCATGGCGGCGAAGAATTCAAACGGGTTCGTGATTGCTCAGGTGGAAAGGATTGCGGAGAACGGAACGCTGAACGCCCGGAATGTAAAAATCCCCGGGATCCTGGTGGACTGCGTGGTCCTCAGCCGGCCGGAGAACCACTGGCAGACCTTTGCCACCCCCTACAATCCGGCCTTCAGCTGCGAGATCAAGGTCCCCATTCAATCCATCCCCCCCATGGAGATGAGCGAAAGAAAGATCATCTCCCGGAGGGCGGCCTTTGAGCTTAAGCCCAACATGGTGGTGAACCTGGGTATCGGGATGCCTGAGGGGATCGCCCAGGTGGCCAACGAGGAAAAGATCCTGGACCTCCTCACCCTCACCGCCGAACCGGGGGTGATCGGAGGAATCCCGGCCGGCGGCCTGAATTTCGGGGCCGGCACCAACATGGAAGCGCTCATCGACCAGCCTTACCAGTTCGATTTTTACGACGGGGGCGGTCTGGACGTGGCATTCCTGGGCCTGGCCCAGGCCGACCAACACGGGAACCTGAACGTGAGCAAATTCGGACCCCGCTTCACCGGTCCGGGTGGGTTCATCAATATCAGCCAGAGGGCCAAAAAAATTGTCTTCGTGGGGACCTTTACCGCCGGAAAGCTGAAAGTCGCCGTTGAAGATGGAAAGCTGACGGTGGTCCAGGAAGGAAAAGAGAGAAAATTCCTGAAAGAGGTCGAGCAAATCACCTTCAGCGGAAAATATGCCGCCGAAACAGGACAGCCTGTTCTTTACATCACCGAGCGTTGCGTTTTCCAGTTAACGGCCCGGGGAATGGAACTGATCGAAATCGCGCCCGGGATCGACCTGGAAAGGGATATCCTGGCCCGGATGGATTTCAAGCCGGTCATCCAGGAACCCCGGCTGATGGATGCCCGTATCTTCTCAGCGGAGCCCATGGGCCTCAAGGAAGAACTTCTTTCCCTTCCCCTGGAAGAGAGATTGATTTACCACCCCGCGGAAAACCTCTTTTTCGTCAATTTCGAGGGTTTGTACATCAAAAGCCGGGAGCAGGTCCAGAAGATCAAATCCCTGGCGGAGAAAACCCTGGCGCCCCTGGGCCGGAAGGTGTACACCTTCGTCAACTACGACAATTTCAACATCCTTCCCGAGCTAGTAGATGAGTACACGGACATGGTGAAAGATCTGGTGGCAAATTATTATGAGGGGGTGACCCGGTACACGACGAGCACCTTCCTGCGGATGAAACTCGGCGAATCCCTGGAGAAGCGCAACGTGGCTCCCCATATTTACGAGAGCCGGGAGGAGGCCCGGAGGGCTCTGAAGAAGGATTGATTCGTAGGGGCGGTTCGCGAACCGCCCCTACAACCGGACAACATGGCAGGGGCGCCCTGGCGGGTCGCCCCTACGATTCCAAGAACAAGAGGCTCTCTCTTTTGTAAGGCGTAGGGGCAATTCTCGCAGAGTCGAGTCTCCGACATGAATTGCCCCTACTTTTTGATTAACGCTTCATCCGTGTTTATCCGCGTCCTATTAAATCTTTTGTCTTTGGGTCTTTTGCCAAAGTAAAATCTGCGTTCATCTGCGTCCCATTCAGTCTTTTATTTCTTCCCTCTTTCCTCCGCATCCCGGCGGATGGACCGGGGGAGACGGTCGAACTTGAAGATCGTTTCCATGTCCTGCAGGTTGTTGATCCCGGCTCCCCCCGTGCGGATCAGGTTGACCAGGGAGTCGCCGTTGGTCCAGCCCACTAGATGGGCCGGATTTTCCACCACCAGGACCAGGTCCGGCCGCGGTACTTTATCTTTCACCACCTTGATCTTCTGCTTGTCCAGAAGCAGGCCGAATTTCCCGCCCCCGGTCTTGACCAGGATCTTCCGGGTCCAGTTGGCGATGTCGCGCTGGGCGCGGGGGCTCTTGGGGATGGCGCCGACAAATTTGGTGACCGCCTGGAGGGTCTTGGGGAACTGCTTCTTGAAGGCGTCGGTCACCTGGGGTTCTCCGATCTCCATGCTCTTCCACTTGAGGGCCGTCTCTTCCAGTCCGTTCTTTTCCCGCAGCTTCTCCGGCACTTCGTCCAGGGGAACGGCGAAGTAATCGGTGGAAAATCCCATGCGGAACTTCCGGAAGACGATCTTCACCTTCGTCCCCGCCTTGAAGATTCCAGGTTTCAGGAATCCCGTGGTGGTAAAGACCTGGATGGGCAGGGCCGACTGGGATTCTCCCAGGATCACCCGGCCCCGGCCGAAGGGGGCGTAGCGGGCGAACCGGGCATTGGCAAAGACGGTAATCGGGGGCGTCCCCAGCATGTACCCGACCTGGGGCATCTCGATCCCCGTTTCCAGGTTCACCAGGCTGTAATCATCGTTCTGGCAGACCGGGCAACGGGTCATGTAGGGCGGGCAGATGACCATTTTGCATTTCGGGCAGCGGGCGCCAAGGATTTTCTTCTCCTTCATGACCGCCAGGAAGAAGGGGGATACTTCGCCCGCGGTGGCCCAGTAGGTCGTGAACATGGCCTCGGTCCGCTCAACGCAGACAAATTTATCCTCCGGAGATACGCTGATCCGGCTCATCACCTCAGGAATCGCCTCGTGAGGGATTACATACTCGCCTGGCCTTCTCAATATTTTTTCCATCAGATCACCCCCCTTTTCAGAACCGCCGCACCCCCATACTGGGCCGAAGATGCTCCGGTTCCATGGATCAAGGCATAGTCCAGTCCCCTGCGGATTAACTCCCGTCTGGCGGACCAGGAAGAGAACATGTTGCTGCCGCCGACGAAATGCCCGCCGTAGATCAGTCCTCCGGAGGGGTTGACCAGAACCTTCCCGTGCGGGGCCATGACCTTCTTCTCGATGAGGTCATCGGCATGTCCCATGGGCACAAAGCCCATCTCGGCCATGGTGATCTCCAGCTGGGGCAGGAAGGCGTCGTGAAGCTCGACCACGTTGATGTCCTTCGGGCCAATCCCGGCCATCTCATAGGCGGCCTTGGCCGCCAGATGGTCCGACTCGATCCTTCCCGGCAGCTTGTGGGGATGTTTGATCCCCCACCAGTAGGGTTCGTTGGCATAGCCCACTCCCTCGATCCAGACCGGCGGCTGCCCGGCATCTTTGCAGATTTCCTCCGCTACTCCCTCGGCGGCAAAGATGAGGCAGCAGGCCCCTTCGGTATAGACGCAGGTCTCGAGCTTCTTGAAGGCCGGCTCGACGATCCAGGGTGAATTAGCCACCCGCTCGGGAGTCACAATCTCGTCCCGGCGCTGCGCATTGGGATTATTTTTGGCCTGCTCGCACATGATCCGCAGAATCTCCGCACGGACCGACATCTTGAGATCGTTGGGATATTGATCCATGTAGGCAAGGATAACCTCGGCATAAGAGTCGGCCGCCGTGGCCCCCTGATCCCGCTCGAAGAGCGGGTCCCAGGACCAGGCAATGGTCTGGACCACTTCCGGCGTCTGGGTCTCGCTCATGAAGTCGTAACAGTCCGTGGCCTTTTCCGCCCCCACGCAGAAGACCAGGTCATGCCGTCCGCTGGCCACCATGTCAAAGGCGGTGCCGAAGGCGTAAATGCCGGTGGCCCCGCCGTTGGTGACTCGGACCAAAGGCTTGAAGGCCAATCCTATATGCCCCAGGAAGGAGCATTCGGGAATGGCCTGGCGGGCGAAGATGTCATTGTAAAGCCCGATGACCCCCGCCTCCACCCGGTCCATTTTCAACTTGGCATCCTGGAGGGCGCCGGATACGGCCCACTGGGCCAGTTCCCAGATCGTTTTGGATAGCCAGCGCCCCCGGCAGGGAGTGGTAAACGCCCCCACGATGGCTACCTTTCTTTTTGGAACTTTCCTCATAAAACCCCCTTTCCCATATTTTTACTTGCCGCCTGAAAGTCTCCTATCCAACAATAGAGCTTTTCATTCCCCCTTCCAAAATCTCAAAAAATCGCATAGCGCATAGGGCATGGCGCATAGCGTAAAATCAAAAAACATATCTTTTTTCAAAACGCATGCAGAGTAATTGAACTTGTAAGGACGACCCTGAGTGGTTGCCCACCCTGCGGGCAGCCACATCGGGCCGCCCTACAATTTTTATCCGCCTGCCAGGGAGAGAAAAAACTGAATTTCGTCCCCGTCTTTCAGCCCAGCATTCAGTTCGCTCAATCGCTCCTTTCCCCTCATGGCCCACAGGGCGCGGTTGAATGTCTCCTGGTCTTTTTCCCGGAGCTGGGGAGGCATGGTCGAGCTGAAGCCCTTCTTGATTTCCATGAGAAGCTCGCCGAAGGTGCCTCCATCGGACAATGACACTTCTGCCCGGGAGCCCCCCATCCAGTCAACCAAAATCCCATGGAATTGAACCCTTACTTTCATGCCTCATCAGGACTTATTTTTCTTTCAATCCCAAATCCGCAATCCACAATCCGCAATTTTCCTCTAGGGGTACATCTCCGCCGCCACCTGGTTGAGTCCCAGCTCCAGCAGTTTCTCTTTGGTTGGCCTCCCCGTCTTCCAATCCCACCCGCGGAACTGGTAGTAGCTTTTCAACATCTTTTCCATCTCCGGCTCGATCCCGGCCGCTGACCCTTCAGCCAGGGCGGCGGTGCAGATGCTGGGCATCCGGTCCTGTTCCCGGGTCAGGCCGAGCTTGTTGCTGACCGCCCGCTTGATGTTGACTGAACGGTCCCCCGCGGCCAACAGTTCTTTGGGGCTGAACTGCCAGCCGGTGATTGCGTTCAGCATTTCACATAGCTGAGTCGGCGGCAGGGGGGCGAACTTGCACAGGGTCAGGGAGTCAAAGAGGTCTTTCAAACTCTGGTACTTGGCCACGCCTTCACTCTTTCCCTCCGAGGAGAGCCTCTCTCCCGGCAGGATCATGTACTCCAAGACCATGTTTCCCAGTTCCACGTTGTAGTAGTCGCCCTTGAGATGGCAGGCTCCACGAGGGCCGGTGGCATAGGACAGGGCCATGCCATGGAAGGCCCGGGCGTCGTGCATGGGCATTTCCAGCCCCTTGACCTGAGCGGCCTCATCGGGGCTGCGCTTGAACTCCTTGGCCATGGCCAGGGTTCCCTGGGAAAGAATCTTGCCGATGCCCTTCTGGGCGATGATCTTCTCCACCAGTTTGACCACTGCTTTCCCGTCGCCCCACTTCAGTTCGAAACCCACCTGCTTTTTCTTCAACACCCTTTTTTCGTAAAGGTAGAAAGCGTAGGCCACGCTTACCCCTGCGGAGATGGTATCGATCCCATGGACATTGCAGAGATGGTTGGCCCGCACGATGGAATCCAGGTCGGTGTTCATGCACAGGGGCCCGAAGGCCACGGCGGTCTCGTATTCCGGTCCATCCACGTTGAGCCCCGGCTTGAATTCCACCAGCTCCCGCCCGCAGCCGATGGGACAGCCCAGACAGGCGTAATTATGGACTGTGTAGGCCTGGCGCAGGGCCTGTCCGGTGATTTTGGACACGGGGAAAACGGCCTTGGTGAAGTATTTCGCCGGCGCATCGCCCAGGGTCATGGCCATGTCCATGTACATCATGGTTCCGTACTCCCGGAAGGCGACGGAGACCAGATTTCCGTTAATGGTGGCCACCGCCTGCTTGGCCAACTCCCTCACTTTCTCCGCATTGGCCAGCTCCGGCCGCAGGTTGCCCGAAGCCGCCACCGCTTTCAAGTTCTTCGAACCCATGAGGGCGCCCAGGCCGCACCGCCCGGCGGCGCGTCCGCTGTCGTTCATGATGCCGGCGAATTTGATCAGCTTCTCTCCCGTGGAGGCGATGCAGGCGACGCTCGCCGAATCATCTTTCAGTTCCTCTTTGACTGCCTTTTGGGTCTGATAACTGTCTTTTCCCCACAGACGAGAAGCATCCCGGATCTCGGCTTTTCCCTCTTTCAAATACAGATAAACCGGCCGATCGGCCTTCCCTTTCACCAGCAGGCCGTCCCATCCGGAGCCTTTCAGGCGGAAGGGAAATCTTCCCCCGCTGGTCGCTTCTCCCCAAAATCCGGTCAATGGGGAAATGCCTCCCACCGCATAGCGGCTGACCATGGGAAGCGGAGTGCCGGTGAAAGGCCCGGTGGCAAAGACCAGGGGTTTCTCCGGGGCAAGAGGACTGCCGTTCTTGCCCATCCGCTCATAAACCAGGGCGGCAGCCAGCGTCGCTCCGCCGATGTACTTCTTTAAAAAATCCTCCGACAGAGGCAAATCAGTCATTTTGCGGGCGGATAAATCCACTTCCAAGATCCGGCCATGATATCCTTTCATGCCTTTATCCTCCCTATTAAAGACTTTATAGCCACAGAGGGCACAGAGATCACAGAGCTATAAAAAATCAATAGAGCAAAAACCAGTTTAGGACTCGAAAGAATCCCGCCGCCGCTCCTTCAAATAGGCTGGAATTCATTATTTTTGTAATATCTTCTTATCTTCGCCTTCAACCGTGCCCCGATAATTCTTCTTTCTCTGTGTACTCTGTGACCTCTGTGGCTAATAAGTGTCTTTTTAAAAATCAATATCCCGCCCGTCGTAGGCGTACCGAAAGACCTGGGCGCACTGGGCGGCGGTTATGGGCCGGGGACTGAGGTAGCAGTCCACATCTTCAACAGCGAATTTCACCAATTTATCGAATTGGCGGTCAAAATCCGCCCGGGAAATTCCCAACTCCTTCAAGGTAAGGGGAACTCCGAGTTCGGTCAGGAAGGAGCGCACCCGCGCCACCAATTTGACCAGCCCTTTTTTCGCGTCTTTGGCCTCGATGCCCAGGGTCCTGCAGATCAGGAGGTGCTTATCCGTCACCCGGCTGCAGAACTGAAGTGTCTGGGGGAGGAAAAAACCGACGGACATCCCGTGGTGCATGTTAAAAACGGAGCCAAGAGAATGGCCAAGGCTGTGAGTCAAGTGCGCACCCCCATTATTACCAAAAGCCATTCCTCCAAGGCTGGCGGCAATAAGCATTCTGTGGCGGGCTTCCTTATCCTGGCCGTTCTGATAGGCCCTGGGCAGCCATTGAAAGACCATTTCGATTGCTTTGAGGGCCAAGGGTTCGGTAAACTCATTCGCTACAGGAGTCGTGACCGAATCCATGGCTTGAGCCAGGACATCCAGGCCTGTTCCGGCGGTCAGCTTTGGCGGCATGGAAACAGTAAATTGGGGGTCCAATATAGCGAAATCCGGAAAGAGTTCGTCATGGGTAAGGGGGATCTTGCGAGAGGCGGCATGATCATGAATTACAATAACTCCCGTACATTCTGAACCGGTTCCCGCGGTCGTGGGCACAGCAACGAGGATGGCTTTCTGCCGCAAGTTCAGTTTGTCTAACGGAGAAATCATTCCAAGGTCGATGATGTCCGGCCTCTCGTAGAGGACCCAGGCCGCCTTGGCCGAGTCCATGACCGACCCCCCGCCCACAGCCATGATCAGGTCCGGTTCGTATGCTTTCATGGCCTTGGCGCATTCGGCCACGACTTCCATGGGGGCCTCGGGCAGGCATCGGGGCCATATTTCCACGGTGAAGCCTCCCGATTGGAGGAAACGGGCGGCTTTGGCCGCAAACTTGTTACCGAATTCATCGGTTACGATGAATGCCCGCTTTTTGGCGCACCGATTGGCAAGGGTGTCCATGGTGGAAGGTCCTACCACAGGCCCCTCCGGAAAGACATTCGCCCCGATGAACATTTTGGGCACGTTGAAAATGGTAGTAAGACCTTTGATGGAAGACGATAAGGCCAGGGGGGCCAGGGCTTTCAACGTTGGGTGTTCAAACCAGTAAGCCATGGGTCACACCTCACCTTCTGGGGAAAGTTTTTTCAAATGAACTATTCCTCCAAAGGCAATATGAGCAAGGGGAGAGAATTTTGTCAAGAAAATTTTGGGAGGCGATTCTTTGAGGCCCTATAAAAGAAAAAGGCCGGGTTTTACCCCGGCCTGTTGGTGTTTTCAGCCTAAAAGGTTTTAGTGAGTTACTTCCTCCACCTCAATCTTCTTGGGTGGGGCTTTTTCCTCTACGGGGATGGTGATTTCCAGCACCCCGTCATGGTACTTGGCTTTGATCTCTTCCGCCTTCAGATTCTCCGGAACGGCCATGGAGCGTTCGAAGGAACCGTAGAACACCTCTCTCCGGTCAACCTTCTTGTCTTTGCTTTTCTTGTCCATTTTCCGCTCGCCTTTAACGGTGAGACATCCGTTCTCCAATTCCACATGAATATCCTTGGCTTCCACTCCGGGAAGGTCGGCCTTGATGACATAGGTCCCATTCTGCCGATAACTCTCGACTTTAGGGGCCCAGTTATACCTCTCTAACTCCCTAGAGTCAAACAGGTTTTCGAAGACATCCCAAACCTCTTCATCCCAGAAGCCGCGGAAAAAGCTTCGGGGAATCAACTCTTCCATCGGACTCCATCTTACCAGGCTGTTCATCTTTCTACCTCCTTTTTCCTGAGCAAATAACGCTTCTTACCTGCCTTGCACAGAAAACCTAATCATTGCTTTGCCGACTGTCAAGGTAGGGATTAGCGGTTCCTTGACCGTTGAATCAGGGGCGCTCCCAGGGAAAGATTTTTATTGGGACATGGATGAACACGGATAGACACGGATCATTGATGAAGAAAAAACGCAAACGGAAAGACAGTCTAATAGGTTAGCAAACTCCCGGTCCATAAGGCTGATTCTTACAGCCAGGCAATTCCAGAAATCCCCCCTTCGCCCCCCTTTTCTAAAGGGGGGTTGGGGGGATTTCAGAGAATCATGGCCGAAAGAACGTTTTTTAATAAATTTAAAGAGCCTGGGCAAAAAGATCTGAAGAAAAAAGATTGAAAGGAACGCCGAGAGCGTTAGGGGGTCAAATCTTGAGGCCTTTGGTGGCGGCAAAAGACTGGATGATGTTGATGGCTTGATTGATCCGTCGCATATTGTTGTTTTTGTCCTTGAGCCCTTCAATGTCCTCCAGGGGAATCTGTTTGGCCCGCAGCTCCCGGAGGACGAGATTGAGATTGAAGAGAATCACTCTCAGGTCCTCGACCGTGTATTGACGGAGAGTAGCCTGGGTGAACTGCTGAAATCCATGGGCCACGTCCTGGGCTAGCTTTTTCGGGTTTCCGGCGATGGGCATATTTCCTCTCTCTAGGGTCGCTCCAAATCCTTCCAAAATCAAGAAATAAGGCCTTTCCTTCTTGAAATTTGGCGCTAGCGGTTATAGCTCTTCATCCTTGCTCCCCGATTCCTCACCCTTGCCCGCCATTTCTTCCTCCATGGCTTGATCGACCATGGAATCCACGTCCTCGCCCAGGTCTTCCCCCATTTCCTTTCCCATGCGTTTCATCCAGCGGGCCATGCTGGCCGGGTCGTTTTCGTCCAGGCCGCCCAATTTGCTGGGGTCCGCCAGGGATTCCAGGCGGCTTTCTTCGGAGCGAACCCGGGCCACCCGCGAAATGAGGCGGGTCATCTTCCCGCTCTGGCAGCGCTTGCACTGCGGGCGGTGGGGCTCGCGCAGATTCATGACCAGGTAACTGGAGACCTTACCGCAATCCCGGCAAAGGTACTCATAAATGGGCATGACCGGTTTCTGCTCCCTTGACAGGACCCTCTTTGTGCGGTCTAATAACCCCGGGGTTTAAGAAACAGCAAATTCTATTCTATCGAATTTTTGCCCAAGGAGCAAGCCTTTGAGAGTATTGGGCGGCCGGCCTTCGTACCTTCTCCTGACCCTTCTCCTCCTCAGTTCACCCTGGGGCTGTTTCTACCGGGTCACCCTGGAGCCGCCGAAATCCCTCAAAATAGACCCCAAAGAATATCAGCCCATGGCCCTTCTTCCTTTCTCTGCGCCCCCCAGTTCGCAGGATGCGGGTTCCGAGCTTTATCCCTTCATCCGGGATTCCCTGCAAAAAAAGGGATACACCCTGGTGAAGGAAGAGGAAGTCTTGGAGGCCCTGGAGGAAATGAAGCTGAATCCCCCCCTCCTCCTTTCTGACCAGGATTCCCGGCAAAAAGTCGGCGAGCGCTTAAAGGCCGGGCTCTTGATGATTGGAACCCTTCCCGAATACAAGGTGCAGAAATCCCACCTGGGAAGTCAATCCATCGAAGCTTTTGACGGCGAATCCTACACCGCTCTGCTCCTTCCTACTTATTTTCGCGGAGGTTCCCAGATTCGCTTGATTCTGCGCCTCTTCGAGTCGCGAAAAGGCGATCTGGTATGGATGTCTGAGGGAACCATTAAGGCCTCCAGCGATTCCCCCGGGACCTACAGCCAGAAGCTCGTCGACCGATTACTGGAGAGTCTCCCTCCTGTTTCTCCCCCGAAGAAATAAGCGGATCCCTTCCAGATTCGGGAAAAGTCGGAAATCAGATGGAGAAAGAGCCATCAGGCGGATCTTCCCTCTCCGAGCGGGGAAGGCGGGACAGTAAACCCTGGACAGCCTCCCGGGGGTTTTTCCCCCGGTAAAGGATTTCATAGACTTCTCCGCTAATGGGCATATCCACTTTTTGCTTCTGGGCCAATTCCCACAGGGCCTTGGCCGTGCGGACCCCCTCTGCCACCATGCGCATGCCCCCAAGGATCTCCTTCAATCCCTTTTCCTTTCCCAGTTCCAGACCCACTTGTCGATTCCGGCTGAGATCTCCCGTGCAGGTGAGAACCAGATCTCCCATTCCGGCGAGACCGAAAAAAGTCTGCCTCTGGGCGCCCATGCTCAATCCCAGGCGGGTCATTTCCGCCAGCCCCCGGGTTATGAGCGCCGCCCGGGAGCTATGACCGAATCCCATCCCGTCGGAGGCGCCGGCGGCGATGGCCATGACGTTCTTAATAGCTCCCCCCATCTCGACTCCCAGTATATCCGGGTTGGTATAGACCCGGAAATAGGGGCGGAAAAAAAGGGCCTGAGCTTCCTGGGCAGCCCGGGGAGTCCTTCCGGCGGCCGCCACCGCGGTGGGAATCCTGCGGGATACCTCTCCGGCGAAACTGGGCCCGGAAAGAGCCGCAATTTCCGCTTCCCTCCCAGCCCCGATCACTTCCTGCAAAACGCGGGACATGGTCAGGTGGGTTCCATCCTCAAGACCTTTGGTGACGCTGATGAGGAGCGCTCCCTGGGAGAGGTGCTTTCTGGCCTGGAGGAAAACTTCACGGACCGCGTGGGAAGGGACCGCGCAGATGACCGTCTCCCGCCCAGCGAGGGCCTCTTCGAGGGAATGGGTGAAGCGGAGAGAATCGGCCAGGCGGATTCCGGGAAGGAAAAAATCATTCTCCCTTTTCTCCACCAGGGTCCGAAAGAGTTCTTCTTCGAAGACCCAGAGAAGAACCCCATCCTCTTTCTCCGCCAGGAGGTTGGCCAGGGTCGTGCCCCAGCTTCCCGCGCCGATGACGGCGATCCTTCTTCTCTCCCGGTCCATGGATCAAGAC
>Ga0209253_10004655_pt1 | contig 11961 bp, 8 predicted proteins | sample FrelakmetBRP12BR_FD_187145 | JGI IMG/M metagenome (GOLD analysis project Ga0209253, IMG submission 187145) | Freshwater lake sediment microbial communities from the University of Notre Dame, USA, for methane emissions studies - BRP12 BR (SPAdes)... | ecosystem: Environmental > Aquatic >...
CTTATCTGCCAGATAAACCGCTTCATTAATATCGTGAGAGATGAATAGAATGGTGGCCTTCGCCTTCGCCCATATTTCGAGCACCTTGTCATGCATATAAAGGGTGGTTTGAAAATCGAGGGAACTAAAGGGTTCGTCCATTAATAGGACATCGGGTTCATACAGAAGAGCTCGGAGAATACAGAGGAGTTGTTGCTGCCCCCCGCTCAATTGATAAGGATACGCATCGTCCTGAACCTTGAAATCGAGATTAAAGAGAAACTGCTCAATCCGCTTCTTTCTCTCTCTTCTCGGAACCTTATTTAGCTCCAAAGGAACCAGGAGGTTATCAAAACATGTCCGCCAAGGATAGAGGGATTCACGATAATTTTGGAAGATGTATCCGATCTTGGCCTCATAGGAGGGTTTTCCCCCGATCGTTATTTTCCCATATTCCTGATCTTCTAAGCCGGCGATGATTCGAAAAATGGTGGTTTTCCCGCATCCATTGGGGCCCACTAAAGTGATAAACTCACCTGGTTTACAGGAAAAATTGACATTATCCAGAACCCTAAGGCTTCCCTGAAACCCTTTTTCTTTAACCGAGGTGCTCGAAAAGGTCTTGGTCAGACCCTCCACTCTCAAATAATCTTTAATTCCAACTCGCGCCATTTTATTCCTGATAGTAAAGTTGGCTCGTATCAATATGCTTTTGAAATAATCCCTCTCTCCTGAGGAGTTCGAAGTAAGGCTGACCGTATGATTTGTTGTATTGCTCAGCTTTCCACCATGGGTCAAAGGGGATTTTCATGGCAAAAGGCTCTGGTAACTTTGCATATTTAACGAGGAATTTTCTTGCTTCTTGTTCATTGGTATTTATAAAGTCCACACCCTTATCAATGGCGGCCTTTACCTTTTTTGCTACGAGAGGTTTTTCTTTTAAGAATTTAGAATTGAACGTGAAGGCCCCACCTGGGTAGCCCGTTTTCAGGTTTAAACTAAGAACGGGATGTTCCACGAGATACCGTCCCACCCCTTGCGCCACTGCTATCATCCCGAAAGGCTCTGGTGTGAAGTAGGCATCGATCTGACCTGAAGCTAAAGCCTGGACAATATTCCCGGGTGGAATCTCAATGAGTGTCGCTTCTTTTTCCGGGTCAAAATAAGGCCTCAATACGGCTTTCGCCAGTATGAGAGAAGCGATTCCAGGAAAGGTTGCCACTTTTTTCCCTTTCAGGTCCTTCATCTCTTTCATGGGTGAATTCTTTGCCACCGCCAAAATGAACGTGTTATCTTTCGGTTGTATGGGGCCATAAACAACAAAAACCTTAAAGGTGCCGGGCAAATTCTGTTCAGCGAGCCAGTGAGCAACGACTGCGCTCCCTGCATTAACATCAATCCGTCCAGTCACCAACGCATCGACGATGAGCGTTCCCGACTCGAAGGGTGTATTCACAACTTTAAGCCCCTGCTCTTGAAAAAAGCCCTTTTCAAGGGCGACAAAGGTCGGAAGACTCATCACGAGTGTAAGGTATCCAATCTTAACCTCTTCCTGTGCCATAGGGGAATCCATTGCCACCAGTGTCAGGGTAAAGATGAGAAACAGAATAACCAGCCCTTTCTTTTTCATGAAGCATGCTCCTCCTTTTGGATTTTAATTCTCAACGCCTTCCCTTTAGAAAGATTTCAAATTCTGTTTTCTATCAGACTCCACCCCCTTATTCCTGATAGTAAAGTTGGCTCGTATCAACGTGCTTCTGAAACAGGCCTTCCTTCCTGAGAAGCTCAAAGTAAGGTTGGCCCCACGTTTTGTCATATTCTTCGACCTTCACCCAATATTCCCAAGGAATCTTCATGGCAAAGGGTTCTGGCAAGTTTGTATATTTGGGAAGGAATTTTCTTGCCTCTGTCTCATTCGAATAAATAAAATCCACCGCTTTATAATAGGCAGCCTTTACCTTCTTGGCCACGAGCGGTTTCTCTTTTATGAATTTTGAATTGAAGGAAAAGGGTGCTCCCGGGATGCCGGCTTTAATATTGAGCAAGAGAAGAGGGCTCTTCACTAAAGGCCGGCCTATTCCTCTGGCCTCGGCCATCATCCCGAAGGGTTCTGGGGCAAAGTAAGCATCGATCTGACCTGCTGCCAGGGCTTGGATAATATTTCCAGGTGGGACTTCAATGAGGGTGATTTCCTTATCCGGATCAAAAGAACTTCTCAAGACTGCCTTTGCCAGAACGAGGGAAGCAATCCCAGGAAAGGTCCCCATCCGCTTACCCTTCAGATCCGCTACTCCTTTGAGGGGCGACTCCTTTGCTACCATTAAAGCCATGGTGTTATCCTGAAGAACTGCGCGATTACCATACATGATAAAGATCTTATAGGTGCCAGGCATATTCTGCTCAAGCAACCAATGACCGATGATGGCGCTTCCTGTTTGGACATCAATACGACCACTGACCAAGGCATCGGTGATGATCGTTCCCGACTCAAAAAGCGTGGGAGTCACCTTTAATCCCTGCTCCTGGAAATAGCCTTTCTCCAAGGCGACAAAGGTGGGCAGGGCTAGAACAAAGGGTAAGTATCCAATCTTCACCTCATCCTGTGCCATGGAATGGTTCGGAGAAAGAATCATTACCGAAAGCAAAAAAACCAGAACAATTAGCCATTGCTTTTTCATGGCTTCCTCCTTTTACTGGGACCATAGTTTGTGTTTTACAACTTTCAACTCCAACCTTTTAACTTGCAAATTTAATTCTATCTTCCTCCCCAATGGATAACTTCTTCTTCCAATTTAATAAATCCCTTGTTCATTCCATATCCGATGAGTCCGGTGAGGATGATGGTAGCATACATCAGTGGAATTTGGTAGGTCATGTGGGCATTGTAGATGAGGTGGCCCAATCCCTTATCCGTCCCAATGAACATCTCCAAAATGACGACGATGACAAGTGTTAAAGAGAGAGCCGTTCGAAGCCCTGCGGTGATATAGGGAAGGGCATCGGGAAGGATCACGCGCGCAAAGATATAGGTGTTGCTTGCCTTCATTGTTTCAGCCACCATCTGTCTCGTCTTGGAAGAATTCCGGACGCCGTACAGTGTGTTGATCGTGATAATCAAACTACAGGAGAAAATAACAATCGCGATCTTGGCCGCATCTCCAATACCAAAGGCCAACATAAAGAGAGGAAAGAGAGAAGTCGCCGGAAATCCCCTGAAAAATTCAATCAAAAATTCTAAAGAGTTGTAAGCCTTCTCCCAATATCCGACCATGATCCCAAGAGGAATTCCTAAAAGGATGGCGAGCAGGTATCCGCTGAACATTCTGTAAAGGGTCCTTCCGAGATGGGGGTAAACCCCCTGGGAGAAGAGCAATTGCTTCAATTCGAGAAAGACATTCCATGGCGAAGGCAAGAAGAAGGGATTGACCCACTGAAAGGTGGAGATCAAGTACCAGATGAGAAGCAAAGCCAAAGGGCCGATGAAGGCTTCTCTTTCGGAGATAAAATCACGCCACTTCTCATAGGCCGTCTCTGTCGTCCTCAACTGTCTTTTGGCAATCTTTCCCGTTCTCGATTTGGGCAGCGAATCTTTGAATTCGAGTTGCCTGGGCATCTTAAAGCTGGCCAATCTTTCTTTACAGAAGCTCAGGATCTCCCGATGCGTTGCTGTTTCACCATGCTTCAGGACAACATTCGCCCTCAAGATCTGGCCCCTTCTTGAATCTGGAATTCCTACGACCGCCGCCTCTTGAACTTTGGGGTGATTAAGTAATACAGTCTCTACCTCTGAAGGATAGACATTGAGGCCTCCGGTGACGACCATCTCATCCACCCGGCCGATGATATAGAGGTAACCCTCTTCATCAATTCGTCCTAAGTCTCCAGAATGATACCATCCATCTTTGATCTTTCTGGCCGTAGTCTTGGGATCTTTGAAATATCCTTTCATGATTTGAGGTCCGCAGGCAATAATCTCCCCCATCTGACCTACTTCAGCTTCTTTTCCCTCTTGATTGATGATCTTCAGCTCCGCTTTAGGAGCTGCCTTTCCTGCGCTTGCCATTTTTCGTGGAGCATCCTTCAAGTGAGTAAGCGTCAGAAGAGGAGAGGTTTCGGTTGCCCCGTAACCTTGAAGGGGATGGAGATGTGGATATCGTTCTCCAAATTCCTTCATTAACGATTCCGGAACGACCGTCCCCATCATGGCGATTATTTTTAAACTGGAACAATCATATCGCTCCCAATGAGGAACATTCAAAATCAATTGGAAAATGGGGGGGACAGCATGGAACACTGTAATCCGATGGCTTTGGATCGCATCGAGAATTTTCTTCGGTTTCATCTCATCAATGATGGAGACCGCCATCCCTGATTCCACCATCAAATTCATGACGATGGGACCAGAGATGTGAGAGATGGGGAGAACAAGACCAAAGGTGTCTTGTTCAGACATTGGCAGGGCATGATGCATGGTCTCAGGGAAGTAGGTGAGATGATCATTGGTGAGAACGACCCCTTTCGATCTCCCTGTCGTCCCAGAGGTGTAAAGGTAGAGAGATTCATCCTCTTCTTGAAGGGGAATCGAAATCTTCTCAGAGGATTCCTTCTCGATAATCTCTTCATAGGAGTGCCAATCCCTGATATCTTCGCCTTCGGAACCCGTCACCACGATATGCTGCAAGGTGGGGACCGTTTTTCTCACGCGATCAATGAAGACTTTCTGCCTCACACTGGTGACGATTGCGGAGACCTCCGCTTCCTGAAAGATAGGCTCCATTTCAGCAGGACTGAGACGAAAGTCGAGGACGACGGCAATGGCCCCAATTTTCAGGATGGCAAAGTAGGCCACACAGAACTCAGGACAGTTCTGAAAGAGGAGGACGATGCGGTCCCCTTTTTTGATCCCGAGATTAAGGAGCCGATTGGCTAATCGATTGGACATTGTGTTGAGGTCAGAGAAGGTGATCTTCTCTTCCTTAAACAGAATGGCAGTTTTATCAGGCCTTTCAATGGCCTGTTTTTCAAGATGGTCTCTGACGATCATAGGCAATCATTCTTTTTCTAAGTATTTTAATAAATATACTACCATCGTAGCAAAATCAACTCTTTTTGAAGACAAAATACGAAAGGACGAAAAATAAATCAAACGATGGGCTTCTGTTTTTCTTCCATTCCTTTCTTTTCATCCACGGTCGATAGAATTGCCATTCCAACAATGAAAAAGAGAAGGACGGAAAGGATGCCCGATTGAACGCTTCCTGTCATCGCGATCAGAATCCCATAGATCAGCGGTCCGAACACAGAAGCAAATTTCCCCGAAACCGCAAAGAAGCCAAAAAACTCAGCGCTGTTGGCATCGGGCGTAAACCTTCCTTGAAGGGAACGGGAGGCGGCTTGACTTCCACCCATCACGATCCCCGCCAGAGCCCCTAAGATCCAGTATTCCGTCTTTGGGTCCCAGAGGATCCCTAACCTGAAGGCCCAGACGACAATCAGAGACCAGATTCCTAAAGAGATCATCACCGTCTTCTTATTCCCGATCGCATCTGCCAGAAATCCGAAGAGGAGAGAACCGAAAAAGGCGATCCCTTGAATCATCAAAAAGAAGAGGATGATCTCGCCCGTCTCCATTCCTAAGACCTCAGCGCCAAAGATCGAAGCCATGACGATGACCGTTTCGATCCCGTCATTGTAAATCAGGAAGGCCACGAGAAACTTTGTCAATTCTCGAAAGGTTTTGATCCTGCGGAAGGTATGTTGAAGGCGTTGATAGCCCTCCTTAAAAAAACCCTTTTCAAAGGGTGAATCAGATCTCTTCGCCCTCTCTTTTAGGAAAAGAAACGTGGGAAGAGAAAAGATCAACCACCAAAAAGCCACAGAGAGAAAACAATCCTGAACGGTGAAGTGCCCGCTCGGGAATCCGATCCATTCTGGATATTTCAGCATGACCAAGTTGATCGCCAGAAGTGCGCCGCCACCGATATACCCCAATGCCCATCCTAAACCCGATATCCGGCCAATGTTTTGATCCGTCGAGATTTCGGGGAGGAAGGCATTGTAATAGACATTTCCTCCGGCGAAACCAATATTGGCGACGATGAAGAAGATCGCACCCCTCCAATAATTGCCAGCGTGAACAAAATAGAGGAGACCAGTGAAGAGAATGGCGGAATAACAGAAAACCATCAGAAACCGCCTCTTGGAAGCCGACGCATCTGCGATCGCTCCCAAAAACGGGGAAAGCACGGCGGAGACGGCCATGCTCAGAGCCACAGAAAAAGTGAAGAAGGAGGCGCCGTGGAGATGGAATCCGAAGATTTCAACTCCTCTTTCCCCTCCGGCGACTACGGTCGCAAAATATTGGTTGAAAATGACCGCGAGAATGGTGGTGGCAAAAGCGGAGTTGGCGAAATCATACATCGCCCAGCCAAAGATCTCTCGCTTTTGAACGGACATGCTTTAAGGTCTCTTAACAAACAAAAATCCCCCTTCATCCCCCTTTAGTAAAGGGGGAAAGAGAGGGGGAATATACACGATGCGCCATGCCCTATGCTCTATGCGATATCAGACCGTCCTGATCTCCTGCCGCATAAAAGCGAGATAGCAAACTCCAAAACAGAGGAAGGTGATGGCTATGATAGAAATCAGATACGGCGCGACAATCATGAGGCTCTGCAGAACGGGAAGGGGGGTTTGAAAACGACTTAGAGAAAGCCTCTCCAAGGGCCCTACGAAAACCACCCCTCTAGTGGTTTTTCTTGTCGGATCGAGAACCGTGGTGGTAGCCTCATTGTAAAGGTTCATGGGAGACAAAAAGGAGACCGTTCGCTGCACCTCTTCATGTTTGATCAATACATTGGGATCCACATTCGACCCGCTTTGGCTGATCGGGGCCACTGCATCAGCCATAAAACCAGCTCCCAGCCCGACGAAAAAGGAGAAAAAAATCCAGATAGCCAGAGAAGCCAGGGCAGAAGTGGCCGTGCTCCGGAAGACCACCGAAAAGAGGATCGAGATCCCCAGCCAGAAGGAGATGTAGAGGATGCTGGTGATAAGATAGATCGCAAGACGCAACACTTCTTCTGATCCTGGCACCACCCCGATCAATCGAATGCCCAAGCCTGAGATGATGAGGACGATCCCGACTAACACAACTGCGATCGTGGTCACACCTGCCAGATACTTCGCATTGATAATCGAGTCACGATAGATGGGCTGCGAGGCGAGTTTGCTCAGCGTCCGGGAGACTCTTTCCCGATTAATCGCATCAAATCCAAGAAAAATCCCGATGAGGGGACCGAAAAAGCCGATGAACTGGACAAAGGAGAAGAGTTGTCCTGTGGAGGTAAAAAGCCACAAGAAGAGGAGGGTGGGTTTCGCCATCCCTTTTGATTCCTCCTGGATGCCCATGCCCACCATGGAGGCAATGATCACTCCCACCATCAAAATCAATGCAGAGATGATAAGAAACCGTACGCTGCTGAAGTGGTCCTCCAGCTCTTTCCTGAATAAAGTGAAGATCCCGTGCAAGTTAAGCCTCCTTGAAATATTTCATATAGAGCTCTTCGAGGGTATAATGTTCTTTTTCCACGCCCAGCTTTTTCTTGGCCAATTCTTGAATGGGCCCGATCGCTACCAGATTCCCCTTGATCATGATCCCCACCCGATCACAAATCCTCTGGACCTGATCCAGGAGGTGGGAGGAGAGGAAAATGGTAATATTCCTATCCCGGCTCAGGGAGTGGATGAGGTCGAGCATCCGGTTGGTTCCATCCGGGTCCAGACCAATGGTCGGTTCATCGAGGAAGATGAGCTTCGGCTCCTTGATCAGGACCTCTGCGATCCCGAGTCTCTGCCTCATCCCTTTCGAATAGGTCCCCACCTTCTTCTTACCCTCTTCGAAGAGGCCGACTTGTTCGAGCAACTCGTCAATCTTTTTGGCAGAGATCCCATCGGGAATATGGTTCAAACGGGCGATGAACCGGAGATTCTGCCGGGCATCCATATCATCATAGAAACCAACATTTTCGGGCAAGTATCCAACCTTCTCTTTCACGCGGAGCGGTTCGCGTGCCGGATCGAATCCAATGACTCGGACCTTCCCCGAGCTAGGCTCCGTAAGGCCCAAGAACATGAGAAGGGTGGTCGTCTTGCCTGCTCCGTTGGGGCCAAGAAATCCAAACACCTCTCCTTCCCGGATCTGGAGAGTAAGGTTATTTACAGCGGTCTGAGTTCTATACTTCTTCGTCAGCCCTTCGGTTTCGATGATCATCTGATTCTCCAATTTATCTTCTCCCTAACCAGATAAACAAGGCGCTCAACCCCGCAATCACAAAAAGGATGATGAAGATTCCGATCCAACCCCACGCGGTGGAGGCCTTCACCGTCACTCTCATTTCTATCGTCTTGTCCGATTTTTCTCCATTGACCATGACCCCTACCGAATAGTCCCCGACCAAGGCCTGTGCTGCCGGTTTGACCGTGACCTCAACCTGTTTCAGGGCGCCGGGTTCTAATGCGTCGAACTTTTCCGGCTTAAAGGTTACTTCCCAATTCTCAGGTTTGAAGGAAGAAAAAGTGACATTCCGATTCACCGCAGAGCCCGTGTTTCTTACGAAGAATGAAAAATTGGCCGTCTTGCCTGCAATGGCCTCCAGAGAGAGGAGTCCTGTAGGCGTTCCGGCATCGAGCTTATAAATACCCGTCAGGGCAACCGTCAATTTCACTTCCGCCTTTTTCTCTCCTGAAGTGACCCTGACCAGGATGGGATATTCTCCGGGAGAGGCTTCTTTCGCAGGGGTCACTTCCACGGCCACCGACTGGCTCGTTGCTCCCTTGATCCGCAAACTGGAGATCTGTTTCTGTTCATAAGAAGGCTTGAAATTGATCTCCCACTTTTCCGGCCCGACTGCAGCCAGGTTGAACGTTCGATCCACCTCACTCTTATTATTAATATCCAAAGAAAATTCGAACTTGGCATCTGTCTGGCCCCTCAATACCGGGTAAGAAGTCGTAATCTGAATATCCTCGAGACCCGCCGTCCGCTCCTGAACCGCGACATTCAGTTTATTCGAAAAAGTGAATTTTCCGTCCGCCGTCTGAGCATCGAACTGGAAAACATAGTCCCCAGGCGCCACGGTCTTATCGGGTTCCAGGGTCAGAGCGAGGTTCTTTGTCTTTCCGTTTGGAACATACACTCCCGAAACCACGTAACTTCCGCCTTTCAGCGTGGCTTTCCATCCTTTGGGAATCGTGGAAATCTTGACATCGATGATCTCATCCGTACGGCCTTTATCCTCGAGAATCAGATCCATTCGAACGGTTTCTCCTCTGGGCACAATCACCCCGGAGAATTCCGGAAAAACGGCAATGCCCCGCTCAGGCCTGAAGTCTTTCTTCTCCTCCTGGGCAAGGAGAAGGGATGGAAGGATGAGACAAGATATGAGAACAACCAAAAAGATAGAAAAAGATCTTCGGCCTCGATTCACTCGCACCATATGTCTACCTCCTAAAAACATCTGTTTGAATTTCAAACCTTCAGATTTTGTGTTTTGAAAAACCCGAGAGGAATTTTTCGCACCCAAATGTAATCGTTCGACGATGGGTTGTCAAGATAAATCCATAAAAATCTTTATAACATTTTTCCGACAGATTTCAAACCCGTCCCCGTTAGCGTGGAAACCACGGTTTCCCTCGTCCTCTTTTTCTTCAAGTACTTTTTCAATCCGGCAATCGTCGCAGCGGAGGTAGGCTCGATGAAATGACCTTTTCGACCCATTTCCTTCAGGGCCATCCCAATCTCCTTTTCCGTGACAACCAGAATCTCTCCATCCGTCCGCTGGATCGCCTCCAGTATCTGCCTTCCTCGGACAGGTTCTGCGATGGCAATCCCCTCGGCAACGGTCTCTTTCTTCTCAACGGGCCGCGTTTCTCTCCACCCTTTCTTAAAGGCCTGATAAAGAGGGGCGCAAGAAGCGGATTGGACGCCCACCAGCCTGGGAATTCTCCTGATCATCCCAGCCTCCTTCAACTCTTTAAAACCTATATAAGCTCCTAAAAAAAGTGTCCCGTGCCCAACGGGGAGGACGAGCACATCCGGAACCTTCCAATCCATTTGCTCCCAGACCTCAAAGGCAAAGGTTTTTGTCCCGTGGAGGAAAAAGGGGTTCCAGCAATGACTGGCATAAGGAACTTTGGAAGCAGCCTCCATCGCTACCTCCGCCGTCCTTTCCCTCGAACCCTGCACCTTTCTTAACGCCGCCCCGTAAGCCTGAATTTGAACGGTCTTCTCCGATGAAGTGTCCTTGGGAACATAGATCTCGCAAGCTATTTCTCCTCTGGCAGAGTAAGCGGCAATGGCTGATCCTGCATTGCCCGATGAATCCTCGACCACCTTTTGAACTCCCCACTCTTTCATTTTACTCATGAGTACTGTCGCTCCGCGATCTTTAAAAGACCCGGTTGGGAAAAGATAATCCGTCTTCACGAGAGCGCGATTCCCATCAAACCTTATCTCCTCCAAAGGAGTAAACCCTTCCTTCATGGAGAGGACGGATGGCTCGTGATCGATTGGGATCGTTTCACGATATCTCCATAAGGTAGGTCTTCTTTTTAGAATTTTTTTTATGGGGAATTCGGATTCAAATTCGAGGTCCAGAAAGGAACCACAATCGCATCGCCACCTGGAGGGCTGAAGGGGATAAGAACGGTGGCAATTTGAACAAAAAAATCTTTCCATACCTAAAGCCGCATAGAGCAAAGAGCATGGAGCATAGAGTTAAGTAAGAAGACAAAGAGTTGTTTTCTTGCCCTTGCGCTTTGCTCTATGCCCTATGCTTTTTTCTTACTTGACGAGAGGGACCATCACCCGGAAGGTCGTTTGACCTTCTCCGGACTCCATCTCCATCTTCCCTTTCATCTGTTTGACTAACCGGGTGGTAATGTGGAGTCCTCTGCCTCTTCCTTCACCCAGGAGGTATCGATCTCGGTCCTCCTCTCGAATTTCCCCTGTATTGGTCACCTCCGCGACGGCCCAAGAATCTTTTCGATAGGACCGGATAGAAAGATGTCCTCCTTGCTCAGGCATGGCGTTCGAAGCGTTGTTGAGGAGATTGTCTAAAACCCTTTCGACGTGCAGCGGGTAACATCGAATCCATAAGGGAGACTCCAACCCCCCCTCAATGAAACAAACATTCTCCCGCTTCAATTCATGGACCGCTTCCTCATTGATGAGGAAGCGCTTCCTCAGCTTTTCCGTCAAATCGACCACTTCCTCCCTCCCCTCTCCGTGAAGGGTCAGGGCCAATTCTTGAATGCGGGACGTTTCCTTCAGAATAATATCCAAGGCCTGAATCACCTTTTCCTTCTTCGAAGAAAACTCTCCGTCCTCCACAATCTTTTGAATCCGTTTGGCAAATCCTGCCGCCGCAATGGCTGGATTCTTGAAATCGTGTAGGATATCGTCCATTTTCTCAAGCCTCAGCCCTTTCATCAATTCCTTGCCGAAGAAGATGAAAATCTCAATCTCTTCGTCTGTGAATCTCCGGTGGTGGGCCTGGGCATCGAAGACTAGGAAATAGTTCACGACATCGCTCACTTTGATCGGGATGTAAAGGACGGAGTGGATTTGTTGGACTTCCAGAAATCGTTTGAGGTCTGGTGGAAGGAGTCGACTTTCCTGCGGGTTGTGGATGAGAATGTAAGAAGGAAAGATTTTCTCATGGTCAAACTCACCGAAAGGGCCGGCTTGGTTCACTACGGCGTCGATATAAGGTTCCTCCATTACTGAAAAGGCCTTACCAATTCCATGGTGTATCTCCGGATACCCCGCCTCTAAAATGACATGGTCTCTGTCTTCGCTGACCGAAAAGAGAGAACACCGTTGGATTCGCATGATGTCGATCAATTCAGGGACAACCAGATTGAAGACATCCTTCATCTTGATCCCTTCCCGCCTCCCCAGTTTCAGGAAGATCTGTTCCA
>Ga0209253_10004656_pt1 | contig 11960 bp, 11 predicted proteins | sample FrelakmetBRP12BR_FD_187145 | JGI IMG/M metagenome (GOLD analysis project Ga0209253, IMG submission 187145) | Freshwater lake sediment microbial communities from the University of Notre Dame, USA, for methane emissions studies - BRP12 BR (SPAdes)... | ecosystem: Environmental > Aquatic >...
CGGCCAACGTCTGGGTGTACGAGACGGACGACATCGGCCGATTGTGGGAGCGTCCCGCGGATGAGGACGCGCCGCACCTGTTCGTCTCGTTTCCAACCCTCAAGGATCCGGCGCACCGCGACCCGGAACACCACACGGGCGAGGTATTCGCCCTATGCCGCTGGGAAGCGTTTTCGGCGTGGGCAGACAGCGCGCACGCACGCCGCCCCGAGGAATACGAAGCAACGAAGGCATGGATCGGCGCGAAACTCCTGGCGCAGTTCGCGCGGCACTTCCCGCAGCTGGCGCCGCTGGTCGACTTCCACGAGATCTCGACGCCGCTGTCGCAGGCATCGTTCGTCGGCGCTGACCGGGGCGCGACGTACGGCCTCGAGATGTCGGCCGAGCGCATGCGGCACCCTGCACTCCGGGTCCGCACACCGGTCCGGGGCCTGTTGCTCGCCGGGCAGGACGCTGCGGGGCCGGGAATTCCGGGCGCGCTCATGGGCGGGCTCATGGCGGCGGCATCGATCGAGCCCCGCTTGTGGCGCGAAATGAATCGATGACCGACTCGTGCCCGTCGGCTGACGATTCGAATACGCTCACCCGGCACAGCGCCCCGGGGAGCGAACCGCGGGAATGGCGCCTACCAATCGAGGAGCATCATGATCGTGACGGTGTTTCGGTCCCGGCTGAAGCCGGAGGCGGAGTCCGAGTATGGGGAATGGGCTGCGCGAATGAGCCGGCTCGCGACGACCATGCCGGGTTATGTTTCGCACAAGGGATTCGTCGCCGCCGATGGCGAGCGGGTGACCATCGTCGAATTCGAATCGGAGGCAGCGCAACAGGCGTGGAGCCGGCATCCTGATCACGTCGATGCGCAGAAGAAGGGACGGAAGGACTTCTATTCCGAGTACCGCCTCCAGGTGTGCCGCGTCGAGCGCGAGTCCGCCTTTCCGAGAACCTGAAATCCGCCCGGCGACTCCCTCCGGTACCGCGTTCGCCGCGCGCACCGCGAGGCGCGCGTCGCTCGGGTGATTTACGACCCAGCCGCGTCGAGCGCCTTCCGTATCACGGGCACGAGCGGCGGCGGCGGCGAGATCAGCGTCAGCGCCGCCTCGCGCCCGCGCGCCGACATCTTGTTCGCGGTCTTCTTCAGGATGTCGACGAACTTCGCCTCGTCGTAATCGGGGTGCTTCGCCACGAAGTCCTCGAGATAGCTCTCGAGGAACACGAGGTCGACTACGTCCTCCAGCGCCTGGACCTCGGGGTCGGCCTTGAGCGCCACTTTCCGGATCAGCGCGCCCACGCGAGCGATGATCGCCTCGTCGTAGCCCACCTCGCGCAGAATCGTGCCGGCGAGGTCGGCATGAAGATCGCGCAACCGGGTGCGCCATTGATGATAACCGGGGCGCGTCATCGGATAGTCGGCGCGCGGGATCTTCCAGCGCTGGATGTGCTGGCAGCGGGCGGCAAGGCGAAGCGCCTCCGGCGCGTCCGGCGCGTAGCGCGCAAGCATTGCCGTGAGGCGCTCGGCATAGAGCAACTCCTTCGGACGCTCGCGGCCCCCGACACGGTCGCGATTCGGGTCCTCGGCGTTCGCGGCATCGAAGCGCGCGATCGCCAGCGTGAAGCGCTTGCTGTCGGCGATCATCGTGGTTCCAGAACGCGCATCTGACGCAATCGAAGTCGATCGGTCATCGCCGCGCTGTCCGCTACCTGACCTTGCCGGCCGCGATTTCCTGCAGCTTGGTCGGCGCGATGACGTGCCCGTCGAGCCCCGCTTCCTTGGCCGTTCCCCCGTAGGCCACCGTCATCAACTGGCTGTAGTACGTGACCGGCATCGCCAGCTTGGCGCCCTGGCGCTTGTTGATCTCCGATTGATAGACCTCGACGTTGGCCTGGCACAGCGGGCACGGAGTGACGATCATGTCGGCGCCGTGGTCGTACGCCGCCTCGACGATGTCCCTGATCTGCTTCTGGCTCTTTTCGGGCTCGGAAAACGCGAGCGCGCCGCCGCAGCAGGTGACCTTCTGCTCGTAATCGGCGGCCGCTTCGCCGCCGACAGTCTCGACCAGCTTGTCGAGGTACTGCGGATTCTCGAACGATTCGCCCGCGATCCCGAACGGGCGGTTCGTCTGGCAGCCGACGTACCCGGCGAACTTGATGCCGGAAAGCGGCTTGACGACGGGTTTCGCGAGCTCGTCGTAGCCGAAGTCCTCGATCAGCACCTCGACCATGTGCCGCACCTGCGATTCGCCCTTGTACGCGAGGCCGGCTTCCTTCAGCGCCTCGTTGGTGTCGGCGAGAAGCTGCGCGCTGCCATCGAGCTTTTCCTTCGACTCGCGCGCGTTGAGCCAGCACGCCGCGCACGTGGCGACGATGTCCTGGCCCGGAAGATGGGTCTCGGCGAGCGCGAAATTGCGCGCGTTCATCACGTGCCGCGACAGCTCGCTCCCGCCGGCGTAGCCGATCGACGCGCTGCAGCAGTTCCAGTCCGGGATCGGCGTCAGCTTGACGTCGAGCGTCCTGCACATCGCATTCACCGAGACCAGGTAGTTGGAGGCGGACGCCTTCAACTGCGACGAGCAGCCCGGGTAGAACGCGTATTCCTTCTTCGCCATGTCGCGTCGCTCCTGTCGACCTGTCAACTCCGGGTGCCGATCGCTGCGATGCCCGCGCGCCGATTGCCGACACGCGCGTGGCGGATCAGCCAACGGGCTTCCGCTTCCGTCCTTCGATTTCCTGCGCCTTCTTCAGCATCGCCGCGATGCCCTTCGCGTCCTTGCAGCGATGCCCGCCGAGGAGCTCGAGGGGGTTGAGTCGCTTCGCCTTCAGCAAGCCGAAGGCGACCCCGCGCATGCCCCAGCCCTTCTTGATTCCCGCAACCAGCCCGTCGCGGAAGTAGATGCCCAGCGTGAGCTTCATTTCGTTGACGCGCCCGGTCTTCGTGCAGTTGTCCCAGAACTGCAGCGAAAAGTCGCGCGTCGGCTGCATCTTCGGCGCCAGCCCGAGCTTGTGTGCGTACGTCGCCAGGCCATGCATGATCTGGGTGATCGGAAGCTTGCGCGGGCAACGCACGACGCAGTTGTAACAGGACGTGCACATCCACATCGAGTCGGACCTGAGCACCGCGTCGCGCTTTCCGGCGCGGATCATCATGAAGATCTTCTGCGGCGAGTGCTCCCAGTGCGGACCGAACGGGCAGGAGCCTGCGCAGACGCCGCACTGCATGCACATCTTGACCCATTCGCCCTCCTCCACCTCGGCTTCCACTTCGCGGAGGAAGTCGTTCTGGTAGCGGGAGACCGCCTGCTGCGAAAGTTCGCTCATCGTCAGTGCCCGCCCGGCCGCCCGAAGGGCACTATGCGCCCCCTCGGGGGGCAGCGAACGCAGTGAGCGTGGGGGCTGTACATCCGCCCGCCCGGCCGCCCGAAGGGCACTGTGCTCCCCCTCGGGGGGCAGCGAACGCAGTGAGCGTGGGGGCTGTTCATTCTATGCAAAGCCCTTCATCGGGCTCATGCCGATTTCCTTGATCTTCGCCGCGTACTCGTCGATCAGGCGCGGCACCCGGTCGATGTCGCCGATCGCGACTTCATAGGTCGCGACCCGCTCGGTCTCGAGCCCCATCTGCTTCAGCGTGTCGTCGACCTTGCGCGTCCGCTCCATCGCCATCTCGGAGCCTTTGACGAAATGGCACTGGTAATCATCGCCCTTCTTGCACCCCAGGAGCATCACGCCGTCCCAGCCGCCGTTCAACGCATCGGTGATCCAGATCGTGTTGACCGATCCCAGGCAGCGCACCGGGATCACGCGCGCGAAGGCCGAATACGTCCGACGCTGCAGACCGGCCATGTCGAGCGCCGGATAGGCGTCGTTCTCGCACGCGAGAACGAGAATGCGGGGCTTCTCCGAGAACTCGTCGGGCATGTCGACGGACTTGATCTGCATGCCGACGGTGTCGACCGAGTAGTTCTCGAACGAAATGACCCGTACCGGGCAGGCGCCCATGCAGGTACCGCAGCGGCGGCAGCGGCTCTCGTTGAACACCGGGAAGCGCTTCTCGTCCTCGTCGATCGCGCCGAACGGGCACTCGACCGTGCAACGCTTGCACTGCGTGCAGCCTTCGAGTCGCACGATCGGGAACGAAAGATCGCCGGACCGCGGATGCGCGGCGCGCCCGGCCGCCGCATTCTCGATGGCCTGGATCGCCTTCAGCGTCGCACCGGTTGCGTCTTCGGTGGCCTGCGCGATGTCCATCGGGCGGCGCACGGGACCCGCGGCGTAGATGCCGGTACGCCGCGTCTCGTAGGGAAAGCAGATGAAATGCGAATCGGCAAAGCCGTGCTTCAGGTGTGGCAGATCCTTCCCTTGCCGGTAATCGAGGTTGAGGACCGACACCTGCTGCGCCTTGGCCGGATTCTCGTCGGCGAGATCGATGTCGATGCCTGCATTCGCGACCTGCCCGGTCGCGAGCACGACGAGATCGGCGGGAAGCGCAACGTCCTCGTCGAGGATCAGGTCGCGGAAGCGCACCGTGCAGCGGTCACCGGCAGCTTCGACGGCGGACACCTTGGCCTTGGTGAACGTCACGCCCATCTCCTGCGCCCGGCGGTAGAAGTCCTCGCCCATTCCCGGAACGCGCAGGTCCGTGTAGAGAACGACCGTCTCGACCGCCGGGTTGGCATCCTTGAAATACATCGCCTGCTTGATGCTGGTCGCGCAGCAGTGGCCCGAGCAGTACGGCAGGTGCCGGCCCGACTCGTCGCGCTGACCCGCGCACTGGACGAAGGCGACGCTCGTCACCGCACGGCCGTCGGCGAGTTTGATTGCTCCGCCGTTCGCGGCCGTCGCCAGCGCCTCGAGGCCCGCCTGATCGACGACGTTCGGGCTCTTGCCGCCCCCCAATTCGGGCAGCTTCGCGATGTCGTACGACTGGAACCCGGTCGTCTGGACAATCGCCCCGACCTCTTCGTCGATCGCCGCGTCGCCCTGCGCCACCGTCACCCTGAAGCGTCCTGGCGCCCCCGCGGTGTTCGCGATCGTCGCTCCGAGGCGCACGCTGATGCGCGGATGCGCGGCCACTTGCGCCGCCAACTTCGTCACGCCGGTTTCCTGCGGCTCGGCGTGCGGCGCCTTCCACGGCGCGCGCTTCCACAACTTCGCAACCCAGCCGCCAAGGCGCGCTTCCCTCTCGACGAGCAGCACGTCGTAGCCGGTTTCCGCCGCCTCGAGCGCCGCCGTCATTCCCGCGATGCCGCCGCCGACGACGAGGATGCGCCGGCATTTTCCCGTATCGGCATTGCCGGCGGGCACCTTCATCTTCTTCAATTCCGCGCAGCCCATCCGAACGTAGTCGGCAGCCATTTCCTGTCGCACTTCGTCGTGCTCGCTGCCCTCGGCCACGGCCCAGATCACGCCTTCGCGCAGGTTCGCACGCGCCATCGCTGCCGCCGGGAAGTGGAACGCGTCGGTCTTCGAACGGCGCGAGCAGGCGCCGATCATCACGTGCGTGATCGCCTCCTTGTCGATGTCGTCGCGAATAGTCTGCACACCTTCGCCGCTGCACAGGAACGCGTGCTCGCGCACCAGTGCCATCTTGCCCTCGCGCTGCGCGATCTTCGCGAGCTGACCCGTGTCGATCCGCTCACCGATGCCGCAGCCCGAGCAGAGGTACGCCGCAGTTTTCATGTCCGCGCCTCGACCCCGGCCGCCTTGCGCACGACCCTGATCGCGCGCAGCGCCGCCGCCGTCGCGCTCTGGGTTGCGCGGTTGACGTCGAGCGGGCTGGCCGCGGCGCCCGCGCCCTGCTGGCCGCCGTCCGCGGAGCCTTCGATGAAGCCCGACGAGTCGCGGATCACGTCATCCGGCAGCGCAATGCCGTTCGTCTCCGGCTCCATGCCGATCGCCAGGACCACGAGATCGTGCTCGGTCGCGTAGCGGTGATAGCCCTCGGTGTCGACCCCGTGCAACGTCAGCGCCCCGGTCTTCGCGTTGTGCGCGATGCGGGCGACCTTGGACTTGACGAACTTCACCGTGGGGTCGTGCTGCACCTTCTGGTAGAAGTCCTCGAAGCGATCGATCGCGCGAATGTCGATGTAGTAGATCGTCGATTTCGCATTCGCGCCAAAGGACTCGCGCAGGTATTGCGTCTGCTTGAGCGAGGCCATGCAGCAGATCCGCGAGCAGTGCCGCAGGTGATTCTCGTCACGCGAGCCGGCGCACTGGATGAAGGCGACGTTCTTCGCCTCCTTGCCATCGGATGGGCGCACGACCTTGCCGCCGGTGGGACCGTGCGGATCGGCGAGACGCTCGAACTCGACGCTGGTGACGACGTTTGGGAACTGGCCGTAGCCGTAGGGCTGGATCTTCGCCGCGTCGTAGGGCTTCCAGCCGGTTGCCCAGATGATCGCGCCGGCGGAGAGCTCGATCGTTTCCTCCTCCATCGCGAGATCGATCGCGTCGTACTTGCACGCCGCCTTCGCCTTTTCGCCATCCGGCGTACCGATGATCGACGGATCGAGCACATAGCGCTGCGGATAGGCCATCGCGTGCGGCAGGTACGCCGCCCGGATCCGGTCGAGGCCGTAGTTGAAGGGGTTCGGGATCTCCGCCGTCACCGCCTGCGCGCATTCGCCGCAGGCCGTACAGCGCTCGTTGACATGGCGAGGGCGGATGCGAACCGTCAAGGTGTAGTCGCCGCGTCGACCCTCGACGCCGGTGACCTCGGCCATCGTGAGCACGCGAACGTTGCGGTTGGCCTTGAGCCGCCTCAGGTTGATTTCGAGGCCGCACGTCGGATGACAGAGCTTCGGAAAATAGCGAAACAGCATCGCGGTGCGACCACCGAGCGAGGGCTCGCGCTCGAGGAGCACCACCTGCTGCCCGCACTCGGCGGCCTCGAGCGCAGCCGTCATGCCACTGATGCCGCCGCCGACTACGACGATGGTTTCGGTGGTTGCGATCGATGCCGTCATCCGGTCTCCGCTTTCGTCATCGCCGGCGCGCCGCCCTTCGACAACGCGGCCCGTCCTCCATCACACACCAAAACGGCGCACAGAGCTACTACCCCGATTGGGTACGTCAATCGGGGCGCGATGCGCCAGCAGGCCCGCCCGGTGCGATACCGAGCGCCTCCGTGAGCCGGAGCTCCCGTATCAGCGAATCGGCGGCCTCCGGGCCGTGCTCGCGCGCGACCTCGGCCAGGATCAGCCGGGCACCGTTCCGGTTGTAGCCCCCGCCGAAGCCCGCTTGCACCTCGAGCAGCTGCCGCGCTCTCTCCAGTGTCATAGCATGGGCGGACCCGGATAGTCGTCGCGATCGAGATCGGCGGCGGTTGCGCCTGAGGAAACCCCGGCCGACTGCTTCTCGTGGTCGGCCTGAACCCGCAGCAGATCGAGGGTGCAGCGCTCGAGGTCGTCATACGCCTCGCGGCCGGTCCCGTATTGTTCGCTGTCGGTGTAGAAGAACTGGCAGCGATAACGACCCGTGGCGATCTTGCAGACGACGAAGTGCGCCCTGCGCTCGTTCCAGTAGAGCGTCGGGCAGGTCGTTAGGTCCGTGCGCGCGGGGTCGAGCGACAGCTCGGCGTCCGCCAGCTCGATCGCCACAGGCTTGCCGTACCGGCGCTGCAGCAAACGCCCGACCAGATCGCGCTCGGCTTCGGTGAACTCGGGAGGCCTGCCGGGATCCGAGGTACTCATTGCAGGAAGCGGACCCGGCCCGTGCCGATTTCGTAGATCGCGCCGACCAGCTTTAGCTTGCCCTCGGCAGCCTTTGCCTGCGCCTCGGGGGTCTCCCGGATCTGCTGCAGCGACCAGCGCACGTTGGCCTCGACGCCCTGCTGCAACTGCTCGTCGTGAGGGAGCGTCGGATCGATGCCGCGCAATCCCGGCACGATGGAGGCGAGCAGTCGCTCGATGCGCGCACGATAGCGCGCACCCCGCAGCTTGGCGTCCAGCGCCGCCTCCACCGCTCCACAGTGCTCGTGGCCGAGCACGACAAACAAGGGAGTCGCGAGCTTGACCGCGGCGTACTGGAGGCTGCCCATCACTTCGGGGGAGACGACGTTGCCGGCGACGCGGATGATGAAGAGCTCGCCGAGACCGGCGTCGAAAAGAAGCTCGGGCGCAACGCGCGAGTCGCTGCAACCGAGGATCGTCGCGTAGGGCTTCTGGCCCTTCGCGAGGTCCGCGACGCGGTCGGTCTGCATCGTCGCGAAACGCGCCTCGCCGCGAACGAAACGCGCATTGCCCTCGACCAGGCGCTGCAGTGCAGCGTCGGCACTCATCGAAGCTTTGGTCATCGATCGATCCCGCGATGCACGCGGCCAACGGATGTCATGGCACGTGCGGCAAGCCAATGTGAGATGGTATAACACCGCCGCCAGCCGCTGCCAGCGTCACGCCGTCGCGCCGCCGGGCGGCGCGATCGCGTCGCCCGGACCGGTCACTTCATCGCGAAGATCTTGACGAGGTCCGCGCGGGACACGATGCCGTGGACACGCTGGTCCTCGCCCGTGACCACCAGCCGCTTGACCTTGTTCTTGTCCATCCGCCGGACGGCCATTTCGAGCGTGTCGTTCGCGCGGATCGTGATCGGCGCGGGCGTCATGATGTCGTCGACGATCGTCCCCATGCCCTTTCGCACGCGCCGCTTGCGCACGATGGTTTCCAGTACGTTGGCCATGAATCCGCCGTCGATGTTCATCGCCGAGAGGAAGTCCGCCTCGGTCAGGATGCCGACCAGTCGCTCCTCCGCATCGATCACCGGCAGGCCGCTCACCTTCTTTGCAACCATCAGGTCCGCGGCGGCCGGCAACGAGGTTCCCTGCCGGACCGTGATGACGTCGCTGCTCATGACGTCCTTGACGTGCATCGCCCGTGCCACGCGAATCTGGGGCGCCGTGTTGAGATCCTTGCCGATGAAGCTCATGTGCGCGGGCAGGAGCGGCACGTTGGGCAGGTGGCCCGGCAGCAGCATGTTCCAGTACACCCATTTGAAGGCGAGCTTGCCGAGGTGGTTGAGGTGGCTCTCCTCGAGCAGGGAGAACGGCCCCGCGTACGGGAGCGGGAACGAGCCTTCGAGCGGTTCGATGTCGTAGTTGAAGTCGAGCAGCATCGCCTTGTCGTGACCGGTCTCGACGAAGCAGTTCGCGTGGCCGTCGAAGGTCTGCAGCGGCGGCTTGCCTTCGATCTCGCGCAGCAGGTTCTCGACCACGGTCTCGGCCTCGAAGTGGGCGACCGAACCCGCCTTCGACGTCGCGACGTTCGTGTTGTCGCCGAGCAGGTAGATCCGCTCCGCCTTACGGCTCTTCAACGTGCGCGGATCGGTGATCGCGTAGCCGGCGCCGTCGCCCAGCCCCGAGTCGTCGATCACGGCCGGACCGAGGTTCGGCGGAATCGCGCAGAGGAGATCGTAGTCGACCGTCCTCCCGTCGAACGTGCGGATCACTTTCTTCGCCGCGTCCACGGCGGAGATCGCGAAATTGGGCACGACCTTGATTCCCTTTTCGTCGGCGACCTTCGACAGGATGCGGTTTGCATTGGGCTTGGTGAATGCCCCTGTATAAGGCGTGACCAGTGAGATCTCGACGCGGTCGCGGATGCCTTTCCTTCTGAAGTGATAGTCGGCGAGGAACGCGAACTCGAGCGGCGCCACCGGGCATTTGATCGGCATTTCGCAGATGTCGATGACGAGTCGCCCTTCTTCGAAACGGTCGAGCGCCTCGCGCATCGCGAGCGCCCCCTCGAGCGTGTAGAACGTGTGGACGCCCGTACCCATGGCGTCGGCCATCCCTTCGACCTCCTCGGGCGCCGTACGGCAACCGAGCGCGGAGATCAGGAAATCGTAGGCGACGGTTCCCTGGTCCGTCCGGACCTCGCGTTTCGCGTGGTCGATGAGCCGGATGTCGGCGTTGAGGAGGGTGACGTTTCGTGGCAGCGGCGAGGCGATCGGCCTCACGACGTCGTCCTGAGACTCGTATCCGTACATGCCAAAGGGGAGGAACAGTAGGCCCGGCTGGTAGATGTGCAGCTTTGCGCGGTCGATCACCGTGATCGTCCACTCCCTGAGATCCAACCGGTGGCTCAGCAGGTTTGCCGACAGGGCGCCGCCGGTGCCGGCGCCGAGGATCACGATGTTCTTCACAATTGCACCTCGCGCCGAAGTTCGAACCAAGCGGCCGCGGCACGCCCGGATGGACACCGGGGACCGTCCGTCTATCGCCACTCTCATTGGAAGCCCTCGGCGCCCGGGACATGTTGCGAAAGGTCAAATGCGTCCGAACGACAGGCCCCTGGCCAAGCGCGTGAGGGACCCGGCATCTGCCGGGCGTTGCAATTCGTTGATTCAGATCAAGCCGCGTCGCCGGGAGTTGGGCGTATTCAACAGACACGCCCCAAGGGCCGGCCGGGTAGGAGAAAGGGGTCTTCGACTCGGCACCCAAGCGCCGGGAACATCAATGCAGATCGTGGCCGAGATCCTCAAGTCGAAACCCGACCAGTCCGTCTACTCGATCGAGTCGACGATGTCGGTGTTCGAGGCCGTGAGTCGGATGGCCGAAAGGAATATCGGCGCCCTGATGGTGATGGAGGGCGAGCGTGTCGTGGGCATCGTCACCGAACGCGACTACGCGCAGAAGGTCGTGCTCGAAGCGCGGACTTCGCGGGAAACTCCGGTGCGGGACATCATGACGGCCGTCGTCATCTACGTGCGCCCCGACCAGACCAGCGCGGATTGCCTCAGGTTGATGGGGGCAAATCGGCTGCGCCATCTTCCGGTGTTGGAGGGCGGCAAGCTGATCGGCATGATCTCCATCCGGGACCTGGCGAACGACATCATCGCCAATCTGTAGGTCGCGCCGCAACGAAACGTTGCCAAGCGCTTCCCGAACGTCTACATTCGCCGGACCGCGACACGCGGACGACGCAACGCAAGGCCCGTCGAGGCCAGCGCGCGATCGGATACCCCAAGAACCCGACGGAGGACTCATGAATCGACATTGGCTTGCGACCCGTATGGTCGCGTTGGTCGCCGCTCTTCTGGTGTGCGGCAACGTGCTCGCGCAGACCGCTGCCGCGCCGGTCCGGATGCGCATGCAGACTGCGGTTCCCTCCGCGTCGATCTACTTCGAGCTTCTCAAGCGGATGGGCGATCGCATCGACCGGATGTCGGCCGGTCGCGTGAAGATGGAATTCCTTCCCGACGGCGCGATCGTGGGCGCGTTCGAGATCCTCGACGCAGTGGACAAGGGCATCGTCGAAGGCGGCTACGCGTGGACGCACTACTGGTCGGGCAAGAATCCGACGGCCGGGCTGTTCTCCAATCCGATGGCCGGTGCAGGCGTCGGCCTCGATCAGCTGTCCCACGTCGCCTGGATCTACGAGGGCGGCGGCTACGACCTCTATCGCAAGCTCTACTCGGATGTGCTGAAGGTCAACGTCGAGCCGATCTTCGTTCAGCCGATGGGCCCGGACCCGCTCGGCTGGTTCAAGACGCCCATCAACAGCACCGCCGACTTCAGGAAGATGAAGTACCGCGCGCCGCCCGGAATCACGGGCGAGATCTTCAAGGAAATGGGTGTCGCCGCCGTCGCGCTTCCGGGCGGCGAAATCGTGCCGTCGGCGCAGCGCGGGGTGATCGACGCCGCCGAATGGATCGGCCCCGCCGACGACCTGAACCTCGGCCTGCAGACGGTGTGGAAGCACTATTACCTTCAGGGCCTGCACCAGTCGACCGACATCGGCGAGATCCTGATCAACAAGACGGTATGGGACAAGCTCACGCCGGACTTGAAGGAGATCATCCGCACCGCGGCGATGGCGTCGATGATGGAGACCTACACGTTCAACGTCTATCGCAACGCCCAGGCGATCGTGCGTCTGCGCAACGAGTTCAAGGTTGAGATCCACGACACGCCGAAGGACTTCTTCCCCGAGTTCATCCGCGCGACCAACGTCGTGCTCGATCGCTACGCTGCG
>Ga0209253_10004657_pt1 | contig 11958 bp, 7 predicted proteins | sample FrelakmetBRP12BR_FD_187145 | JGI IMG/M metagenome (GOLD analysis project Ga0209253, IMG submission 187145) | Freshwater lake sediment microbial communities from the University of Notre Dame, USA, for methane emissions studies - BRP12 BR (SPAdes)... | ecosystem: Environmental > Aquatic >...
GACGCGTTGACACCGAGCGACATGATGCGATCCGTCCAGGCGATGCCGAGCGCGGAAAGAATGAAAACGGAGTGGATGATGGTCTGCCACAAGACGCCTTCGGACGTGACCTGCGTGCAGCCCCTGCCGTAGGAACCGGCCGCGCTCAATGCCTGCGCAGCCGCGACGGAAGCGTCCGTTCCGCACAGCGGCATGCCGCCGAGTGCACCGACTTCGATGAACGTCTTGAGCAGGTGGATCGAGCTGATGCCGATGATCGCCATCGCGAGCTTCACCTTCAGCACGCTGGCGTTGACGTGGCTGAGCCACTCGGGCTGGTCGGGATGCCCTTCCAGGTCCAGGCGTGAGACGAAGGTCTCGTAACCACCGACGATCACCATCACCAGCAGGTTGGAGATCATCACCACGTCGATCAGGCCCAGCACCATCAGCATGATCGACTGCTCGGTCAGCGTCGGCGCCGAGTGGATCAGGTGCCACAGTTCCTTGAGAAACAGGAAGACATAGACGCCCTGCGCGACGATGAGGCCGAGATAGAGCGGCAGCTGCAGCCAGCGCGAACTGAAGATCAGGGCCGGCAACGGGCCCAGTGGTTTGCGGTCGATGGTGCTCATGGACGTCGTGACGCGGTGGCGGCAAGGCCCGCAAGAGTAGGGGGCGACGACCTTCCTGCCAAGCCCGGCGCAGGTGATCGGTGCGATGCCGCTGCCGCAGGAACGCGTGGTTCGCGTCCGGCGCGCAATCTCCTGCAATTTGAAAGTACTACCCGGTTCCGCTATAGACTCGACTCGCTTGGCGTGACTGGCCTGGGGACTGGCCTATTTCGGCCGGTCGGGTCGTTGGGGAGGGAGTTCGCATGGCTGGCAATCGGTATTCGCCGCGGATCGCAGCGGCGGTGGCGGCCGCGCTCGGCCTTGCGGCGCCTGTGGGAGCCGCGTTCGCCCAACCGGTGGCCGCAGACGGCGCGGTGCTCGAGGAAATCATTGTCACGGCGACCCGTCGTGAGGCGAACGTCCAGGACGTTCCCTTCAACATGGTCGCGCTCGGGCCCGAGTCGCTCGAGGCTTTGCGCATCACGAACCTGGCCGAGTTCACGCGGGCTGTACCAGGGCTGTACGTGCCGAACCAGGGACCGCGCTCCAGCAACCTGCTCACCGTCCGCGGCCTGAACGTGAGTTCGCTGACCGACACCATCGCTCTGGGTAATGGCACGGGAGGCACGGTCGCTACCTACCTGGGCGACATACCGTTGTTCCTGGACCTGCAGATGATCGACATCGAGCGGGTCGAGGCGCTGCTCGGCCCGCAAGGCACTCTGTATGGCACCGGCACTCTCGCAGGCGCCATTCGTTACCTGCCGAATCGGCCGGATCCGGCGGGTTTCGAAGCATCGGCGGGCGGCCGTCTTTACTCGATCAACGAGAGCGACGGCATGGGCACGGACGTCTGGGGTGCCGTGAACGTGCCACTCGTCGAAGATCGCCTGGCCCTGCGCGTCGCCGCCGGCTACGTCAACGATCCAGGTTTCATCGATTACAACTACATCGTGCGCGAGCCGGGCGTCTCCAATCCGGATCCCGACTTTGACGACGCCGGGGATGTCGCGGCCAACCTGCGCCGGCAGGAGGACGTCGACACTGAGGAGACATTCACCGGCAGGCTCGGCCTGTTCTGGCAGGTGACCGATGCCATCGACGCCAACCTGAGCTACTACTACCAGGACCAGCAGGTCGGCGGGCGCACCGTCAACCACGACCAGGCGTTCGGTACCGGGCGCTATGTGGCGGCGAGCCGTTTCCTCGAGCCAAACGACAAGACCAATCACCTGCTGGCGCTCGAGCTGACATGGGATCTCGGCTTCGCCGAACTGACGTCGGCCACGGGAGCATCGAAGTTCGAGTCGTTCGGCCAACGCGATCAGACCGACTTCCTGATGGACCTCGATTACGGCTACGAGGACTTCCCGCAGTTCGCGGCCTACGCGACCGACGATCTCGAAGAAGAGACGTTCAACCAGGAACTGCGCCTGGTCTCCCAGGGCACGGGGAAGTGGAACTGGATCGTGGGCGCCTTTTACAACCGTTACGAGGGCGACGGAGTCGCCGCGGAGTACACGCCTGGTATTCCGGAATGGTACGGACTGCCTGATGGATTCCCCGACCTGGAATACCTCGCCGTCTCCGCGCGCACGTTCGAAGAAATGGCGCTGTTCGGCGAGCTGGGATACCAGTTGACCGAGCGCTGGCAGGTGACGGTGGGCGCGCGCTGGTTCGATTACGACGACGAGTTCGCGCTCGAAACCTCGTTCCCGTTCTTCGATACCGTGCTGAACGACAGCAACCAGACCGGCGACAACGACACCATTTTCAAGTTCAACACGTCGTTCAAGTTCACGCCTGACGTGATGGGTTACCTGACGATCAGCGAGGGCTACCGCCAGGGCGGCATCAACTCGGGCCCGCCGTGCCAGGACCCCATCCCCGACGAGCAGTCGTTCTGCCTCAAGGAGGACGAAGTCCTGATCAAGCCGGACACGACGACCAACTACGAGGTCGGACTGCGCAGCCTCTGGCTCGACGGCCGGCTGATCGTGAATGCCGCCGTGTATCAGATCGACTGGAACGACATCCAGGTGGCGGGAACCAGCGACGTTGGCGAGGTTCCGATCACCGTCAATGGCGGCACGGCCGAGACCCGTGGCATCGAGTTGTCGACGCGATGGGCCATCACGGACTCCCTGCAGCTCATGGCGAGCATCGCTTTCAACGACGCCCAGCTCACCAGCGACGCTCCGGGACTCGTCGACGGCGAGGACGCGTTCGACGGGGACCGCCTCTCGGGTTCGCCGGAACAGCAGGGCACGCTGCTGCTCGACTACACGCGACCGCTCGACAACGGCTGGACCCTGAACGCGAACTACTCGTTAACCGCGGTCAGCGACGTGTATACGAAGGTGGGGTTGCGCAACAACGGCGAAGCCCTGCCCGGGTATGCGATCCACGGAGCCTCGATCGGGATGGGCGTGGGCCCGTGGGTGGCGAGCTTGTATGTCGACAATCTGTTCGACAAGTATGCGATCACGTCGGTGCGCCGCGATCCCAGCTACATCCGGCAGATCGAGCGCGACGGCCTGGCGCCGATCGATTCACGCACGTATTTCCAGAGCATGCTGCGGCCGCGCACCATGGGCCTGGAAGTCACCTACCGCTTCGATCTCTGAGGCAGGCTTGGCGGCCGGGCGACGGGCGTCGTCGATTCTCGAGCGCGGTGTCCTCGCGGCCGAGCGTGGCCGCATCGCCGAAGGACTCGCGCAGATTCGTGAGGCCTGCGCAGTCGATCCGGACAATCCCGAGCCGCAGGCGCAACTGGCACGTTGGCTCTCCAGGCTCAACCGCAACGACGAGGCGCTGGCGTCTGTCGCGCGAGCACTCGCGCTCGTGCCGCAATCGGCGCCGTGCTGGGACACCGTCGGCGTCGTGCTGAGCCGTGCGGGTCGCCATGAGCAGGCTGTTGCGTGCTTCGGGCGTGCGGTCGAGTTGGACCCGGCGCGTGCCGGCATGCATTTCAATCATGCCGCTTCACTCAAGTTCCTGGGGCGCTTCGCCGAGGCCGAGGCGGCGTACGAGGCGTGCGTGCGCTGCGATCCCCACTTCTGGCGTGCACACTCGGCGCTCGCGGCGACTCGACGGCAGACGCCAGAGCGTAACCACCTCGCTCGGCTCGAACGGCTGCTCACGACCGATCCGCTCGAACCCGACGCCGAATTGCACCTGCGTCACGCGCTCGCCAAGGAGCTGGAAGACCTGGGGCGGGACGACGAGGCGTTCGCGCACCTGCTCGCAGGCAATGCTCGCAAGCATGCGGCCACGGGGTATCGATTCGAGCGGGACCAGGGCCTGTTTGACGCCGTCGCGCGTCTCTTGCCTGAGGTCCTGCCGGCACCTGCCCATGCGGACCTGACGGGCGACCAGGTCGACCGTGCGCCGATCTTCGTGGTGGGTATGCCGCGCAGCGGCACGACGCTCGTCGAGCGGATTCTCTCGAGCCACTCGCAGGTAGTCTCCGCGGGGGAGTCGCAGAATTTCGGCGTGTTGCTCAAGCGAGCCTGCCGGACGCCGTCGCCACAGGTGCTCGACGAAGCCACGCTGGCGCAATCGCTGCGCATCGACCTGCAGGCACTCGGTCGCGACTACGTCGATCGCACGCGACCCGCGGGCCGGGCGCAACCGCGCTTCGTCGACAAGATGCCGCTCAATTTCTTCTACCTGGGGCACATCGCGCGTGCGCTGCCGGCCGCGAGCTTCGTCGTCCTGCGCCGTCATCCACTCGATACCGGGCTCAGCAATTTCCGCCAGTTGTTCGCCACTGGATTTTCGTACTACCAATACGCGTGCGACCTGCGCGATATCGGCCGCTACTACGTGCAGTTCGACCGGCTCATCGCGCATTGGCGGACCACGCTGCCGGGGCGGGTGCACGAAGTCCCGTACGAGGCGCTCGTCGCCGATCAGCGTGCCGAGACCGGGCGGCTGCTAGCGCATTGCCGCCTGCCCTGGGAGGAGGCGTGCCTCCATTTCGAACGCAATGAGCACGCAGTGGCCACGGCGAGCGCGGTGCAGGTCAGGCAGCCGCTCTATGCCAGCAGCGTTGGCCGCTGGCGTCGGTTCGAGCGACACCTGCAGCCGCTGATCGACGAGTTGCTGGCGGCCGGCGTGCCGCTGACGGACTGAACTACAGCCGCAGTTCGAGCGTCAGGACGATGCCGCGTCCCGCCGCGTCCAGGCCCGAGCCGAATTCACGATAGCGGTGATCGCCGATGTTGCCGTACTGCAGCGACGTGTACACGTGCTCGCTGGCCTCCCAGGCTGCGCGGACGTTCAGTGTCGCCCAGCCCGGGGTGCTGTCCGGCCGGATCCGCGGGTCAACCTCGTCGCGCGGGCTATACCGGTCCTGCTGGTCGGCGAAGTTCAGCCAGCCATCCAGCGTCCAGCGCGTTGCGGGTCGCCACGTGATTCCTGCGCTGCCATTGAGCGGCGGAATCCGGTCGGCTGGATAGCTGTCGCCCGCCAGCGTCTCCTCGCCGTGGGTCCACGTGAGCTGCGTGCGCCACTCGACTGAATCCGAGAGCCAGTGCCGCAGGGAAAACTCTGCGCCATAGAGCACCAGGCGCGCTGCGTTCCGGCTCTGCACGACCAGGCGCCCCGAGTCCGTCACCTCGCCGGTCAGCACGCTCGTGATCTTGTCGCGGTAGCGCGAGTAGTAACCGATCAGTTCACCATCGAGCCGGTCGTTCAGCACTTTCCAGCCGGCGTCGAGCGTCGTCACCTGCTCCGGCGCCAGGTCCGGGTTCGGGACGTTGAAGCGATTGCCCGGGCGGTCGCCGTAGGTCCCGAGGTCGAACACGTTCGGCGCGCGGAAGCCCTGACCCAGGTTGGCGACGAGCCGGACGCTCTCCGTCAACGTGCAGGCGACGCCCAGGTTGCCCGTGAACCCGTCGTCCTCGACGGTCGTGGCAGCGAACTCACCGCTTGCAGGCAGGCGTGTGCGGCTCTTGCTCCAGCGCACGCCGCCCAGCACGTCGAGCCGCTCGCCCACGGACCAATCGTCGGCGACGAACGCACCGGCCTGGGACATCGTGGATCCATCGGGAAAGCGTGGCGCACGAACGCTGGTCGTGCCCGTCACGATGTCGGTGCGGGTGCGTGACGATTCGACTTCGTCTTCGTAGTGATCGAAGCCGTAAGTCAGGTGATGGCTGGCGCCGACGGCCTTGCTGGCCTGGAACGCCAGCCCGCGGCTCGTATCCACGTTGCTTTCGCGGTCCTCGTTGTTGGAACCAGAGTCACGATTGCGGCGGCCGTCCTCGATCACCTGCTGGCCGACCTGTGCCTCGGCACTGTCCCAGGCGCTGGTCGGGTCGCTTGCGCGCCAGCGCAGCTGCGCAAAATCACGGCGTTGCGGCTCGAACCAGTACACCGCGGAATTCGGCTGGGCCTGGCCATAACCCGGCGTGAGTTCATCATAACGGGGGGTCCGCGGCTGCTCGGAGTACTGCAGCGACAGGGTGAGTTCGTTGCCCGCCGTGACCATTGCGCGGACTCTGGCGTCGGCCGCTCGTGCGGTGAATTGCGTGTAAGGCAACTCCTCGCCGCCACCGACGCGGCGCTCGTTCACGTCCTGGTAGGTCGCACCGCCACTCACGACCAGTCGCTCGCGGCCCAGGGCGCCCTCGACCCGGGACAGCGTCGAGTCGTCGGCGCTGCCGTACATCGATCGCAGCAGCCCGCGGCTCTGCCACTCGCTGCCTTCGAAGCGAGGCTCCCACGTCAGCATCTGCAGGACGCCGCCCATCGCATCGCTGCCGTACAGCGCAGACATCGGGCCACGCACGGCCTCGATGCGGGCCAGCGACTGGCTGTCGACGAGTGCGACGTACTGATTCGGCGCATTGCGGAAAATGGCGTCGTTGAGGCGGAACCCGTCGACGACGTGCAGCACCTCGGAGCCCTTGAGGCCACGCAGGATCACGACACCCTGGCCGGGAGTCGTTTGCTGCACGTAGGCGCCTGCCTGGCCGCGCAGCGCGTCCATTACCGTCTGCGGGGCCGCGGCCCGGATCTCGTCCCGGTCGATGACGTCAGTCGCCACCGGTACGTCGAAGGTGGACTCGGCGCGGCGCGTCGCCGTGACCTGGACCGTCTCCAGGCCCTCCGTGGCGCGCGCAGGCGCCCATGACAGCAGGGAGCCAACCAGCATTGCGGCGAGCGGATCGGGGTGACTCGCTTTCTTCATGGCTGCCGTCGCGAAGGGAGCGGAATCATAGCGTGGCAACGGCAGCTGGGGCGGGGGAACGGCCTCACCGTGGCCGGGACGAGCCGTCACAACCCCGGTCCGCTAGAATGGCTGCACAGGCTGCAACGGGCAGCCGCAAAGGGGCCTGCCCTTGAAGACCGCCCAGGATATCTACCGCGACCTGCAATCGAGCCTGGGGGACGTCCTGCCGGACGCCGAACTGTTCATCAAGGCGGAGGTCGCCGCCGAAGTGCTCCGCCTCAAGGTGGAGCGGGACGCCGTGATCCTCGGACACAATTACATGGAACCCGCATTGTTCCATACGGTGCCCGACTTCCGGGGCGATTCGCTCGAGCTCAGCCGTCGTGCCGCCGAGACCGACAAGTCGGTCATCGTGTTCTGCGGCGTGCGCTTCATGGCCGAGACGGCGAAGATACTCAACCCGACCAAGACGGTGCTGCTGCCGACGGAGAAAGGCGGCTGCTCGCTGGCCGAGAGCATCACGGCCGCCGACGTCCGCGCGTTGCGCGAGGCTTATCCGGGCGTGCCGATCGTCACGTACATCAACACCTATGCCGACGTGAAAGCCGAGTGCGACATCTGCTGCACCTCGAGCAACGCGGCCGCGGTCGTCGAATCGCTGCAGTCCGACACGGTGATCTTCCTGCCCGACGAGTTCCTCGCCCGCAACGTGGCGCGCGAGACGGGTCGCCACGTCATCGTGCCGTCGGTGCTGCGCAAGGGCGCCCTGGCGGCCAATGGCGACGACACCACGGTCGAGCACAAGATGATCGCGTGGAAGGGTCGCTGCGAAGTGCACGAGTTGTTCACGCCCGAAGACATCGACGTGGTCCGCAAGCAGTATCCTGACGTAATGATCCTGGCGCATCCCGAATGCAGCCCCGAGGTCACCGCGAAGGCGGATTTCTCCGGCAGCACGACGGCGATGATCAGGGCCGTCGAAAGATCGAAGGCGAAGCGCTTCCTGCTGCTCACCGAATGCTCGATGGGCGACAACATCGTCGCCGCCAATCCGGGCAAGGAAATGCTGCGCCTCTGCAGCCATCGTTGCCCGCACATGCACGAGATCACGCTCGAGCAGACGCGCGACTCGCTCAAGTTCATGCGCTGGGAGATCGACGTGCCCGAGCACATCCGCGTGCGCGCGCTGCGTGCCGTCGAACGCATGCTGGCCGTCGGGCCGAAAATCGATTGAGCGAGATGCTGCGCAGCGACGTCCTGGTCATCGGCTGCGGCATTGCCGGCGGCACGGCCGCGCTCGAGCTCGCGGAGTCGGGTCTCGACGTCACCGTGATCACGCGTGCCGATCGCGCCGGTGAGTCGAACACGTACTGGGCGCAGGGCGGCATCATCTTCCGCGGCGAGGATGATTCGCCCGAATCGCTGGCGCGGGACATCGTCAATGCCGGTGCGGGCTTGTGTCACGAGCAGGCGGTTCGCACGCTTGCCAACGAGGGCCCGTCGCTCGTCCAGTCGATCCTGATCGACAAGCTCGGCGTGCCGTTCGATCGCACGCCCGACGGCAGACTCGCGCTCGGCCGGGAAGGCGGGCACTCGATCGCCCGCATCGTGCACGCGACGGACGCCACCGGCCGCGCCATCGAGGACAGACTCATCGAGGCGCTGCGCGCACATCCACGCGTTCGCCTGCTCACGCACCACACTGCCGTCGACCTGCTGACGCCCGCGCACCAGGGCCGCGATCGGCGCGCCGTGTACGATCCGCTTTCGTGCGTCGGCGCCTACGTCTACGACCAGCGCACGGGCAGGATCGGCCGCTGCTTCGCCCGGGCCACCGTGCTGGCGACCGGCGGTCTCGGGCAGATCTTCCTGCGCACGACCAATCCGGCCGGGTCCCGCGGCGATGGACTCGCGATGGCGTACCGCGCCGGTGCGCGCGTGATCAACACCGAATACATCCAGTTCCACCCGACGGCGTTCTATCACCGCAACGCGCCGTGCTTCCTGATCACCGAAGCCGTGCGGGGCGCGGGCGCGCGCCTGGTCGACGAGCAGCGGCAGCCGTTCATGGACCGCTACGACGCGAAATGGAAGGACCTCGCTCCACGCGACGTCGTCGCGCGCAGCATCCACTCCGAGATGCTGCGACTGGGCGTGCCCAACGTTTACCTCGACGTCGCCAGCTACGTTCCGGCCGAGCGCATCCGCGCGGAATTCCCCGAGATGTATCGCAGCTGTCTCGAGTACGGCATCGACATCACGCGCGATCCGCTGCCGGTCGTGCCGGCCGCGCACTATTCGTGTGGCGGGGTGTGGATCGACCTGGACGGCGCCACCACGGTGGAAAGGCTCTTTGCGGTGGGCGAGGTCGCGTGCTCCGGCCTGCACGGAGCCAACCGGCTCGCCAGCACTTCGCTGCTCGAGGGCCTGGTCTGGGGTCACCGCTCGGCACAGCGCATCGTCGGACAGCTGGCCGTGAGCAACGGTTTGCACTTCGACGACATTCCGCCCTGGCAGGACACCGGCACGGAAGCGCCCGATCCGGCGCTCATCGCGCAGGACATGAGTTCGCTGCGGCACATCATGTGGAACTACGTCGGCCTGGTGCGCACCACGCGCCGGCTGTTGCGCGCGATCGAGGCGCTGCGCAACCTCGAAGTGGAGGTCGAGCGCTTCTATCGCGCCGCTGCGATGACCGACGACCTGATCGGACTGCGCAACGCCGTGCGCGTGGCGCTCATCGTGACGCTGGCCGCATGGGTGAACCCCGAGAGTCGAGGCTGCCACTACCGCGAGTGAGACTTCCCATCCCCGGCATCTGGTCAGAGGCGGTCGGTCGCCCGGATGAATCCGACCAGATCGTCGCGGAATTTCCGCATCGACGGCTCGTGCAGGTACATCATGTGGCCGGCGTCGTAGTGCTCGAGCTGGATGCGCTTGCGCGCCTCCGGCGTGATGTGGAGGTGCTCGAGGTCCATCCGGGTCGCCAGGTAAGGTGTCGCCAGGTCGTACCAGCCCTGCTGCACCAGCACGTGCAGCCCCGGGTTCATGGTCATGGCTGCCGCGAGATCCGGCACGGTCGTCGGCACGGGCGACATCCAACCCCCCTTGCCCGGCACCTTGTGCTTCCAGCTCCAGTCGATGTCGAACGCAGAGACCATGTACTCCTCGTCGCGACCGAACTTGAGTTCGTCGTGCAGGTAACCGAGAAACGCCGAGGTGTAGGCCGGCCCGACTGACGGGAAGAACGGGTCGTAATCCATCTCTTCGCCGAGCGGATTCATCGCGGGGCCGACGAAGCGCGAGTCGATGCGGCCGGCAATGAGACGATCGTTGCGCTTCAGTTCCTGCAGGAACTGCGGATGGCTCACGCGCAGGTCGGCCCGCTCCCAGTACTCGGGGCTGGTGCCGGTGTAGCGTGCCAGCTTCGCTGCCATCGCCTTCTTCTCGGCTTCCGGGATGACGTAGCCCTTGGCGAGTGCCGGCGCGTATTCATCGCGCGCGAACTGTTCGACTTCGCGCATGTATTCCTGCACGGTGGCCGGCCTGTTCGGCACCAGGCCGTGGTACCAGGCAGTCGCCGCGAGCGTAGGGAAGTAGGTGACCTGGCCGAGGTCCATGCCCTCGCCGTCGATGCCGGTAGCGCCGTTCAGGAATGGCGAGACCAGGACGAGCCCGTTCAGGTTCATGCCCATGTTCGCCTGCAGGTAGTAGGCGAGTCCCGCGCCGCGCATGCCGCCGTAGCTTTCGCCGAGCACGTACTTGGGCGAGCCCCAGCGCCCGTTCTCTGACACGTAACGCTTGATGAACTGTGCGACGGATTTGATGTCCTCGTCCACGCCGTGGAAGTCCGCGGGCTTTGCGTCACCGAGCGGCTTGCTGAACCCGGTGCCGACCGGATCGATCATCACGATGTCGGTGACGTCGAGCGGCGAAAAGGCATTGTCGACGACCTGCGAGGGCGGCGGGGGCGCGTAGCCACCATCGTTCACCACCACGCGCCGTGGACCCATGATGCCCATGTGCAGCCAGATCGACGACGAGCCGGGGCCGCCGTTGAACGCGAACGTGACCGGCCGCTGCGTCAGGTTCTTCACCCCGTCGAGCGTGTAGGCGGTGTAGCCGAAGCGCGCGATCGGGTTGTCCTTCGGGTCCTTGAGGATGAACCAGCCGACGGTCGCGGTGTACTTGACCGTCTTGCCGTCGATGACCGCCTGATGCCTCGTCACGGAGGAGGCGGGGACGGCCTGCTTCGCGTCCGTTGCCGGCGGTGTCTTCTCCGCCGGGTCGGTCGCCGTCTCGTCCTTGCTCCAGGTCGTCGCAGGCGCGACAGAGAGCAGGACCGTCAGTGCCAGGGCAGCAATCGAACAACGCATCAGGAATCTCCAGCAAACGACACGGCGCAGGACCGAACGCAAGGACCGCGTGACTGCAAATGGCGGGCCGTGCGTCCGTCAGCCGAGGACGCGGATCAGCTCCCGCACCGTCATGCAGACGAGCAGCAGCGACCCGAAGGCGAAGACCGTAAACCGCACGACCACTTTGTTGATCGTGGACTGCACCAGCGAGTGCACGACACGGCTGCCAACGTAGCCCCAAGCCAGGGTCAGCGTGCCCGCGGCGGCGCCGCCGGTCAACGCGATGAAGAACATCAGCGCGTAGAAAATCGTGGGCTGCTCGTGCAGGTGGTTGTAGTTGTCGGCGACTGAGCGGGCGTGTTCAGGCATCCGGTGAGCGTACGTGCCCGGGTGTGCGGCTTCCTGCGGGTCGATGCCCACGCGCTTCATGGCGGGGATGCGCGTGGCATACAGCCAGACCCACATCACGAGCGTCCAGGCCACGAGCGCCAGGACGGGCAGCAGGAATTCGGTGGTGGTCGGCATCGGTCGTCCCCCTTGTGTCGCGGTGTTGCGCTGTTTACTTGTCGAGCACTTCGAACGTCAGCCCGGAATGGGCCCGCAGCCGTTCGACGATGCGATCACCGAAGATTGCTGCGGGCGTCCAGAAACCGCCGGCTACGTTCTTCTTTGGAATGTCGTCCGCGAGGCAGGCCGCCGCCTGGCCGAGCATCTTCGCGGTCGAGCCGTACCCCGGATCACGGTCACCCGTGACACGCGCGCGGAGGACATCGCCCCGTGGCGTGCGGCCGTGGAAACGCAGGTCGAAGCCGCCCTTGAGTTGCGC